>FWPU01006359.1_pt1 | contig 23775 bp, 30 predicted proteins | sample 2228361 | NCBI WGS metagenome assembly FWPU01 (sample SAMEA103939777, study PRJEB20133) | metagenome
GGTCGGGTCCAGGGCCGCGAGCTCCTCCCGCTCGCCCCGGACCGCCGCGATGCGGGCCTCAAGCGAGGAGCGGTCCCTGCGGAGCGTCTCCACGGCCACGCGCGCCTGGATCGGGGGCTCCACCGGGCGCGGCAGCTCCGGCAGCTCGTGGGTGACGGGCTCCTTCTCGGCGAGCCTTGCGCGCCAAGCCTCGGCCGCCTCGTCCATGCCCGCCAGGCGCTCGACGAGCATCTCCTCCTGCTTGGCGAGCGTCGCCAGCTCCGCCTCCACGCGCGCGAGCCGCTCGGCCGCCCTCGTGATGCGCTCGTCCGCCTCCTCGATCGCGGCGTTGAGCTCGCCGAGCTCCCGGGCGATCGCCTCGAGCCGCTCCCGCTTCGGCCGCAGCGCCACCCGGGCCTGAGCGAGGTCGTGCTCGACGACCGCGAGCTCCCGGCGGATCTCGGCGGCGCGGGAGTCCCCCCGGCGGGTCGTGCGGATGAGCGCCGGGCCCACGAGGATCCCCTCGCGGGTCACGAACGAGGCCTTCGGGTGGGCCGCCTGCTTGGCGACCGCCTCCTCCAGGGTCTCGGCGAGGTAGATGTCGCGCAGGACCGTGCAGACGAGACCGCGCACCGCCGCGTCCATCGCGACGACCGACAGCAGCGTCCGCTCGCCGGGGATCACGAACCCCGCCGGGCCTCCCCGGGCCACGGCGAGCACGGCGCCGTCGGCCTCGGGCGCGTCGGCCACGGCCTGCCCCTGGTCCTCGTAGACCACCGCGTCGGCCAGGGGCCCGAGCCCCGCCGCCAGGGCGGCCTCCCAGCCCTCGTCGGCCTCCACGAGCTCCCCGAGCAGGCCGAGGGCTCGCCCGCGGCGGGAGCGCAGGAACCTGGAGCCCGGGGTCTCCTCGATGTCGGCCAGTCGCGCCCGCAGCACCTCCCGGCGCTGCTCGTGTCGGCGCAGGGCCTCCTCCAGCTCCGCCACCCGATCGGCCAGGCCGTGGCGCTGCTGCTCCAGGGCGGCGCGACGCTCGGCGAGGGGCGCCACCGCGGCGTCGAGCTCCTCGATCGAGGCGCCCAGGCGCTCCCGCTCCTCGGCGGAGGCGACCCGGCGGCGCCGGACCTCCTCGAGCTCGCGCACGACGCGCTCGCGGTCCCGCTCGTGCTGGGCGAGGGACCGGCGCAGGGCCTCCATCTCGGCCCGATGGGCCGCGGCCTCCTCCGAGATCCGTCGCCGCTCCTCATCGATCTGGCGGCGCAGCTCCTGGGCCTGGCGGAACTCCGCCTCGGCCCGCTCGAGCTCCGCCTCCCGGGCCGCGAGCTCCTCGGCGATCTGGTCCAGACGCGCCTGGGTCCGCCGGAGGTCCTCCTCGAGCGCGGCGAGCCGCGCCCCCCGCGTCGCCTCGGCCGCGAGCGCCTCCCGGGCCGCGGCCTCCGCCTCCAGGGCGCGGCGGAGCTCGGCCTCGGCGCGGGAGCGGGCCTCCTGGGCGGCGCGGAAGGCCGCCTCCGCCCCCTGGAGGGCGAAGGAGGCGCGCGCGTGCTCGTCCGCGGCGGCCTGCACCCGGGCGTCGAGCGCCTCGAGCCGCTCCTTCGCCTCCCGGCGACGGGCCTCGGCCTCCTCCCACCCGCCGCGCCGCCGCTCGCGCTCGGCCAGCAGGTCCCGCAGCCGGGCGGCCGCCAGGCGCGCCGAGATGGCCTCGGCCTCGGCGGTGAGCTCCTCGTGGCGGCGGGCCATCTCGGCCTGCTGCTTCAGCGGCTTCAGCTGCCGGCGCAGCTCGGCGAGGACGTCCTGGAGGCGGAGCAGGTCCTGCTCGAGCCCCGCGAGCTTCCGCTCGGCCCGCTCCTTGCGCTTGCGGTGCTTGGCGATCCCCGCCGCCTCCTCGATGAAGCGGCGGCGCTCCTCGGGGCGCGCGGAGAGCACCTGCTCGAGCTCGCCCTGGGAGACGATCGTGTGCAGCGCCCGCCCGATCCCGCTGTCGGCGAGCAGCTCCTGCACGTCGAGGAGCCGGACGACCTGCCCCCCGATCCGGTACTCCGACTCCCCCGAGCGGAAGATGGTGCGGCTGATCTCGATCTCGGACATCGGCACGGGGATGAGCCCCGCCGAGTTGTCGATGACGAGCTTCACCTCGGCCATGCCGAGCGGGGGACGCGAGGGGCTCCCCGCGAAGATCACGTCGGCCATCTGGCCCCCGCGCAGCGCCCGCGGCCCCTGCTCGCCGAGGACCCAGCTGATGGCGTCCACGAGGTTCGACTTGCCGCTGCCGTTGGGGCCGACGATGACGCTGATGCCGGGGCTGAACTCGAGGACGGTCTTGTCCGCGAAGCTCTTGAAGCCTCGGATCTGGAGCGAGCGCAGGAACATGCGGCGCGATGCTAGCAGCGCGCCGGGCCCGAATCCGGGTTTCGACCCACGAAGTTGCTCAGCCCCGGACGCGGAACTCCGTCTCCCCCGCAACGGGTTCGGGGTGGACCTCCACGTGATCCACGCGGGCGAGCTCGGGGCCCCGGCGGCACCAGGCGACCATCGCGTCCACGGCCTCGTCCGGCCCCTCGAAGACCGCCTCCACCCGACCGTCGGCGAGGTTCCGCACGGAACCCCCGACGCCCAGGCGGCGGGCCTCGGCCGCGCAGGTGGCCCGGAAGAACACCCCCTGGACCCGTCCGGACACGATCACCCTCACGCGCTTCACGGCACCGATGTTGCCACGGGCGTCGTAGCATCGAGGTTGATGACGCGGTACGACGAGCGGACCGGCCTCATCGTCGTGGACGTCCAGAACGACTTCGCCGATCCGGCGGGGTCGCTGTACGTGCGGGGCGGCGAGGAGGTCGTCCCGGTCGCGAACGCCGAGATCGAGGCGGCCCTGGCCGCGGGCGCCCTCGTCGTGTACACCCAGGACTGGCACCCGCCCTCCACGCCCCACTTCCAGAAGGACGGGGGGATCTGGCCGATCCACTGCGTGCAGGACACCTGGGGCGCCGCCTTCCACCCGGACCTGCGCGTCGAGGGGCCCGTCGTGCGCAAGGGCGCCGACGGGCGGGACGGCTACTCGGGCTTCAGCGTCCGGGATCCCCGCAGCGGGGACGTGGAGGCCACGGAGCTCGAGCGCATCCTCCGCGAGCGGGGCGTAGAGCGCCTGGTCGTCTGCGGGCTCGCCACCGACTACTGCGTCCTGGAGACGGTCCTGGACGCGCGCCGCCTCGGCTTCGCCACGACCGTGCTCCGCGAGGGGATCCGGGCGGTGGACCTCCAGCCCGGCGACGGCGAGCGCGCGCTCGAGCGGATGCGGGAGGCCGGCGCCGAGCTCGCCTGAATGTCATGAAGAGGGGCCTCCCCGGTGGCACCCTTGCGGTGCCGACCGAAGGAGCACCGAAAGGAGGCCCCGGACATGTTGTACGCCGGTTTGGACCTGTCGAGGAAGAGGCCGGACGTGCACCGCTCGAGGAGACCGGGGCGACCAAGGAGGTGATCGCGGTCTCCCCCGACGCCGATGCGCTGCGGAGCCTGGCGGCGCGGACCGCCCGCCACGGTGAGCCGGTCCGTGCGGCCATCGAGTCGATGAACGCCGCCCGGTTCGTCCACGACACCCTGGAGCTTTGCGGCTGGGACGTGGAGATCGCCGACGCCCAGAAGGTCAAGGGCCTGGCGCCCCTTGCCTGCAAGACCGACCGCATCGACGCCTGGGTGCTCGCCGAGCTCGCCCGCAGGGACCTGGTGCCGGCGATCTGGCTGCCCACCCCGGGGGTCCGGGCCGAGCGGGAGCTGGCCCGGTTCCGCCTGCACCTGGGGCGGGACCCTGCGCGCCTCCCTCGAGCTCATCGAGGACCTCGATGAGCGGATCGCCGGCTACGAGGCCGAGCTGCGGCGCCTGGGGGCGGACCACCCCTACGTGCCCCTGCTCCTCACGGTTCCGGGGATCGCCTGGGTGCTGGGCTTCACCATCGCCTCCGAGATCGGGGGCATCTCCCGGTTCTCCTCCCCGAAGAAGCTCTGCGGCTACACGGGTCTGTGCCCCCGGGTCCACCAGTCCGGCGGCCGCGACCACCGGGGACCGCTGTCCAAGAACGGGCCGAAGTACCTGCGGTGGGCGCTCACCGAGGCCGCGACCCACGCCGCCCGTCACCCGCTCTACCGTGAGCACTACGAGCGCACGAGGCGCCGCCTCGGCAAGCAGCGGGGCCCCAAGGTCGCCCGGATCGAGATCGCCCGCAAGCTCGCCGAGGCCATCTGGCACAGGCCCACGAAGGACCGACCGTTCGCTCCGGAAGGCCCCACGCGCTAGGCTCTGGTTGCCTGACGACCCTCACCACCCGTGGACCGACGGCCTCGGTCCCCTACGTGACGCCCGGCCCCTCTTCATAGAGAGCCTCAGCTCTGGCAGCGCGGGCAGAAGTACGACGAGCGGTTCCCGACCTTCACGACCTCGATGGGGGTCCGGCACCGACGGCAGGGCTGGCCCGCCCGCCCGTACACCTTGAGCTCGTGCTGGTACTCCCCCGGCTTGCCGAACAGGTCCAGGTACGCCTCGTCCTCGAGCGTGGTGCCCCGGTACCGGATCGCCTCCTGCAGGACCTCCTGGATCGACCGGTACAACCGCCGCACCTCCTGGGAGGACAGCGTGTTCGAGAGCCGGTCATGGCGCAGGCCCGCGGCGAAGAGCACCTCGTCGGAGTAGATGTTGCCGAGGCCGCTCACGAACCCCTGGTCCATGAGCAGCGGCTTCAGCTTGGCGGCGCGGGCGGCGAGGGCCGCCGCGAACTGCTGCCAGGTGAACACGTGATCCAGGGGATCGATCGCGACGTGCTGGAGCTCCTTGACCTTGCCGAGCTCATCGGCGGCGGTGACGAACAGCTCCCCCAGGGCCCGGGGATCCACGTACCGCAGGTCCCCGCCCTGCTGGAAGTCGATGACCACGTGGGTGTGGGGCGGCAGCGCCTGGCGCTTCGTGCCGCGGAGGAACCGCCCGCTCATCCCGAAGTGCACGACGAGGACGTCCCCGCCGTCCAGGTGCAGGAGCAGGTACTTGCCCCGCCGCTCGGCCTTCGTGAACCGGTGCCCCACGAGGCGGTCGGTGAACTCCTTGCGCCGCGCGTGGCGCCGGATGATCCGCATCGAGTTGCGCGAGGGCCGCACCTCGGCCCCGGCGATCCTCCGCCCGACGACCTCCTTCTCGAGATCCCGTCGCATCACCTCGACTTCGGGAAGCTCCACGGATCCCCCTCGCTCTCAGCCCTCGGCCGGGCGCTCGGACAGCCGGCGGTACGCCTCGTGGGCGGCCTGCTGCTCCGCCTCCTTCTTCGAGCGACCCACGCCGGTCCCGAGCGGCTCCCCCGCCAGGTACACCGTGGCCGTGAACTCCTTCTCGTGATCGGGCCCGCGCTCGGAGATCCGGTACTCGGGCAGCGTCCGGAGCTCCGCCGCGGCGAGCTCCTGCAGGATCGTCTTGTAGTCGCGCTCCCCCTCACCGCGCACGTAGGCGACCATCCGGGGCCGGAACAGCCGCTCGATCAGGCGCCGCGCCGTCTCCAGGCCCCGGTCCAGGTAGATCGCGCCGATGAGCGCCTCGAGGACGTCGGCGAGGATGCTCGCCTTGTCCCGACCGCCGCTCAGCTCCTCGCCCTTGCCGAGCAGGACGAAGCGCCCGAGGCCGAGATCCCGGGCTACCTCCGCGAGCGCCCCCATGTTCACGATGGCCGCGCGGAGCTTCGCGAGCTCCCCCTCGGTCATCTCGGGGAACTCCCGGTAGGCCATGTCGGTCACGACGAGGCCGAGCACGGCGTCGCCGAGGAACTCGAGCCGCTCGTTGTTGACCTCGAGCCCGCGCTCGAACGCGTAGGAGCGGTGCGTGAGCGCCACCTCGCACAGGGCGCGGTCGCGGAACCGCACGCCGAGGGCGCGGTCCAGCTCCCTCGGGTCCGCGCCGCCCCCTCGGCTCACGATCTCACTCGACCTCGAGGACCTGGCGTCCGGCGTAGTAGCCACAGTTCGGGCACACGCGGTGCGGCAGCTTCGGCTGGCGGCACTGCGGGCACTCCGAGTACGTGGGCGGCTGCGCCTTCCAGTTCGCCTTCCGCTTGTGGCTGCGGGAGTGGGTCTGTCTGCGCTTGGGAACCGGCATGGTCTCGTCCTTCCTGGTCTGGTCGGTCTCAGGCGTCGGGCTCCTCGGGGAGCTCGAGGTCGAGCCCCGCGAGGGGGGCCCAGCGGGGGTCGGTGGGCTCGGCGCACGAGCACTCGCCCAGGTTCCGATCGCCGCCGCACCGCTCGCACAGGCCGAGGCAGTCGGGCCGGCACAGCGGCGAGAACGGCATGGACAGGATCACGGCGTCCCGGATGATGGGCTCGGGGTCGAGCAGCAGGTCCGGGCCGATCGCGTAGTCGTCCTCCGGCCCCGGCTCCCGCGCGAAGAGGTCCCCCACGGCGACGTCGAAGGGGCGCTCGAAGGCGACGAGGCACCGGGCGCACCGGAACGCCATCCGCCCGCCCACGTGCCCGGTCACGTAGATCCCCTCGACGACGCTCTCCAGCACGAGCTCGCCGCGGAGCGGCGCGTCCACCGGGACCTCGGCGAGCTCCGTGGCGAGCCCGGCGACGGCCTCCTCCACCCGCACCGTGCGGGAGGCCCCCGGGTGCTCCAGCAGGTCGCGGACGTCGATGGCGTGCATCACCCCTCGCCCTCCTCGGGGAAGGCCGCCTCCGGCCCGATCTCCGGGTTCACCGCGGGCGCGGAGGCTCGGAGCTTCTCCCGCCCCGCGCGGACCTGGTCGACCGTCCGGGTGACCTGCTCGTTCGTGGCGAGGAGCTCCTCGGTGATCCGGGCCAGGGCGGCCTCGAACTGGGCGAGCTTGGCGTCGATGTAGTCCTCGGCCTCGAGCCGCATCCGCCGCGCCTCCTCGGCGGCCTCCTGGCGGATCCGCTCAGCCTCGGCGATGGCCCGCTGGACGACCTCCTCGCGCTGGGCCATGCGCAGCTGCTCGCGCCGGGCCTCCTCCACGATCGCCTCGGCGTCCCGGCGGGCCTTGGCCAGGAGCTCCTCCCGGTCCTTCACCACCCAGCGGGCCTGTTTGATCTCCTCGGGGAAGGCCGCCTTCATCTCCTCCAGCATCGCGAGGACCTCCTCGCGGTTGACGAGCACGCTGGATGACAGGGGCATGGACTTCGCCTCCCGGATGAGCTCCTCGAGCTGCTGGATGCGGGCGGCGAGGTCCATCAGGCACCTCCCCCCAGGCGCTCGCGGAGCCGCGCGAGGGCGGCCGGGGGGACGAGGGCGGCCACGTCGCCCCCGAGCCCCGCGACCTCCTTCACGAGCGAGGACGACAGGAACGACCACTCCGGGCTCGCCGTCATGAACAGGGTCTCCAGGCCGGACAGGGCCCGGTTCATCTGGGCCATCTGCATCTCGGCCTCGAGATCCGAGACCGCCCGCAGACCCTTGACGACGACGTCGGCCCCGACCGCCCGGGCCGCCTCGACGAGCAGGCCCGAGAAGGCCGCGACCCGCACGTTCGCCAGGTCGGCCGTGGCCTCCTCCAGGATGCGGACCCGCTCCTCGGCCGAGAACAGCGGCCGCTTGGCGGGGTTGTCGAGCACCCCGACGACGACCGCGTCGAAGCGCCGAGCCGTCCGCTCGATGATGTCGAGATGACCGTTCGTCGCGGGATCGAAGGTCCCGGGACACAGGGCGGTCAGGCCCATCCGCTACGCCTCCCGCAGAAGCATCACCAGGGTGTCGCCGTACTCCAGGCGCCTGGCAGGGGCCCAGTGTAGCGGAACCACAGGCATGGAACCCCCCTTCCGGCGGGTCAGGACCACCGTGGACCCCGGGGCGAGCCACCCCTCCGCGAGCTGCCCGAGCACCTCCTGGATCTCGGCGGCGGGCAGGTCGTAGGGTGGGTCGGCGAGGACGAGGTCGAAGGGCGCCCCCGGCCGCCCCGGCCGGGCCAGGAACGCGCGGACCTCCGCGGTCACCACGGTCCCGCGCCCCGCCATCCCCGTCCGGGCCAGGTTGTCCCGGATCGCCCGGACCGCCGCCCGGGAGCGCTCCACGAACACCGCCTCCCTCGCGCCCCGGGACAGAGCCTCGATCCCGAGGGCCCCCGTGCCCGCGTACAGGTCCAGGACCCGGGCCCCGGCCACCCGCTCCCCGAGGCTCGCGAACAGCCCCTCCCGGGCTCGGTCCGAGAGCGGCCGCACCCCCCGGGGGACCGGGGCCAGGCGGGTGCCCTTGGCGGACCCCGCGACGATCCGCATGGGGCCGGTCCCTACACGACGCCGGTGCGCGCCGCGTACTGGACGAGGTCCGCCCGCGAGCGGGCGCCGAGCTTGCGCATGAGGCTCGCCCGGTGGTTCTCCACGGTCCGGACCGACAGGAACAGCAGCCGCGCGATCTCGGCGTTCGTGTGCCCGAGGGCGATGAGCCGCAGGACCTCGCGCTCCCGATCGGACAGGTCGGCCGTGACCCCCGCCCGCGTCCGGCCGGGCGTGTCCCGCCACCGTGCGAGGGCCACCCCGAGGGCCGGCTGGAGGTACTCGCGGCCGGCGGCGACCGCCCGGACCGCGTCCACGAGCTCCGCCCCCGCCGCCTCCTTCAGGAGGTACCCCTTGGCCCCCGAGGTGAGGCAGAGCTGAACGTCGGCCGGGCTGTCCACCATGGAGAGGACGAGGATCGCCGCCCGTGGGTAGCCCTCGCGCAGGCGCTGCACGACGTCGGCGCCGCGCCCGTCCGGCAGCACGAGGTCGGCGACCACCACGTCCGGGTCCACCCCCGCCTCGAGGGCCTCGGCCACGCTCCCGGCCTCCGCCACCACGCGGATGTCCTCCTGGCGCTCGAGCAGCGCCCGCAGACCCTCGCGGACGATGCTGTGGTCGTCCATCAGCATGACCGCGATGCCCCGCTCGCCCATCGGATCGGTACCTCCGCCGGTGAGCGTACCCGGGCGACGCCCCCGAGTCATGCGGGAACCTCCCCTTCCTCATCAGGTGTGGAAGAGCCACTCGATGGAGCCCTCGAACCGGCGCCGGAGCTCCCGGAGCAGCTCGGGGTGGGCCGCGAGGGTGGGGTCCTCATCGATGAGCGCGAAGGCCCGGGCCCGGGCCCGCTTCACGAGCTCCAGGTCCTCCGCGAGGCGGGCGAGGCGCAGGTCCGGCATGCCCGACTGGCGGACGTCGAACAGCGTCCCCTCGCCGCGGAGGCGGAGGTCCTCGTCGGCGAGCTCGAACCCGTCGGTGGTGCGGGCCATGGCCTCGAGCCGGGCCCGCGCCTCCTCGCTCCGCCCCCCCGTGCCGTCGAAGAGCACGCACGTGCCGGGGTGCTCGCCCCGCCCGATCCGCCCTCGGAGCTGGTGGAGCTGGGCGAGGCCGAACCGCTCCGCGTTCTCCACGAGCATGACGGTGGCGTTCGGCACGTCCACCCCGACCTCCACGACCGTCGTCGAGATGAGCACGTCGTGGCGGCCTTCGCGGAAGGCCTCCATCACGAGCTCCTTCTCGGCCGGTCGCATCCTGCCGTGCAGGAGGGCCAGGGAGAGGTCGGGGAACACCTCCTCGGCCAGGCGCCGCGCCTCGGCCTCGGCGGCGCGGACCTCGCTCTTGTTCGCCTCGTCGATGGCGGCGCACACGACGAAGGCCTGGCGACCCGCCCGGACCTCGCGCCGGACCAGCTCGTAGGCGGCCTCCCGCTCCTCCCCGGTGCGGGCGAGGAGGGTCCGGACCGGCCGCCGGCCCGGCGGCATCTCGTCGAGGATCACGACGTCGAGGTCGCCGTAGTAGGTGAGGGCCAGGGTCCGCGGGATCGGCGTCGCCGTCATGATCAGCACGTCCGGGGAGGCCCCCTTGCCGCGGAGCGCCATGCGCTGGTGCACGCCGAAGCGGTGCTGCTCGTCGATCACCGCGAGGGACAGGTCGGCGAAGCGCACCCCCTCCTGCACGAGGGCGTGGGTCCCGACGACGAGGTGGACCTCGCCGCGCGCGATCCCCTCCAGGATCCGCGCCCGCTCCCTGCCGGTCACGGCGGCCGTGAGCAGGGCGAACGTGAGCGCCGGGGGGGCGGCCGGCCCGTCGAACAGGGAGGGCTGCGGACCCCCGGCCGCCGCCGACCCGGGGTAGGGCACCGCGCCGAGGGGTCCGAGCAGCGCGGCCATCGAGCGCAGGTGCTGGGCGGCGAGCACCTCGGTCGGCGCCATGATCGCGGCCTGGTGCCCCGACTGGATCGCGACGAGCGCGGCGTGGAGCGCGACGAGGGTCTTGCCCGACCCCACGTCGCCCTGGAGCAGGACGTTCATCGGCCGGGGACGGGCCATCGCGGCGTCGATCTCGGCCATGGCGCGGCGCTGGGCGCCCGTCGGCTCGAAGGGCAGGCTCGCGTGCAGGCGCTCGACGAGCGGGCCGCGGGGCTCGTGGGCCACGCCCACCTGGGCCGCCTCCACGCGGTGCTTGCGGAAGGCCACGCCGAGCTCGAGGACGAAGAGCTCGTCGAACTTCAGACGCCGCTCCGCCTCGCGCCGCTCCTGCTCCGAGGAGGGGAAGTGGATCTGCCGCAGCGCCGCGTCGAGGTCGAGGAGCCCCTCCGCGCGGCAGATCCCGGGAGGGATCGGGTCCGGGATCCGCGGGAGCCGGGCGAGGGCGCGGTGCACGAGCTCGCGGATCGTCCGGGTCGAGACCCCCTCCGTGGCCCGGTGGATCGGCGTGATCCGGCCGGTGTGGACGAGGTCCGCCTCGCCGCCGCGGAGCAGCTCCACCTCCTGGTTCGTGAGCTGGAGGTACCGCCCCCGGCGTCCGACCACCCCCCAGGCCGCCACCTCGTAGCCCTCGCGGTAGACCTGGGCGATCCAGGGCTGGTTGAAGAAGACGAGGTCGAGGTAGCCGGTCTCGTCCCAGATCTCCACCGTGACCATGCTGAGGCCCCGGCGCCGGGTCGGGCGCACCTCGACCTGGCGCACGCGGCCGATCACGGTGGCCGTCTGCCCGACCCGCAGCTCCCCGATCCGCTGCACGGTGGAGCGGTCGATGTAGCGACGGGGGTAGTGGTGGAGGAGGTCGCCCACCGTCCGGATCCCGAGGCCCCCCGCGAGGGCCTCGTGGGCCGGCGGGCCCTTCTTGCGCAGCCCCATGCGACGCGCCGCGATGCGCCGATCGATCTCGGCGACCGGGTCCTCGAGGCTCAGCGGCATGGCACGGGGGCGTAGGCGCGCACGGCTCGGTTCTACCACGGGGTCGGCGGGACCACGCGGTCCCGCGACCGTCTGCTACCCTGGCTCGGCCATGGCAGCCGTGTGCGACATCTGCGGGAGGCGGCCGTTCTTCGGCATGCAGGTCTCCCACTCGCACCGCCGGACCAAGCGCCGGTGGGACCCGAACGTGCAGCGCGTCCGGGCCATCGTGGACGGCGCCCCCCGGCGGATCTACGCCTGCACGAGCTGCATCAAGGCCGGCAAGGTGCAGCGGGCCTGACCCGCTCCTGCACGGCCCAGGCGCTTGGGCTAGGCTCGCGACGTGAGCCGTCCGAAGGAGGCGCCGATGCGGATCCGCGTCCTGATCGTGCCCCTGCTCGCCGCGGCGCTGCTCGCGCCGTCCGTCCGCGCCGCCACCATGACCGACCCCGACGACGTCCCGGGGAAGCTGGACCTCGCCTCCGTGACGGCGCGCAAGGCCGACACGCTCGCCCCGTTGAAGATCCGGATCACGACGTACGAGAACTGGGCCGCGCGGCTGTTGCGCGAGAGTGGACGCAACCGTGTCGTCGTGCTGTTCGACGTGGACGCCGACCCGAAGCCCGAGTACCGAGGCGTGATCGTCTACGTCGGCGGAGACCTCGTGATGTGGATCAGCGGCCAAGGCTCGAGCTTCGAGCCCCTGCCGGTCCGGCACCCGGACGGCCACACGCTCCGGACGGTCGTCCCCGGCGGGTCGGAGCCGAACCCCGACGCCCCCGGTCCCCGGATCGCCGTCCGCAGCCGCTTCTTCGACGAGGCCGACTGCCCCGACGGGTGCTTCGACCGCGCGCCGAACGGCGGGGCCGTCGTCGCCACCCCGTGACGGGCGGCCCCGCGGGGGTTCGGTCCCGGCTCAGGCCGGGCCGGTGGCGAGGCGGGCCGCCACGCCGCGGGCGGTCGCGACGGCCGAGACGAGGACGTCGCGCAGGAGCTGGGCGCCGACGCCCTTGATCAGGTAGCAGAGGGCCCCGATCTCCTGGGCGTCGCGCTCGAACCCCTCCTCGTCGTAGGCGGAGAGCATGACGACCTGGACCTCGGGGTGGGCGCGACGGATGGCGGCCGTGGCCTCGAGCCCGTCCATCTCGGGCATCCGCACGTCCATGAGGACCACCTCGGGAGCGCGCTCGTCGGCCAGGCGGACGGCCTCGACGCCGGTGCCGGCCTCGCCCACCACCTCGAAGTCGTAGCCCTCCAGGAGCTCGCGGAGGGCCTCGCGGACCAGGGGGTCGTCGTCCGCGATGAGCACACGCCCCGCCGCGCCCGGCCCGCCGGGCTCGCCGAGGTCGTGCCGCAGGTCGTCGGCGTGCGTGACCATCTCACCCCGTATCTCGGCATCCGGGCGGCGTTCTCAAGGTGGCGAACCCCGCCCCGCCGTGCGGTCAACCCGCAACGCCGGGGCGCGCCGGGGGGATGCCCCACAGGGGATCCACCGGCCCGATCCCACCCCCGAGGGCGAGGGCGTGCCGGATCGCCTCCGTGACGAAGGCCTTGCCGGCCCGGACCGCCTCGAGGAGCTCCAGCCCGAGCGCGAGGTGGGCCGCGATCGCCGAGGACAGGACGCATCCCGTCCCGTGCGTGTGACGGGTGGGGATGCGCTCCCCGCGGAGCCACTCCAGGCGCTCCCCGTCGAAGAAGAGGTCGTCGGCCCCCTCCGAGCCCTCCAGATGGCCGCCCTTGACGAGCACGGCGCCCGCCCCGAGCTCGAGGATCGTCCGGGCCGCGCGCTCCATGTCCTCCGGCGTCCGGACGGGCTCCCCGACGAGCCCCGAGGCCTCGGGCAGGTTCGGCGTGACCAGCGCAGCGAGGGGCAGGATCCGGCTCCGCAGCGCCTCGACGGCGTCGGGCGCGAGGAGGGCGTGCCCGTGCTTGGAGACGAACACGGGGTCCACGACGAGGTTCGGGACCCCCGTCTCGGCGATGGCCTCGGCGACGGCCTCCACGATCGGGCGGGAGGCGAGCATCCCGGTCTTCGCCGCGTCCACCCCGATGTCGGTGACGACCGCCCGGATCTGGTCCGCAACGGTCGCCGGTGAGAGCTCCTCGTACCCGCTCACCCCCAGGGTGTTCTGCACCGTGACGGCGGTGAGGGCCGTCGTCCCGAACACCCCCAGGGCGCTGAAGGTCTTCAGGTCGGCCTGGATCCCCGCGCCCCCGCCGGAGTCCGAGCCGGCGATCGTGAGCGCCCGGGGCCTCGTCGGTCTCGTCTCAGGATCCACGGGCGAAATGGTCCCAGCCGACGGGCTCGAGCGGCGACTCGCGCCCCTGCGCGTCCACCGCGACGACCCCCGCGCCCTCCACCACCGTCCCGATCTCGGCCAGGGGCACCCCGAACCGCTCGCGCAGCGCCCCTCGGGCGGCGGCCACCGACCCCGGCGGGAGCGTGGCGAGGAGCTCGTAGTCCTCGCCCCCACCGAGGGCCAGGGCGAGCGGGTCCACCCCGAGCGTCCCCGCGCCCTCCCGCAACGCCGCCGTGACCGGCACCCGGGCGAGCTCCACCCGCGCCCCGACGCCGCTCGCCCGGCACAGGCGGGCGAGGTCCTTCGCCAGACCGTCCGAGAGGTCCATCATCGCCGTCGCCCCGGCCTCGGCGAGGGTCCGAGCCTCCCCCACCCGCGCCACCGGGCGCGCCAGGGCGTCGGCGAGGGCCCGTCCCCAGGGCTCCGAGAGGGCGGCGGCGATCCGCGCGGGGTGCGCGCGCGACAGCGCGAGCCCGCCGGCAGCCCCGCCGAGCTCCCCCGTCACGACGATCGCGTCGCCCACCCGGGCCCCCGAGCGTCGCACCGCGCGGCCGGGAGCGACCTCCCCCACGACGGTCACCGAGATCGTCACGACCGGCGCGCGGTTCGTGTCGCCGCCCACGAGCGCCATCGCGTGCTCGTCGCACGCGGCGCGCATCCCCGCGGCGAGCTCCACGACCCAGGCCGCGTCCACCTCCGGCGGTAGGGCGAGGGAGACGAGCGCGTACCGCGGGCTCCCCGCCATCGCCGCGACGTCCGAGACGTTGACGACGATCGCCTTCGCTCCCAGGTCGCGGGGGGGGATCGAGCCCCGCTCGAAGTGGACGCCCTCGACGAGCATGTCCGTGGTGAGCACGGCCTCGCCCGCGCCGGGCGCGACGAGGGCCGCGTCGTCCCCGATGCCGAGCACGACCCCGGGATGATCGTCGGAGACGACCCGGCGGATCGCCTCGATCAGCTCGTCCTCGCCAAGCTCCATCCCCTGCCGCCCCCCTCCAGGGCTCCTGTAGACTAAGCGCCTCAGCCGCAGGTGGGGGTCCCGCCCGCGATCCGGACCGACCGCCAAGGAGATCGAGCGATGATCGTGAACGCCAAGAAGGTCCGCGACAACCCCTCCCCGGAGGAGCTCCGCCGCTTCACCGAGGAGATGCCCCAGTGCCGGATCACGGAGTTCGGCAACGTGAACGTGCAGACCCGCGTGACCTCGCGCTCGGCGGGCAGCACGTACGTCGTCGCCGAGCGCTCCTCGGGCAAGACGATGACCCGGGAGGAGTACGAGGCGATCGCGCGGATGCAGGACGAGTACCTCCGGGACAAGGAGGTCATCGTCATCGACGGGTGGATCGGCAACGACCCAGGCTTCCGCACCCGCGCGCGCCTCACGATCGAGAAGGCCAACGCGAACATCGCCGGGATGCAGCAGAAGCTGTACTTCCCCCGCGACGACGGGGAGGAGCCGGAGGTCCAGGTCATCTACACGCCGAACCTCGCCGCGCCCGGCTACCCGGAGGACCGCGTCATCGCCGTCGACCTCGAGAACGGCGTCACCCGGGTCCTGAACTCCGACTACTTCGGGGAGTCGAAGAAGGGCGGCCTGCGGATGTGGAACAAGAAGGTCTACGACCTGGGCGGGCTCGCCCTCCACGCCGGGCTGAAGGTGATCCCCACCGAGCAGGGCGAGAAGGTCGTGATGATCATCGGCCTGTCGGGCACGGGGAAGACGACCACCACCTTCACCACGCAGAACGGGTCCCTCCCGGTGCAGGACGACTTCGTCGCGCTCATGCCGGGGGGCCGGGTCTACGGCACGGAGAACGGCTGCTTCGCCAAGACCTTCAGCCTCGACCCGGACTTCGAGCCCAACATCTACAACGCGGTCACGAAGCCCACGGCCTACCTGGAGAACGTGTACCAGGACGAGCGCGGGCACGTGAACTTCTTCGAGGAGTCCTACACGCAGAACGGCCGGGCGGTGTTCGAGATGCGCGACCTCGAGCGCTACCGCGACCCGCGTGAGGTCGGCACGGTGGACGTCCTGCTGATCCTCAACCGGAACGAGAACATCATCCCGGCCGTGGCGAAGCTCGACCAGGAGCAGGCCGCCGCGTACTTCATGCTCGGGGAGACCACCGGCACGAGCGCCGGCGGCGCCGCCGAGGCCGGGAAGTTCCTCCGCGTGCCGGGCACGAACCCCTTCTTCCCGATGCCCCACGGCCTGCAGGGCAACCGGATCCTCGAGCTCCTCGCGACCCACCCGATCGAGACGTACCTGCTGAACACGGGGCGGGTCGGGGGCCCCGACAGGGACGAGCGGTCGAAGAAGGTGAAGATCCCCCACACCTCGGCCTGCGTGAAGGCGATCGCGGAGGGCACGATCCCCTGGACCGAGGACCCCGACTTCGGCTACCTCGTGGCCGAGGAGGTCCCCGGCTTCGACGACATCGAGCTCCTCCAGCCGCGCCGGCTCTACGAGCGCCAGGGCCGGATGCAGGAGTACCGAGACATCGTCGAGCGGCTCAAGGCCGAGCGCGTCGCCCGGCTCCGCGAGTTCCCCGAGCTCGACGAGGCGATCGTCAAGGTCGTCGGCTAGGCGTCCGGCCGAGGAAGTACCCCGCGGCCACCTGCACCGCCGCGAGCACGAAGGGCACGAGGGCGTACCACCGCAGCGCGCCCACCTCGTCGAGGAAGGCGCGGCCGCGCGCGTCGCTCGACGCCGAGATGGCGAAGATCCCGGCGAGCGAGAGCCACAGACCGACCCGGCCGGTGACGAAGAGCGCGAACCACACGTGCTCGCGCAGGCTCGCCTCGCCCACCGCCCGCCGCGTCCACACGACGAGCGAACGCACCCCGCCCGCGGCGAGCAGGGCCGCGACGGCGACCTCGAAGGCCCTCACGCCGCCGTCCCCGCGGCCCGCCGGAGCGCCTCGACGACCTCCTCGTCCGAGGTCTGATCGAAGCGCCGGTACCACTCACCCACGGCGAAGAACGGCTCCGGCGTGGCGAGGGCCACGACCTCGTCGGCCTCGTGCCGCAGCCGCTGCATCGTCTGGGGCGGCGCCACCGGGACGGCGAGGATCACCCGCTCGGCCCCCCGGGCCCTCGCCCACCGCAGGGCGGCCACCGCCGTCCCGCCGGTGGCGACCCCGTCGTCGATCACGATCGCGGTCCTCCCGGTGAGGTCCAGGGGCGGCCGGTCGCCCCGGTAGGCGCGCAGCCGGCGCACGGTCTCGGCCTCCTCCGCCGCGATCTCGCGCTCCAGGTACTCCTGCGAGACCCCGAGCCGCTCGATGAGGTAGGGGTCGAGCACCCGCACCCCCGGCGCCACCGCGCCGAGCCCGAGCTCGGGGTTCCCCGGGGCGCCGACCTTGCGGGGGACCACGACGTCGAGGGGCACCCCGAGCGTCCGCGCGACCACCTCGGCGACGATCACGCCCCCGCGGGGGATCCCGAGCACGATGGTGCCGGGTCCGACGTGCTCCTTCAGGGCCTCGGCGAGGCGCTCGCCGGCGTCGATCCGGTCCTCGAAGATCACGGCTGGCTCCCCCGCTCCTGCACCCCCATCCTACGGCCCGGTTGCGGCCCCGGGCAGCGCCCGCCTAGCATGGAGCCCCCGACGCAGGAGGTCGAGCGTGGTCCAGGCGTACATCCTGATCCAGACCGAGGTGGGGAAGGCGGCATCGGTCGCCAAGGCGGTCCGCGAGATCAAGGGCGTGCTCGAGGCCGAGGACGTGACCGGCCCCTACGACGTGATCGTCCGGGCCGAGGCGCGCAACGTGGACGAGCTCGGCAAGCTCGTCGTGGCCAAGATCCAGAGCGTCGAGGGCATCACCCGGACCCTGACCTGCCCGGTGGTGCACCTGTAGCCGAGCCCCTCAGCGAGGGGTGGCGCGCCTGGCCTCGGCCTCGTGGTGTTCCAGCGCGAGCTCGATCAGGCGGTCCACCAGGCGCGGGTAGGGCACGCCCGAGGCCTCCCAGAGCTTCGGGTACATCGAGATCCGCGTGAAGCCCGGGATCGTGTTCACCTCGTTCACGAGGGCCCGTCCGTCTCGGTCCAGCAGGAAGTCCACCCTCGCCATGCCGGCGCCGTCGATGGCGCGGAAGGCCGCCAGGGCCAGGCGCCGGATCTCCTCGGCCGTCGCCTCCTCGATGGGCGCGGGGATCAGGAGCTCGGCCCCCGACTCGTCCAGGTACTTCGCCTCGTAGGAGTAGAACTCGTGCCCCCGCGGCACGATCTCCCCGCAGACGGAGGCCTCGGGCTCGTCGTTGCCGAGGATCGCGCACTCGATCTCGCGCGCGCCCTCGACCGCCCGCTCGAGCAGCGCCTTGCGCCCGTACCGGAGAGCCTCCTCCACCGCGGGGGCGAGCTCCTCGGGCCCGTGGACCTTCGTCACCCCGACCGAGGACCCGAGCGCCGCGGGCTTGGCGAACAGCGGGTAGCCGAGGGCCTCCGCGAGCGCCGCGACCGAGCCCGGGGCCGACCGCCACTCCCCTTCGCGGACGACCACGTGCTCCACGACCGGGAGCCCCGCCGCCCGGAAGAGGGTCTTCTGCACGGCCTTGTCCATCCCCACGGCCGAGGCGAGCACCCCGCTGCCCACGTAGGGGACCCCGGCCATCTCCAGGAAGCCCTGGATCGAGCCGTCCTCGCCGAAGGGGCCGTGCAGGACCGGGAACACGACGTCGATCCCCCGGCGCGAGCCGTCGGCGAGCACGAGCTCGCGCGCGCCCGGCTCCTGGTCGAGCTCGACCTCGCATCCGGCTGAGGGCTCCACGGCCGGCAGCGCCGACCCCTCGGCGGGCGGCGCGGGCGGTCCCTCGGGCAGCAGCCGCCAACGCCCCTGCTTCGTGATCCCGACGGGGATCACCTCGTACCGCTCGGGATCGAGGGCGTCGATCACCGAGCGCGCCGACAGGCACGAGATCTCGTGCTCGGCCGAGCGCCCGCCGAACAGCACCGCCACCCCCAGCCTCATGCCCGCTCCAGCGCCCGCTCCAGGTCCGCCAGGAGATCCTCAGGATCCTCCAGGCCCACGGAAAGGCGCACGAGGCCGTCGCCGATCCCCGCGGCCCGTCGCGCCTCGGGGTCGAGCTGCCGGTGGGTCGTGGAGGCCGCGTGCCCGACGAGGGAGTGGGTCCCGCCGAGGCTCGCCCCGATCCAGATGAGCTCCAGGGCGTCCGAGAAGCGCGCCCCCGCTTCGACCCCGCCCCGGATCTCGAAGGCCAGCACGCCGCCGCAGCCCCTGGGCAGGAGCCGCTCGGCCACGGCCCGCTGGGGGTGGTCGGCGAGGCCCGGGTAGTGGACCCGCTCGACCTTGGGGTGCCGGGTCAGACGCTCGGCGATCGCGAGGGCGCTCTCCGAGTGCCGGCGCATGCGCAGCTCGAGGGTGGCGAGCCCCCGCAGGCAGAGCCAGGCCTCCAGGGGCGCCATCGTGCCGCCCGTCTCGATCACGGTGGCCCGCAGGCGCGCCACGTGCTCGGAGCTCGCGCAGGCCACGCCCCCGATGAGGTCGTGGTGCCCCCCCACGTACTTCGTGGCCGAGTGCAGGACGACGTCGAACCCGTGCGCGGCCGGGTTGCACAGGTAGGGCGAGGCGAAGGTGTTGTCCACGACCGAGACGACCCCGGCCTCGCGACAGGCCGCGGCGAGGGCAGGCAGGTCGGCCACGGTCACCGTGGGGTTCGCGATGGTCTCCACGTAGAACAGCGCCGCGCCCGGCAGGGCCGCCGCCACCGCCCCGACGTCGTGGGGGTCCACGAGCTCGACCTCGATCCCGTAGCGGGGCAGGATCGTGGTGAACAGCGAGTACGTCCCCCCGTAGAGCTCGCGGCTCGAGACGATCCGATCCCCCGCGCGGGCGAAGGTCGTCACGACCGTGTGGATCGCGGCCATGCCCGAGGCGAAGGAGAGCGCCGCCTCCGTCCCCTCGAGCTCCGCCATGGCCCGCTCGAAGGCCTCCAGGGTAGGGTTGCCGTAACCCCGCGTGTACGTGTAGCCGGGGCGGCGGAAGCCGATCGTCTCGGCGTAGTCCTCGGAGGTGCGGAACCGGAAGGTCGAGGTCTGGTAGATGGGGACGCTCGCCGCCTCCTGCCCCACCCGGATCTCGCGGCCCGCGTGGACCGCCCGCGTCGAGAAGCGAAGGCCGGTCACCCGCTCACCCTACCGCGCGAGACCAGCGCCGAGGGTAGTTCTCGCGGAGCGAGGCGACGAGCTCGGCGAGCTCGACCATGAGCTCGTCGGTGAGGCGCCGGGCGAGCTCCTGATCGTCCCCGCGCCCCTCGGCCCGGGCCCTCGCGTCGAAGGGCTCCCCCGCCCGCAGCAGGATCGGCCGCCGGGGGGCCGGCGGACGGAACCAGCCCCGCCGCCAGACGTACTGGCCGCCCCAGGTGGCGACCGGCAGGATGGGCACCCCGGTGGCGAGGGCGAGGCGGACCGCCCCGGTCTTGCCCGGACCGGGGGCGAAGTCCGGCCCGCCCGCCGTGCTCGTGCCCTCGGGGTAGATCACCACGACCTCGCCCCGCTCGAGCGCCGCCGCGGCCTCCGCGAGCGGCCGCTGGTCCCGGCTCCCCCGGTGCACGGGGATCTGCCCCATCCCCCGCAGGACCCTGCCGAGCAGCGGGTTCTCGAACAGCTCGGCCTTGGCCAGGAACCGCGGCCGGCGACCCGCCCGCTCGACGAAGTACCCGTGGGCCAGGGGGTCCAGGTACGAGAGGTGGTTCCCGACCACGATCGCCGGCCCGCGCCGCGGGACGCGCTCGACCCCCTCCATCCGCCAGTCCAGCCACAGGGCCAGGGGCGGGATGAGGACGGTCTCCGCGGCGCGGAACCAGGGCTCCACGGACGGCGGCCCGCGCTACCGGGTCCCGACCAGACGCCAGGCGGTCGGGAGCAGCCCCGCGGCCACGAGCAGCTTGATCGCGTCCCCGATCACGAACGGCGCGAGGCCGAGCTCGAGGGCCTTCGCGAGGGGCACGTCGATCGCCGCCGCGAGCCACGGGACGCCGATCGCGTACAGCACCACCTCGCCGAGGAACATCGCCCCGATGGAGCTCCGGATGGAGCGGTCCCACCCGCGGCGCGAGAGGGCTCCCACCACCGCGGCCGAGGCGACGAAGCCCCACAGGTACCCGCCGGTCGCCGAGGCGAGGCCGAGGACGGACACGCCGGCGGCGCCCCCGGCGAACATCGGCAGCCCAAGCGCCCCCTGCGCGAGGTACATGCCCATGGACAGCGCGCCGAGCCCGGGACCGAGGCTCGCCCCCACGAGGAGCACGCCGAGGGTCTGCCCCGTGATCGGCACCGGCGTGAACGGCAGCGGGATCGACACCTGCGCGAGGCCCGCGACGAGCCAGCTCCCGCCGAACGCGAGGAGCAGGCGGTACCAGACGGCCCGCCGCACGCCCGAGGGCGAGACGGCGAGCGCGAGCGTCGTCGTGCTCATCGTGCGACCTCCTTCCCCCGTCCGGGGCGCACAGGATACGCGCTCGGGGGCCCGAACCCGGGGAGCCGGGTAGGCTGAGGGCCGTGCGGGTCATCGTCGTCCCGGTGAAGTCCCTCGAGCGATCGAAGTCGCGCCTGGCGGGGTACCTCACGCCCCTCGAGCGCGGCGCCCTCACCCTGGCCATGCTCGAGGACGTCCTCGACGTGGCCCAGGCGATGACCGGCTGGGAGACCTGGGTCCTGTCCCCCGACGAGGCGGTGCTCGAGGTCGCGGCCCGCCGCGGCGCCCGCCCCATCCTCGAGCAGCGCCCGGGCCTCGCCGCCGCGGTGCGTCAGGCCGAGGGCGTCGCGCTCGCCGAGCGGGCCCAGGCCCTCGCGGTGCTCGCGGCGGACCTGCCGCTGCTCTCCGCCCCGGTCCTGCGGTCGGCTTTGCGGACCCTCGGGCCCGTGGTCCTCGGGCGCTCGGCGCGGGGCGGCACGAGCCTGCTCCTGCGGCGCCCGCCCCGGGCGATCCCCGCTCGGTTCGGTCCGGACTCCTTCCAGCGCCACCGCGAGCTCGCCAGGGAGCGGGGGCTGCCCGTCGCCATCGTGGACCGCCCCGAGCTCGCCCTCGACCTGGACCTGCCGGGCGATATCCTCACCGTGCTCGCCGACGGCCCCCGCCGACGGACCCGGGAGGTGTGCCTCGGGATGGACCTCGGCGAGCGCCTGGCCGCCCACGCGTGAGGAGGATGGGATGCCGCAGGGGACCGTGAAGGACTACGACGCGGAGACCCGGACGGGCTCGCTGCTCATGGAGGACCGGACCGAGGTGGCGATCGACGCCACCTCCATGGAGGGCTCAGGGCTTCGGTTCCTCCGGCTCGGCCAGCGCGTCCGCTTCGACCTCGTGGAGGAGGGCGGGCGGAAGGTCGCCCGCTCCCTGCGGATCGTCACGATGTGACGCGGCTGCGTCGCGGGGTGGCGCGACGCCGCCCGGCGACCATCTCCTTGAAGGCCTTGCCCGGGACGAACCAGGGCAGGTCGCGGGCGGGCACGACGACCTCGTCCTCAGGCTTCCGCGGGTTGCGGGCCAGCCGTGGGTTGCGGTGCTTGCGCTCGAAGGTGCCGAAGCCGACGAGCGAGATCCGGTCCCCCTTGGCCACGGTCTCGCGGATGACGGCCATCGCCGCGTCCAGCGTGCGCCCGATCTCCGCCTTGCTGGCGCCCGTCCGCTTCGCGATCTCCGCGATGAGTCCGTTCTTGTTCATCGCCCTCCCCCTCCGCCGGGCTCACGCTACCCAGGCGAGCCCGGATGGTCAATCCGGCCTCGGGGTGCGACGATGCAGCCATGCGGCGCACCGTCCCCCGGATCCTCGTGGCGATCCTGTCGCTCCTCGCGGCGTGCGCCACGCCCAAGGACCGGGACCTGGCCCGCTACTACGACCCAGCGCACCTGTTCTCGGCGCGCCTGCCCGCGGCGAACACGATCACGGTGGTGCCGCCGCAGCAGGTCGAGGACGGGGCGTCGCTGCTCTCCGGGGTCATCTCGGAGCCGCCGCTGCCGAGCCCCTCGCCCCAGTCCCAGTTCGGGGGGATCGGCGACCAGCTGGGCCAGCCCCCGACCCCGCCGGACCAGACGATCTACGAGGTCTTCGCCGTCTCCACCACCGCCTTCGAGGACCTCGACGACATGGCCGTGCACTTCATCACCGGGGCCCCCACGATCGACGTGCGCGAGCAGCGCGACGTCCGGATGGACGGGCTCCCGGCGCGGCTCGTCGTCGCCGACGCGGTCCAGGAGGGGGAGGTTCGAGCGGGGGTCGCGGTCGCCATGACCCTCGGGCGGGAGGGCACCGGGTACCTGCTCGCCGCCATCTTCCCGCCGGGCCAGTGGGAGATCGAGGAGCCGGACTTCCTCCGGGTCCTCGACTCCTTCCGCGTCGGCACCCCCCCGCTGCTGCGCACCTACCCCATCGCCGACGGGGGCGCGTGACCCCGACCGCGCTGCTAGCATGGGTTGCGCTCTGGCCCGTGGGGTAACGGTAGCCCGACTGACTCTGGATCAGTTAGTCCTGGTTCGAATCCAGGCGGGCCAGCCAGGCAGGACGCCATCAGCGCCGGAGGCGGGACTCGGCCACCGCTAGCGACGAGGTGCCCTGCGGCCGGGGAGACTCGAACGGACCGTCCGGTCGCCGCCGCCGACGGGCAGCCCCTCAATGAGGGCTCCTTCTCCCGGTGGAGTCGACCGCGGCAACCCTCCCTCAATGAGGCCCCGACCTTGCGGCCGGGGAAACCGCTGGCGGCGCACGGCGTGCACGTCGTTCCGGCCCCCCCTCAATGAGGCCCCGACCTTGCGGCCGGGGAAACCAGCGACAGCCGACCGAACACCGCCGCATGGCCGCGCCCTCAATGAGGCCCCGACCTTGCGGCCGGGGAAACGATGCGCGCCCATAGCTCAATGTGCTCAACGGAGTCACCCTCAATGAGGCCCCGACCTTGCGGCCGGGGAAACCGGGGAGAACCGCGCCGTGATGCCGCCGATGGACTCCCCTCAATGAGGCCCCGACCTTGCGGCCGGGGAAACCGTGAGCGGGCCGGAGGAGGCCGAGGAGGGGGAGTCCCTCAATGAGGCCCCGACCTTGCGGCCGGGGAAACTCGGCGCGGCTCGGCGGCCCGCAGATCGCGCGCTCGTCCCCTCAATGAGGCCCCGACCTTGCGGCCGGGGAAACACCGAAACGTACCAATGGCGCGGCTTCTCGAGCCCGCGCCCTCAATGAGGCCCCGACCTTGCGGCCGGGGAAACGCGCATGACCAACGCGGGTCTGCACGGGCTCACGCCCCCTCAATGAGGCCCCGACCTTGCGGCCGGGGAAACTGGGCACGGGGACCGCGCCCTGCATGAACAGGTTGCCCTCAATGAGGCCCCGAC
>FWPU01006362.1_pt1 | contig 23766 bp, 18 predicted proteins | sample 2228361 | NCBI WGS metagenome assembly FWPU01 (sample SAMEA103939777, study PRJEB20133) | metagenome
AATCATAAATCGAAAAGATAAACAGAAACGGGGCGGCTATATAGCCGCCCCGTTTCTGTTTGTTTCTCAAAATTTTAATCCCGGATGTTAGGATTTTAACATTTGATACAAAAAAAATTAACAAAACTTATATTATTGTCTCCAAAACTAAAATACAAGCTTGTTTTCAATTCATACAAACCACATTGGCGGCTTTGGTTATTAATAAAATACATACTTCCATATCTATATTGGTACAAAATGTTGAAAGGCGAAGAAGTATGATTTTGATGTTTCTGACAATTGATAATTTTCAAATTAGCTCAATAAGTTTCCTTATTCCTAAACTATAGAACGATAAGTTTGAATGTGTTTTCGCCATTTTTCACAATGCAATTAATTCTTGAAAATTTGCTTGGCTGTCAATAGTTGTTTAAGATGACAACATCATCGAATGTGGGATAATAATTATTTATGTGAAGTTTTTGTTTGGTCGTAGTGGAATAAACCGTAAATCCGTAATCGTTTCCTACAAACAATCTTTGGCCGGGTTGATCATATGCAATGCTGAAAAAATTGTTGGTTATTGATGAGACAAAATTTGAAGATTGATATTGATCGTCGACTTTTATTATAAGGTTATTGTTCATTAAACAATAGATTTCACCGTTGCCGCCATCGGCATCCGTGATTGGGCCGCCTCCAAGGGTTTTTTTGATAGTCAAAAGATTATTGTCAGGATTGTATTGATAAAAATAATTCAAATTACCCGAATTAGTCACTATGGTATAATGTTTATCTCCCATTTTAAAAATTCCTACTGGTTTATCGGGCAATGGAGTTGAAACATTATACTTGGCACCACTGCCCGCATAGAATATAATCAAGCGTTGTTGTGTGCCGTTGTTTTGTTTTTCCACAGCCAAAACCCACTCATCATCAGCATATACAAGTACCGGATAATAATCCTGCGAACAAAAAAGGGTTTGAATTTGTGCCCCGTCATGTGAATATTTACGAATTATACCTTGACGAAAAGCCACATAATAATTGTTACCGGAAGTATAAACGTCGGTCCAGTAATAATCAGGATAATTGGATATGATGTTTTCAGACCAAATTTGTTGATTGGTGTTGGCATCGAAACATTGCATGTTACGGGTATATTCTCCCAGTATTAACCATTGTTGGCTAATAGAATTTCCTACCATTTTCAACAAATCGCCTGATGATGTATGCACTTGATTTATATTATAGTAGTTGTCACATTCATAAACAGTAATATCGTTATAACTTTTATTCAAAAAATAAGCCTTTTTGAATTGTCTTGGTGTTGATTGAATATTTATATAAACATAATCATTTCCATATTGTTTCCCGTCAAATGCTTGTGCTTTCAGATAATAACTACCGGCAGGCAGAGTGGGTTCATTGATGATAAAATCGGTATATATTTCATCTTCTTTTTTATTGACCGTAATGATAATCGACGAACCGATTGGGGCATTGTTGTCACTTTTGTATAGTGAAATTACAACATTTTCCACTTTTCTGTCGTCACTCACCATAAGTTGCAAAGGTATGGTGTCCATATTTTTGAAGGTGCTATTTTCATAAGGACTATTGAAATTTATCAAAGGGGCTTGGTCTTTCTTTTTGCATGATGAAATGAAAAAAACAAAACAAGATGAAATCGATAGAAACATTAAGGACAAACGGATTCTTAAAATTTTCTTATTCATATTTTTATTGCTTAATCATTGGGCAATGATTTTCAAAAATGACTCAAAATAACTTAACAAATTTATTTTTTTTTGGAAAAATTGGAATTGAAATTGTTTAATTTTTTTTGAAAAATTATTCCTTTGTCCAAGCAAATTTATTGTTAATTTTACAATCCGATTATGGAAAAAAGCAGAAAAAATAAAAATAAACCAAAAGGAAGCGAAAACTTTACCGAGATTGCCGGGCGTGTACCGCCTCAATCTACAGATTTGGAAGAAATCGTATTGGGAGGCATGATGATGGAGCCTCAGGCTCTCTCTCAGGCATTGGAATTGATTCATACAGAGGTTTTTTACAATCCCTCCCATCGCATTATTTTTAACAGCATCGAACAGTTGTTTAAAAACAACAAACCGGTGGATCTTTCTACAGTGACCGAACAGCTCAAAAAAAACGGAGAATTGGAATCAGTGGGAGGGGCTTTTTATATAGCCAACCTGACCAGAAGAGTTGCATCTGCAGCCAATATCGAATACTATTGTCAGGTATTGTTACAAAAGTATATTCAACGTGAACTAATCAATACGGCAACTGATATTATTACCAAAGCATATGACCCAACAACAGATGTGCTCGAATTGTTGGACGATGCCGAAAAGAATTTATTTGCCATAACCGAGGGCTCGCTACGCAAAAATTATGAAAAAATGTCTACCCTTATCAAGCGGGCAATTGAAGAAATCAAAAATTCAAGCCATTCTGAAACAGGTTTGACAGGTGTTCCTTCCGGTTTTGTTGAACTTGACCGCCTTACCAATGGTTGGCAGAAAACGGATCTCGTAATCATTGCAGCGCGTCCTTCAATGGGTAAAACAGCTTTTGTGTTGTCTTTGGCCCGCAATGCCGCAATAACAGGATATCCTGTGGCCATCTTCTCATTGGAGATGGGTTCTTTACAGTTAGTCAACAGGATGATTGCAGCCGAATCGGAGATTCCATCAGAAATAATTCGCAGTGGCCGTTTGAGCGATGCTCAGCTTGCCCAAATAATGGAAAAAACTGCACAATTGGCTGAGGCTCCAATTTTTATTGACGACACACCGGCTATTTCCATTTATGAATTAAGGGCTAAAGCAAGACGACTAAAAGCCCAACACAATATCCAAATGATAATCATCGATTATTTACAATTGATGACCACCAGGGATGATAAATCGGGCAACAGGGAACAAGAAATCAGTCAAATTTCACGTTCGCTTAAAGCCATTGCCAAAGAGTTGGAAATTCCTGTTCTTGCCCTTTCGCAATTGAACCGTAGTGTTGAGAAAAGAGAGCAAAAAGAACCGCAATTATCAGATTTGCGTGAATCGGGTGCCATAGAACAAGATGCCGATATGGTGTTGTTTATTCACAGACCTGAATATTATAAAATCTACGAAGACGAACACGGTAATTCTACCGAAGGCATTGCAAGCATAATTGTGGCTAAACATCGTAACGGTCCTGTAGGTACAGTAAACCTGAGATTTAACAAAGAAATTACACGTTTTGAAAATCTTGATCCCGAATCAAGTTTGATGTTTGCTTCCGCTAATTCAGATATTTATCCAAACGATTCATTTGGCAATACCATTACGATTCCTTCAAGATTAAATGATAGCAGCGAGTATGACAGTGATACGCCATTTTAAAATACATAGAATCTTGCTTTTTATGGCATTATTAAGTTTCAATGCCGTAAATGCTCTTTCTTTGCTTATACCCATGGATAAGCAACAAAAAAATCATTTAAAAGCTTATGGTTTGGCATATTGGACATTGCAAAACGGTTTGGAAATACATTGGTTGCTCAACTATCGGGGTGGAAGTTTTCTATTGCCATATCATGCCAAAATAGAAGAGGAGGCGCTTATTCGTAACATAACTTTCGAAAAAATTACCGATGCCAAAGCCCAGGCCATCTTGCAAGAAATTGCCGACCCGCAGGTAAATATGGATGCCGTAAAACTTGAAAAAGCCCCCAAAATAGCCGTTTATTCCCCAAAAAACAAACAGCCCTGGGATGATGCTGTGACTTTGGTACTGACCTATGCTGAGATTCCCTATGACGTAATCTATGATGAAGAAGTAATCAATGGAAAATTGAGAGAATACGATTGGTTGCATTTACATCATGAAGATTTCACCGGACAATACGGCAAATTTTATGCTTCATACCGTTATCAACCATGGTATCAGGAAGAGGTGAGAGTTAATGAAGAAATGGCCAAAAAGCTTGGCTTCTCTAAAGTTTCTCAATTAAAGTTGGCTGTGGCAAAGATGATAAAAGGTTATGTATACAGTGGTGGATTTTTGTTTGCCATGTGCTCGGCCACTGATACATATGACATAGCTTTGAGTGCCGAAGGCGTTGATATTTGCGAAGTAATGTATGATGGAGACCCTGCCGAACCCAATTTCAATTCTAAAATTGATTATTCCAAAACATTTGCATTTTACAATTATACCATAAGTACCAATCCTTTGGAATATGAATTTTCAAACATCGATGCAACCCCTATACACAATCGTACCCCGGAAGAATATGATGTTTTCACACTTTTTGATTTCTCGGCCAAATGGGATCCGGTACCGACTATGTTGTGTCAAAATCATGAGAAAGTTATTAAAGGATTTATGGGGCAGACCACTGCTTACTACAAACAATTTGTCAAACCGGGGGTTTTGATCATGGGAGAAAACAAAGCACTTAATTCGGCAAGATATATTCACGGAGAATATGGTCAGGGAATGTGGACATTTTATGGAGGACATGATCCCGAAGATTATCAACACTTTGTGGGTGATCCTCCAACAGATTTAAATTTACATCCAAATTCTCCCGGCTATCGCCTGATTTTGAACAATGTTTTGTTCCCGGCTGCCAGAAAGAAAAAACAAAAAACTTGATGTTTAATTCTTTTCTGCTATAAAAAACAACTCTCTGCCCATACGGGGTTTTATGGAATTTCGGCAGGTTTCCATCGTTTTGATGGTAAACTTTTTGGAAAACAAAGAAAGATATTCTTGTTTGCTTCCACCAAAAGGAGGATTCACTTCAAATTCACAATTGAATAATACACCGGCAATTTTACCTTTGCGCTTAAGTAAGGAATAAACCTTTTCAACATATTTTTCCCGGCAGGATGGAGGCAATGCACAAAAAAATGTCTGTTCCAAAATTAGATCATATTGATCATTGTGTTGAAAAAAATCTTCTACGATGACTTGTTGCTTTGGAAATTCCGGGCATCTCTCAAGAAATCTCCCTGCTGCGGTCTTAGAAATGTCTAAAACATAAATGTTTTTGAATCCGTTTTTCCACAAAAATTCGGCTTCGTAGGCATTTCCGGCGCCGGGTATGAGAATTTTTTTGTTTTTGTCTTCCAACTGCATGGCATATTCGATCAACGGCGGAGAGGCATAACCGATATCCCACCCGGTTTCACCTTTGTTCCATCTTTCTTCCCAATATTCTCTTTTCATTATTTCTTCATTATTCATGGCTGTTTTATTTTTTTAATTTTAATAATACTACATTTTCTACATGATACGTGTGAGGAAACATGTCAACCGGTTGCACCAACACAATTTCATACTTTTCGGTGAGCCAATTGAGATCTCTTGCCTGAGTGGCAGGGTTGCAACTGACATAAACAATTTTCTCAGGACAAATCTCCAATAATTTTTCACACACATGACGGTCCATGCCATTGCGTGGAGGATCGGTTATCACCACATCGGGCATGCCATTTGCATCAACAAATTGTGAGGATAGTATTTTGGCCATATCGCCTGCAAAAAACTCTGCGTTATGGATATGATTTACAGAGGCATTATATTCGGCATCGACAACGGCTTTTTCAACATATTCAACGCCGATAATCTTTTTGCATCTACGGGCAAGGTATAGTCCGATGGTGCCTACACCTGAATAAAGATCATAAACTATTTCATGACCCTTTAGATCAGACAATTTTTCGATCAAATCATATAATTGTATGGTTTGTTTTGTGTTCGTCTGAAAGAATGAAAGCGGATGGATACGAAATTTTAAATGATTCAATTGCTCGGTCAAATAAGGCCGGCCATATATTAATTTCGGTTCCAAATCATGGATGGCATCATTCTTTTTATTGTTTTGTACGAAAAAAACAGATTGCACAAAGGGAAAAACCTTAGGCAATGAGTTTAGAATGGCCGACAAGGGTTGATTTATTTCCGTGGCAGATAAAATTACCATCATTTCTCCTAAAGAGTTCGACCTGATAATTAAACTTCTCAACACTCCCTGATGTGTAAGTAAATTATATGCAGGAATATTGTATTTTTTGCATTGAGACCGAACGTAGTTTTTAATTTCATTCATTCCGTCGGGGCAAAGCAAACATTGGTCAATGTCGATCACTTTCTTAAAATTGCCGGGCAAATGAAAACCAAGGGCAAAGGAATGATCAATGGGTTTGCCTGAAATGATTTCATCATGGGTCATCCAACGCATGTTTGAAAATGAAAAATCCATCTTGTTGCGGTAGTGCCAAATCTCCGGCGACTTCATTGGAGGCAATATCTCAGGAAAAGCAAAATGGCCGATTTGGGTAAATTGTTCTTTAACTTGTAGATGTTTGACCTCCAATTGCATTTCGTAAGGAATATGTTGCCACTTACAACCTCCACACAATCCAAAATATTGACACTCCGGACTTAATCTTTTGGGATGCGGAGAGATTATTTCCAAAGGAAGTGCTTCTGCAAACGATTTTTTGTTTTTCACGGTTTTTGCTTTAACAGTTTCGCCCGGAATAACATATGGAATGAAATAAACTTTGCCATCGATTCTTGTCATTGCTTTACCTTCTGAAGCCCATTTTTCGATGGTTAATTGGTGTATGGTTTCTTTTTTACTCATCAAATTTATGTATGCAGCTTTGTTTTTGTTTAATAGGGGGTAAATTTAAACAAGGAGTTGATAGGAATACACTATGTATTGAAAAAATATTTTGTTTTAACAAAGTATATTCTCGATATAGTTGAAAATGCATTCATTTCATGTATTGTATAATTATTTTGTTTCAATCTCTATAGCTATAGAATTATTATGATGATTGTTAATAAAAATTCTATTTGTTAAAAATAATGCAATTCAAAACAAGTACCTTTGCCAAAAATTTCTTTTATGGCATCTATCGATGAATTAAAACTAATCTGTAATCAAGTCAGAAGAGATATTTTACGAATGGTGCATGGAGCTGCTTCCGGGCATCCGGGAGGATCGTTGGGCTGTGTGGAATATTTCGTTGCACTTTATTTTGAAATCATGAAACATAATCCCGATCAATTTACAATGGAAGGGAAAAACGAAGATGTTTTTTTTCTCTCCAACGGACACATTTCTCCCGTTTGGTACAGTGTTTTGGCCCGTAGCGGATATTTTGACATTAAAGAACTGGCTACGTTCAGAAAAATTAATTCGAGGCTTCAAGGACATCCGGCTACCAAAGAAGGGCTGCCCGGCATCAGAATGGCAAGCGGTTCGCTTGGACAGGGTTTGTCAGTAGCGTGTGGTGCTGCTCTTGCCAAAAAATTGGACCAAGATTCCCGATGGGTATTTTCCTTGCATGGTGATGGTGAATTACAAGAAGGTCAAATTTGGGAAGCCGCTATGTTTGCCGCTCATCATAAAATTGACAATTTAATCGCCACAGTCGACTATAACAATAAACAGATTGATGGCGACGTTGATAAAGTGATGAGTTTGGGTGATTTGAAAGCTAAATGGGAAAGTTTTGGCTGGATTGTGTTGGATGAACCAAATGGCAATGATTTGGTTTCGGTTATTCAAACATTAAACCGGGCTAAACAACTATCCGGCCGGCAACGTCCGGTGGTGATATTGTTGCATACTATCATGGGAAAAGGCGTTGATTTTATGGAGAATGATCATCATTGGCATGGAGTGGCGCCTAATGATGAACAATTGGCAAGGGCTTTGCAGCAGATACCGGAAACTTTGGGTGATTATTAATGTTTAGACAATTTTTCATAACAATTGTATTGCTGTCATTCAATTTTTATTTGACCGGTCAGACAAGCAAAACACGAATATTGTTTTTGTTTGACGGCTCACAAAGTATGTTTGGCAGATGGGAAGGTCGTCAAAAAATCAAAACGGCAACAGAGTTGCTTATTGACGTGGTTGACAGTTTGGAAAAAATTCCAAACGTAGAACTAGCTCTCCGTTTATATGGACATCAACATCCTGTTACTTCTTATGGTCGAGATTGCAAAGACACAAAATTGGAAGTTCCTTTTGGAAAAAACAATGCTTCTAAAATAAAAGAAAAGCTCATAAACTTGGTGCCCAAAGGTACTACCCCTATAGCGTATTCATTGGAGCAGGCAGGCAACGATTTTCCGCCTTGTGATGGTTGCCAAAATGTGATTATTTTGATCACGGACGGTATCGAAGAATGTGATGGAGATCCTTGTGCAATTGCCAAGGTGTTGGCAGAAAAAAAGATAAGTTTACGCCCTTTTGTCATTGGAATAGGTCTTGATGAAGAACTGTCTAAATCTTTCCATTGTGTTGGTCCTTTCTATAATGCCCGTTATCCGGGCGATTTCAAACAGTTTATGGGTATCATTATCTCACAAATTCTAAACAAAACCACCTGTCAGGTCAATTTGCTTGATATACATGGCCGGGCCACCGAAACGAATGTCAACATGACTTTTTATGATCAAAAAAGCGGTGAAATTTTGTATAACTTTTATCACACGATGAATGACCGCGGTGTGCCCGATACCATCAATATCTCACCATCAATAATGTATAAAATTCAAGTGCATACATTGCCTGATGTCTGGAAAGACAGTGTGCAACTCACAGCCGGTATTCACAACATCATTGCCATCGATGCTCCACAAGGTTACTTGCAATTTAAGACCAAAGGCTTTAACGAATATCCTCATTTGCAAGCCATTATTAGAAAAGCAGGCTCTTCAAAAACACTATACGTTCAAGAAGTCGAACAGATTCAGAAATATCTTGTCGGAAGCTATGACCTTGAAATTTTGACAACACCAAGAATATACCTTAAAGATGTGAAAGTGAGTCAAAACCACACCACCATTATCGAAATTCCTGCACCGGGAGTGCTTTTGGTCAATCAAAAAACAAGGTCATTGCTGTCGGTCTATCACGAAAAAGAGGATGGACGTTTGGAATGGTTGATGAATTTAAATGAAAATTATTTGCGTCAAAATTTAGTGTTGCAGCCGGGACGCTACAGGGTAGTGCAACGGCCTGTTCAATCAAAAGAAACGGAAGAAACTGTTGAAAAAATAATTACAATTGCACCGGGATTGACAACTTCAATACAATTTTAAATATGGAAACAAGTAAAAAATATCCTAAATTGGGAGAAAAAGATACCCGTTCGGGATTCGGTGATGCTTTGCTAATTTTGGGAGAGAAAAATGAAAAAGTGGTCGGTTTGTGTGCAGATCTTACCGGTTCATTGAAAATGGAAGCATTTGCCGAAAAATATCCTCACAGGTTTTTTCAATGTGGAATAGCTGAAGCCAATATGATGGGAGTGGCTGCAGGATTGGCCAATGGTGGTTATGTGCCATTTGCGGCCACTTTTGCCAATTTTGCTACCGGCAGGGTCTACGATCAAATAAGACAGTCGATTGCTTATGCCGGAAAAAATGTGAAAATATGTGCATCGCACGCAGGTTTGACGTTGGGTGAAGACGGTGCCACTCATCAAATTTTAGAAGATATAGGTTTGATGCGTATGCTTCCTGGAATGACCGTCATCAATCCTTGTGATTATAATCAAACCAAGGCGGCCACATTGGCAATTGCAGATTACGATGGTCCTGTATATTTGCGGTTTGGAAGACCCAAATGGCCGGTATTTATTCCCGAAGAGACCCCTTTTGTCATTGGTAAAGCTCTACATTTGTCGAATGGTTCGGATATAACCATTGTTGCAACAGGGCATATGGTTTGGGAAGCCCTTCAAGCTGTGGAGTTGTTAGAAAATGAAGGCATCTCGGTGGATTTGATCAATATCCATACCATCAAACCTTTGGACACGGAAGCGGTATTGAACAGCGTGTCAAAAACAGGATGTTGTCTTGTCGCTGAAGAACATCAGATTTATGGAGGATTGGCAGAATTGATAGCCGGGGTGTTGGGTGAAAATTTACCTGTGCCTTTTGCCCGCATTGCGGTGAAAGATTCATTTGGCGAGAGCGGTAAGCCCATGGAATTATTGCAAAAATACGGCCTTACGCATAATCATATTGCTTCTGCCGCCAAAAAACTTTTGGAAAGAAAAAAATAAAGTACACAAGGCGATAATGTTATTTTATGGATGTAGGGATATTCTTTAAGTTCTTAAATTTATAATGTTTTGGTTGAAAGCAGTGTGGTGGTTGTTGGAATTTTTACTTGCTGAAATTTGAAACTCAGAGAATATCATTAAAGTTGATAGATTGATCCATCCTGATGCCTTTTTCGGTTTGTTTTAGATTGCAAAGAACGTTGACCGGATCATGTTCAAAAAAGAGTAAGTAATTATTTTTATAGGCCTCATTCAAAAAAGATTGTTTTTCCTCCAACGTAAGAAGAGGGCGTGTGTCGTAAGCCATTACATAAGGAATGGGTATATGGGCATAAGAGGGGAGAAGGTCGGCCATGAATACAATGGTATGTTCTTTATACTTAATTTTTGGCAACATCATGTGGTCTGTATGACCGGAACAATAAATGATGTCAAATACATCAAAAGTTTCTTGGTCTGTAAATTTCAACACTCCCAATTCTTTCAACGGAAGTATATTTTCTTTCAAGAAACTTGCTTTTTCACGGGCATTGGGGTTGGTAGCCCATTCCCAATGACGTGAGTTTGACCAATAAACGGCGTTGGGAAACACAGGTATGATAGTGGTACGATTTTCATTCCATTTTAATGCACCACCGCAATGGTCAAAATGTAAATGAGTCAGAAATACATCTGTAATTTCTTCGGGGGAATATCCTGCTTTTTTTATGGAATCTAGCAAATTGTCATCACCATGAAGATAATAATGGCTGAAAAATTTTTCATCTTGTTTGTTTCCAATGCCACAATCTATCAAAACCAATCTGTTTCCTTTTTCAACCAACAAGCAACGCATGGCCCATGTACACATATTGTTTTCGTCGGCCGGGTTTAATTTGTTCCAGATTGATTTTGGCACAACACCAAACATGGCGCCTCCGTCCAGTTTAAATTTGCCGGTTTCAATCACACTCAATCTCATATTGTTAATCTTGTTTTATCAATTTATAATTTTCTATACCCAAATTTGTTTGGATCCTGATAAAATAAATACCGGCAGCAAAGTTAGAAGAATTGACAATGATTTTAGATGCTCTCTCGAAATTTTGATACACTTCTTTGCCTGCTTGGTCGAAAATTCTGATTTGTTCGATAATTGCATTGGGTGAGATAATGTTAATTTGATCAAAAGCAGGATTTGGATAAATATATGTGTTTGAAGATGCATATTCTTTCACAGACACATTATCATAAATTTTAAAATCGTCTATCGCCATGTCGCTTGTATAGTTGTTTCCTGTGGTGCCTTTGATGGCTATGGTAATTTTCCCTCCTGCAAATGCTTGTAAAGGAATAGAAGCCACTTTCCATTGGTTTTGATTGATGTTGATAGGAGGAATAACGTTCGGATACCATAAATCGTTGTGCAAAATATCCACTCTCAGGGTACCCATGGTACTTCCATACATATGATAGGCAAATTCGAAGACAGGGTTTGAAAATTGCGATAAATCGATGCATGGACTCAACAAAACGGCTGTTTTATTATAGCAATCATTGGAAGCTTCTGTGTAAAGATACTTTCCATTTACAGTTCCCGGATTGTAATCGGTGGTTGGCCCCGTATTGACCGAAGGGGTGGAACCATTGTTGACTCTCCAGTCAATATCATCCGAAATTGAATTATATACATTCACCCACCCGTTGGAAAGATTGCAAATGGTGGCTTCACAATCGGATGTGGTAGCGCAATTGAACTCTGTTTCCAAATCATAATCTTGCGGGGTATTGATAGTGGGAGTTATGTATACTTGAGTGGTCGCTTTGGCGGTATCATTGAAAGGATTGACGTCGTTGCTGTTTTTGACCACAAACACATAGTTGTATGTGCCGAAAGCGGTGTTGGTTTGCAAGTTATTGATATTGAAAAATACAGTTTGACCGGGTACGAGCAATTGGTTGTATGACGCAGTGGTTTCCAATGAACCGTTTTTATAAACCTCAATCGTTAAATTATTGATATTGTTTTGACCGGTATTTTTAACTCCTATGCCGGGTTTATAAGTTTTGGGGTTGCATTCGGTAGAATAATTTGGGGTTAAACCCTGCAATTGAACTATGGCCAGATCGTAAGGAAATGAACAATTGAAAACTCCTGAAGGAGAATAAATGGCATAGGCTCTTTTGCCTTTTTTGAGGTCACCGGGGGTGAGGGCAATCACTGTAAACCAATGGTCCTGATTCGGATCATTTATTGGAATGACTATAAAGTTCTGGGTGGTAAAAGCAATCGAATCCATATACATGTTTCCGAGCATCCTTACTTCATAACCTCCGGAACCGAATACAGGATTCCATGAGAGTTTCAATGAATCGGGACATTTCCAATCTACAGACAAATTAGAAGGCACACCGATTATTGTAAAGGTATGATCACTTATGTCGCTTACTATACCATTTGAGACACGAATTAAAGCTTTGCCGGTTACAACAGTTGGTATATACCATTGGAAATAACGTGCTGTACCGGATACATTTGATGCAATAAGGTTCCATGTTGCGCCACTGTCTGTAGAATACTCAATTGTAAACGGCAAACTTGTGTTCCATGCATCCCAACGGATATAATGAGTGGAACCGGGCTGTAAACCTTCAAAACCGTTGGGGTAAGTGACGGTGATATCATCATAAATAAAATCGTAAACCACAAAATACTTTTGTGGTCCTTGGGGGATGTTATAACCTGATATGTTCACGGTATAATTTCCGGGTTGAGGGTTATCTATCACTATTTGTTCCATATTGTTTAAACTGTCTATTCCGGGGGTCGCAGGTAAATTAAGATTGGTAGCATTGGGTGTAGGGTCAAGAACAAGTGGTAAAAGCGTATTGGAAGAAGGGTCGGTTATGGTCATATTGATATTATTGACCAAAGCCCATGATGTGTTGACAGTAGCTTCATAATCATGCCAATAAACCATTATTTTGGCTTTTTTTACTCCGGCAGGGATTGTAAGTACATGTGTTTTAATTTGTGATTGAACAACAGTATCACTCAGATATTGATTTTGTTGCAAAAGTTTTAATGCTCTCCGGGCATTGACACGTCCCCATCCAAACTTAAAATCCGGCCCCGGATTGCCGAGATCATCGGCAGTATTTAGGATTGTGGCTTTGATTAGTGCCGAAGGAGGCATTTGATTATGGGTTTTGAAATAATAATCATAAAGTTGGGCAAGAATGCCGGAAATGGCCGGACAAGACATGGAGGTTCCTGTATATGTAGCATATGTATTTGGGTCAATGGTAGATAAAACTGATGTCCCCACGGCTGAAATATCCGGTTTGATGCGTCCATCGTGGGCCGGTCCCCGGCTGCTTGATGACGCCAAATTGTCGGTATTACTTACATTCGCAACGGCAATCACATTTTTACCTTGCTTATGGCCTCCGGTAATGTTTCCCCAGCCCGATCCCGCACCATATCCACAATTTGAAGTGCCGTTGTTGCCGGCAGAAAAAACATGCATTAGTTCAGGCATTTGGCGTATTTGTTGATCCAATTTTTGTGTCAAGGATGTATAACCGGCATTGCATCCGTCGCTGTAAGATGTTGAAGTAATTCTTACCCAAGGGTTGGCCCAATTGTATTGATTGTAAATACTGTCAAATGCAGGATAACCCGAGGCATTATATACAAGAATCTTTGCGCCGGGGGCCATACCTCTTGCATCGGGGTTATAATTGCCTGCACCCAAAATAATTCCTGCCACATGATCACCATGATTGCCGGAATTGTTCGTGGGATATTGAACTATAATACGTCCCTGGTAATCGATATGAGGCCCAATGATACCATCATCATTCATAATCACGGCTACATTTTCTCCGGTATATTGCGGATTAGGATTGTATTCATTGTCCAGGTTGTTTGAACGGTGATTGTTTTTTCCTTCCCAATCTTCTTTTTGTGGTTCTTCGGGTATGTGATCTATAAATTGAACTACCGGAATTTCGGCAAGTTTGGCAAGGTCGTTTTTATTTATCACCGCATCAAAATAACGGCCATTGGCAGAAAAATACGAGACACTTCCGGGGAACTCAAAAATTTTTGACAATGCGTCGATTAAATGAATTCTCACAGCCACACTGTCTTTTCCTCTAATGGCCCATGCCGGCCGGTCGTTGTTTTGGACACTTAATGAAAGTTTGGATTGAAAAGGTATTTTTAAAACTGCTTCAATATTGGGAAATTGTTCAATGACTGAAAAATCTTTGATAGAAGCATAGTATGTTTTTTGCGGAATATAATCGATCAACTTGATACCCTTATCCAACAATGATTGACGTTCTTGCAAAGAGGGAATTTGTTTAAAGGAAATCAATCTGTAATATATATCATTAAATGGTTTTTCATTGACGTCGGGTCTGTCAATTTTTTTTGCCGGAATTTCAATTTGAAAATGTTGCCAATAAATTTTTTGTTGAGATTGTATTGTTTTATTGAATATGAATATAAGGACAAGAAAAACAAATAAACTTTTTTTCATAGGTGTTTTTTTGCCAAATTACCAATTTTAATTAAAAAATCCAAAATATTTGACAAGGAATAAAACAGATATGAAATGATTTCCTAAATCAACCGGATGATCGAATCTTATTAAAAAACATGATTTTTTATAAAGTCGGCCACTCTGAATGAGTTGGCATAAATGGTCCAGGTAAAAGTGACGCTTCCACCGGTAGGCATAAAACTACCGTCTGTTACAAATAAATTATCAACATCATGAGCCCTGCAAAATTTATCTAATACCGAGGTTTTGGGGTCGTTTCCAAACCTGCAACCTCCGGCTTGAAGGTTGGTGGGAGGTGTGCTTCCGGCATTAGAGGAGATATGTTTAGCCCCCATGGTTTTCAAAATTTTTTCACATTTTTCGGCCAAAAATTTACCTACTTTTAAATCGTGTGGATGAGAGTTTATTCTTACTCTGGCCACCGGGTCGCCCCATTTGTCTTTTACGGACGGGTCAAGAGTCACATAGCAATTATCGTTTGGCAGCCAATCCAAAAAAATTTCGAAACGTATTTTTCTTGTGTTTTTAAAATATTTTTCCAGTTTGCGTTTTAATTCGGTACCGTAGACCAATTGATTGTTTTGCCATTTTTGTCTAATGGCTTTGCCAATCCCTACGGCATGTTCAAACAAAAAATGGGCTGTGCCGCCCTTTATACGTTTGCCGTTTTCATCTTCAAACTCATAAAATTCATTGAGCGATCGGTTGATAAACAGGCCGGGGGTTTTAAGTGCTTCAGCATCCACAGGATTTAATTCGTCATAGTAAAAATAACCTTCACCGGTTCCTCCTGCCGAGAAAATCAAGTTTTTTCCCACCAGACCATGGTTATTTGCCACTCCGTAAGGAAATTCTTTGTTTTTGCTCATCAATAAAAGCCTTGATGTTTCAATGGCTTGACATGCAACTACAAATATTTTTGCTTCAATGGATTGTTTTTGATCGTCTGCATCATAATACCATGCCTTTTTGATCTTAAAACTTCCGTTTGTTTCAAGATGAAAAACTTTGGCATTGGGTATAATGGTGCAATTACCTGTTTTTAAAGCATCGTGAATAAGTGCCGCTCTTGAGCTTCCTTTGGCTCCTGACGAACAGCCATAGCTCCCACAATAATTTGAATAATAACATGCATTTCTCTCATTTTTTGGTTGTGATAGAATGCAACGAGGCAAGGGTATGACATCCCATCCCAACTGTTTGGCTGCTTGATCGATCCATCGGGCGGCAATATTTTCTTGAAGAGGAGGGTAGGGGAAATCTGCCGTAGAACGGGGCTCCAAAAATTTATGTTTTACAACCTTCCCGGATATTCCAACCACCTGTTCCACTTTTGTGTAGTATGGTTCCAGATCATTGTATGTAATTGGCCAATCAACTATATTGGCGCCTTCAATAGGGCCATATTCAGAAAGTAAACGGAAATCTTTGGGTTTCATTCTTTCAAAATAACCACTCATAAAATTTGACGATCCGCCTATACAATTGCCATTCCAAAAACTAAACCCCGTATCATAGGTATTTTCTGCTATCCATTCATTTTCATCTTCATCAAAGGTTTCAATAACATGCCTTTCATCCTTTAAATTAGGCGAATACATATCCCTGCGGGATACTCCAAACTCATCTTTGCTGAAATCGCGTGTTCTATACCAAGGACCTTTCTCGAGCACCACAACTTTAAATCCGGCTTTTGATAGTTCATAAATAACCGGACCGGCACCGGCACCACTTCCTATTATACAAACATCATACATTTACTTGTCATTTAATTGGTCAAATGATGTAATCATTATTTTTTCTTTTTTTCTTTTTTCCATCAAAACCGGATAGGCGTTATCGGCCGAGGGTTGTGGATAACCGGGCATGTATTCCAACCATTTCCAACCTATTTCGCCGGGATTGCATCCGTAAATGGGGTTTGCCAACAAGGATTCAAAAATATGGCTCAACATGGAAGATGCCCAGGATTGGCCTTCTTCTTCAACAAATTTTTTAAAAACTTCCAATTTGAGTTCGTCATCCAGATGATAAAAGTTTTTATTTTCTTGTCTTTTTGAAAAATCGTTTAATCTGTCGGCTCCTTTGACCAAAAATGCATTCTCCTCCGGATCCCTGTGTGGATCATTTAAAACATTCAAAAGAAACGGAAAAGATTCTATGGCCATTGAGCCGGGTGAGGAAGGTTCGTCCGGAAACAAAATTTGATGTGCCCAAATGATATTGGCTTTTTGGTCAAATGTGAGAGGGTGATATTTTGCAAATTTTTGAATGTATTGTTCAACTTCGCTTTTTTCCCATCCGCAACTGATTAATTGGGGAATTTGGCAGTAAACTGCCGTCAATGCCACTTTTTTAATAAAATCTCTTCTATTCACGACGGGAATTTAATCAGTGAAAAAAAGCACTTTTTTGCAAATATAATGATGTTTTATGCTTGCGGTAAAAATTATTTTTTGCCAAATAAATATTTTTGACATAACTTTTTTTAAATCTATCCAATTTTTTGTAATCTGATAAAAATGTTATACATTTGTCTTGCTATTAACCAATTAAAATTTTTCTTATGAAAGTAAAACAATTATTGGCATTATTAATGATTGCTACAGCGTTTACATTTGCATCTTGCAGCAATTCGGGTGAAGAAAACTCAAATGCTGAAAATACAGAAGCTGTGGAACAAAGTGAGGATGCTGAACACGCATCAGCCGAAGACAGCAAATGTGGAGAAGGCAAATGCGAGGAAGGTAAATGTGGAGAAGGTAAGTGTGGAGAAGGTAAGTGTGGAGAAGCCAAAAAAGATTCTGCAAAATGTGGAGAAGGTAAATGCGGAGAAGGTAATTAAAAGATTTGTTTCAATCATGAAGGCCGGTCTTTCCGGCCTTTTTTGTTTGTCTATGTTCAGAATACCACTATTAACCATAGTGTTTATTTCTGCAAAGATTGTTGCGCAATGCAATTACTGTGATCAAAGAGATTTGCGACTGAAATTATCCAATTTTTGGAAAAAAATTCATGGCAATCATTGTCTAAAATACGACATTCGCCTGTATTCATTTCCTGTATGCGACAGCGCCGGTTATCACCTTGTTTTTGAAGATAATTTTGAGCAAGAAAAACTCGATACACTTGTTTGGCAGATACAACCATGGAGGCAGGGAGCCATGGCAACCGACGCCTGGATGGAATATAACTCCATGGACAATGTTCTGTTAGAAAACGGCCTTTTAAAAATAGTTGCCCGGAAAGATACCGTGGATGCCAAAGCCGTTTATTGGGAAACGGAAGATGAGCATTTGGAAGACAGTAGGCCAAATTTTCGTCGTTATTTTTATACTTCAGCCAATCTTTGGTCGCGATCTGTTTTTTTTATGGGTAAGTTTGAGGCAAGGATTAAAATGCCGGCATCTAAAGGGCTGTGGCCTGCTTTTTGGCTTTATGGGGGGAAAAGATGGAACGAAATAGATATTTTCGATAATTATAAACCGGGTTTGATGGTTACTTCATCGGGATTCGATTTTGATGGGGACGGCAAGGCAGAGGGGTGTCCGGAGACCATAGAAGGCATTGATGTTACACAATGGCATGTCTATACATTGATTTGGGAATTTGACCGGATTGTATGGCAAGTGGATGGAAAAACCGTAAGGGAATTGCCAAGATTTACCACTTTTGGAGGTAAACCGGTTTATTGCGGAACAAAGGTGAAAAAACGAAAATACCTTTCAGCGCAATTTTTTCCTTTAGAACCCATGCATGTTATTTTTAATTTGTCGGTTGGGTCCGGAAAAGGTCCTGCGGGTCTTCCGGATGAATCGACCCTATTTCCTTCTATGATGGAAATAGATTATATCAAGGTATATCAAAAGATTGATTGTTTGAAATAAATATTTGATGAAATTTACAAAAAATCCTTAACAAATCGTTCGTCTTGTTGAATGCTGTCGGGTGTATGCGGTATTATTTCACCTTCGTTGAAAAACAATATTTTATCGCAATAGCGAAGCATGTAATGTATTTCATGTGTTGAAATAAAAATTAAATACTTGTTTTGTTTAACATTGTATTGCAACATTTCAAACAGGTCTTTTTTGGCCGGTGGGTCCAGAAAGTTGGTTGGCTCGTCAAGCAGCAAAAGTTTCACTTCTTGTATCATGGCGCGGGCTATCTTAACTTTTTGATACTGACCATCACTCAGTTCAAACATATACTTGTCTGTCAATCCGGTCAATTGTAGTTGTTTGATATAATGTTCGATAATCATTCGATCTTTTTTCGTCAATAATCCCAGCATATTCATATAGGGTAAACGGCCAAGCGACAAATATTCCATGACTTTCATAGGAAAAAATAAATGTTCCCTTGCACTGATAAAATTTATGAGATGGCTGCGGTCTTTGGGGGGCATGCCGTGAATGTTTATTTCTTTCCAATAAACTTGCCCTTGTTTGGGACGAATCCAACCGCTGACAGTTTTCAAAAAAGTGCTTTTGCCGCTTCCATTCCGGCCGGTCAAGGCAATTAATTGAGGCGCTTCAAAATGTCCATCGAATGGCTTGTGCAACCCTTCATTATATCCACAAACGATATTTTGTAATTTTAAAGTCACAAATAATTTTTTTTACTGATTACCAGCCAGAGAATAAATGGTCCGGCGATAATGGACAAAAAAATGTTTAATGGAATGACAATGCCGTTAATTAAATGGTGGGAGAGGAGGTCGGTCAACAACAATGTGAAAATTCCCAAAAATGCAGACGCGGGAATTAAAATGAGGTGGTGGGCAGTTTTGTGAATCATACGGGCAAGATGAGGCATAGCCATTCCCACAAATGCCACAGGTCCGAAATAGGCCATGGACAACCCGGTGAGAATAGAAGAAACCAGAATGAAAAAATAACTCAGACGTTTCACATGAACACCTGAAAAAAAAGCAAAAACTTCGCCCGCCGAGTAAGCGTTTATGGATTTGGATTGAAGCAATACAATAATGGCTATTGAGACGATGCATGGTAAGATATACATGGACGTTTCCGGAGAGGTATTGTCAAAACTACCCATGTTCCAAATGATGAACGACTTTAATTGTTCGGGAAGGGCGAAAATTTCAATCAAAGCAGTGATGCCTGAAATAACCGAACCTAAGAAAATTCCCGCCAGCAACAAAGTAGTATTTTGATGCATGAATCGGTGAAGAAACAGTAGAATCAATAAAACAGCCATACTTCCCGTAATGGCGGCAAATGGTACCGACCAAACGGGCAATGAGAGTGCAAACGTGAAATTTATCAGCATGGCCACGGCTACGCCAAAACCTGCTCCACTGCCCAGGCCAAGGACATACGGTCCGGCCAATGGATTTCTGAAATAAATCTGCAGCAACATTCCACTAAGGGGTAAAGCTATGCCACAACTGACGGCATTGATTAAACGGGGTAAACGAAAATATTTAAATAAAAATGGGTCAATGGGATAATTGCCGGCATAAATGATGGCTATTCCGCCTGAAATACACAGTAGCAACCACAAAATCAGCAAATAGATATCTTTTTTTCCTATCATTATTCTTCGGGCAAACGCTTGTAAAAATACAAGTTATCTTCATTTCCTTGATGAAATATAATGTATAAATCCATCAACCAACGATCCGGATATAATATGCCCGACTCGAAAATATCGTTTGCGGGCCCCTTTTTTCGTTTTATGTAGTTGTATACACGATTGTTGCGAAATGCTTTAATTTCATTACATATCTCGAGTTCATTGAGCATCGAAATCATCGTTTCTTTTTCATTGACATTTATCCAAACATCGGCCTCCTGAGCATGCAGGTAAATCCATTCTTTGCTTACGGGTAACGTGCCGGAGGGTGACTCGCCCGGAGAAATGCAAATTCCCCCGGCATCATGGATGATTTTTGCTATTTTAGAATCGGTTGATGGCAAGTACCATTGACCTCGGTAGGGAAAACCACACAAAACTTTCAGGGTATCTTTTGAATGTATGTTTCGACGAATGGAATCATATCGTTGTTTGATTGCGTCAAAAATTTTTTGTGAAAGTGAATATTGGTTTGCCCAATAACCAAAAAAATTAATCCAAGCGGATTGTTGCAAACAGGTAGGTTCCATATAATCCGACAATGGAACTACCTGAATTCCGGATTTTTGTATTTTTTTTACCGTTTCCGATTGATTGTAATCATGAAGTGTTGTGATCCAGAAAGTTGGATTTAATTTCAAAATATATTCAGGATTTATATTTTCACGAAAGGGGATCAATGTTATCTTGCCTTGACGAATCAAAAATTTCACTTTTTCATTAAAAAGATATGTGGAATCGGTGACATAATTCAATGATGACAAGAGATTTAAAACGTCGAAGTAGATGGTGGCATAGGCGGCTTCTATGGCAATATTTTGAAAATGCCCCGGTTTTAGCTTTATGTTAGATTTTGTCAGTAAAATTTCCTTGCGAACAGTATCAATGGAAAAACCTTCTGGATCATTTACCGGGTTTTTCATTTCTGCAGGTTGATGGCAGGCTAAAAAAGAAAATATAATCAAAATGCCCATCAACATTGTATATAAATGCCATTTCATAAAGGTATCAGAACAGATATTACTGACCGCAAAAGTATCAATATTCCGCAGATTAATTTTTATTGATTGCAACCATACGTTCATAGAAACGGTATTTTAAAGGTATGGTATGAATTTTCATGGCGGCGATAAAACAATGACAGTGAGAAATGTGGTCGATGGGCAATAAAATAATTAGATAAAGAAGTACTTAAAGAAAATCGAGATATAGCAGGAAATTAGTTTTTGGATCTTTTTCTTTCGTGTTCTTTCAATAAAATTTTTCTTATGCGTATATTTTGCGGTGTGACTTCCACATATTCATCGGCCTGAATGTACTCCAGGGCTTCTTCCAAAGAAAATTTTCGCGGAGGTGCAATTTTCATTTTTTCGTCGCTTCCTGCAGCTCTGATATTGGTGAGCTTTTTGGTTTTAGTCACATTAACGACAAGATCGCCCGGACGGTTATGTTCACCGATGACTTGCCCTTCATAAACGTCTTCATTGGGTTCGATGAAAAAAATGCCTCTGTCTTGCAGATTGTGTAAAGAATAAGGGATGGCTTTGCCGGTTTCCATCGAAATAAGAGAACCATTGATTCGTCCCGGAATATCGCCCTTATAGGGTTGATATTCCATAAAGCGGTGAGTCATCACGGCTTCACCTGAAGTTTGTGTCATCAATTCATTTTTTAACCCCATCAAACCTCTCGATGGGATAATAAACTTTAGAATCATGCGGTCTCCCTTCATGTGCATGTCGATCATTTCGGCTTTTCTGACCGAAACCAATTCGATGGCTTTTCCGTGAATGGCTTCAGGAATGTCTATGGTTAGTTCTTCCACGGGCTCGTATTTTTTTCCATCAATCTCTTTGAAAATCACTTTGGGTTGCCCTATCTGCAATTCATATCCTTCGCGCCGCATAGTTTCGATTAAAATGCTAAGATGCAAAACACCCCTACCGGAAACTATAAACGATTCGGCCGAAGGGCCGGGTTCCACTTTCAATGCAAGATTTTTTTCCAGCTCTCTTTCCAATCTTTCTTTTAAATGCCTCGATGTGACAAACTTTCCTTCTTTTCCATAAAATGGCGAGTTGTTGATGGTAAACAGCATACTCATCGTAGGTTCTTCAATTTTAATTGAAGGTAATGCTTCCGGACATTCGGCATCAGCCACTGTATCGCCTATGTCAAATTTTTCAATACCGGTGATGGCACAAATTTCACCGGCCGAGATCTTGTCAATTCTAATTTTGTCAAACCCTTCGAAAACAAACAAATCTTTGATACGGTGTTTTTCAATTTTGCCATCTCTTTTAACTAGAGATATGGTCTGACCGGAAGCCAGCGAACCTCTTTGTAATTTACCAATGGCAAAACGGCCGGTATAAGGTGAGTGATCAATGGATGTGATGAGGAGTTGGGTTGTTCCTTTGGAAACACCCGGCGCAGGAATGTGAGAAATGATCGTTTGCATCAAAGGTTCGATGCTCGCCGTGGGAGATTTCCAATCGGTGCTCATCCAGCCCTGTTTGGCCGAACCATATAAAACGGGAAAATCGAGTTGTTCGTCGGACGCTCCGAGATTCATCATCAATTCGAAAACACTTTCATAAGCTTCTTCAGGATTGCAATTGGGTTTGTCTACTTTATTGACAACCAATACAATTTTGTGTCCCAGCTCGATGGCTTTTTGCGTAACGAACCTGGTTTGAGGCATAGGACCTTCAAAAGCATCTACCAGCAGGATGACACCATCGGCCATGTTGAGCACACGTTCAACCTCTCCACCAAAATCGGCATGACCGGGGGTGTCGATGATATTAATTTTATATTCCTGATAACGGACCGAAACATTTTTTGCCAGAATGGTAATGCCTCTTTCCCTTTCCAGGGGATTGCTGTCCATGATGAGCTCACCCGGCACTTTATGTTTTTCAAAAAGTTCGGTAAATTCAATCATTTTGTCTACCAAAGTGGTTTTGCCATGATCCACATGTGCAATGATGGCTATATTTCTAATTTTGTCGGACATACAATTGGGTTAAAAAAAACATAAACCCGTTGATGCATCAACGGGTTTGTGAAAAAACATTAGTCGTTATTTAGTTGCCCGACTAGGACTCGAACCTAGACTTACGGAACCAAAATCCGCTGTCCTGCCATTAGACGATCGGGCAATTTTTCGGATGGCAAATTTATAAAAAAATTAATTAATAAAACAAGCATAAAAATTTTTTCAATAAAATGGCATGATTGTATATGGTTGAGATTCTGTATGTTTTATTGGGACATACAAAAAGAAATTTTTCAAATAGAGTTTTGATCTTGTATAAGAAAAGAAAATTTTTAAGGAGAGAATAAAAAAAGAAGTATATTTGCATAGTGAACAAATGTTAATGAAATGTTAATAAACTTAAAATTTGTTAAAATCAACTATTGCGAGGGAGTTAAAATATTGAGCATCAACAACATAGAAAAGGTGCTGTGGGCGACCCACTTCCATTAAAACAAGGATTAAGACTTCA
>FWPU01006364.1_pt1 | contig 23754 bp, 24 predicted proteins | sample 2228361 | NCBI WGS metagenome assembly FWPU01 (sample SAMEA103939777, study PRJEB20133) | metagenome
GCTTACTCTCCCCTCTCCGCGTGCGGGGAGGGGCTGGGGGTGGGGTGAGAACCCATTCTTTTGTGCTCAACTGCGTAACTCTTGTAGAATATGCACGAGGAGGAATCTTGAAGTGAAAAGTTTTGTGCTGTGTTGTGCGATTTGGGGGGGTGGGCGATGGCAATGCCATGCGCAGCGCAGGAGAGCGGCGCGACGCCCTCGGTCAATTACGTCTTGGCGCAGGGCAGCGGTTCACTGAGCGACCCCAGCGAGACGTTGCGCAGCATAGGTAAGTCGTTGATCGAGTTCAACGCGGAGCGGGAGAAACGAGAGCGAGAAAATCTCGCTCGAAACGCCCGCGCCGTTTACGCGGTCGGCATGATGTTGATTGTGATTGTCGGTGCCATCTCTCAGTCTTGGGCGGCAAGGGGGCGCGTCAAGCGCAACCCTCATTTTCGTTCCGAGAGTGAGAACAAGTTCACTTCGTTTGACGTCGAGAGGAGACAATAACATGAGACTGACGATAATCAGTGGTGTGGTTCTTGTTTGCTGTGTCGCCGTGACGCCTTGCTTTTCGCAGGAGGGCGGCGACTCAACTCTTCGAGAGCGTTTGCGGAAGAGCCTGTTGGAGAAGACTCAGACAAACGATAACGGCAAGTCGCTGTTGGGTGGGGACAATAAATCTTTGAGCGACCCCTACAAGCCAGGCAGTCGAGCGTTCGACCTGCTCAATGGAAAGTCATCAAACCTCGACGCGTCCAGCCTCAGCGAGACACTTCGCAGAATGAGAGAGTCCGATGAGAGGATGAAGCGCCTCACTATGAATCCGAACCTGCTGCCGCCGCCGCAGCCGTGGTGGATGACGCTGAGAAATAAAGCCATCAGCCTCGTTAAGAGCCTTCTGAGTTTGGCGGGGTTGCTCATTATGGGGTTTATTGGGCTGGTCGCGTTGTTCTGGATTGGTTACAGTGGTTGGTCGCTCAAGCGGTCGGTGGACGTGCGGGGCGGTGTCAAGCGCAACCCGCAGTTCCCATCGGAAGAGAAGAATTCCCCGAAGTAAAGGCAGATGAAGGCACGCTACGTTTTGGGCATTGATTTCGGCACTTCCAACCTGCGCGCGCACCGCGCCGTGCTGCGGGACGACGGACAACTTGAGGTCCCGCCGCAAACCGCCGCGCTGCACGGCGCGGTGCATGACGCGCTGCCGACGGTGCTGGAATTGGATGCCGCCGGGCAGAACGTCGTCGCCTACGGACAGCCCGCGTTGAACAACCTGCTCGCCAGCGGCGAGGGGGCGCGGTTCGTGCAGGAGTTTAAGCCCTGCCTCGGTCAAGCCCCGGAGGACGTCGCCGAACAGGGTGTGCCGCAGGTGCGCCATGACGTGCGTGTGTGCGGGCGATGTCAAACCGCCTGCTCCCCCGACTCCCTGTTCTGCCGCAAGTGCGGGGCGCGACTTCCCGAAGAGACCGCCACCAGCGCGCTGTTCCGCTACTCGCAAGACGAAGCCTTCCTCTGGACGCAGCGCATGATCGAGCGGGTGGTGCGGGACATGACCGTTCGCGTCTACGGCGAGCCGCTGACGGTGGTCAACGGGTGGAAGATTATCGCGGGCGTGCCCGTTCACTGGAAGGACACCACGCGGGCGAAGTTTTCCCGCCTGCTGTCCGGCTGCTTCGAAAATGAAAACGTCGAACTGGTGACCGAACCCGAAGCCGCGCTGCGTTTTCATCTGTGGTCGAAAACGGTTTCCGAAATGCCCCCGGAGCCGGTCGTTCTGGTGGTGGATTTCGGCGCGGGGACGACGGACATCGTGCTGGCGCGACTGAGCGAGGACGGTCGGTCGCTGGTCGAGGCGAGGTCTTACGGCGAGCGATACGGCGGCGGCGATTTTGACGTCAAGGTTGCCACTTACATCGCCGACTGTTTGAAGATTCCGCTGAAGGAGGAATTGCCCCTTGCCCTCAAACAGAGGGGAAAAGAGTTGAAGGAGCAGTTCAGCCACGCGGTAGCGGCGGGGCAGCAGCAGTCCATGATGTCGGTGGCGGTTTCCATTGACGGAGAGTTCTATGGCGGTATTGTGCCCTTGGACCGCGCGACGTTTGAGAGCGAGGCGGTCGCCGGGGGGTTGGTGAATGAATTTGAGGGGTTGCTGTCGCGGGCGATGACGCGCTTCGGGACAGAACCGCAGGACGTCGGCGCGGTCATCGTGACGGGGGGCGGCGCGTGGTGGTATTTCGTCGAAAGCGCGCTGCGGCAGTTCTTCCCGAACCGCCCCGTTCTCATCGGCGCAGAACCAGACAAGGCAATTTCCAAAGGGCTGACGCTCACGGCGATGTCCGTGCCGCGACGCGGGCGGAACGTGACCGTGAATTTGGAGTTGACGTGGGAAGAGTCGCTACTGGGTTGCACGAAGACGGTGCAAGTCGAAGGGCGTGAAGAGATGATACAGATTCAGGCGGGGGTCGTTGACGGACAGGAGATTGTGCTGAAAGGAAAAGGTCATCCCGGCGAGCACGGCGGGGCGGCAGGGGACATTATCATTCAGATTAGCGTGGTTCTGCCATCCCCGCAGCGCGGTGACGATTTACAGGCGACGTTGGAAGCAATTCCGAGCCGCGACAGTCATAGAGCGGCTTTTACCCTTTGGCGCACGCTGACAGGGCATACGCAGACAGTGAAAGCCGTTGCCTTCTCGCCGGACGGCAAGACGTTGGCAAGCGGAAGCGCGACGAAAAAAGGCAAAGCAGATGTGGACGAGGTGACTCTCTGGGACGTGCAGTCGGGGATGTGGCAGATGACGTTAGAGGGGCACGGCGGCGCGTTCTTTATGATCTGGGCGGAGCAATCAGGCTGCGTGAACGGATTGGCGTTCTCTCCCGATGGAAAAGTACTGGCGACTGCGAGCGCGGATTGGTCGGTCAAACTGTGGGATATTGCCGAGGGCAAAATCAAGCGCCGTCTGAAACACAACAGCCCCGCGCTGGCGGTGGCGTTCTCTCCCGACGGAAAAATGGTCGCCAGCGTGGCGAGCAAGGAGATGGTCGTGAAACTGTGGGACGCGCAGACGGGCGCGTTGAAGCGGACGTTGAGCGGACACATGGCGAACGTGGAGTGCGTCACCTTTTCTCCTGACGGCGCAACGCTGGCAAGCGGCGGCGTGGGGGCATCGTTGATCCTGTGGAACGCGGAAACCGGAGCGCAGAAAATCATGCTGACGGGATACAATGGAAAAGTCAAGGGGATTGCCGACAGCGTCGTGTCCGTTGCCTTCTCGCCCGACGGCAAAGTGCTGGCGAGCGGTTGCATCACTCAAGAACGTGGACTCATCGTTGCGTGGGACGTGCAGACGGAGAGCGTGCTCTGGAAGACGCCCATCGGAAGCGCGCCATCGTCGGTTGCCTTCTCGCCGGATGGCACGATAATCGCCAGCGGCGGTTCGAGGAAAGAAGGCGACCACGACCTCGGCGAAGTCAGAATTTGGGACGCCCGCACCGGAGCGTTGAAGACGACGTTGACCAGTCCCAGCGGGCGGGTCGAATCGGCTGCATTTTCGGGGGATGGTCAGGTGCTCGCGTGCGGGACGGCAGGTGGGGTTGTGGAGTTGTGGAGGGTGGGGTGAGGGGATGGTCACATCTCCCCCGAACGTTCATCGTCCTTTAGTAGACGCCTCAAGAAAAGGAGAGTGATTTTCATGCCTGAAGCAGACGCTTTGGCTCCGGGTGGAACATTCGTGAACGAAGTGACGACCGTTGAATCCGCCGATGCCCGCATCGCCAACATGATGAAACGGCTGGAGCAAACGGGTTATCGGTTAGAAGAATTGCTCAAGCCGGACGTTGAGGAAACGCCGCAGGGGATGTTGGGTGTTTTGAAGGAAGCGTTGGAACGCATCTCGAACGCTATTAGCGAGTTCTTTAACGCGCTGTTCGGCACCTCGGACCCCGCGCTGGAGAACCTTGACGCCCGCATCGCGGCGCAGCGCGTCCAGTTGGAGGTGGACGATTTGAAAGACCTCCTGCAAATCCGCCGCGACTGCGAGGCAACACGGCAAAGGCTGCACGCCCTTGAAGATGCTGCCATGAAGACGGAGATGAACAGCCTGCGCGTCGAACTGCAAACCGTGCGGGCGGAAGCGGCATCGCTGCAAGACCTTGTAGCGGTTCTGAAAGACCGTTTAGCCGTTGTCTCGCCCGGCGACCCGGCATTGATGCCGACAACGGAAACGCCCCTGCTGCCTCCGTTCGCACCGAGGGGAGAGGTGACGGAGACAACCGAGCGCACCGTCGGCGACCCTGAGAGCGACAAGCAATACGTGGACGTTCAAGGCGATAACGACTTGGGCAAGAGGAACACTTGCGCGATTGTGGCGCAGGAGATGATCATGGACAAGTTCGCCGGTCGGCGCGACGCCTACGACGAGACGGAATTAGTGCGCGAGTCCATTGCGCACGGATGGTCGAACAGCTCCGACGGTGGCTCGATTCCGTTCCTTGTCGGCGAGTTGGCGAAGGCGCACGGATTTCGGGCGGAGAACAAACCCAACAGCGACGTCGCTGAGTTGGCGAAGCGGCTGGAGAGCGGCGAGGAAGCCGTCGTCGGCGTCAACGGAGGAATGTTGTGGAACGACCCGACCGCGATGGGCGACGGCAGCGCAAATCACGCCGTCTGGGTGACCGGCGCGAAAGTCAGGGAGACGAACGGGCAAATCGAGTTGGTCACCGTTTTCATCAACGACAGCGGCACGGGTAGGACTATCGAGGTGGATGGCGAAAGTTTCAAGAAAATGTGGGACACGTCCGGCAAACACGCCATCTACATCTCGCCGGGAGGGGGGAATTAACATGGCGACACCATTCATGTCCATGAAAGAACTGTCTGATAAACTACGCGAGCATCCGATTCGACGCCTGCTCATTCCGTGGGAGTGCCGCCCGTCGTGGTGGGTGCCGGTAGCGCGCGAAAGCGATGGCAAACTGGCACTGACGGCGTTCTTTTACGCGGTGTCAGGAAGACCGGGCGAACCCAAACAGGTCAGCCGCCCGCGTTACCATTTCACAGTCGACCCGCAGAACGGTCACGTCGTTCAACTGACCGACTGCGCGTTCTACGATTTTGCAGCGAGCGTGTCCGGCGACGACTTCGTGGGCAGCCTGACCGCCGCCGACTTGCCCGCTCAAACTATCGAAGGTTTGGAGCGCAAACGCGACGAGATGTGCGAAGCCTACGACCGCCTGTTGACCGTGGTGTTCAAGCCCGCCGGTCAGTTGACGACACTGGAACGCGAGGCAGTTCAGCAGTTCCGAAGAACGTTTGAGGGTATGATTGAGCCATGCCTGCGCCCATTCTACCGCGCCCTCAACCCGGCGTTCGACGATTGGTTGAATGAAGCAGCAGGCTCGTAAGCCTTCGTCGCGCTTGCCCCACGATGCGGTCAACACAACGGAAAGCAAGAAGTTGTTTTTTTGCAAAATCCTAAGAGGATGCACGCAGGACGGAGCGAAACTCTTCAGCAAGTCCAGATTCGATTGAGGGGACCCTTGATGGAGGAAACAAAACAGCCGAGGCAACTCGACTCCGTCCTGCTGCCTTTTTTGCGACCTGTTCGGGCGGCGGCTTGCGGATTTGCCGCATGGCTGAGGCAACTCGACTCCGTCCTGCTGCCTTTTTTGCGTGCGACCGGGGCGGCGGAATCTGAGTGTCTGGAAAACTTGATGCGCGAACACGTCGCCCCCGTCATCAAGGGCATCATTCGGCAGAAGATGCGCGTCAACCTCAACCGTCAGTGGGGCAGCACGCAAAGTCAGGACGAACTCGACGCCGAAGACGTGCACGGTGAAGCCGTGCTGCAAGTCCTGATGCGGCTATCCGCGCTCAAGTCTCAGCCAGACAACGAAGTCATCAGCAACTTCCGGGGCTACGTCGCGGTCACGACTTACCGCGCCTACGACCAGTATCTGCGCGACAAGTATCCCAAACGGTGGCGGTTGAAATATCAGACGAACTACCTCCTCGACAATCGCACCAACCAGACGGGGTTTGCCGTCTGGGAGTGGGAGCGGGAGCGGTTCTGCGGGTTCGCGGCGTGGCGGGACGCTCCCGATTTCCAAATCCTGATGCGAAAAGCGGTGGAACGCGGCGGGCGACTGCGGCAGATGCTGGATGCCCCCCAATCGTTCACGCGAGCCGTTCTGTCCGGTGAGGACGTCCAGCGCATGAACCGTGCTGATTTGGTGTCAGCGATTTTCAACTATCTCAGGCATCCGATTGAACTGGATGACCTCGTCGACGTGCTGGCTGAGTTGTTGGGCATCCGCGACGAACCGCCCATCACAGAGACGTCGCAGCCTCACAGTGGTAATGAACATGGAAGCCACGTTCCCGAGCAGCGAAGACGTTGACATCCTGCGAATGCGCGACTATCTGCGGCGGCTCTGGATGGAAATCCGCCTCCTGCCGTGGCATCATCGCGTCGCGCTGCTGCTGAACATGGATGAGATTCACCTGTTTCCCGAAACGGGTATCGTCTCCGTCCGCGACATCGCTGACACGCTGGAGATGCCCCCCGAAGAGTTCGGCGCGTTGTGGTACGACCTGCCGCTCGACGACCTCGCCATCGCCCCGCGCATCGGCAAGGGCGTCACGCGGCAGCAGGTAATTGGCTATCGTCGCAAAGCCCGCCTGCGTCTGGCGCGGCGGATGGAGGCACTTCTGAAATCCGAAATCTAAAGTCCGAAATTCGAAACAAACTCGAATGACAAAATACTGAAATTCAAAACCGCTTTGTTTCGTGCTTCGAATTTCGAATTTGCCCTTGAGGTAGCATTATGTCCGAACATCTTTCACCCGAACACATCCAGCGTTACCGCCAACGGGCGCTGTCACCGCCCGAACTGCTTGCGGTGACGGATCACGTGGCGCAATGTGCATCGTGCCGACGGGAGGTCTCCGATGAGCATCGCATCCGCGCATCGTTCACCTCTCTGCAATCGGGGTTGCGAGCAACCCTCAGCGAGGCATCAGAGCATCCCCCCTATGAGCAAATCGCCGACTACGTCGACAACAAGTTGAGCGAGGCAGAGCGCGAGAGGGTGGAAGAGCATCTACATACGTGCCCGTCGTGCGCCGGGGACGTGAGCGACCTGCGCGCGTTCCGCGCTATGATGTCGACCTACTCTCCGAAGGAACACAAACCAGCCTCGGTGCTGTCGTGGTGGGAAAGGATACTGTCCTTTTGGAGCGCGCCGACACGCTTGATTCCGCTCTCCGTTGCGGGCACGGCGATCATTGCTGCGCTGTGCGTCGGCGTCTACAATTCAACGGTGGACAGCCAAAAGCCACCATCTCCGGCACCGACCCAAACCTCTCCGCCGCTCTATGGCACGGCACGCCCGGAGAACGATGGGGCTGGAGGTTCCAACGATGCGACCCAATCACGTCAGCGAATCAGTTTTGTGAAGTTATGGACATTTTTCCTCTTCATCGCGCTCGTGTTGTACGGTGTCACCCGGGCGTTCCGCTCTTCGGGGACGCAGAAAGGTTGAGACCTAATTTTTGTGCATCGTTTTCGCAAACGACCGATTACCATGACGGGGACGATTTTTTCAAGAGTTACGCAGTTGAGCACACAAGAAGGGGTTCTCACCCCTCCCCGCACGCAGGGAGGGGCTGGGGGTGGGGTGAAAAGCGGTGGAAGCAACCGCGTAACTCTTGTTTTTTTGTTAGCGTTAAAAACCGCTGGGGTAGGGAGGGTGAGGCTCCCGCCGAATCCCGACTCGTTGGGACTCCGCCGGAGCGTCGCCCTCCCAGGCGGGTAAGAACCCCATCGGTTTTTAACGCTAACTTTTTTTGCAGTAAGTCCATAGGTCGTCTACAAGGTAAGGGCAGCCCTCTGAACCGCCCCGATGAATCGGGGCGGGAACGGGACAGAGTCTGCTTCAGCAGACTTTCGTTCCGGCGTTTTAGACACCGAATTCGATTCGGTGGCAGCCGTGATTCCGCCGAATCGAATTCGGCGTCTAAGACGGCTGGCAAGCCTGCTAAAAGCAGGCTGAACCGCAAACGAGTCTGCTTCAGCAGACTTTCGTTCCGGTGTTTTAGACACCGAATTCTACTCGGTGGCTTTTAGGCTTGTAGACAACTTATGCACTGACTGTTTTTTTGAGGAACGATACATGCCACAGAAAACGATGCAAGGGGTCTACGTCATTCTGGTCATGCCCTTCGATGAGCAGTCCCGCGTGGACGAGGACAGCCTGCGGAGTCTGGTGGAGTTTAACTTGAAGGCGGGCGTTCACGGCATCGGCATCGCGCTGGGCAGCGAAGTGATGAAACTCTCCGAAGCCGAGCGCGCGCAGGTGACGCGCATCGTTGTTGAGCAGGTGCGGGGGCGCGTTCCGGTGGTCATCAACACCAGCGGCGCGGGCACCGACCTCGCGGTGCTTTACAGCCAGACGGCGCAGGACAACGGCGCGGACGCGCTGATGATTCTCCCCCCTACGTGGATGTCGCCCGGTCCTGCGGAAATCCGCGAGTATTTCAAGGCGGTTTCTGATGCCGTTCACATTCCTATCTTCATTCAGGACGCCGGAGCAACGCCGGTGTCCGCTGAACTATCTCGGCAAATTGCGGAGGAGTGCGAGAACGTCCGTTACGTCAAGGTTGAGAGTGCGCCGCTGCCCCAGAAGGTCGGGGAGGTGGTGGCGCACGCCGGCGACCTGCTTACGGTTTTTGGCGGCGCGGGCGGCAATCACTTCATCGAGGAGATGCGGCTTGGTTCAGTCGGCACAATGCCGAGTTGCAGTCAGCCCGAAGCGTTCGTTGAAGTCTGGAACCTCTTTCAGGGCGGAAACGAACCAGCCGCGCGGGAGACGTTCGACCGCCTCATCGCGCCCGTGAACCGCCTCATCAATCAATCGCCCGCCGCTTTCTATCACATCAACAAGGAGATTCTCCGACAGCGCGGCGTGATTCGCACTGCGAAGGTGCGCGGTCCTGTGCCGCCGCTGGACGAGATAATCCGTCGGGAGTTGCAGGCGTTCATGGATGGACTCTACAACGTTCAGAAAGAGGAAGTAAGGGGAAGTAAGGGGAAGTAAGGGGAAGTGAGGGGAAGTGAGGGGAGGAAAAGCCCAAGTCGTTTCCCCTTACTTCCCCTTACTTCCCCTTCAACGAAACAACATGAAAATCGTTGATGTCCAAGTCATTCCCTTCCGCGTCTGGAGAACGGACTTCCGTTCCGGTCAGCCTGCTCACGAAACCGCCGTCGTTCAGACGTTGACGAAAATCATTACCGACGAGGGCGCGGAGGGATACTACTTCGGCGGGCGGGGTCACGGGGATCAGGACGGTTTGCTGCCCGACGAAAGAGCCACACTGCGGGGAATGGGCAAGTCGCTGCTTGTGGGGCACGACCCCTTCGACCGCGAGAAGTTCTGGCACTGGATGTGGGTGCGGCAGATGCTGCCGGAAAATCTGATGAGCGTCGTGGACATGGCATTGTGGGACCTGCAGGCGCGCGCGTTCGGCGTGCCGATTCATAAACTGTTGGGCGGTTGCCGCGATAAGGTTAAAGCCTACGCCAGCACCTACCCCAACATGGGCACGCCCGAAGAGTACGCCGACCACGCCGCTGAGTGCAAGGCGCGGGGTTACAAGGCTTACAAGATTCATCCCTACTACTTCTGGGACCCGGTCAAGAAAAAGCCTGACCCGGGGCGCCCGTCTCACGTCGAACAGGACATTGAAGTCTGCCAAACCGTGCGTGACCGCGTGGGAGATGACATGGTGCTGATGTACGACCCGTGGGGAACCTATCGCACCTACGAGGAAGCCCTGCGGGTAGGGCGCGAACTGGAACGGCTCAATTTCTACTGGTATGAGCAACCCATGCCCGAGTATCGCGTCGAGGCGTACGTGAAGTTGGCGCGGGAGTTGGACATCCCGATTCTGTCGCCTGAGATTGCCGCCGGCAGCATCTACACTCGCGCCGACTGGATTTTGCGGGGGGCGTCGGACATGAGCCGCATTGACGTTCTGCGCGGCGGCATCACCGGCTGCATGAAAATGGCGGCGATTTGCGAAGCCTTCGGCGTCAAGTGTGAAATCCACATGAGCGGCTTTGGCAACCTGCAAGTGCTGGGAGCGACCAGCGAGGACGTCTGCGAGTATTACGAGCGAGGGCTTCTCGCGCCCGGCATTGACTGCGAAACGCCGCTGCCCTACTTTGAGGAAATCTGCGACCCGATGGACAGCGAGGGTTACGTGACGGTGCCTCAGGAACCGGGCATGGGTTACAAGGTCAAATGGGATTATATTGAGGAGAACAGGATAGAGGAGAAGTAGAGGACATCGTTCTCATCCTCGTCGTCGTCCTTGTTCGTAGTAGGGCGATTCATCGCACGTCAATCCGACGCGCAATCAATTGCGCTACTACGAACGGCGCAATCAATTGCGCTACTACGAACGGTGCAATAAATTGCGCTACTACGAACGAACACGACGACGGGGACGACGACAATTGAAAGGTAGAAGACACACATGAAGCGTTGCACTTTGTTCATCTCAGCGGTCATCGTGATGGGTTGGCTGGCGACTGTGCTGTCCGCGAAAGTGCAAGAGGACAACAAGCCGCCCCACGGATTTACGGCATTGTTCAACGGGAAGGATTTGACGAACTGGCAGGGACTCGTCGAACTGCCGCAGCGCGAGAAAATGACGCCGGAGCAATTGGCCGCAAAGCAGAAGGAAGCGAACGAAAGAATCCTGCCGCACTGGACAGCGCAAAATGGCGTATTGCACTACGACGGCAAGGGCAACAGTCTCCAAACCGTGAAGGACTACGGCGACTTTGAATTGTGGGTGGACTGGAAAATTGGTCCGGGCGGCGACAGCGGCATCTACCTGCGCGGCAACCCGCAGGTGCAGATTTGGGACGCCAGCCAGCACCCCGAAGGCTCCGGCGGACTTTACAACAACCGGCAGAACCCTAACAAGCCGCTCAAATGCGCCGATAAACCCGTCGGCGAATGGAACCGCTTCCGCATCGTCATGCGGGGCGAGAAGGTCAGCGTCTGGCTCAACGGCGAACTCGTCGTGGACAACGTGACGATGGAGAACTACTGGGACCGTAGCAAACCCATCCCCGCTAAAGGTCCGATTGAACTGCAACACCACGGCAACCCGCTGGAGTTTCGGAACATCTTCATCAAAGAGTTGAAGCCGGGAGAATAGAAGCGGCGGGCGAAACGTAACGCGCCATGATGATTTTCTTATCCGCCGATGACGCGGAGGACGCCGAAATAAAGAAATCCGCGCCCATCCGCGCAATCCGCGGAGGATGAGATGACTATTTGCCGCCCAGAATCTCCCCGTGCGGTTTGCCCGTCGTGATTTCCTTGTAGGTGTATTCGACCTGACTGGGGAAGAAGTCGCCGACGAAGTGCTGCACCCTTTCGGGAAGAACGACGCTGGTTTTTTTCACCGTCCCCTCGGTGGTGACGAGGTCTTCGAGTTTCTTCTTCTGCCTCACCGCCACTTGCACGGCTTTGCGCAGTTCGAGGAAAAACTGTTTCTGTCGTTCCAGCAGCGTCTTATCCGACGGTGGACCGTGACCGGGCAGCACGGTTTTCACGTCCAACGTCTGGGCGCGCGCAACGACCCGGGGCCAATTCGCGCCGTTCCCATCGCCCATGTAGTTGTAAGGACCGTTGACCACCGCATCGCCCGTGCAGAGAAAGAGTGTATTCGGCAGATACACGAACCCATCCCCCCGCGTGTGCGCCCAGCCGAAGAAGTGAAACTCGATGGTGCGGCTGCCGTCCGTGATGACCTTCTTCGCGCCGGAAAACGTCTCCTTCGGCGGCTCGGCAGTGGAGAGATTCAACGCTTTGCAGTCCTCTCGCGTCTGCGCCGACTCCTGCCAGCGCTTCGGCTCGTAGCGTTTCATCTCCTCCACGACGCCTTGGTGCGCCAGCGTCGTCGCGCCGTTCTTCGTCCAGATGGGATTGCCGTAGGCGTGGTCGCCGTGATGGTGCGTGTCGAACACGTACTTCACCGGCTTGCCGATTTCGCGCTTGATGTCCGCGAGGCACTCCTCCGCACCGCTGGGAAAGTTCGCGTCCACTACCAAACAGTAATCTTTCATCTCAATGACGATGTTGTTGCAATGCCCCTTGCCCGTCAAATCCCCCTCGCGGAACCACACCCCGTCCGCCACCTTCTTGAACGTATTCGGCTGCGTCACGCCCTGCCTCAACCCCGCCACCGCCAGCAGCCCCACCAACCCCAACGGCAGAAAAATACGGCTGAGTCTCATGATATTCCCCCCTGTGAGAATACCACAGATGTAATGGACAGACGCGGATAGGATTGGGCGGAGTATATCCGCGTCCGTCTATCCGATCCGTGGTATCACAATTTTCCCCGCGGCGTGGGGGCATCCACGACGCATGAACTCTGAGAATACCGCAGATGTAATGGACGGACGCGGATAGGATTGGGCGGAGTATATCCGCGTCCGTCTATCCAATCCGTGGTATCACAATTTTCCCCGCGGCGTGGTGCCGACGCGCCGGCATGAGGGCGACGCTCCAGCGGAGTCCCGACGAGTCGGGATTTGGCAGCAGCCTCACCCTCTCGGTTCGCGATTTTCATCCGGCGCGATGTCCCCAAAGGGACATAAACAACGCCTGTGATTTCAACGCAAAGCCGCGAAAACAGGACTTTGCCATGGATGTCGTCGGCACGGTCATCAGTATACTTCAGGGGGTCAGGCACGTCAATGGGCGCTCCACACCGCCAGATATTTCGGCGTAAGCCGCCCTCCCCTCTGCCACTCAGTAGAATTGAGAGGTTGTCTTGAAAGTCCATCGCCCGCTGATTCCCCACGATTAAAATCATGGGCTACGGGGACAAAGTCCGATGAATCGTCATCCCGATTCATCGGGATTTGTCAAACGTAGCCCAGAGTTTGAACTCTGGGACTTTCAAGACAACCTCTGAGAGATTTTTTCCGTCAGCATGACGAATTGTCTCGCGCCCTTCACTGTCATAAGGACAGGCGAACCGAGGTCATTTCGGTCGCCGAGGACGGCGACCCTCCCGGTATATCATTTCGGTCGCCGAGGGCGGCGACCCTCCCGGTATCATTTCGGTCGCCGCATTCAGGCAGGAAAGGACACCGCCGACGCCGAGCGTGCAGACCTTCCCCTCAGCCACCGCAGGCGAACTGCGGAACCCCGGGTGCAGGCTGTGGAGACCGGTCACGGCAACCGCCGCGCCCTTGTCCTGCCACAGAATCTTGCCGCTGGCAGCGTCGAGACAGGAGTTGTTGATGCATCGTTAACGCACTGCGCCGCATGAAAATCGTCATCCTCCTCGTCCTCGGTCGTCTTTGGAGTTCGAGAGCGAGGACGACGACGATTTTTGAAGGAGGTCCTGATGCTCCAACACGAACACCTCATCCGCTTGTTGAAAATCCTTGCCCGCTTGAGTCAAAGGCGTCCATGCACCGCCAAACAACTCGCCGCTGAGTTCGATGTGCACGAACGCACCATCCGCCGCGACGTTGCCCTCTGGCGCGAGGCGGGCGTGCCGATTGACGCCGACGACAAAGGCTACCACCTCAACCGCGAGACGGGTTTCTTCCTCCCGCCGCTCAATCTGCTGACCGAGGAAGTCGCCGCCCTCAAAGTCGCGGGACACGCGACCCTGCTCAATCGCGGCGCGCCGTGGGCGAAGCCACTTCAGGACGCGCTGGACAAAATTGACGCCGCCCTCTCCGACATCCAATCTGAGCGCAGCCGCCGCTTCGCCAACGCCGTCGTCATCCACCCCACCCAGACCGACCGCCTGCCTTCCCCCCTCATCAGCCAGTTGGAGGAAGCCATCGCCGACCGCGCCACCGTGCAAATCCTCTATCACCGCCTCGAATCCGACCGCCCCGAGTGGCGCACCGTAGACCCCCACAAAATTGCGTTCTTGCGTCACGCCTACTACCTCATCGCAAAGTGGCACGACACGCGCCAGTTCCTCAACTACCGCCTGACCCGCATCCGCGAAGTGCGGCGCACCGGCGCCACCTTCCGCCGTGACCGCGAAGGGTTGAAAAAGCACCTCGCCAGCGGTAGCCCCTTCAGCAGCAAACCGATTCGCCTCAAACTCCGCCTCACTGGTCGCGTCGCCCTCCTTGCTGAAGAAAACCGCTACTTCCCCCACCAGCGCACCATCCGCCAACCCGACGGCAGCGTCCTCCTCACCGCCCGCGTCAACCCCCACGACGCCCGCCTGCAAACCCTCACCTGGGGCGACGAAGCCGAAGTCTTAGAACCATCCGACTTGCGCCAAGAGGTTGCCGCCATCGCGCGGCGAATGGCAGAGCGATACAGATAGGCGCTTGTAGTCAGGCACGTAACGCAGCGGAGTGCCGTCTGGACGCCACTCCGCTACGCTGCGTGGCTGACTGCAAACCGCGTTGCGACTGTTTTTTTTATGGGGGCGGACACGCATGTTGTCAGGGGAGTGGGGTTAAAATGTGAGGCATGAAGCGCAAACTGGACAACCTGCCCCTTGCCCCCAACCCCCGCGCCGCCGAATGGTCCGCGTTGCTGCAATCGTGGCTGCGAGCGGAGTGGGACGAGGAGGAGGCAAGAAAGTGGGCGGGGTGGGTGTTGGATGAGGTGAATCGTCAAAAAATACCAGCCAAGAAAAAGGAGGCTGACTATGATGTTGAGTGAACATCAAAAACTTGCCATCTGTGCCGCCCACTTCGCCAGTGGTGGCGAGGTAGGCGATTTCGAGACGATCACTCGTGCTGTGCCGATGGAGCAACGGACTGAGTTCGTGCATTTATTGACCACGTTGGATGCCTTACGGTTAGTGCGTCAGGCGCGGCAGGCTTGGCGCAAAGAGGGCGGCGCGTCTCTTCCCGTCATCGGCATTGACGGCGACACAGTAATGCTTGACGACGCGCCCATCGGACGCCTGCTGACATGGCACCGCGCCGCCTTGCCGCAGGAGACACAGGCGCGGATTGCTTACGACAGCCTGACTGACCGCTTCCTTGCTCACCTTGCCGCCATCCGCAAAATCGTCGCGCTATCGGTCAATGACCTTGCAGTGTGGGCGTTCGCGCCGTGCAACACCGATACTAACTTGGCAACGGCGTGGGATGAGTTTGTCAAGGTCGCGTTTTCGCGGACGGAGTTGGAGAAATCGTTTGTGCTGCTGATGAACTCAGTCAAGTTGACGGATAGAGGATTTGGCGCGGTAGAGTTTCCCATCGTGACTCCTGCCGCCGCCGAAATCCAAGCCGCCTTTTATCTTGCCACGCTGGAACAGCGCGTGCTTTACGGCTCAGATGATTACAAAGCCGCCAACACACGCTATCAGGAACTCAACCGTCGTCGCAGTGATGCGGAGAAAAAGAACCAACTGGAACGGGTTGCAGAATTGAAAGCGCAATTAGCGGAAGTCGGCGCACAACGCACCGCTGCGCTGAACGCCAACCGCGCGCAGTTCGGGGAGACAATGACGGAGTTGGGCGCACAGATTCCCGCTGACACGCTGACGCGGCTGCGAAAACTTGCGGCTGACTTCAACCTATTGGCGCGCAATCAGTTTTCCTACGGCACGGTCAAGGCACGCACAGGCAACCCGAAGGCGGAGAGCGTCCGTAACAGCATTGAGGACATGATTGTAAAACTGGCAACTACCCCCGCCGACTTTGCCTTACCTTGCCCGCTGCAAACTGAAGCCCAACTCCTGGTGGCGCGAGATGCAGGTGACAAGCAAGGTAACGTTTGCTATGCCTGCGGGCGTCCGTTGGAAGGCGCGGAGAGGGGCAAACGCAAGCGCGGCAGCGCGCCTGTGCTGACGGCAAACCGCTTCATCTTAGCCGCTCCGTCGCAACGGCTGCAATCAGGAACAGGACAGGAGCAACCTGTTGTCTGTCGTGCGTGCGCGGCAGTGGCAATGGTGTGTCCCGTCAAGTTGACCGAGGGCAACGTCATTGTGCGGCTGTCGCTTGGCGAAGGAGACGGCTGGGGTGTGAGGGATTATCTGCGGATGTTGACTCTGGGTGAACTCAATCTCGTGGCAGGGCGCTATCTGCTCCTCAAATGCACCGAGAACGTCAACCGCGAACCCATCAGCAATGCGATGGGCGCGCTCCAATACGCCCTGTTCAAAGTCGCCACTACGCTCCCACGCGACACGCTGCGAAACTGCCGCGCGTGGCTGGTGACGAGCGGCGAGCAGGAGTTGCCGACGCGCTGGATGGTCTGGCTCAACTACCTTCAGGAGATTTTCGGCTTGCGGCTGGTCACGACAGCGGGCAAAGCCAACTTTGGCTTGTTCGATGCCGTGCGGCTGGTTCAAAAGGAGGAGGTGGTCAAGGCAGTTTACGCGCTTATCACTGCCGACGCAAACGAGGCGCGGCGGGTGACGGCGCAGAGTTACACCGAGTTACGCCTGCTGGATGAACTCCGACAGGCGCACCATGACTTGTTAAAGGAGGCAAATATGTCAGAGAAAGCGAGTTTGTTCCGTGACGTTGCCGCTCTGACGGGCTTGCTCAACGCCTTTTGCAGTTACGTGGAAGGCGAAGCGCGTAAGAGCGGCAAAGACGTGAAGAATGAGGTGACCAAACTGATTGAGGAAGTCACCGACCCGTATCAGTTCATCTACCGTGCCAGCCACAATCTCAGTGGCACGGTAGCGACCATCTTCCGCAATAAGGACAACTACTTCTGCTTCGATTCGGCGCGATGCCTGTTGGAGCAGTTGTTGGGCGAAGAACTGAAAGAGCGGGAAGGCACAAATGACAAAGGCGTGCGCACATTGACCGTCTACTTTGACGACGTGCGCCACGCTTACGCCACACTGTTTGAGACGACCTACAAGAGCGAGAAAGAGCAGAGAGACTTCACCACCGAACTCAAGTTGAGTTTGGCGGCGAAGTTCCCTGAATACTTCGTGAAGAAGGAGAGAGAGTAACGATGGCACGTAAACAGAAAAAAGAAGGCAGCACCGTCAGCACGGGCATTGTGGACGCCGCGAACCGCGTTCACTTTGACATCTACGCGATTCTGGAAGGCGCGCAGGAGCTTTACTTTGGCGATGAGGTGCAAATCAATGTCAACCTCGTGGAGACAGTCAAGTTGGGCAAGGACAAACCTGACAAATGTTACCTCTCGCCCACCAAGCGGCGTGGGGTGGAGCGACGCAGCCTCATCTGGGCACCCGTGCAGGGCGGGCAACTGTTGGGTGACAAGTTAGGCTGCGGCATCCCCAACACTTGCGCGGAGTTGGACTGTCCTATCTGTGCGGTTTACGGCGGTTTGCAGGCAGGAGAAAAGACGCTGGTGGGGCGGCTGGTTCACGGCGGCGGCGTGGCGGTGCAGGAACTTGATCCTGTGGAAAAGCAGCGCGCCATGCACCCATCACTCATCAGCAAGGAGAAGGGGGATGACCCTATGCCGTTCAAGCGGCAATACAACGAGCCGGGGCTGCTCTATCCCGTCTACAATCACTGCCTCAGCGTCACCGACACGGAATTTTCCGCCGTCGCATACGCTTTTCTGGACTGCCTCGCCCGTATCGGCGCGGGCAATCCGAAGGGCGTGAAAATCCACGAGCACCCCGACTACCTGAACGGCGAACCGCTGCTCGTTGTGGACCGTTACCTTGCACCGCTGGGCAAGCGTCCTGTCGTGTCGCCGTCGCTGAACGACGTTGACGCCGCGTTGAGGCAGTTCACCGACGCCGCAGGGCAAGTGGCGAAGGGGGAGCACTTCGAGCGGCGCACGGGCAATGCGGCGTTGACGTTCCTGCAGGAGCACGCGGCGGCGTTCGTCAAGCAGCACTTGACCAGGACGCCGTGCCGTTCCTCAGACCGTGAGGACTCGATGTCCGAAACGGTCTGTAACGACGTTCCAGACGATGGCGGACGTTGAGTCCTTGTCGTCTGAGGAACGGCACGGCGTCCGTTCCCTACGATTCCGACGGAATGGTGACTTTGAGAGGTGATGATGATGTGGGGCATCCGTCTGGTTATTCAACCGACGGCAGGACTGACGTTTCGCCGTCTGCCCAGTTCGATTTTGCACATCGCCACTTACCCGTTCCTGCCGCCAACTACGATGTCCGGGTTTCTGCGCCGCCTTGCCATCAGCGCGATGGGTCAATTACCTGATGATGCGGAGACGCCAGAGCAACGCGCCACCGCCCCGTGCTATTACGTCCTTCCGCGCGACCTCATCGCTGTCGGCGCGCATCCCGAACGGGGCGCGGGATGGATTCATACTACCAAACGGCAAGGCGTCCGCAGTTTAAAGCATGATGCCTTCTCTCGCATTTACCGCACGGCGGCGCAGAAGGAGGTTTATCAGTTGCATGATTGGGATTACCTGCTGTGCGAGCGATTGACGGGCTACGTTCTCAGCGAAAACAAGGCGCGTCTGGCAGAGTTGACAGGCTTGACGAATCGCGGCTGCAAGTTGGGCAAAGAAGGCTTTGCTTTCATCGCTGAGGTCACCGAACCGTATGAGTTCCGTCTGGAGCGCACCACTGCGATGCCGACGACGATTGCCCCGGGCAACTTGCTGGTCGGTGTCCCCTGCGATGCCTTTCCGCTCTATCGCTACGCATGGGACAGTAGCGCAGGCTCTCAGCCTGCTGAAAATCTTACCTCTCCCACGCCCAGCCCTGTCAAAGGCTTTGTGCCGTTTATGGCAGGACTGCCACAGCGGAGCCTGACAACTGACTTTTACACTGACGGCAGCGCGTTCATCCCGAAAGCGCTGGTAGACGAATTGCAAAGGGGGGAGGCGTGATGGACGTGGGACGGGTGTTTTTCGACGACAAGCAGCAGCCGACGTTAGCCACCGTCGTCGCTCTGGCAAGTCACGTCGGCAACGTCGTCGCGTTGGTGAAGGCGTGGAATGACAGGAAGGCATATCAAGCCGATTATTCTCAGTTACAGCAGACACGCCCCCGGCTCCTCACCGCCGCTGAACGGCATGATGAGGCAAACCTGAGACCTTCCGCGTCACAAATGAAGACGGACGTTGGGGCTACTCTTTCAGCGGACATCGCTTCCGCGTGCCGTGCGATGACGTTTACGTGGATGCGCTGATTAAGATGCACCATGAGTTCAGCGTGGACGGCGTGGCGGAGTGGCAGGCGCGGCTGCGGCGGGAGTTGGGCGACGTTTACGCGCGCAACTTCCCGTTCGACCTCTACACGCTGGAGATGTGCGACTAAGTGGCAGCGGAAGTTGAGAGTTACGCCCTTGACGGCAACGCCGATGAGCGGGCGTTCATGGAGTTGCACTCGCGCAAGCGCGACGATGGCAGGGTGGAGATTGAACCATTTCCATTTGAGCCGTCGTCGCTGACGCTAACGGTGTGTTACGCGGAGTTCATCATCAGCGACAATCTACGCGACGCAGCCAAGTTGACCGATGAACTCAGGAAGTGGGAGCCTCAACCTGACGAGTGGAAGGAAAGGACGGTGACACTGTGCAGCACTTAAAGTCGTTCAATGACATCACGGGTTGCGAACCGTATCCCATGCAGCAGGCGATGTGGGAGCGCGTCACAAGCGACGACTGTGCCGTGCTTCTGAAGTCACCGACGGGCAGCGGCAAGACGGAGGCAGTGCTTGCGCCGAGTCTCTGGACGGTTTTGCATGAGGAAGAGAAAAAGCGACGATTGTTCATGGTCTACCCCGCCCGCAGCCTCGTCGAAGACCAAATCGGGCGGATTGAGAAGACGTTCAAGCATCTGTCCCAAGATGGCAAACGGCTGTCTCTCGTCGTGGACACAGGCGGTCAGTCAGCGCGGCGGTTGTTTGAAGACGGAAAGGAAGTCACTGACCGACAGTTCAACTCGCGCCGTCATCTCTACGACGGCGACGTGATTGTGACCACGCTGGACAAGTTCCTTTACCGCTTCTTTGGCTTCGGCGACGAGCGTAAGGGTTACATCTTCCCGTTCCGCATCTTTCACGGCTTGCGGCGCAATCTGTTTGTGTTCGATGAGGCGCACGCCTACGAGGATACTGCTTTCACCAACTTCGTGCGGCTCATCAAGACGCTCTACACGGCTAACCTTGATGTGGTGGTGATGACGGCAACGATGCCCGATGATTACGCGAAGGAACTAAACTTTCTGCAAACCGTTGACTTTCTCAGCGATAATCAGCCACACCCAAAGATCCTGCTCTATGTTCCGCTGCCCGATAAGACGGCGATTGCCGATGCTGTTGCCGAGCAAGCGCAGATACGACGGGCTAATCATAAACGGCTCATCGTGACCGTGGAGACAGTAGAAGACGCGGTTGAAGTCTGGGAACAGTTGGGCAAACCGCTGTTGTATCACGGGCGGCTGGACGGCTGGCAGCGGCGGAAGGTTTACGGGGATCTGAAGCAGCGCGAAGATAGCGGCGAAGGCTACTTGCTCGTAACGACAAGTGCAATTGAAGTCGGCTGCGACCTCAACGCCGATTGTCTCATCACCGAGATTTGCAACCCCGCCAGTTTGATTCAGCGGGCGGGGCGGTGCAATCGGCGTGGTGACCGTGATGGAGCGGAGATTGTCGTCGTCGGCAATGCCATCAAGTCATTCCTCTGCGACATCAGTGAGGAGCAGGAGGCGGCGTTTGTCCAGACCTTGAACGAAAAGAATGGTCAACTGTTCCAACCTGCTGACTTCTTCTGCTTTATGAAACGCGGCGTTGCCTTCGACTACCGCGCAGAAATCCTCTTCGACATGCTGTTTGAGTATGTCTACGAGGGGCGGCTGGAAAACAAGCCGCTGCATGACAAGGGCTTGGTGGTCACGCGCAGTTGGGAGCCGTCGGTGACGTTGACGACGTGCAAGGACACCATGAGTCATGCGGTCAGCGTGCCGATTAGTCGCTGTGTGGCGCGAAAAGAAGCCGACTGGGACAAATCGTGTCCCGTTTACGTTCGCTACTTCAACCGCAAGTTTTACGCGCAGAACGAATACGAGATTGCTGTCAAGCCGATGGAATACGGCGGATGGGCTTACTTCCGTGACATAGTGATTGAAGTGGACAAAGACCAGTTTGACCCAAAGACGGGCTACGTCACAATTCCCAAGCCATTCCGCCGTTGGCGTCCCGAAGGCTATCGGGAAACACTGGCTTTCCAAGCATTAGACGGAAAGCCACGAACACTGTATTACCTCCATTGGAAGCCTGAGCCGCCCGACGAACAGGAGGTGACTTCTGCTCCTGCTGAGACGGGGGAAGAACCGACGGAGGAGGCAACCGACGATGCCGTATCCTGACCGACCCTGGACCGACCTCCCTCTCGACGAGCCGTTGCAGGCGGTGTTGGCGCGGGTGACGGAGGCGTATGAGAGGTTGGAGGCGGTGCGTCCGCTGCCAGCGGAGGCGGTGCGTAATTTGAAGGAGTATTTTGATGTCGCGTGGACGCACCATAGCACGGCGATTGAGGGGAATACCTTGACGGAGAGTGAGACGCGGGCGGTGCTGCTGGATGGGGTGACGATTGCGGGAAAGTCGCTGCGGGAGCATCTGGAGGTGGTCAATCATCGGGCGGGGATTGAGAGGGTGGAAGAACTGGCGCAGCGGCGGATGCCCATCGGGGAGGATGTGATCAAAGAATTGCACGCGCTGGTGCTGCGGGGGATTGAGGACGCGCAGGCGGGGCGGTATCGCGCCATCAACGTCCGCATCGCTGGCTCGGCGCACTTGCCGCCGAATGCGCCTGATGTGCCGCGTTGGATGAATGTGTTCTGCGCATGGTTGGATGGAGTGGAGGCGCAGTTGGTTCAGGAACCGGGGTTGGTGCATCCCGTCGTGGCGGCGGGTCGGGCGCACCATCGGTTGGTGTTCGTTCATCCGTTCGCTGACGGCAACGGGCGCACGGCGCGGTTGTTGATGAATTTGATTCTGATACGCTGCGGCTATCCGCCCGCTATCATTCGGTTGGATGAGCGACCCCGCTATTATGCGACGCTGGAACAGGCGCACTTGACGGGGGATGACCGCCCGTTTCTGCACCTCGTCGCGGAGGCGGCGCAGCGGTCGCTGGACGTCGCGCTGCACGCGGTGGGGATAAAAAGGGATGAGGGATGAGAGAGGAAGTTGGGAAATTGGGAAATTGGGAAATTGGGAAATTAGGAAATTGGGGAGTTGGGAAATTGGGAAATTGGGGAGTTGGGAAATTGGGAAATTGGGAGATTGGGAGATTGGGAAATTGGGAAATTAGGAAATTGGGAAATTGGAAGTTGGGAAGTTGGGGAGTTGGGGAGTTGGAAAATTGGGAAGTAGTCGCGAAGAATCTCCTAATCTCCTAATTTCCCAATTTCCCAATTTCCTAATTTCCCAATTTCCTAATTTCCTCTTGAGGAAGGTATGCTTTACAGTGTCGTCATTCAGTTGCTTCCAGAAAGCGACGTTGTGTTGCCCGCTACCATGGGTCGTCATGCGCACGCGGCGTTGCTGGCGATGGTACGGCGGAGGGAGGCGGAGTTGGCGCTGCGCTTGCATGATGAGCAGGGGGAGAAGCCGTTCACCGTGTCGCCGCTGCAGGGGCGGTTTGAACGGGTGGAGAAGGGTCAGGTGAAATTGAGGGCGGGCGGGGAGTATTGGCTCAGGTTTACGTTTCTGACGGATGAACTGTATCAGGCGGTGTCGCGGTTCTTTTTGGAGTCTCCATCGCCGACGGTGCAATTAGGGGAAGGGAGGTTTGTGGTGGCAAGGGTGACGGCGACGGGCGAATCGGCGATCCCTCGCTGCCCTCAGGAGCGAAGGGGGGAATCGGTGAGCGATTGGAGTGGTCATGCGACGTTTGAGGAGCTTTGGGAGCAGGCGCAGAGGCGGGAGCAGATGCGGGTGCGGTTTTATTCGCCCACCTGTTTTCGGGTGACGCAGGCGCCGGGGCGGTCGGAGTTTGTGATGGAGCCGCGTTTGTGGCATTGTGTGCAGTCGTGGCTGAACCGCTGGAATCGCTTCGCGCCGTCGGAACTGTTTTTCAATCGGGAGCGGTTGCTGGATTTTGTGGAGGCGCATGGGCAGTTGCGCAGGGCGCGGATTGAGACGAAGATGATGGATTTCGGGAAGTATCCGCAGCGGGGGTTCGTGGGCACGGTGGAGTGGGCGCTGCCGTGCGAGCGGCGGGCGTGGTTCGATGGGATGCGGGCGGAGTATCTGTTGAAGGAGATTGATTGTCTGCTTTCGTTCTCGTTCTTCAGTGGAACGGGATACAAAACGACAATGGGCTTGGGGCAGACACGGCGCTGGTAAACGCAAGAAACGTCCCTTCGGGGAATTGATGACGCTAAGAGCCTATCCCACAAAACCCCGATGTATCGGGGCTATTCTTACGAAGGGGTTTGGTCGCGGGGGACCGCGCCCCTCCCGTTTCCTTTCAGTCCGATTGATCGGACTTTGTGAAAGTAGCCCACGATTTCAATCGTGGGACAAAAGGAAGCGAAACAGGTTTTGTTAGGCATTCTAAGTGGTGAGTGGTGGGGTCAGCCTCAGAAGAGGGGCTGGCTTTTTTCAGAGCGCCTAAGGGAGCGCGAGAGGTTCATCACTGACGATTTCTCTGGGAACCTCTCGCACAGGAGAAAGGAAGCAGAAAATGCAAGAAAAAAGTTTTTTTGCAGGAAGAGGAAATCGCAAGGGAATGGAGAAGACTACTTGAGGAGTGTGCATAAATCCCTTGCCTAAATGAGCTGGTTGGGGCAACATAGACAGATGAATCCTTACCATCAAGGAGGT
>FWPU01006365.1_pt1 | contig 23753 bp, 17 predicted proteins | sample 2228361 | NCBI WGS metagenome assembly FWPU01 (sample SAMEA103939777, study PRJEB20133) | metagenome
TCGTATCGGCGGTGAATTCCGGAGTGATGATTCACCGGTTCCAGGAAGAAGTCGGCGACTTCGACCGCGTGCTCGCTTCGGCCGAGCCGCGAAGGAGGCTCGTGTACCTGCCGCTCGACGAGAGCTCGAGCACGGCGAAGTTCATGCCGTTCCACCACTTCGGCGCGTACTACCGGGCGCGCATCGGCGGCGTCGCCGAGCTGTCGTTCGCCGAGCTGCCCCAATCGCCCGTGCGGTATCGCCGCGAGGTCGAGCCGCCGCAGCGCCCGTGGGGCTGGGAGTGGGAGCCGAGGCTCCGCCCGCAAGACGCGCGGTATTACGACTACGTGCTCTCGCGCGGTGGAGATCCGTTCGGCGAGGTCGGCCGCGAGGGCTGGCAGGAGCTCTCGCGCGAGGGCAAGTGGGCGTTGTACGTGAAGACGCAGCGATGAACGGCGCGGACTCATCGAGCTCGCACAGTGCGGGCCATGCGGTCTTTAGCGCCGTTTCCTGCACCCGCTCGCCGGCAACCGGTGAAACGACGGTGCCGCGGCCGAGACCGTCAGCGGAATGCCGCATCGTAAGCCGAGGCTCGCGCGTGGCGCCCGTGCCGCTTCACCGCCAGCGGCCCCGCTTCGTCGCAGGCTCGATTCGTCGTCGCTGCGGCTGCCGGCGCACCGATGTGAAAAGGCTCGCGCGCGTCCTCTTCGTCGCGCTTGCGGCCTGTTCGGCACGCCAGCCCACGCGGCAGGTCGAGCCGGTTTCATTGCACTTCGGAGTCGACGCCCACGCGGCAGGTCGAGCCGGTTTCATTGCACTTCGGAGTCGACGCCCACGCGCCGAGGCGATCGAGTCGGCCGACGACGTCGACGTGCTGTTCGCCGCCGGAGCTCGCGTCATCGGGCTCGTGCACTTCGTCGACACCGCGCTCGCCGACGCGGAGGACGGCCAGTTCGGCCCGCTCGCTTTCCTGTTCGACGGGAAGGCTGGTGGGCTGACGCCGTTGGGCCGCAAGGCCGTCAGGCGCATGGAGCAACTCGGCATGCTCATCGACCTCTCGCACGCGAGCGAGCGCACCATCGCCGATGTGTTCGCGACGACGTCCGCGCCGGTGCTCTACTCGCATGCCGGCTCGGCGTTTCGCAGGCCGCGCACCCTGCCGGACGAGCTCGCGCGACAGATTGGACAGCGCGGCGGAGTGATTGGAATCGGCGTGTATCGATCTGCGCTGCTCCACCCCTTGCCGGAGGACGCCCGACTTCCCGACCACCGGCTCACCACGTGCGACGACATCGTGGCGCACTGGGTGCACTACGCGCGGCTCGCTGGAGCGGAGAACGTCGTGCTCGGGAGCGACCTGAATGCCCCCATCACCCGGAGCGCTCCGGGCGGGTTCTGCCCCGACGGCCTTCGGCACGCGGGCGATTTGCCGTACCTGTTCGGCGGCGTCGTGGCGAGCGGCGTTCCGCCGGAAGCACTGAATCGCGCTGGCGACCGCTTTCTGCAATTGATGGACGAGGTCGAGTCTCGAGCTGATCCCGCCGCGCGAGAGCAGGCGCTGCGCACGCGCGTCCAACGCGACGACCCGTTCGACGTACCGATGTGAGCGCCAGCAAACCGTTCGCCTTCAACGGTGCATGGTGTCTCCCTTTGCGCGAGTCGGAGACTGCGACGCATCGGAGATCCGAGCCCGTGAGCGGTGACGTGCCTACCGCCGGCCGTAGCGCTTCGACTTCTTCGCCAACTTGCCCTTCTTTTTCGCCTTCACCGGCGCCTTGGCGATCTTCGGCGGGCTCTTCGCGGGCTCGACGGCGGCGGCCGGCGGCGGCAAAGGCTCGGGGACCAGGTCGAACGTCAGCTCCGCCTTCTGCCCACGCGTGAGCTGAAGTTCGCGCTCCAGCGGTTGATGACCCTCCAGCGTCAGGCGCAGCCGATGTGAGCCTGGCGAGAGCGACTTCATCCGCACGGGAGCCTTCCCCACCACCCGCCCGTCGACCTCCACCGTCGCCCCCGCGGGCTTCGAGCCCACCGTGAGCTCGGGCTTCACCGGCCGCAGCGCGAAGAACCCGATCCCCGCCGCCACCAACACCCCCACTGCCACCGCGATCCTCGCCCGCGACCTCGTCGGCTCCGAAGCCTCGTCGTCCTCCTCGAGCTCCTCGACGTGCCGCCGCTCGTCGGGCCGCGTCACCACCTCGGGCTCGTCCTCGATCAGCTCGGCGTCCACGAGCTCGAGGTCCTCGTCCGGCATCGTCCGCGCCTCGGCCGGGTGCTCTGCTCGCGGCGGCTCCACCTGCGTCGGAGCGGTCAGCTCGGCGGGACGCCGCGGCGGACCCTTCGGCACCATCTCGGGGAACAGTCGCTGCACCAGCGCCGCCAGCTCCGCCGGGCTCTGCTCGAGATCGAGCTCCACGAAGCACCGGTCGATGCGATTCGAGAACCTCCGCATCGAGTGCGGCCGGTTCGCGCTGTCGCGATCGATCGCATCGAGCAGCACCTCGTCGAGCGACGGATCGACGCCCGGATTCACCCGGCTCGGCAACGGCGCGACCTGCGTCGACGACAGCGGCATCCGAATCGCCGCCTGGAGCGGCGTCAACCCGGTCACCAGCACGTACGTCAGCGTTCCCACCGCGAAGACGTCGGACAGGACGTCGGCCCCGTCGCCCCGCCGCACCTCGGGCGCGACGTACGAGCGATCTGCCCGGTAGTGCACTCCGCGCGCGACCGGGCCTCCGAAGCCGCACACCTTCACCGATCCATCCGCGCCGCACAGGACGTGAGATGGATCCAGCGCTCCGTGAATCAGCGCGCCGCCCTCGAGCTCATGCGCGGCCGCCAGCGCCCGCGCGACCTGCGAGCTGATTCGCAGCGCCACCGACAGCGGGAGCCGCCCATTGGGCCCGAGCACCTGCAAGAGCTGCCGCAACGACACGCCGTCGACCCACTCGCTCACCACCGCCGCGCGACCGTCGAGCTTCCCCGCGTCCAGAATCGTCGCCACGAACGGCCCGGAGAGCCGCCGCGCCCGCTCGAGGGCAGGCAACACGGCCGACGGCGCTCCGGTGTAGTCGTAGACCTTCACCGCCACGCGCGCGCCCGAGGCCCCACGCAACGCCCGGTACACGGTGGCCGCCGAGCTGCGCGCGACCTGCGCCTCGAGCACGTAGCCCGCCAGCGCGGACGGCGACGTCCGATCATCCGCAAGGTGCAGCTGCACGCGCGAGCGCCGAGCAAACTCCGTACCCCGCCCGCCCGACGGAATACGCCGCCTTCGCGACGCCGCACCGCACCGAAAACCGACACTCGTGGTGAGCCCGCGCCGCGGTGTCAATGGCCGTTACCGGGCATGTAGCGGGCCTTGCCGGTGGAGCATCCACGTCGCGCGCGCTTGCTGGGCCGGACCGACGCGTGCTCCACTCGCCGCGATGAACGAGTTCTTGCAGATCATCGTCTCGTTCCCGACCGTGCCGTTCACGGTGCTCCTCGGCGTGGTGCTGGGCTACTGGCTCTTGGTCAGCCTCGGAGCGCTCGGCGACGGCCTCGACTCCACCGCCGCTTCCGGCAAGGCCGCCGGCGATGCGCTGATCAGCGCGGGCAAGGCGCTCGCCGGAAAAGGCATGGTCGACGCCGACGCCCTCGGCCTGGCCGACGCGGTCGACGCGGCGGATCCTTCCGCGGCCAAGGGCCTGGTGAAGGAGGGCGTCGGCGGCTCGAGCGTCCTGGCCTGGCTCGGCTTCGGCAAGGTGCCGGTCACCGTCGCCATGAGCGGCGTCGTCTTCTGGGGCTGGCTCTACTCCGCGCTGGGCTCGCTCCACCTGCTTCCGCTCGTGTCGAATCAACCAGGCATCATCGCCAAGACGGGCGTTCTGGTGTTGTCTGTCTTTCTGGCGCTGCTCACCAGCGCGTTCGCGCTGCGCCCGCTCCACCCGCTCTTCACGGTGAAGGAGCTCGATCGCAAGACGGTCGTTCTGGGCCGCGTCTGCACCATCACGTCGGGGAAGGTCGACGCCTCGTTCGGCACCGCGACCTTCGATGACGGAGGCGCCGGGCTCTTGTTGCGCGTCGCCTGCCCCAAGAAGAACGAGCTCAAGAAGGGCGACCGCGCGCTGATCATCGATTACGACGCTTCGTCCGACACCTACGAGGTCGAGCCGATCGACTGGCTGCTCCCCGAAGAGCTCGAGGGCATCAAGGATCCGGCCAGGGCCGCGCTGATCGCCCAGGCCAGGGCCAGGGCCCGGTAGCGGCAGTCCCTTGCCGGGCCTTCTTTTCGCTTGCTAGAACCCGCGCTCTCCCTCGCGGCAGGAGCGCCCCACATGGATCCGCAGATGGAAAGCACGCTGATCACCATCGGCGTGTTCGTCGCCGGCGGCATCGCCGTTCTCTTCGCCGTCGGCCTGATGCTGGCCCGCCTCTACCGTCAGGTGCAGCAGGGCCAGGTGCTCATCGTCAACACGCTGACCCGCACCAAGGTCACGTTCACCGGAGCGGTGGTGCTGCCCATCATCCACCGCGCCGAGACGATGGACATCTCGTTGAAGACCATCGAGATCGATCGGCGCGGCAAAGAGGGGCTCATCTGCGCCGACAACATCCGCGCGGACATCAAGGTCTCCTTCTTCGTGCGCGTGAACAAGACCGCCGAGGACGTGCTCAAGGTCGCCCAGTCGGTGGGCTGCGCTCGCGCCTCCGACGAGCACACGCTGCAGGAGCTCTTCAACGCCAAGTTCGCCGAGGCGTTGAAGACGGTCGGCAAGCGCATGAACTTCGAGGACCTCTACACCCAGCGCCAGACCTTCAAGGACGACATCGTCCGCACCATCGGGAGCGATCTCAACGGCTACATGCTCGAGGACGTCGCCATCGACTACCTCGAGCAGACGCCGATCGAGATGCTCGACAAGGACAACATCCTCGACGCGCAGGGCATCAAGAAGATCACCGAGCTCACCACCGCGCAGAACATTCTCACCAACGAGTTCCGCCAGTCCGAGCGCAAGCAGATCACCAAGCAGAACGTCGAGGCCGACGAGGCGGTGTTCGCGCTCGAGCGCCAGCGCGCCGAGGCCGCCGCCAGACAGAAGCGGGAGATCGAGTCGGTGCAGGCCCGCGAAGCCGCCGAGGCCGAACGCGTCAAGCAGGAAGAGCACACCAAGGCCGAGCTGGCGCGCATCAAGGCCGAAGAGGAGATTCTCATCAACGAGCAGAACAAGCAGCGCCAGATCGAGGTGGCCCAGAAGAACCGCGAGCGCGTGGTGGGCATCGAGACCGAGCGCGTGCAGAAGGACCGGCACCTCGAAGCCATCGCCCGCGAGCGCGAGGTCGAGCTGCAGCGCATCGCCAAGGAGAAGGCCCTCGAGGTCGAGCGCAAGGCCATCGCCGACGTCGTCTCCGCGCGCGTCGCCGTGGAGAAGAAGGTCGCGGTCGAGGAGGAGGCCATCAAGGACCTGCGGGTCACGGCCGAGGCCAACCGGCAGAAGGCCGCCGCCGTCATCCGCGCCGAGGCCGAAGCCCAGCAGGCGCTCATCAAGGAGATCAAGCTCGCCGAAGCCCAGGAGGAGGTCGCCAAGCACGACGCCCGGCGCCGCCTCACCCTCGCCGAAGCGGCCCTCGAGGCGGCCGACAAGGAAGCCAAGGCCAAGATGCGCCTGGCCGAGGGCATTCAGGCCGAGACCGCCGCGCCCGGGTTGGCCAACGTCCGGGTGAAGGAGGCCGACGCGGTGGCCACCGAGAAGCAGGGCATGGCCCAGGTGCGCGTGCGCGAGGCCGAGGCGACCGCCATCGAGAAGCGCGGCGTCGCCGAGGCGGTGGCCATCGAGCGCAAGGGCACCGCCGAGGCGGTGGCGCTGGAGAAGCGCGGGCTCGCCGAGGCGGTCGCGGTCAAGGAGCGCAACCTCGCCGAGGCCGCGGGCATTCAGGAGAAGCTGCTCGCCGAGGCCAGGGGCCTGGCCGAGAAGGCCCAATCGATGAAGGCCCTCGACGAGGGCAGCCGCGAGCACGAGGAGTTCCGCTTGCGGCTGCAAAAGGAGAAGGAGGTCGAGCTCGAGAGCCTGCGCATTCGGCTGGGCGTGGCCGCCGAGCAGGCCAAGGTGCTCTCGCAGGCCTTCTCCAACGCGAAGATCAACATCGTCGGCGGCGACGGCCAGTTCTTCGACCAGTTCGTCAAGGCGGTCTCGCTGGGCAGCTCGGTCGATGGCGCCCTCCAGAGCTCGAGCGCGCTGCAGACGGTGCTCAAGGACTACCTGAGCGGCAACGCCAGCCTGCCGGCCGACCTCAAGGAGATCCTCTCCAAGCCGGGCCTGTCGCAGGACGCGCAGAATCTGGCCATCGCGGCGCTGTTGGCCCGGCTGGCCAAAGAGCCGTCGGCCATCGCCGACAGCGTCCGCGCGGCGGCGAATCCTCCGTCGGGGCGGAACGGGTGAGCGGTCGGTTCGGCTAGGACCGATCCATGGCGGAACCGAACGACACGAGCGCCCCAGCAGCCCTCGAGGGGAGCAGCTACGAGGTCATCCGGGCGCGGCTGCTCGAGAAGGCCGCCGAGCTCTCGAAGCGGGCCGAATCGCTCAATTTGCGCCGCAAGCAGGAATTCGGCGGCCAGGAGCTCACCGTCATCGGCAACGAGCGCGTGCGCACCGAGCACAACTGCGTGCCGCGCGACATCGTGGCCATCGGCAAGCACCTCTTGCTCGGCTTCAACGTCTTCATCGGGCTGAAGAAGGAGACGCACGTCTCCGACGTCTTCTCGATGCACAAGTTCGAGAAGACCGCCGAGGGGTTCGACCTCTCGCCGGTGGGCATGGACGCTTGCGGCGGCTTCCTCGTCGACCGCCGGTTCGAGAAGGACTTCGTCGAGCTGTACCAGTACTACAAGGACACGCGGCTGGCTCAGCTCTTGCGCACCGACTCGCGGCTGCTCGCCATCTTCCGCATCGGCGCCACCTCGCGCGACTACAAGGTGTTCCGCTTCGGGCTCGACGAGACGGGCCGGGCGACGTACATCGACAACCGCGGCGAGGGTGACTGGAAGAAGCCGCCCTCGCACGACTTCGAGTGGAAGGCCGCCACCCGCGAGCAGTTCGTGATGGGCAAGCACCCGCACGTCAACGTGCTCGACGAGGTGTTCGTCGAGACGGTCGGCGGCGACCTCACCATCAAGGTCGAGAACAACACCGAGGACGGGCTGGGCATCTACTCGGAGCCGGTCGAGGACAAGGACCAGTCGCTCGACGACGCCGAAATCCACTACGCCAAGGTGGGGCCGCTCGTCCTCCTCAAGGTGCTGCCCTTCCGCGAGGAGAAGCACCGCTATTTGGTCTTCAACAGCCGCACCCGGCACGTCGTGCGCATCGATGCCATAGGCCAGGCCTGCGCCCAGCTCCCCGAGGACCAGGGCATCGTCTTTCCCGGCGGCTACTATCTGCAGACCGGCGAGCACAAGGTGTTCGACGGCTCGACGGCCGGCCTCGAGCTCGAGCGCGCGGTGCGATCGCCCAACGGCGAGGACGTGCTCTACGTCTTCCACGAGATGGACGAGGGCCGGTACGTGCTGTTGCCCTACAACCTCGTCCGCAAGGAGGTCTCCAACCCGATCGTCTGCCACGGCTGGTCGCTCTTCTCGGACGGAAAGATGGTCGTCTTCCGCTCGAGCTCCGACGAGCCCACCCGGGTGCACCCGATGCAGATCTGGCAGACGCCGTTCGTCTCGCCCGAGCACGCGCTGGCATCGCCGCGGTCGAACACCTTCCTCGGGAAGATCGGGAACGCCGAGCTGGTGCGCGGCATCTCCGACGCGCTCACCCTCGAGCGCATGGCGAAGGCCGACAAGCCGACCCGCCGCACGTACGAGGACCTGATCTCCGCCTGCACGCGCGCCATCGACGCCTACCATTGGCTGGGGCACGGCGAGATCGGGCTGCAGAAGCCCATCGAGGAGCTGCGCAAGACCGCCGAGCTCATCGTCGACGAGTTCGAGAAGGTGCAACAGCTCAAGAAGCGGGCCGCCGACGCGGTGGCGCAGGCCCAGGCCGAGCAGGACCGGCTGGTGGTCGCCCTGGCGCCGCACGAGCTCACCTCGGTCGAGTCGTTCATGTCGGCGCTGACCGCGCTCAAGAAGCAGCGCGGCCACCTCATCACCCTGAAGGACCTGCGCTACGTCGACGTCGCCCGCCTCGAGCAGCTCGAGAAGGACGTCGCCGCACACTTCGACCGCGTCAGCGAAAGCTGCGTCGAGCTCCTCTTGCGCGACGAGGCGCTGCGGCCGCTCAAGTCGAAGCTGGAGGAGATCCTCCAGCGGGCCCAGGCGGTGACGCGAACGGCGGAGATCGCCCCGCTCTTTGGCGACGTCGAGCAGATCGGCGCCGGGCTCGAGCTGGTCGGGGAAATCGTCGGCGGGCTGCAGGTCGGAGACCCGGCGAACCGGGCGAAGATTCTCGAGGCCATCTCCGAGGTGTTCGCGCGATTGAACCGCGTGCGCGCCACGGTGGCCGCCCGCCGCAAGGAGCTGCTGGGCCACGAGCGCCGCTCGGAGTTCGCCGCCCAGTTCAAGCTGCTCTCGCAGTCGATCGAGAGCGCGCTCGCCCAATGCGACACGCCCGAGCGGTGCGACGAGCAGCTCTCGCGATTGTCGGTGCAGCTCGAGGAGATCGAAGGTCGCTTCAGCGAATTCGACGAGCTGGTCGCCGAGCTGGCCAAGAAGCGCGAGGAGATGCTCGAGGCGCTCGAGTCGCGCAAGCAGACGCTGCTCGACGAGCGCCAGCGCCGCGCCCACCACCTGTTCTCCGCCGCCGAGCGCATCTTCGCGGGCATCGCCCGGCGGGCGAAGGCCTTCAAGAGCGACGACGAGCTGAACGGCTACTTCGCCTCCGACCCGATGGTGCAGAAGCTCAAGCAGATCGCCCATCAGCTGCTCGAGCTCAAGGATTCGGTGCGGGCCGACGAAATCGAGTCGCGGCTCAAGACGGCGCGGCAGGAGGCGCTGCGCTCGCTCCGAGATCGGCGCGACCTGTTCGAGGACGGGGCCAACGTCATCCGCCTGGGGCCGTACCGGTTCAACGTCAACACCCAGCCGCTCGAGCTGACCGTGGTGCCGCGCGACGGCCGGCTCAACCTCCACATCACCGGCAGCGACTTCCTCCAACCGCTCGAGGATCCCGAGCTGGAGAAGGCGAAGGAGCTGTGGGAGCAGACGCTCGTCTCCGAGTCGCCCGACGTCTACCGGGGCGAGTTCCTCGCCGCATCGGTGCTGTTCTCGGCCGAGCGGCACGAGAAGGGGCTGTCGCTCGACCGGCTGCTCCAGGCGACGCGCGCTCCCGAGGGCCTGCTCGGAGTGGTGCGCCAGTACGCGGCCGATCGCTACGACGAAGGCTACGACCGCGGCATCCACGACGCCGACGCCGCGGCCATTCTCGAGCGGCTGCTCCTCTTGCGTGAAGGCGCCGGGCTCCTCCGCTTCTCTCCCGCGGCCAGGGCGTGGGCGTGCCTGTTCTGGGCCGAGCTTCCCGCCGGAGCGGATCGCGCTTTCTGGCAGCGCCGGGCCCAGAGCCTGGGTCGGCTGAGGCAGACGTTCTCGCAGGAGTCGGAGATGGCCGCCCTCGGAGAGCAGCTCGGCGCGCGGATCGGCGAGTTCCTCTCGGCGTCGAAGATCGACCACCTTCCGGGCGACGCGGTGCTCTCGGGCCGCTACCTCGCCGAGGAGCTCGCCGCCTTTCAGCCGCGGTTCGCCACCGCCGCCGCCGCGGTGAAGCTACGCGACGCGCTGCTCTCGCACCTCGAGCTGAACGGCACGCGCAGCTCGTTCGAGGACGATCTCCGCGCGCTCGCGGGCGCGCCGCTGGGCGACCGCTTCCGCCTCTGCCTGGCGTGGATTCGCGCTCTGGCGAGCACCCAGCGCGAACGAACGGACGGACGGGGGTTCGCCGACGACGTGCAGCTCGAGGCCGCCGCGCTGTTGCTCGCCGACGAACGCCGGCTGGACCGCGAGGTCTCCACCGCGCTGGTGACCGCCGAGGTCTCCGGCCTCCTCGGGCAGCACCCGCGAATCGCCGACGGCAAGCTGGCCCTCCGCCTCGATGAATTCGTCTCGCGGCTCTCCGAGCACATGCGGGTGCGCGTGCCGGCCTACCAGGCCTACCGGGCCCGCATTCGCGCCGTGCTCGAGCGCGAGCGCGCCCGACTGCGCCTCGACGAATTGCAGCCAAAGGTGCTCTCGACCTTCGTCCGGAACCGGCTCATCGACGAGGTGTACCTGCCTCTCATCGGGGCGAACCTGGCCAAGCAGCTCGGAGCGGCGGGCGAGACCAAACGCACCGACCGCATGGGCATGCTGCTGGTCATCTCGCCGCCCGGGTACGGCAAGACGACCCTGATGGAGTACGTGGCCAGCCGGCTCGGCCTCGCGTTCGTCAAGGTGAACGGGCCGGCGCTGGGACACGAGGTCAAGTCGATCGACCCGAACGACGCTCCCAATGCCACCGCGCGGCAGGAGGTCGAGCGCATCAATCTGGCGTTCGAGATGGGCAACAACGTGATGCTCTATCTCGACGACATCCAGCACACCAACCCCGAGCTCTTGCAGAAGTTCATCTCGCTGTGCGACGCGCAGCGCAGAATCGAGGGCGTCTGGAATGGCCGGTCGCGCACGTACGATTTGCGCGGCAAGAAGTTCTGCGTGGTGATGGCCGGGAACCCGTACACCGAGTCGGGCGAGCGCTTCCAGATCCCCGACATGCTGGCCAACCGCGCCGACACGTACAATCTGGGCGACATCCTCGCGGGTAAAGACGAGCTGTTCGCGCTCAGCTACGTCGAGAACGCGCTCACCTCGAACCCGGTCACCGCGCCGCTCCTCACCCGCCCGCCGGGCGACGTCCACAAGCTCATCCGCATGGCCCAGGGCGAGGCGGTGCCCACCACCGATCTCGAGCACGGCTACTCGGCGGTCGAGCTGCAGGAGATCGTCGCGGTGCTGAAGCGGCTGCTGTACGTGCAGCGCACGCTGCTCCTGGTCAACCAGCAGTACATCGCCTCGGCGTCGCAGGACGAGCGGTTCCGCACCGAGCCTCCGTTCAAGCTGCAGGGCAGCTACCGCAACATGAACAAGCTCGCCGAGAAGATCGTCGCCGCGATGACCGACGAAGAGCTCGAGCGGCTGATCGACGATCACTACCAGGGCGAATCGCAGACGCTCACCACCGCCGCCGAGCACAACCTGCTCAAGCTCGCCGAGCTGCGCCATCGCATGACCGACGAGCAGCGACGCCGCTGGGAGGAGATCAAGAAGGGCTTCAAGCGCGTGCAGACCATGGGCGGCAAGGACGACGACCCGGTGGTGCGCGTCACCGCTCAGCTGGCCTCGCTCGGCGAAGAATTGTCCAACATCCGCGAGGCGGTGGCCCAGGCCGCCCAGCGGGCCTCGAACGGCAGCTCGCCCGCCGCCCAGCTCGCACCGAAGCTCGATGCGCTGGGCACCTCGCTGCTCGAGCTGGCGCGGGCGCAGGCCCAGAAAGAGCCCGGTCCGCCGCCGGCCGAGTTGCTGGCGCGGGTGGACGCGATCCGCGAGGGGCTTCAGGCCATCGCCCGGGCGGTGGCCGAGTCGGCGCGGGCCGTTCCGCCGCCTCCTCCGGCGCCGGACCTCGGGCCCTACTTCGAGCGGCTGGGCGAGGTGCTGAAGGCGGTCGCCGAGCGCGCGCCCGCGGCGCCTCCCGGGCTCAAGCCCAGGGCCGAGCCGATCGGCAGGCAGCTGCAGCTTCTGCACGAGGCCCTTTCGCCGCTGGCCACCGAAGCCAGGCGCACCATTCAGTCGGGCGGCGCCGAGGGTCGCCTCGACCCGATGGACGTGTGGAAGCGCGTCAACGAGGCGCTCGAGCTGGTGAAGGCGATGGGCGGACGCCCCCCGAGGCCGCCTCCGCGCGGGGGCCGGTGACGGTCAGCCGCCCTGCGAGTACGACTCGACGTGGCGCAGCGCGCTGCGCACGACGGGAACCGCGTTGGCGACGTGGATCGGCGTCTGACTCGCCCACGCGAAGCGCAGCGGCTCGTAGAGCAACGCGTGCACGAAGCTCTGGGTGCAGACGCGCACGTTCAAGAAGTCGAGGAGCACCGGCTCGCGCCGGACCAGTCGGGGGATGATCTCCTTCGTCGCGAGCTCACGCGCCTTCTCGTTGTTTTCGAGAATCGCGTACACCATGAGGCGCTTCGCGCCGGCGGAAGGCTCGTCGTAACGCAACCATTCCTTGGTGAGGCGTTTCGGCGAGCCCCCATTCGCAAGCGAACGCTCGGCGGCCGGCGCGGTCAGGTCAATCTGCGCCGGGGAGGTACGCGCTCGGGAGTCCGCCGGACGTGTCGGACGATCTCCTTGAACTGGCGGGCGTACTCGGGCCCCGCCTCGTCGATGAGCAGGCGCGCGACGCGGTTCGGGTCGATCTTGCGCCGGCGCAACAGCTTTTCGACGTCCGCCCGTTGCTGGGCGTAGGAGGACGGATCGTCCACCGCCGCGACCACCTTCATCGCGGCGAGGTCATCGGGTGCGACGACCCGGATCCGGTGGCCGCGAATGGTGGCTGGCATGGGCGAGCTGCACGCCGCGAGCGAAATGGGGTCGAACGGAACGAGCACGTCGACGTCGACGCCGCTGGCCCGATCCTTCAGCACCACCAGCGTGTCGTAGACATCCACGAGGGCGAACACCTTCGTCAGCTCGGCGAGCAACCGGCCCTTGTCCTCGGGCCACACCAGGAAATCGATGTCCTCCGTCTCGCGACGGATTCCGTGGGCGTTGAGGGCGAGACCTCCGGCGAATGCGCCGCGAATGCGCCTGCGCCTGATCGCCGAAAGCAGCGCCTCGAACGTGCGCCAGTACCCCCGCGGATTCGTGCCCGCCACGAGCCCCTCGAAGAAATCGACCGCCGAGTCCAGCGACGACATGGAGCGACGATTGTAGTGAGCGTTCCCCGCCTGCGCACCAGATGCGCGAGCAGCCGCTCCGGCCGTCGAGCTCACGCCGCCCCGGCCGCCGCCGGCCGCGCCTGCCCGCAGCTCATGCAGAACTTCCACTCGGGCGAAAGCTCGGCTCCGCAGCCCACGCAGAACGTCCTGCCACCCGCGGGAGCGGCCACGGGCGCAGGCGGCGCCGCCGGCTGAGGCTTGGGCTGCGAGAGCTGGAAGCCGCAGCCGGGGCAGAAGTCCTGATCCGCCGACACGGTGAGCCCGCACTTGGGGCAGCCGAACGTGCCCTTGCGGAGCTGCGCGGCCCGGGCGTGGGTGACGTAGTCGCCGGAGAGGATCTTCGCGTACTGCTCGGACTTCGCCCACGCCAGGATCTGCCCCGCCCGGTAGATGGGGTATGGGTGGCTGCGCTGCCACGACATGTACACCAGCATTCCCTTCTGCAGGATGCTGTCGTCGAGCTTGTCGTAGTCGCCGGCCTGCTTTACCACCGCGTCGAGATCGATCTGGTCCTGCCACCTGGTGCCGGGCGAGCCGCCCAGCTTGGTGAGCGTCCGGGCCACGACCTCGGGGTTCTGGGTGACGAGCAGCGCCGCCCGGTCGCACGAGAGCTCGGCCTTGCGGCTCCAGGCCGCCAGGGCCGCGAGCAACGGCAGGCTCAAGAGGTTCCCGCCCACCCCGAGCATGCGCGAGAGGAACTCGACCCCGAACTTGGAGAGAATCTCGGTGAGCGACTTGTACAGCATGTGCTCGCACTTGATGTGGCTCAGCTCGTGGCCGATGACGGCGAGCAGCTCTTCCTCCTCGAGCAGGTCGATGAGCCCGGAGTAGACGGTCACCGTGTACCGCTTCATGCCGAAGGCGAACGCGTTCACCTGGTGCTGCGTGTCGAGGTAGACCTCGGGCACGGGCATGTCGAGGATGGAGGCCGCCTCGACGAACAGGTTGTAGATGCGCGGGCACTGATTCGGCCCGAGCCGCAGGTTGTCGCCGATGGTGGAGACGTCGAACCACTTCTCGAGCCAGACCTCGGACAGCTTCCGGTAGAGCGAAGCGGCCAGCGGTATCTTCTTCACCGCCTCGAGGGCCTCGAGGTCGAGCGGGTGCTGGTAGGCCAGCGCCGAGATGTTCGGAAACCGCTTGCGGCCGGCCGGCGTCGACGGCAGCTCCATGGCGTCCCTCCCGTGGAGCCTGAAACCTAGCACGCGCCGTCGGGCTCAGGCCCCGCCGACGGTCTCGGCGTAGGTCATCACCAAGTACATCAGCGCGTCCTGCGGCGAGGGGTTGCGGTAGACGTGGGGGACGTCGGCCTCGAAGAGAATGGCGTCGCCCGGGCCGAGCCGGTGGCGCTCGCCTCCTCGTTCGATCTCCACCGCGCCCTGCACCACGATGAGGTTCTCGGTGGTACCCGGCGGGTGCGGCTCGGCCTTCTCCACCCCATTGGCCGAAAGCCTCAGCTCGTAGAACTCGACCTTGCGCGGCATGTCGAAGGGGAACAGCGCCCGCGAGGTGAAGCGGCCGTCGTGCGAGGTGAGCCGCTTCGACTCGGAGGCCCTGAGCACCACGGTGCCGGCATGACCGCTCTGGGTGATGAGGGCCGAGAACGGCAGCTTGAGCGCGCGGGCGATCTTCCACAGCACGTTGATGGTGGGAGCGCTCTGGCCCAGCTCGATCTGCCCCAGCATGGCCCGGCTGACGCCCGACAGCTTCGAGAGCTTCTCGAGCGACAGGCTGCGCTGCATGCGGTACCGGCGCAGATTCTTGCCCACCACCGGGGCCAGATCGGCCGCTCCGTCGGGGTGCGCCACCTCGTAGGCCCATTCGGGCGTCTGTGCGGTTTGCTTCGTCCGCCGCTTTCTGGCCTCGGTGTTCTCGCGGACCGATTTCATTCCGCCGCACCCTCGGTCATGGCGGATGCCGGCGTCAACCTCCGTGGCGGTGGCCGGTGACGAAGGCCAGCGCCAGCATGAGCATCATGCCCGCGACCAGGCCGACCAGGTGCCGGCCGCGCCGGTCCTTGCCGTGGCGGCTGACGTGCGGCAGCAGATCCGAGACGGCGATGTAGAGGAAGGTGCCGGCCGAGAACGCCAGCGCGGCGGCAGCGAACGTCTTCAGGTGAAATGCCGCCGCCAGCGCGAAGTACAGGCCCGCGCCGAGCGGCACCATCAACCCGTACGCGCCGGCGAACAAGAGCGTGCTCTTCGCCGAGCGCCCCTCGGACTTGAGAATGGCGGCCAACGACAGCGAGCTGGGTACCTTGTGGGCCGCGATGGCGATGAAGGCCATCATCCCCACGCCCTCGGCCACCGCCGAGCCCAGGGCCACGCCGTCGAAGAGCGTGTGCACCGACATGCCGAGAAAGGCCGTCAGCCCGATGGTGTGGTGGGCCTTGTCCTGGCAGTCGGGAGGCTCCTCGCAGACGTGCACCAGCACGAACCGCTCGAGGAGAAAGAGCGACACGAAGCCGCCCGGCGCCCAGAAGAACGCCTCGTAGCCGCCCGCGTGGAACGCCTCGGGCAGCATGTGGAAGAAGGCGGCGCCGAACAGCACGCCGGCGGCGAACGCGAGGAAGGAGACGACCCGCACCTCTTTCGTGCGCAGCGGCACGACCGCCCCGGCCAGCGCCCCGAGGGCGATCACCGCCGAATAGATGCCGACGCCCAGCGCCACCGACATGCTTGCCTGCTTATCAGGTCTTCGAAACACCGCGCCAAGAGCCCATCAAAGCGACGGCCGGCATCGCTTTGCTAGCATCGACCGGCAGATGCGGCTGGCCCTCAAGCTGTCGCTGCTCCTCGCCGGCGCGAGCGTCTGCCCGCTGCTCTTGGCCACCGCGTTCACCCTGCCCCGCTCGACGGAGCAGCTCCGCCGCCAGCTCGACGCGTCGTACCGGGCCGCCGCCGAAGCGCTGGCCGAAGAGCTCTCGTCGCGTCTGCAGGATCAGTCCGCCGCGCTGGCGCTGTACCCGAAGATGCTGCGCTTCGACGAATACCGGAGCCAGGCCACCCTCGGGCAGGCGCTGAAGCTCATCTACGGCCAGACCCGCCAGGCGGGCATCGTGGCCCTCATCGACGAGGAGGGGCGGCCGGTCGTCCTGTCCGAGGTGCCGAAGCACCCGCGCGAGCAGGGCTTCCCCGACCAGGAGTGGATCGACGACGAAGGCATCTCGCTGGTCGGCCGGCATCTCCCGTACGAGGAGGCGCTGCAGGTGGATCGCGCGGTGATCGGACCTCCGTACCTGAGGCCCGACGAGACCGGCGCGCAGATCCCCCGCGTGGTGGTGGCGGTGCCGACGGCCGCTCCGCGGGGGAAGCGCTGGGTGCTGGCGGCGGAGATCTCCCTCCGACCGGCGGTGGAGCGGCTCTCGCGCTTCCGCCTCGGCGAGACCGGCCGGGCGACGCTTTTCGACGCGCTGGGGCGCACGCTGTGGAGCGGCCGTTCCGATGCTGCCGGCGAGCGGGTCGGCGCCGCGGCCCAGGTGCGCGGGCTCGGCTGGGAGGTGCGGGTCGATCAGTCGTCGGACGAGGCGCTGAAGCCGGTGCGGCGGCAGCTTTGGGCCACGTTCGCAGCGGTGGCGGTGGGGCTGCTGGCGGCGTTCGGGCTGGGCTTCACCGCGGTGCGGGCGGTCACCGTTCCCGTCGGGCGGCTCGAGCGCGCCGCGGCCGAGGTCCAGGCGGGGAACCTCGAGCACGCCGTGGTGGTGGACCGGAAGGACGAGCTGGGCCGGCTCTCGGCGGCGTTCAACACCATGGTGCAGGGCCTGCGCGAGCGCGAGCGGCTGCGTGCCTCGTTCTCGCGCTACCTCTCGGGCGAGGTGGCGGCGCGAATTCTCCGCGAGAGCAGCGACCTCGAGCTCAAGGGCGAGCAGGTCGAGGTCACCATCATGTTTCTCGACATCCGCGGCTTCACTGCGCTGGCCGAGAAGCTGTCTCCGCGCGAGGTGGTCGAGCTGCTCAACACCTACTTCGAACGGGTGGTGAGCGTGCTCATCAAGCACGAGGGCGTGGTGATGAAGTACATCGGCGACGCGGTGATGGCGATGTTCGGCGTGCCCCGGCAGCTGCCCGACCCCGAGGCGAGAGCGGTGGCGGCGGCGCTCGAGATTCAGGCGCTGCTCGCCGCGCTGAACGCCGACCGGGCCCGCGCCGGCCAGGTGGTGGCGCAGTTCGGCATCGGCATCAACACCGGCGTGGCCGTCGCCGGAAACATCGGCAGCTCGCAACGGCTCGAGTACACCGTGGTGGGCGACGCGGTGAACCTGGCCGAACGGCTGCAGGGCCAGGCCGGGCCGGGCGAGGTGCTGGTGAGCGGCAGCACGTACCAAAGGGTGCGGGGCCGGTTCCGCTTCGAGCCGCGGGGCGAGGTGCGGGTCAAGGGCAAGGAGCGCTCGGTGGAGGTCTGGCGCGTCGTTGGCTTCGAGAAGGGCTTGCGCGCTTCTGGCTGATTGGCGAAGTTGGGCGCCATGAAGCGTGCACTCCTGTTCGCGTTGACCGTTCCGTTCCTCGCCCTGGCCGACTCGGCCGGCGGCATCAACTGGAAGGTGCCCTCGGGCTGGAAGACCGACGCCCCCAGGCCGATGCGGGCGGCGACATACAAGGTGCCCGCGTTGAAGGGCGACCCCGAGGACGCCGAGCTGGCCGTCTTCTACTTCGGCGAGGGCCAGGGCGGCGCCGTCGATGCCAACCTGGCCCGCTGGTACGGCCAGTTCGAGCAGCCCGACGGCAAGAAGTCGCAGGACGTCGCCAAGACGAAGCAGGAGACCATCAACAACCTCAAGGTGACGACGGTCGACCTGACGGGCACGTACACCGCGTCGATGGGGCCGATGGGGCCGAAGACGAACAAGCCCGACTTCCGCCTTCTCGGCGCCATCGTCGAGGGGCCGCAGGGCCACGTCTTCTTCAAGATGACCGGCCCGAAGAAGACGGTGCAGGCGGCGGAGAAGGACTTCCGCAAGCTGCTCCAGTCGCTCTCGAAGTAGCTTTCGTTTCGCCGACGGTCGCGCGGGAGGCGCAGCACACCCGACGAGCGGCGACGGGGTATTTTCACCGACTCCGAGTCCGCGCTTGGAGGGCAAGTGCCTTGTCTAGTACAAGGCGGCCACCGCGCTGGTTCGGCCAACCGGCGCGTTGTGCGTCGATTGGCAGTGGCGCTCTTCGTGTGCGCCTGGGTATCAGCATGTAACTGCGGTGGCGGCGTCAAGCCCGATGCCGGCGGAGCGGGCGGAGGAGACGGCGGCGGCACCGGCGCAGGCGGTGGAACGGGCGCCGGCGGCGGCACGGGGGCCGGCGGCGGCACGGGGGCCGGCGGCGGCGGCGGCAGCGCGCCTCAGGAGATTCCCTGGTCGCAGTACTGCGAGAACGTCTCGCGCGGCCTCTACCGCAGCTTCTACCTCAGCGAGCTTTCCTGCGGCGAGCCTCTGACGGAAGAGGATGCCAAGCACATGGCGCCGTTCGGTGGCTTTTTGGGCGGCACCTACGCCACGGTGGTCGGCCCGATGGTGGCCTGCGACGGCGGCCTGGTGGGCTTCGAGATCGCGCGCATGGATCCGTCCGTTCAGGCAGGCCGCATCCGCTATGACGCGCAGAAGGCATACCGTTGCCGCGAGCTCGGCCGGAGGGCCGACGGTGGCCAGATCCAGTACGAAGGCGACGGCGGCGAGCCTTGCGCCTCGGTGCTGACCGGCCTGGTTTTCGACGGGCAGCCCTGCGCCATCCACGAGGACTGCGGCCCGAATTCCTACTGCAAGCCCTCGGGGAACAACGCCTGCTCGGGCACCTGCACGCCGCGCATCGCCGCGGGCGGCCGGTGCAACCCCGACCGTGAGCTCTGCGCCCTCGACACCGGCGGCTGCAACAGCGCGGGCGACGGTGGCTACGAGTGCACCGTCCTCGGCAACGTCAACGACACCTGCGGCAATGACGACGACTGCAAGTCGGGCCTGTTCTGCAACAGCGCGGGCGTCTGCGCTCCCCTCGCGGGCGTCGACCAGATCTGCGAGGCGGGCGGCTGCCAGGACGGGCTCACCTGCGTGCGTTCCGATGGCGGAACCATGGGCACCTGCCGGCCGGGGGCGAAGCTGAACCAGCCCTGCGGCACCGGCACCGACGGCCTCGCCCCATGCGAGTCGGACTGCCTGCGCTGCGTCAACGGCACCTGCGTCAACGCGCTCGACATCGCCTGCCCCGACGGCGGCAGCGGCATCTGCCTCACGGCGCAGTACTGCAGCCCCACCACCCTCCGCTGCACCACGAGGCCGCGGGTCAACGAGACGTGCCACATCCTCCCGGACTTCCCCGCGCCTGGGGGCAACTGCCTCTATGGAGACGCATACTGCAGCCGGCCGACCGACGGAGGCACCACCGGCACGTGCCGCTTCAACCCGACCATCGGCGAGCCCTGCGGCACCCGCGCGGATCTGACCACGAGCTGTCAGACCGGCTGGTGCCGGATGGATGCGGGGGTCGGCACCTGCGAGCCGATTCCCGGCCAGGGGCAGCCCTGCATTCCGTCGGGCCAGACCCGGTGCGGTCCGGGCCTCTACTGCCAGGCCGACGCGGGTGACACGTGCCAGCCGCTTCCCCCGGCGGGCCAGCCGTGCATCGGTACCGGCAGCTCACTGACCGGCCGCTGCACCGCGACCGCCTACTGCCAGCTTGACGCCGGAACCGGCCCCACGTGCGCCGCGCGCAAGGCCGATGGCGTACCGTGCGGCAACGACGCCGAGTGCGCCAGCGGCGTCTGCGACGCGCTGACCAACGTCTGCACCACCCCATGCAACTCAGGCTACAGCTGCGGCTGCCCGAACGGCGCGAAGGACCTCTCGTTCTACCTGGTCTTGGCGCTCGTGCTGCTGCCGTTGCTGCGGCGGAAGAATAGCTAGTTGCGGCTGGCCGTGGGGGAGGGGCGTTCATGCCCCTCCCTGATCGGCCAGGGTCTTCGTCACCGAGCGGCGCGTGGGCAGCCACTCGGGCCGCTGCTTCAGAAAGTGCATCAGCCGCTCGCGCACGAGGCAGCGCAAGTCCCACGATCTGGCCGGATCGGCCGCGCTCATCACCGCCCGCAGCGTCATCACCTCGCTGGTGACGTCGGTCACCTGAAGCCCGAAGGCCCGCTTGTCCCACAGTGCGCCTGCATCGGTCTCGAGCACCCGCTTCAGCTCGGCCCGGATGGCGTCCACGTCGGCGGTGAAGTCGACGTGGAGGAACACCACTCCGAGCAGCTCGGGGTTGGAGCGCGTCCAGTTCTGGAACGGCTTGTCGAGAAAGGTGGCGATGGGCAGCACCAGCCTGCGCCCGTCCCAGACGCGCACCACCACGTAGGTGAGGCGAATCTCCTCGACGAAGCCGAACTCGTTCTCGACCACGACTGCATCGCCGAGCCGAATGGGCTGCGTCACCGAGATCTGAATGCCGGCAATGATGGACGAGATGCTCCGCTGCGCGGCGAGGCCCAGCACCAGCCCGGCGATTCCGGCCGAGGCGAGCAGCGACACGCCGACGTTGCGCACCACCTCGAACTGCATCAGGAACAGCGCCGCTCCCACCAGCCACACGGCCACCTCGGCGATGCGGCGCATCACCTCGACCTGGGTGCGCAAAGCCCTGGCCCGCGGATCGAGCACGTCGGGCGACACCCGCGTCTCCACGTGTCGGGCGAGATGCCGCAGCACCCGAACGAGAAACCAGACCAGCGCGGCGATGACGAGCGACTTGGCCAGAACGTCGAAGCCGGTCTGCCACCCCTTGGGCAACAAGAGCAGGGTGCGCGTGCCCACCGCCACCGCTCCGGCCCACAAAAGGAGCCGCAGCGGCCCGCGCGCGGAGGCCACGACGTCGTCGTCCCACCGCACCGAGGTGAGGTTCGCCAGCATGCCGCCCAGGGCGAGGAACAGCCGCTCCAGGAGCAGCGACAGCGCCGTGGCCAGCACCACCAGGAGGAAGGCGCCGATCCACTGCCAGAGCTCGAGCGACGCGGCCGACCGCTCGAAGAAGAAGTCCGGCAGGGCGTCGGCCAGCGGCGGCCGGATGCGCTCGTACATCGCGTCGATCGCCCTCACCGTGTCCTCTCCGAAGACCCAGGCGTGGCTCGAGCCCACCACGACGCGCTGGAGCCGCACGGGCTGGGTGAAGGTGCCCTGCCGGACGACTCCCACCAGCACGCCGCGAGCGGCCGGAGCGTCGGGCTCGGGCTTTCGGGCCAGCGCCGCGAAGTCGATGGGCAGCTCACGGTCGAGCACGAAGCGAAGCTTCCGCGCCAGAGCGGGCCCCCGTTTCGCCTGCTCGGCCTTCGGCAGATGGTCGAGAAAAAGGTAGTGCGCGGCGCGTGCGTAGTCGCCCTCGTGGGCCGCGGCGTTGAAACCCTCGACGGCGGCGAGGGGCGTGTCGCGGTCGACTCCTTCGGGCGGTGGTCCGAGCCCGTCGTTCAGGGCCAGCGAGTGGCCGGCGAGCAGCACCAGCCACAGCCCGCCCGCCAGGGCAATGCGGTGCCGCGCAGGAAAAAGTCGGTCGAGACGTCGCGTCAGCCTCATGCGACGGACTTACCGCGCCGCCGCCCTCCTCGCATCCCTGCCGCTCGAGACGCCGAGCCGCTTCACCTTGCGCGAGAGGGTGTTTCTGTCGACGCCGAGCAGCTCGGCCGCGGCGCCGATCTGGCCGTCGGAGCGCTCCATCGCCTGGCGCAACAGCGCCCGGTCCATCTGATCCATCAGCACGCGGTAGAGGTCGGGAACCCTGCGCCCGCGGAGCTGGTCGAAGAAGCGGCCGAGGCGCAGATAGAGGAGATCCTCCAACGGGAGATCGAGCGGGTTCATCGATGGACCTGGCGAGAGGGGACGCGCCTCGTACCCTGGAGCCTGGAGCCTGACAAGCCTTGGTGCTAAGGAGGGGCCCGTGGACAAGAGGAAGATCCTGCTCATCGACGACAGCGAAATCACGCTGGCGATGGAGAAGGCCGTGCTCGAGGCCCGCGGGTACGAGGTGCGCGCCACGCCCAGCCTGGTGGAGTTCGAGAAGATCCTCCAGACGTGGAAGCCGGATCTGATCCTCACCGACATCCACATGCCCGAGGCCAAGGGCACGGACATCTGCCGCACGCTGAAGAACGAGTACGGCACGCAGGACATACCCATCGTGCTCTTCTCCAGCCTGAACGACGAGGAGCTGGGCAGGCTGGCCGAGCAGGTCGGCGCCGACGGCTTTCTCTCGAAGGCCAACGGGCTCGAGGCGATGGGCGAGAAGATCGACGAGCTGGTCAGCCAGATCCTGTGGTGAGGCTCCTCGTCGTCGCCGCTCTTTGGGGCGTCTCGTGCGCCAGAAAGGAGCTGCCGAAGGCTCCGGCGGCTCCGGCCCAGGCGGTCATCATCGCGTCGGCCGACATGCGCGGGTACCTCGGCCCGTGCGGCTGCAGCGAGAACATGCGGGGCGGCATCGCCAGGGCGGCGCACCAGGTGGCCGAGCCGCGGCAGCAGGGCAAGCCGGTGCTGTACGTCGACGGCGGCGATTCGCTCTTCGGGCACTCGAAGCTCCCCGAGGGCGCCGTTCCCCAGGAGGAGCGCAAGGCCAGGGCCCTCGCCGAGGCCTTCAAGCTGATGGGGCTCGCCACCCGCGCGGTGGGAGAGCTCGACGACGCGCGCGGCGAGCTCTTCCGCCGCTCGCTGGAGCTTCCGGATCAGACCGAGCCCGTGCGCTTCTTCGAGCTGGCCGGCCGCAAGGTGGCGGTGGTGGTGTCGCGCGACGAGGCAACGCTCGAAAAGGCGTGCAGGGATGCCCATGGCAAGGCCGCCTTCGTGCTGGCGCTCTACCACCAGACGCTCGAGGCGGCGCAGCGGGCGGGCGCGACGGGCTGCGACTTCGTGCTGGCCTCGCACGCGGCCACCGAGCTCGACGGAGAGGACAACAAGCTGGTGCGCGCATCGGTGCCCGTCGCGCAGGTGCAGAGCAAGGGCCGCTCGATGCTGCGGCTCGATTTGACCTTCGGCGGCCCCGACGGTTCGCCCTTCGAGATGCTCCGGGGCGAAGCCGAGCGCGAGCGCGAGCTCGAGGCGCTCGATGGCCGCATCGAGCTGCTCCGAAAGCAGGTGAACCAGCCGTCGCTCTCGCCCGAGATGCTGAAGCTGCGCAAGGCCAAGCTCGAGGAGATCATCGCCCGCCGCGAGGCGCTGGCCGCCTCTCCTTTGCCCACGCCCGAGGGCAGAAACGCGTTCTCGGTGCGCTTCATCCCGCTCGAGTCGAGCTTCCCCAGCCTCCCCGAGGCCAAGGCCATCGTCACCGCCTACGACCGCGACGTGGGGCAGCTGAACCTCGCGTGGGCGAAGGAGCACGGCAAGGACTGCCCTCCGCCCGAGAAGGGAAAGCCGGCCTTCGCGGGAAGCGAATCGTGCCGCGACTGCCACGAGGAAGCGTTCGCCGTCTTCGAGGCCTCGAAGCACGCGCACGCCTACCAGACGCTGGTGGACGTGGGGAAGAACTACCACCTCGACTGCGTGGGCTGTCACGTCACCGGCTACGAGTCGCCTGGCGGCGTCTGCCGCATCGACAAGGTCGAGGGCCGGGCCCACGTCGGTTGCGAGAGCTGCCACGGGCCGGGCTCGCTCCACAACGAGGATCCTGACAGCGGCCACATCGCCAGGGGCAACCGCATCGAGGACTGCATCGGCTGCCACGACAAGGAGAACTCGCCGCACTTCGAGCTCGAGCGCTACCTGGCAGAAGTCCTCGGCCCGGGGCACGGCAAGCCGAAGACCGCGAAGAAGTGAATACTCACACCGCCTGAAGGCGGTGGCTTCGGCCGGGCTTCGCCCGGCCTTGTACGACTGGAAGTCGGTTGTT
>FWPU01006368.1_pt1 | contig 23744 bp, 13 predicted proteins | sample 2228361 | NCBI WGS metagenome assembly FWPU01 (sample SAMEA103939777, study PRJEB20133) | metagenome
GGGGGTGGTGGCCGGCGGCGGGGGTGTTGCCGGGATTGGCAATACCGGTGGCGGAGCTGCTGCCGCCGGGGGGCTGAGGGTCTGCGGCCAGCCGCCGCCAGCGGGGCTACACTGACGGTATGGACGCACAGACGATCGATCAGGCGGCGGGGGGAGTGACGGCGGGGCCGGTCGATGCGGGGCCGCCGCCGGAACTGGTCCGCCGCATGCGGGCGATTGTCGGGCCGGAAAACGTCCTGACCGCCCTGGCCGACCGGACGGCGTACGAATGTGACGGCTTCACTCTGGCCAAAAGCCGGCCGGACGTGGTCGTTTTTCCGCGGTCCACCGAGCACATCGTGGCGATCGTCCAGGCCTGCCGGGAGCTAAACGTCCCGTTTGTGCCGCGCGGGGCGGGGACCAGCCTGGCCGGCGGCTGCGTGCCGGTCGGCGGCGGCGTGCTGATCGCCCTCAGCCGCATGCGGCGGATCCTCGAAATCAACATCCGCGACCGCTACGCCGTGGTCGAGCCCGGCGTGGTCAATATCTGGCTGACCAACGCCCTCAAGCCGTACGGCTACCACTACGCCCCGGATCCGTCCAGCCAGGGGGCTTGTACCATCGGCGGCAACGTCGCCACCAACTCCGGCGGGCCGCACACCCTCAAATACGGCGTGACCGTCAACCACGTCCTCGGCGTCGAGCTGGTCCTGCCCGACGGCCGGGTCATCACCTGCGGCGGCCCTTGCGAAGACCTCCCCGGCTACGACCTGACCGGCGTGATCGTCGGCAGCGAGGGGACCTTTGGCGTCGTCTCCAAGGTGTGGGTCCGCCTGACCCGCAACCCGCAAGCCTACCGCACCCTGTTGGGGGTCTTCGACAGCATCGACGACGCGACCAACACGATCAGCGATATCATCGCCGCCGGGATCATCCCCGCCGCCCTGGAGATGCTCGACAAGACGATGATCGCGGCGGTGGAGGCGGCCTTCCATTTCGGCTTCCCGCTGGACGCCGAGGCGGTGGTGATCATGGAGGTGGACGGCCTGGAAGCCGGGCTGCAGGAGGAAGCGGAACGGATGGCCGAGCTGGCCCGGCGGAACAAGGCCCGCGAGATCCGCGTCGCCGCCACCGACGAGCAGCGTGCCGCCCTGTGGAAGGCCCGCAAACAGGCCTTTGGCACCATCGGCCGCCTCGGCTATCCCAGCTACTGCACCCAGGACGGTGTTGTGCCCCGTACCCGCCTCCCCGAAATCATGCGCTTCATCCTGGAGACGGCCCGCAAGTACCGGCTCGGCATCTGCAACGTCTTCCACGCCGGCGACGGCAATATCCACCCGATACTGATGTTCGATGAACGTGATCCCGACCAGGTGCAGCGCGTCCTGCAGGCCAGCCACGACATCCTCGCCGAGTGCATCCGCCTGGGGGGGAGCGTGACCGGCGAGCACGGCATCGGCGTCGAAAAACTCGACTTCATGCCCCTGATGTTCACCCCCGAAGACCTGCAGTACATGGCCCGCCTGCGGGCCGTCTTCAACCCGGACAACCGCTGCAGCCCGGGCAAAATGCTCCCGACCGCCGGCGGGTGTGCCGAAAAGGTCGTCCAGGTCCGCCCTGGCCGGCGGGCCGCCGTCTGAGACGGCACTGCCGGAGGACGGACCCCTGCCGGAGCAGTGGTCGTTGCCGGAGCGGGGCTTGTTGCCGGAGCGGGCTTGTTGCCGGAGCGGGCTTGTTGCCGGAGCGGGGCTTGTTGCCGGAGCGTCGACCGCTACCTGGAAGCGGGCAACTCCGGATACTGTCGCCTGTGAGGCGATCGCTACCATGACCGACGCTTTTTGGACCGATATGCCGAGCCAGCGGCCCGCCACGCCGGCGGAGGCGGGGGAATGCATCCGCCAGCAGCGGAGCCAAAACGGGGCCATCTACCCGGCCGGCGGCCTGGCGCATGTGGCGGTGGGCTACCCGCCGCTGCGGCCCGGCCTGGTCCTCGACACCACGGCCTGGTCGCAGGTCCTCGATCATCCGGCCCGCGATCTGACGGTCACGGTGCAGGCCGGCATCTCCGTCGCCGAGCTGCAGGCGGTACTGGGCCGTGCGGGGCAGTGGCTGCCGCTGGACGTGCCTGTGCCGCAACGCACCAGCCTCGGCGCGGCGATGGCCCTAAACTTGAGCGGTCCCCGCCGCTACGGCTACGGCACGCTGCGCGACTACGTTATCGGCATCTCCTTCCTCACCGATGAGGGGGTGGAAGTCAAAGGCGGCGGCCGGGTGGTCAAAAACGTCGCCGGTTACGACCTGATGAAGCTGCACATCGGGGCGATGGGGACGCTGGGGGTGATCACGCAGGCGACGCTGAAGGTGCGGCCGCTGCCGGAGGTGTCGGCGGCGGTGGCGGGGGTCTGCCCGTCGCCGCGGCTGGCCGAGCTGTTAGACGGCTTGCACGCCACGGCGACGCGTCCGGTGGCCGTGGAGGTCCTCTCGCCGGCGGTGTGGTCGAGCTGCGGCGGCGGGGAGATGGACCTGCCGGTCGCCGCCGAAGACTGGATCGTCGTGGTCGGCTTCGAGGAGAAGGCCGCGGCGGTCCGCTGGCAGGTGCAGACGTTGCGGCAGGAGCTGCGGCGGTTGGGACTGGCCGGGGAGTGGCCGGAATGGCCGCAGCCGCAGGGGTTGTGGCAGCGGCTGGCCGACAATCCGCACGCGGCGTCGGCCCCGTGGGTCGGCAAATGCACCGTCCGGCCTGGCCAGGTCGCCGAGACGCTCCAGTCCCTGCGGGCGGCCGCGACGGAAGGGGTCTGCCTGCAGGCCCACGGCCTGAGCGGCGTCATCTGGTGGTGGGGGCCGGCACCCCCGCCGGAACCGGCGATGCTGTGGCGGTATCCGCAGTCGCCGCCGCGACCGCTGTGGGGCCACCTGCTACCGCCGCCGACCTGGCAGTTCCTCCGGGAGGTCAAACAGGCCCTCGATCCGCACAATATCTTTAATCCGGGCCGACTGTTCGGCGACCGGTGAGGGGGAGGTCCCATTTTGCGGTTATACTAGGTATGACCGCAAAGGTGTGCTATTTGGTAAAATAAAGTATAACCTGATTCGGTGGCCAAGAGGGGACAATGAGCACGACCATCGCGCCCGCGGCGTCGGCCCCGGCGGCAGCAGCCCCACCTGCCAGTCAGCGGCGGCCCTTACCCCTGGCCGCAGAACCGCTGCGGCCCGCACTCGACTACGAGCTGGTATTGGACTGCGTCCACTGCGGGCTATGCACGGCCAGTTGTCCGACCTACGTCGAGACGGGCAACGAGGCGGACTCGCCACGCGGCCGCATTTACCTGATGCGGCAGGTGATCGACGGGGTCTTGCCGCTGGACGGAGAGGTCGAGCGACATTTGGATTTGTGTTTGAACTGTCGGGCCTGCGAGACAGCCTGCCCGTCCGGGGTGCAGTACGGGCGGATCCTGGAACCATTCCGTCTGGCCATGGCGGAGCGGCAGCCAGGCCGGCAGTTGCAGAGCCTGAGCCGTTGGCAGCGGTGGCTATTGCTGCATGTGTTTCCGGACCGTCGCCGGACGCGGTGGGCGCTGGCTCCGGCCCGTCTGCTGCAGTGGACCGGGCTGGAGTGGCTGGCCGAGCGGCTGGGGCTGCTGCGACTGTTGCCGCGGTCGCTGCGGACGATGCAGGCGATGCTGCCGCGACTGCAGCGGCATTACGGCCGCCTGCCGGAGGTGCTCGAGCCGGTCGGGCCGCGGCGGGCGCGGGTCGGGCTGTTTCTGGGCTGTGTCGCCGACGCCCTCTATCCGCAGACCAACCTGGCCACCGCCCGCGTATTGCAGGCCAATGGTTGCGAAGTGTGGATCCCGCCGCAGCAGGTCTGTTGCGGAGCCCTGCACTACCACGCGGCGATGGAAGAGCCGGCCCAGGCCTTCGCCCGGGCTAACTGTGCCGCGTTCGGGGCCGACCCGGCCTCCCCCGCGGCCGCCCGCTTCGATGGGCTGGACGCGATCATCGTCAACGCCGCCGGCTGCGGCGCCCAGCTCAAGGACTATGTCCACCTGCTGCACGGCACCCCCGCCGCCGCCGCCGCCGCACGCTTCCAGGCTAAAGTGCGGGACGTCCACGAGTTCCTTTACGCCCTGGGATTGGTCCAGCCGTCCCACCCCCTGCCGATCCGCGCCACCTACCACGACGCCTGCCACCTGCGACACGCCCAGCAGATCGCCCGACCGCCCCGCGCCCTGCTCGAACAGATCCCAGGTCTAGAGTTGGTACCCCTGCCGGAAAGCGAACTCTGCTGCGGCGCCGCCGGCAGCTACAACCTGACGCAACCAGAAATGGCCGCCCGCTTAGGAGACCGCAAGGCCGAACGTATCCTGGCCACCGGGGCCCAGGCCGTGTTTACCGGTAATGTCGGTTGCCTGATGCAGATCAACCGGCACCTCAAGGCCCGCGGCGGCCGCCTGTGGGTCGCCCACCCGGTGGACGCCCTGTGGGCCGCCTATTGCGGCCAGTTGCCGCCGGAACTGCAATAGCTCGGATGCCCAAACGCCCGCGGCGGCCGGGCCTGCCCAAACCTCTTTGCGGACATCGATTTGGCGAATTCCGCACCGCACACAATTCCGTCTCCACAATAACTCCCCAATAATACATACTTTCACTCTACAGTTGCATTCTGACGGGAGCCGTGTTAAACTCATTAAGGTATGTAGATGTATATGCGGCCACGGCGTCGGCGAGGTGAACCCGTGTGGCCGGCGATTCAGGATAACCCGGAATGTCTGCACCGCAACAGCCCGCAAAGCCGCCGCGCACCGGATCTGCGGAATTCGAGCCTGCCGAGGAGACGCTGACCTCGCCGGCGGGGGGAACGGAGGAATCGGCCGAGTTGAGCCTGTCGGTCGTGGCGGGCGAGACGATCATGCTTGGCCCCTACCGCGTGGTCAAGGAGCTGGGCCGCGGCGGCATGGGAGCGGTCTTTGCGGCGATCGACACCCGGCTGGAGCGGCGGGTGGCCCTCAAGGTCATGCTGCCGCAGTTCGCGGCCGATCCCAACGCCAAGGCCCGCTTCCTGCGGGAGGCCCGCGCCGCCGCCCGCATCAAGCACGATAACGTCGTCACCGTCTACGAAGCCGACGAACGGGACGGCATGGCCTACATCGCCATGGAATACCTCGAGGGGTATTCCCTGGACAAGTATCTCAAGAAAAAACAGACCCTGTCCATCCCGCAGATTATCCGCATCGGTTCGGAAGCGGCGGCCGGCCTGGCGGCCGCGCACGCCATCGGCCTGGTGCACCGCGACATCAAGCCGGCCAACCTGTGGCTGGAAGCGCCGCACGGCCGCGTCAAGGTGCTCGATTTTGGCCTGGCCAAACCGGTTCATGCCGAAACCGAAGTGACCCAGAGCGGCTCGATCATCGGCACCCCCGCCTACATGAGTCCGGAGCAGGCCCGCGGCCAGAAGGTGGACCACCGCACTGACCTGTTCAGCCTGGGCGTGCTGCTGTACCGCCTGTGTGCCGGCCGCCTGCCGTTCGAGGGGGCCAGCACCATGGACCTGCTGATCGCCCTGGGGACGGAAGAGCCGCGGCCGCTACGGGAGCTGAATCCGGCGGTCCCGGAGGCGTTGGCCGCATTGGTCCACCAGCTTCTGGCCAAAAAGCCGGATGACCGCCCGCAGACGGCGGAGGAAGTGCGGCGACGCCTGCGGGGGATCGCCCAGGACCTGGCCGCCCCGTCCGGCCGCAGTGGGACCATCGCCCACGCCTCGTCCGCCAACGCCACTACTCCGCCCGCCACCGCCACGACCGCCCAGCCAGCCGTGGTGTACGTGCCGATCCATGTCACCGCCCTGCCGCAAGAGGAAAACCCCTTTGCCGACATCTTTGCCGGCAATACCGCGACCGTGGCCGCACAGCCGCCCGTTGCGGAGGCTCCCCCCGCTCGACCGACTCGGCCGGCCCGCCGCCCCCCGGCCCGTAACCTCCCCTGGATCTATGCCGCACTGGCCCTCTGCGGCGCCCTCCTGATGGCCGGCGGCGTGATCATCATCATCCGCAACAAAGACGGCAGCGAATTGAAAATCGAAGTCCCCGATGGCGCCACCGTCATCGTCAAGGACAAAAACAAAACGGTCGGACTGTTCGGTCCCGGCGGCAAGACGACCCCCGCCGCCGCCGATCCGGAACGAAAAGCGGCGGAGGTCGCCCTGTCCTTCGGCGGCGTCGTGCGTGTCCTTGTCCACGGCGAGGAACGCAACATCCACCGCCCCGACGAGCTGCCCCGCGACCGCTTCACCATCACCGGACTCAATCTAACAGGCAAACCGGTGACCGACGCCGACCTGGCCCACTTCCAGAACTGCAAAAATATAGTGCATCTACTTTTGGGCTACACCCAGGTCAGTGACGCCGGCCTAGCCTACTTCAAGGACTGCAAAAACTTGGAGCACTTATTTTTGGGCCACACCCAGGTCAGTGACGCCGGCCTGGCCTACTTCAAAGACTGCAAAAACCTGACCCTCCTCCACCTGGAACAGACGCGGGTCACCGACGCCGGCCTGGCCTACTTCAAAGATTGCAACAACCTGACCTCCCTCGACGTGCGGGGCACGCAGGTCGGAGACAAGGGACTGAGTTACCTCCGGGACAAAAACCTCACCCTGCTCATCGTCTCGCATACGAAGGTGGGGGACGAGGGGTTGAGCTACTTCACCGACAAGGGCCTGCGATGCCTCAACATCGGCTACACGCCAAACGTGACCCGCCAGGGTCTGGCCCGCTTCCTCGCGGCGTACAAACACCCCGACAAGCTGGACCTGCTGGACCTCGGCGGCACACCGGTGACCGACGCCGATCTGGCGGCTTTCAACAACTGTCAAAACCTGCGGCAGCTCTACCTGGGCAATACGTCGGTCAGCGACGCCGGCCTGGCCCACTTCCAGAACTGCAAAGACCTGCTCGTCCTGCACGTGGGCGGCACGAAAGTGACGGATGCGGGCCTGGTTCCCTTTAAGGACTGCAAAAACCTGACAAGCTTGGTTTTGGGCGGCACGAAAGTGACGGACGCCGGCCTGGCCTACTTTAAGGACTGCAAAAACCTACAGCGGCTGGAGTTGTACGCGACAGCCGTGACCGATGCGGGTCTGGCCTACTTCAAGGGCTGCAAGGACCTGACGCAGTTGGTCCTGCAGGATACGGCGATCAGCGACGTCGGCCTGGCGTATTTCAGGGACTGCAAGGGTCTGCGGGAGCTGAATCTCAAGGGGACCAAGGTGACGGCCCAGGGCGTCGAGGAGTTCCACGCGGCCGTCCCCGGCTGCCGCATCGAATACGACGGCGGCGTGCGGGAGCCTAAAGCTTCCGCCGATCTTGACCGAGAGGCCGCCGAGTACGCCCTGTCGGTAGGGGGTGCGGTGCGGATCAACGGCGAGGTCCGCGACATCCGCAATCCCGACGAGCTGCCCCGCGACCGCTTCACCCTCACCGGCTTGATTTTGAGTCGGGCGTCGATCACCGATGCCGGCCTGGCCCGCTTCAAAGATTGCAAGGAGCTGACGAGCCTGAACCTGTCGTTCACCCAGGTCGGCGACGCCGGCCTGGCCCACCTCCAGGACTGCAAAAATCTCCGCTACCTGGCCCTGTCGTTCACCCAGGTCGGCGACGCCGGCCTGGCCCACTTCCAAGGCTGCGGCGACCTGACGGTACTGCTCCTCCAGGAAGTGCCGGCGACGGATGCCGGCCTAGCCCACTTCAAGGATTGCAGGCACCTGCAGGAGCTGAACCTGGGCAGGACGAAGGTGAGCGACGCCGGGCTGGAGTATCTCAAGGGAATCAAAGCCCTCGCGTATCTGAACATCGGCGGCACGGCGATCACCGACGCCGGCTTGGCCCACCTGGCCGCCTGCAAAAACCTGACCGACCTGAACATCGGCGGCACGGCGATCAGCGACGCGGGCTTGGCCCACCTGGCCGCCTGCAAAAACCTGGTAAGCCTCAACCTGGAACGCACGGCGATCAGCGACGCGGGCTTGGCCCACTTCAAGGGGAACAAAAGCCTGGCGGTGTTGGTCCTGCAGGATACGGCGATCAGCGACGTCGGCCTGGCCAACCTCAAGGGGTGCACGGGTCTGCGGGAGCTGAATCTCAAGGGGACCAAGGTGACGGCCCAGGGCGTCGAGGAGTTCCACACGGCCGTCCCCGGCTGCCGCATCGAATACGACGGCGGCGTGCGGAGGCCTAAAGCTTCCGCCGATCTTGACCGAGAGGCCGCCGAGTACGCCCTGTCGGTAGGGGGTGCGGTGCGGGTCAACGGCGAGGACCGTGACATCCGCAACCCCGCCGAGCTGCCCCGCGACCGCTTCACCCTCACCGGCCTCAACCTGATAAGTCGGCCAGTCAAAGATGAGGATTTAGCCCGCTTCCGGGACTGCACCGGCCTGATCTACCTCAATCTGCCCTACACGGCGATTACCGACGCCGGCCTGGCCCACCTCCGCAACTGCCAAAACCTCCGACACATCGACGTCGGCGGCACGACGGTGGGGGATGCCGGCCTGGCCCATCTCCGCAACTGCAGGGAGTTGACCGCTGTCTACCTGGGCGGCACACCGGTGACGGATACCGGCCTAGGTTATCTGCGGGACTGCCCCAAGTTGGCCGTGCTGTATATCAACGGTCTGCGGATGATGACTGACGAAGGCTTGGCCCACTTCCGGGGCCGTACCAGCCTGCTGGCGATCAACCTCAGCGGCGCGGCGGTGACCGACAAGGGCCTGGCATACCTCAAAGATTGCACCAACCTGCGCGAGCTGAACCTCAGTAACACCGCCGTCACCGACGCCGGCCTGGCCTACTTCAAAAACTGCAAGGAGCTGCTGATCCTCAACCTGGACGACACCCAAATCGGCGACGCCGGCCTGGCCCACTTCCTGGATTGCAAAAACCTGCAACAGTTGCGGCTCACCAACACGGCGGTGACCGACGCCGGCCTGGCAAGCCTCAAAAACCACAATAACCTCCGGCAGCTCTATCTCAGGGGCACGAAAGTGATGGCCCAGGGCGTCGAGGAGTTCCACACGGCCGTCCCCGGCTGCCGCATCGAATACGACGGCGGCGTGCGCGAGCCCCGCAACTGACGCCGCACCGTCGAGTGCCCCTTTTCACTCCATCACTAGCCACTGCCGCCACTCTTGCAGTTCCAGGAACATTTTCGCCGCAGCGACCAACAAAACCACCCCAAGTAATCGCCGCAACATAGGTGTTCCCAATCGGCGGGCCCCCAGCTCGCTGCCGACCAGCCCCCCCAGCAGCACCGCGGCGATCCAGACCGGCAGCCGCGACTGTAGCTCCTCCGGGAGCGGCTGTCCCCGGCCGAGCAGTCCGACCAGTCCGGCCAGCGAATTGGCCAGGATGAACGCCGCCGCCACCCCCGCCGACTGCCGCACCGTCGCCCAACGCATCAGAACCAAAAGCGGCGACAGGAAAATACCGCCGCCCGTGCCCGTCAGGCCGGCCAGCAGCCCGATCCCGCCGCCGCAGACCGCCGCCAGCGGTTCGGATACCGGCCGCACCGGCTCGTCCGGCACCGCCGCGGGCGCCCGCAGCATCCGCACTGCCGCCGCCAGCAACACCAGACCCACCAGCGGCTTGTAGACCGTCCCGGGCAGTTGCAGATAGCCGCCAACTGCCGCCGCCGGAATCGCCGCGACGGCAAACGGCCAAAAGATCCGCCCGACAAAGCAGCCCGCGCGGTAAAACCTTACCGTGCCGATAGTTGCGACGACGGTGTTGAGCACCAGCGCGGCCGGCCGCATCACTTCCGGCGCCACGCCAAAAAGGGCCATCGCTGCCAGATAGGCGGATGCCCCCGCGTGGCCCACCGACGCATACAGCACCGCGGCCGCAAACAGCAACGTCGTCAGGACCGCCGCTTCCCCCATCTGCCGCTCCTACTCCAACTGTACCGCTCCCCCGGCAATTGCCCGCCTCCTACTCCTCATGTGCCGCTTCCGCCGCAATTCCCCTCGGCAATTGCCTGCCGCGGGCTACGGGGATTAGTATAATCGCCCAATGTTCGCGGGCCGCCTCGCATGGGCCGAAGCAGCCGGCCAAGCGTAGGACCGGCCCGCTGCGGCGATGGCCTGATCCGGAGAACCGAGGATGAAGCCGCAAGGGATCATACCGCCGCTGGTGACGCCGCTGACGCCGGACGAGGACCTCGATCTGCCGCGGTTGCGGTGGCTAATCGACTGGCAGTTGAGCTGCGGCGTGGACGCGATATTTGTATTAGGGACGACCGGCGAATTTTACGCCTTGGACGAAAACGAGAAACAGGCGGTGACCGCCGTGGCGGTGGCCCATTGCCACCGGCGGGCGCCAGTGTGGGTCGGGGTGGGGGCAGAATCGACCCGGGAAGTGGTCCGCCTGGCCCGTATGGCCGAAAAGGAAGGGGCGGACGGCATCTCGGTGATCACACCGTATTTCATCAAGCCCACCCAGAGCGAGCTGTACGACCATTTCCGCCGCGTCGCCGAGTCGGTCCGCCTGCCGGTGGTCCTCTACAACAACCCGGCCACCTGCGGCGGACTGAGCATCGAGCCGGCCACCGTCGCCCGACTGGCCCAGATCCGCAACATCGTCGGGATCAAGGACAGCTCCGGCGACCTGCAGAACACCATCGAGCTGCTCCGCAGCACGCCGCGGGAAACCTTCAGTGTCCTCAACGGCCGCGACACGCTGATCCTGTCCGCCCTGCTGGCCGGGGCCGACGGAGCGATCCCGGCGACCGGAAACATCGCCCCGGAGCTGTGCGTTGGCATCTATCAGGCCTTCCGCGCCGGCGAGCTGGAGCGGGCCCGCGAGCTGCAGTCCCGCCTCCACCCAATCCGCATGGCTCTCGGCCTGGGAACTGGCAACGGCGTGGTCAAGGAGGCCATGGCCCTGCTCGGCCGCTCCTGCGGCCCCAACCGCCGCCCCGTCGCCCCCTTGTCCGACGACAAACGCCAACAGTTGCGCAAAATCCTCGAAAAGTCCGGCCTTATGCCCAACACAACGTGAAAAGCTACTAGTAACGGAGATACAGTCGATTAGAGACAGAATACACATTGAGACAAAATGTACAGCTATCCAAGCAAGCCACGCCAATTTTTCAATACAACACCGACTAGGCTAATCCAGATAATCAAAATGTAAAATGCCGATCCACTCAATTCTGCAATTATATAAGGAATAGATTTGATCGAAGCAATCGCTAGTTGATATGTGTAACACAATCGTTCAAAAGCAGAGGATTCATTTGCTTTGGGTTCACCTTCAGGTCTCCGACCTGCATGATCAACCCATCTTGTCAGTACGAGATAGGTGGCGAAAAGCGAAATGGACAGAGTGGCAATCACTGCATATATCGCAGACACCTCAGCCCGGACCAACAGAAAACCGTTAAAGCCGACTGTAGTTGCAGTGAACCAGAACTGTTCATCGCGAATGTTTTCATGGCGTTCGTTGTCAGTCATTTTATGTCCCTTCCCGATCGACCTAATCTATATATCTGTACAAATTGTGTCCACAGGAGGATCGTAGGCTAATCTCAGGTCGTCTGTGTCATCGTCCTGCGTACACCCTTCCTGTACCCCCGGCGGCGAGATGTTGTGACAGGTCATGTGCCAAAAGTGATTGGTATTTTGGTGAAAAATGACCGGGACTTTGAAGATATGGGATTTTGTGGGCAACCGGAGACGCCACACCCGAAAGTCGGGGGAGGTTGTCAATCGTTTGTGTGTGCGCCGACGAAGCTGTTTTTTTCGATTTGCGAAAAAATATTTCCCCGCGGCGAGCGAATAGACGGATGACAAAACGACCGGCAAGCCGGCAGGGGCTGGCGGCAGATGCGGCGGGCCGGGCCGATGGTAGGACGTTCGCCGCGGTCGACCAGCGGTCCGAGCCGATGGTGGGACGTTCGCCGCGGTGGTACAATGGCCGCATATCGCCGCACGCGGCCGCGAGGGGTAGCCATGAGCGTGATTGTCACCCGGGAGCTGGTCAAGGACTACGGCCGGGGGATTGTCGCCCTGCGTGGGGTGAGCCTGGATGTGGAACGCGGGCAGATTTACGGTCTGCTCGGACCCAACGGCGCGGGCAAGACCACGCTAGTCAAAATCCTATTGGGGATTGCTCGTCCCACCGCTGGCGAGGCGTGGTTGCTGGGCGAGCCGGCCGGCACGACCGGGGTCCGCCGCCAGGTCGGCTATCTGCCGGAGGACCATCAGTTTCCGCTGTACCACAGCGGCTGGTCACTGTTGGACTTTTACGGGCAGTTGTACGGTCTGTCGCGGGCGGAGCGGCGTCGCCGCATCCCGCAGGTGCTCGAGCTGGTCGGCCTGAAGGAGCGGGCCCGCTCGAAAATCCGCACCTATTCCAAGGGGATGAAGCAGCGGCTGGGGATCGCCCAGTGCCTACTGCACGATCCGGCGGTGCTGTTTTTCGACGAGCCGACCGACGGGGTGGACCCGGTGGGGCGACGGGAGATCCGCGACCTGATGGCCCGCCTGCGGGAACGGGGGCGGACGATCTTTTTGAATTCCCACCTGCTCGGCGAAGTCGAGCTGATTTGCGACCGCGTGGCGATGCTGCGGCGGGGCAACGTGGTCCGCGAAGGCTCGATCCAGGAGCTGACGCGGCGGCAGGGGCAGTACGAAATCGGCCTGGCCCCCGGCGAGACCCTCCCCGAGGCGGAGGTGGCCCGGCTGGGCTACGAAGTCCGGCTGCTGCCGCCGCCGCGGGGGGACAGTGCCCCGCCGCCCCGCTGGGAGGTGGTCGTGCCGCCGGATGCGACTATCGATCCGCTCCTGAACTGGTTGCAGCACAACAACTTGCATCTGCGGCACCTCCTCGAAAAACGCCTCTCGCTTGAGGACGTGTTCCTCGAGGCGGTGCAGTAGCGGCAGACGGACTGTCCCCGCAGCGGCCAACAACCGTTAAAAGGGTCCAACAAACGTTACAGATGTAACATCAGTCCCGGCAACGAGTTGCGGATAAACGACCATAAGTTCGGTTGCTACGGATGAACGGACGTCAAAGGGTCCCTGCCCGACAGGCTGGTCCCGGCGACCCGTGCGGAGACCATCCATGCGACAATTCCTGGCGATCCTGTATGACTCCTACCGCGAGGCGGTGGACGGCCGGATCATCATGCTAATGCTGGCCGTCGCCGTGGTGGTGATCGTCCTGATCGGTAGCCTCAGTTTCACGCCGGCAGAACCGGCGGAGGGGTTTGGCAAGGTCCTCGACCGCTTCCGCACGTTTTACCCCGATTCCGGCCAGGGCCGACGGGTGCTGCAAACCCGCGCCGCGATCCGTATGCACGACCTGCAGACCCCCCCCGACGGCTACCACATGCGGCTGCAGGTGACGGCGGCAGGTGTGAGAGGCCCAAAGCAAAAGGAATCGGTCGATGCGTTCCAACTGACCGTGTGGGAATGGAAGCAGCCGGAGGCGTCGCAAAACGAGGTTCAAAGGAGAGGGCAGCCGCTGCAGGAAGCAGTGGAGATGCCGCCGGTGGGGCCGGAGGGGTTTGGGCCGCCCGGCGAGGGAGAGGTCGTGATCAGGTTTTGGGACCGGCCGGTGGCGGCGGACCTGAATGCCGTGCGGCAGGTCACCACCGAGGATATGGAAGCCTTCCTGCGGAACCAGTTCTGGGTACATGGCGGCATGGAAGCGGAGGTGCGATATGTCCACGCCGTACGGGAAAAGGAGAAGAACACCGCCCAATACGAGTTTGACGTCCGCATTCCCCGCAGCCGGGCGGTGCGGGGCTGGCCACACACCATCCACATTTTCTTCGGGGCATTGAAGCTGTTCACGGACGCCAATCTGGGCCTGGCCATTTACATCATCGAGGACCAGATCATCAACGGTCTGGGCGGAGCGGTCGTCCTGCTGGTGGGGGTCATCGTGACGGCCTTTTTCATCCCGAACATGCTCCGCAAGGGGAGCATCGATTTGCTGATCTCCAAGCCGATCAGCCGGTGGCGGCTGCTGGGTTACAAGTATGTGGGCGGGCTGACCTTCGTGTTTCTGCTGACGACGGTGTCGGTCGGCGGCGTGTGGCTGGTGCTGGCGTTGCGCAGCGGGCACTGGGACCCCCGCTTTTTGGCGGTCATTCCGCTGCTGACCTTCAGCTTTGCCATCCTGTATGCCGGATCGACCCTGGTGGCGGTGTGGAGCCGCAGTGCCGTCGCCGCGATGCTGCTGACGATCTTTTTGATGCTGTTTTTGTACATCGTCGGGCAGGTCAAATCGACCCTGGACCAGGTGCGCAAGATCGAGCGGGCCGGCGAGGATGTGCCGGCGTGGGTCTACCAGACGGTGGACACGCTCAACAACGTCCTGCCGCGGTACAAGGACGTGGACAAGCTGATCACCCGCCTGATCGCCGACGGCACCCTGACCGTCGCCGAGCAGCACATGATAGGCACCAGCCAGATCGACTACCCGACGTGGTGGGGGACGTTCGGGGTGTCGCTGGCGTACATCGTCGGCCTGGTCGGACTCGCCTGTTTGTGGTTCCACTATCGGGACTACTGAGGCGGCGGCTCGAGGAAGGCCGGGCCGAGGCGTTGTCCTTCGTAACGGGCGAATTCCTCCGCAGAGATCGGTACAAATCGGACCTGGTCGCCAACCGCGATGGGGAAGAACGCGTCGGCCAGGTCGACGATCACCAGGGGCGTGCGGCCGATGAGGTTCCAGCCGCCCGGCCGCGGCAGCGGGTAGATGCCGGTCTGGCGGCCGGCCAGGCCGATGCTGCCGGGGGGGACGCTCCGTCGCGGGCTATCCCGCCGCGGCACGCCGCTCAACGCCGCCGGCAAGTAGCCCAGGTAGGGGAAGCCCGGTACAAAGCCAATGGCGTAAACGGTATAGACCGTCGCCGCGTGGTGGTGGACCAGCTCATGCGGCGACAGGCCCGTGTGGGCGCAGACGCGGGCGGCGTCCGGGGCGAACGGTTCCTCATAGCAGACGGGGATGCGCCAGCGGCGCGGGGGTGGGGCCGCTGTGGCCGTCGCCGGCAGGGGAAGCGCCGCCAGCTCCCGTATAACGTCGTCTAAGCTGATCTGTCGCAGGTCGAAAAAGACGCCGACCGAGCTGTAGGCCGGCACCACGTCCTCCAGCCAGGGGAAGCGGGCGTGGCGGACGGCCGCCGCCCAAGCCACCGCCGCCGCCTCGTCCGGGCAGTAGCCGAGCACGGCGCTGTCCCCTAGCGGCACCAGATGCGGTGGCCGGTGTGTCGCCGCGTGCTTACGCATCGGCTCAGCCCGTTTCCTCTGCCGTACTCCCTAAAATGGTCATGCCGGCACGGTTCCCGGCGAGGCGATCGGCGGGAATCGTGGTTCGATCGGCTGGAGTTATTGCTACGGGATGCGGGGATGGCAGGGGAACACGCCGTTACACTGCAATGGTGGGCCGGGCTGGGCGGCCGGTTGCGGACGCTGGGTCTGGCCTTCCGGCTGGGCTGGCAGTTGGAGACGAACTGGACGCGGCCGTGGATCTTTGCGATTTACATGCTGATCAAGCCGGTGTGCGGGTCGCTGGTGCTGGTGTGCATGTTTTACGCCGCCCGTGCGGCGGTGCCGGGCCGCGTGCCGGCGGAGTTTTTGCCGTATCTGTACGTCTCCAACGCCGTATTTGGCTTGGTCGGGCTGGTCATGTTCGGCCTGAGCTATGCGGTGATCCGCGACCGGGAGCATTACCGGATGCTCAAGTACATTTACATCAGTCCGGGGGATTTCCGGATGTACATTTTGGGCCGGGGTCTGGCCCGTGCGGTGGAGGGGATCGTCGGCGCGGCGTTGAACATCGGGGTGGGGATGATGTTGTTTGCGGAGCTGCAGGCGACGGTGCGGCCGGAGGTAGGGCGGCTGCTGGTGTTTGTGCTGCTGGGTGCGGTGCTGTTGTGGTCGTGCGGGGTGCTGCTAGCCGGGGCGTGCCTGAACATGACGCGACAGGGGATGTTTTTAAGCGAGGGTCTGGCGGGGGTGGCGTATCTGCTGAGCGGGGTGATTGTTCCGGTGACGGTGTTGCCGGGGTGGCTGCAGCCGGTGGCGTTGAGTCTGCCGACGACGTACTGGGTGGAGGGGATGCGGCGGGCGTTGCTGGGGCCGTTGCCGGAGCGGCTGGGGGGGCCGCTGCAGGCGTGGTCGGACGGGGAGCTGGCGGGGATGCTGGCCCTGACCGCCGCCGGCCTGGCCGTGACCGCACAGGTGGGGTGGTGGTGGTGCGTGCGGCGGGCGTGGCGACGCGGCCTGCTGGAGGAGAACGCCGGGGTCTGACCGCTGGCGTCCGCTTGCGGGCATCGCCGGCATGCGGGTTGGGCCGGCAAAGGCCCGCCGCCTGCGGTCTGAGCGCTGGTGTCCGCTTGCGGGCGTGGCTCCGGACCGCTAATATCCAAACATCGGGAATGCATGGCGTCGGGACGGCAGCGGAGGCGTGGGGCAGGCCGTGATTTCCTTTCGTCGCTTTCGCAATACCGACCCGCCGGCACTGGCCGACGTGTGGAACGAGGCCTACGCCTCGCGGAGCGCCTACCCGCTGCGGACGCCGGCATTGCTCGAGCGGTGGGTCTTCTCCAAGCCGTATTTTGACCCGGACGGTCTGATTGTCGCGGTCGACAGCTCGCCCGGCGAATCATCCTCCGACCAGCCATCCTCCGGCCAGGCGTCGTCCGGGCCGTCCCCGTCCGGCGAGCGGGTCATCGGCTACATCCTGGCCGGATTCGGCCCGAACGCCGAGCTGAACGCCCTGGACCGGACGCAGGGGGTGATCTGCCTGCTGGCGTTGCGTCCGGCGTACCGGCGGCGTGGGATCGGCCGCGAGCTGGTGCGGCGGGCCGAGCAGTACCTGCTGCGGCACGGCGCCCGCGTGCTGCGGGCTGGACCCCGCTGGCCCTATTGCCCCTACGGCTTTGGCCTCTACGGCGGCACCAACTGCCCCGGCTTTTTGCTGTCCGACACGGCCGCCGACCCCTTTTTCCGTAGCCTTGGCTACCAACCGGCCGGCACGACCACCGTCTTCCACAAGCGGCTGGAGGAACCGATCGCCGTGGCCGATCCCCGCCTCCAGTCGTTGCGGCGGCGCTACGAGATCGTCGCCTACCGCTCGGCGGCGCCCCCGAGCTGGTGGCACGAATGCGTTTGGGGGACGCTCGAGCCGGTGGAGTTCCGGATGATCGACAAGCTGGCCGAGCCGATGATTGCCGGCCGCGCTCTGGTCTGGGAGCTGGAAGGCTACGGCTGGCGGTGGGGGCTGCCGGCGGCGGGCGTGCTGGACATCCAGGTCCGCGACGATCTTCGCCGCCAGGGGCTGGGCAAGCTGCTGCTGGTGCACGTGCTGCGCTTTTTGCGGGAGCAGTATTTCGGTCTGTGCGAAATCCAGGCGACGGAGAGCCAGGAGGCGTTGATCGGGCTATGCCGCTCGGTGGGGATGGAGGAAGTGGACCGCGGGATCACCTATTGCAAGGACGCCGCGGCGGCCCTGTCGCCCGAACCAACACTGACCACGATCGTTTCCGCTACAGATGCCACGGTTCCGGCCGCCGTGACGGCAGAGCCTCCCCCGCCCGCATCGGTGGCCGACACCGCCGCGTCCCCTCCTTCCAGCAGTTGACCCCCCGTATCGCTGTCACGGTTAATGGGTCCTTCCATGCCGCAAGAGGGGCCATGACCGTTACGGACCGCCGGCTCGCTGTTATGGCCATTGGTCATTCCGACTGCCGCCGGTTCAGCGTTGCAACTGCCGCTCGATGCGTTCGATCAGGTCGCGGACGTTCCACTGCTGGCCGCCGATGGCGATCGCGGCGTCGCGTTCGAGCCACTGCCGCACTTTTTTCTCGGCAGCCACGGCGGTGCTGTGGGTCTTGGCCCCGAAGTAGCGACTGATTTCGCTGTAGGTGGCCGCCGTGTGCTTGCGGCATAGGTAAATGGCGACCATGCGGGGGTGGGTGACGGCCCAGGCCCGCGACGGCGACTGCAAGGTGCCCGGCGTCAGGCGGAGGACCTCGCAGACGGCGGCGTCCACCTCCGCGGGGGTGACGACGCGGACGGCGTGCCGCAGCAGCTCGCCCAAGGCCTCGCGGGCCATCGCCAAATCCACCGGCCGGCCGCAGACGCGGGCATAATGCCGCAGGCTATGGACGGCCCCCTCCAGCTCCCGCACGTTGCCGCGCAGGCAGTTGGCCAGCGTCCGCAGCACCACATCCGGGATGGGCGGGTCGTTGCCGGCAGCCTTGCGACGCAGGATCGCCAGGCGGGTCTCAGCGTCCGGCGGCAACAGTCCCCAGACGGCCCCGCCCAGCAGCCGGTCGGTCAATTCCGGCATCAGCTCGTCGCTGAGCCGCGGGTGACAGTCCATGGTCACCACGACGATCTGTCCTTCCGCCGTCAGGGCGTCCAGGGTGTGCAGGAATTCCGCCTGGGTCGCCTTGCGGCTGGCCAGAAAGTGCAGGTCGTCGAACAATAGGGCGGTGGCCTCGCGGTACTGGCGGCGGAAAGCGGTCATCCGCCCGTGCTGGGCGGCGGCGACAAAGCGCGTGGTGAACTCCTCGGCGGTGACGTAGCAGGGTCGCTGCCCCGGCTGCCGCTTCAGGCCGGCGTAGATCCCTTCCAGCAGGTGGGTCTTGCCGACGCCGACCGGGCCGTAGAGGACTAGCGGCGTGACCACATCGTCCGGGGATTCCACCAGGCTGAGCGCCGCCGCGTAGGCCACGCGGTTGCACGGTCCGACGACGAATTCGTCCAGAGTTTTCCAGCGTCGCCGCAGACGGGCGGGCGACTCCTCTGGGGAGGGATCCGGCGTGGGGCGGCGGTGCCGGCTGCGGGCCAGCGGTTCGCCGAACAGGTTGGTCGCTGCCGGCATAGCTACGGATGCGGCCAAGGAGGCCGTCGTTTCCGTCTCGCCGCGAACACTACCGGGGGTGCAAAGCGGTGCGGCGGCCGACCCGTTGACTACTGTGCCGTTGGCCGTTTTGCCGCCTACCGCTTTGCCTGGGATGGTCGCATCGCCATGCCTCTTCCGCCGGATGGTCGCATCGCCATGAGCCCTATCGCCGTTGACATTTTTCTTGCCGTTGGCGGTTGCGGTACGATTGGCCGTCACGACGCCGGGGCCGGCGGCGTGCCCGTTACCTTTGGCGTGTCCGTTGGTCGCCGGATGTCCATTACCGGCGGCTTGCCCGTTGGCCATTGGGTGTCCGTTACCGGCGGGGTGGAGACGGCTCCTCGTGTCCGGCGGAGTATCCATGCCATCCGGGAAGTCGTCGTCGAAGGCGGCCGGATCGACCAGCCAGCGGACGCTCCCTTCGCCGCATACCTCGCGGGCCGCTTCCTGCACGGCCTGCCCGAAGGTATGCTCGAGCCAGTCCCGCGTCTGCTGGTTGCGGACCAGGACGGTCGGAACCTCGCCGCGGCGGACGAAGCGGGCCTGTCCGGCGAACCATAGCCCGAAGCGGGCCGGTCCGATCCGGCGGGCCACCGCGGCCGACCAGGCCTGCTCCGACAATCCCAGCGGCTGCGGCCGTTCGGACAGATGGCGCGACGGCACTTCCGTTCCCCCCGACGCTCGGGCCCCGGTTCCGTCCGGCGAGCAGCTTACGGATTGGCATGTCCCTGCTTACTCACAACTAGCAGCGCGACGACGCCTCCGACAACGGAATCCGGGCCGTGCGGACCGCGGGGAAGTGGCGACGCGCAGGCGCACTCGACAGCAACGGGCGCACCCGGTACAACCGGCGCGGCGTTGCGCCAAGGCGCTGCTGGCGCATCTGGCGCGACCGCTACTGCGGCGGCGATGGCGGGTACGTCGCGACCGGCTCCTGGGCCGGGCAGATGTCCACCGCCGCGCGGATCGACGGGTCCGTCCGGCAGACGCCGCTGCGCAGGTCGAACCGTTCCTGCAGCAGGAGGGTCCAGGGGTTGTGCTCGAGGGGCAGCGGGTCGGCGGCGGGTCCGTCGAGGCCGCCGGCCAGGATCAGCAGGTCGGCCGCCCGCGTGCAGGCGACGGACAAGACCCGCCATTCTTCTTGCACCTCCGGCCAGGCTTCGGCGAGCTTGCCCAGCTCGTGCGGCCGCGGCGAGTACGGCGGCGGCGCCCCCTCCCCCGGCAGGCTCTCCAGCTCGCCGGGCAGGCGGACCAACGCCCCCAAGCGGCGATGCCAGCGGGCCAGCGGCCGCGGCGAGGTCTGCCGGCGGCCCGACAGCTCCGGCACGATCACCACCGCAAACTCCAGCCCCTTCGACTGGTGGATGCTCATCAGCCGCACCACGTCCGCTTTTTCGGGGACCGTCGCCGCCTGTTCCTCGCGCGGCTGACGGGCCACGAAATCGCTCAGCCGCTCGGCGAAGGCGTGCAGGCCGAACCGGCCGCCGCGGTCGAACTCCCGGGCCAGCTCGATCAGCTTCCACAAGTTGGCCAGCTTCCGCTCCCCCCAGCGTTCCAGTTGCAAGGCGGCGTCGTAGGCCGTGTCCGCCACCATCTGCTGCAGCAGGCGGGCGATCGGCATGCGGTCCTTGAGCTGCCGCCAGCGTTGCAACAGCTCCACCGCCCGCGCGGCGGCCTGCTGCTGCGACGGCGTGAGGAGCCCACGCCGCGACGCATCGTGCAGACCCGCCCACACCCCCCGCGGATGCTCCGCCAGGATCGCCAGCGACTCGTCCGATATCTGGAACAGCGGCGAGCGCAACGCCCCCACCAGGCTAAGCGGGTCGTGCGGGTTTTCCACCGCCCGCACCGCATGCATGATGTCGTACACTTCCTGCTGGGCAAAAAAGGCCCAGCCGCCGATGACGTAGTAGTCGATCCCCGCTTCCTGCAGAGCCTGTTCGTAGAGGTCCACGCCGGTCATCGAGCGGAACAGCAGGGCGATGTCGCCGGGACGGACCCGTCGCGGCTGTCGCGTGTCGCGGTCCAGCACCCGCGGCGTGGGGTCCTCGAGCAACTGCCGGATCCGCGCGGCGATGGCCTGGGCTTCGGCCTGTCGCCGCGTTGTGGCCGCGACCCGTTCCCCGGCAACAACGGGCGGCTCGGCCCACAGGAAAGCGACGTTGGGGGGCTGCAGGCTTGGGCGGTCCGCCGTCAGGGCCGCGAACTCCTCCAGGTGCTCGACGAACAGGGCGTTGACGAACCGCAAAATCCCTTCCTGCGAGCGGAAATTCCGCGACAACTGCAGTCGTCCCGACTCGGGCAGCCGCTGCCGCAGTTGCACAAACAGGCTCACTTCCGCGCCGCGGAAGCGGTAGATCGACTGCTTGTGGTCGCCCACGGCAAACAGCTTGCCCGATGCCAACCCCGGGCCGCAGAGCAGCTCGACCAGCTCCATCTGCACCGGGTCGGTGTCCTGCAGCTCGTCCAAGAGCACGAAGCGGTAGCGGTTTTGGACTTCCTGACGGACCGCCGCTTGCTCCCGCAGCAGGTCGCGGGCCTGCACCACCAGGTCCTGGAAGTCCAGGGCGTCCTGCCGGTCCTTGAGTTGCTGGTAGTCCGCGGCGACCGCCAGGGCCACGCGCACGAACTGCTGCCCAATACGGGCCGCTTCCCGCATTCCGTGCGTCTCCCATCCCGGCGACGCCCACGGCGCCACCTCCTCCCGCAGGAAGCCGCGGAATTCGGCGAACGCTTCCTGCACCTGACGCCGCAAGACGTCGTCGGGCCAGTCCTCCGCGGACGTGCCACGGATTTGGGCGAGCTGTAGCAACTCCTCGACGGCCGCACCGACCCCTTCCGGGCGTTGCAACTGTTCCCAAAGTTGGCGGATGCCTGCGACCCGTGTGCGCAGGGTCGGTCCGCCACGCTCCAGCAGCGGTAGCAGCCGCCACGCCGCCACGCATTTCGGCTCGGCAGCCTGCACATACCGCAGCCAGCTCAGCCAGACCTCCGCAAACAACGCCTGCCACTGCCCGACGATCGCCTCCGGCGAGCGGGCCAGCCACTCCTGCCAGGCGCACCCGTCGGCCTGCGGCAACAACTCGGCCACCGCCGACCGCACCGCCGGATAACCGAACAGGACGATCAGCTCTTCCAAGGCCCTTGCGGCCGGATCGTCGCCGCGGCTAGTCAGTAGCCGTTGCAGCGTGCGCTGCACCGCCTCGGCCTGGAGCGTCGCCGCCTGCAACTCGTCGAGGATGACGAAACCGGGGTCCAACCCAGCGGGCACGGCGTAACGCCGCAACAGTTGCCCGCAGAAGGCGTGGATGGTCGTGATCGGTGCGGTTTCCAGCTCCCGCAGGCAGTCCCGCCAGTGCACGGCGGCGGGCAGCTCCCCCAAAAACGGCTCCCCCGGCGGATCGGCCGCCGCCAGCCGCTGCCGGAGCATCCGCCGGATGCGGCTCCGCATCTCGCGGGACGCCCGCTCGGTGAACGTGATCGCCACCATCTGTCGCGGTCGTGCTCCCTCCCGCTCCAGGTGGCTGACGTAGCGTTCCGTTAGCACAAACGTCTTGCCACTGCCGGCCCCGGCCGACACCACCACCGATACGTCCCGGCGTTCGATCGCCGCACGTTGCTCCTCGGTCATCTGCAATAGGCCCGAGGGCTGCCAGCGTCGGGACGACCCGATCGGCAGCCCGCCCGTGCATCATACGCATCCACGGCGTTCCCCGCGAGGTCAGCAGCCGGAGTCAGCAGCCGAGCCGGACAGACGCGGCCGCCACAGTTCCGGAGCCGGCTCGGCCGCAACGACCGCCGTCTTGCTTCGGGCGCAATCGCCGGATAAACTGCCATTGACCGCACGCCCGCGGCCTGGTCGCCGGCGGACGGCCAACCGGCGGCCGATCATCGCCGCACCCGTAGCTCAACTGGATAGAGCATCGGTCTTCGGAACCGAGGGTTGGGGGTTCGAGTCCCTCCGGGTGTACTGTCCAATTATACACCATATCCGGCGATTTGTCAAATCGTTGCCGCGCGGCGGGACATACAGTTACTACCTGCGGCACAATCCCACTGTTGGGGGGGGGTGGGATTTTTGCTGTTTTGTGTTCCGGAAGCTTGGTTGAGTTCGGATCGGGGGGTATATTTCAGTTGGTTATTGTCTTTTCGTATCCCGTTGTCCAGCTGGCGTGGGGTCGGGCAGGGGCATGTCTGCCGGAGCCGGCGGCGTGGGGCAGAGCTGGCCGGGGGAGGGAAGCGGCGAGTAGTTCCGTACCTTTTGGAGATTCATTGGTTGCTGGAGGTTGAGCCATGGTGCGACGAGTTTACAAGGCATTCCGGCGGTACCGTTTGGCGATCGAGTCGCTGGAGGAGCGTTTGGCGCCGGCGGTTTACACTGTGGCGGCGGGGGATAGTGCGGGTCTGATCGCCGCGATTGGTTTGGCGAATTTGACGCCGGAGGCGGACACGATTGTGCTGGGGGGCGGCACGTACGAGTTTGCTACTCCTGATAATTATTGGTATGGTCCGAATGCGTTGCCGGCGATTTCCAGCACGATCACGATAGAGGGGAACGGGGCGGTGTTGAGGCGGCAGAGCACGGGTACGGATACGACTGATGCGATGCGGTTCTTTTATGTGTCTGGGGGTTTGAGCGGTTTGCCGGCCGGGAGTTTGACGCTGCGCAACCTGACGTTGACCAATGGATTGGCCAAGGGGGGGGATTCGGGAGGGGGCGGTGGCGGGATGGGAGCTGGGGGAGCGATATTTGTGCAGGGGGATTTGGTGTTGGAGGGTGTGACGTTGGTGGGGAACACGGCGCAAGGGGGCAGTTCGGGAGTGAGTGACTTGGGGCTTGGAGGTGGCGGG
>FWPU01006369.1_pt1 | contig 23740 bp, 19 predicted proteins | sample 2228361 | NCBI WGS metagenome assembly FWPU01 (sample SAMEA103939777, study PRJEB20133) | metagenome
TTGGGGGTATTGGGGGACTGGAAAATGGCTTCCCGCTGCCTCACTGCCGTACCGACCAATCGCTGCAGCCGCTCGGACGGGACGTCCTCGATGTAGCTTTCACCCCGGTTGATGGCGTCCACCTTGCGTTGGTCCAGGTCGATGCCGGTGACCCGGTAGCCGGCCTGGGCGAAGGCGACGGCCAGGGGAAGGCCGACATAGCCGAGCCCGATGACGGCTACGTGGGCCTGGCGGGCGTGGAACTTTTCAATGACAGGCTGTGACATGGGGGCTCCAAGGGTTAAAGGAACTGGACAAATATACTCCGAATTCGGTCAAAGTCCTCCAGGTGGTTTTGCAAGATCTGGTAGACCTGGTGTCTGTCAATATCCAGGTAATCATGCACCAGAATATTGCGGAAGCCAATCATGCGCAGCCACCGCTGGTAGAGGGTTTCGTCGATGTAGCCGGCCTCGTAGAGCAGCTCTGGCACATCCCGATACCACTCCACGGTCCCCAGCTGCAGGTCCGCCACCAGATGGCTGCCGATGTCGTCGATGGCTTCAATGGCCAGTTGCAGGAAACGCTCGGCGCTCCCATACTTCTCCGGGTTCTCCAGAAAGGTTGCGAGGGGCGTTTCCCGTAACCTGTGCAGGATCTGCAGGTATTCTTCCAGTTTCTCCAATCGTTTACGGAGGACCTCAACTCTGACCACCGAGGATTCTCTCCTTGAACCGGCGCCGCTGTCGCTCCAGGATGGGCACGAAGTCCCAGTACATCCGGGCGATCTTGGAGAAGAGCTGCCCGCGGTCAAAGTCTTCCACCGCGTAAATCACCCGGTTATGGCGAACCACGTCAAACCACAGGACGATGTCCCGGATGTCGGCCGGGTCCAGGAAGACCAGGTCCACCTGCTCAAAGCCGGCCCGCACCAGATCCGTCAGCAGGTCCAGCTTGTCGGGCGGGGGCGTACGGGGTCGCAAGATCGCCGCCAGATCCAGGTCGCTCCTGGACGTGGCCCGGCCTTCGGCGTGGGACCCGAACAGGTAGACGGCCTGGATCTCTGGATAGCGGCTGAACACAGCGGCGAGCTGGGCTTCCATGGATGACCCTCCCCGGTCACGGTTACGGCTGGTCCAGGATGCCCCGGCGGGTCAGCTCCTCCACGATGTAGTTCACGATGTCGTCCACGCTCTGCACGTCCGTCTCCACCACGATTTCGGGCGATTCCGGCTCTTCGTAAGGCGAGGAGACGCCGGTGAAGTCTGGGATTTCCCCGCGCAGGGCCCGGGCGTAGAGCCCTTTGGGATCCCGCCGCTTGCAGACCTCCAGGTCGCACTTGACGTAGATCTCCACAAAGCGGCCGTGGGGCAGCAGGGAGCGGGCGAAATCCCGGTCGGCCCGATAGGGGGAGATGAAGGTGCAGAGGGTCAGGTTGCCGTGCTCAAAGCTGAGCCGGGCCACCTCGGCCACCCGGCGGATGTTCTCCTTGCGGTCCTCCGGGCTGAAGCCCAGGTCCCCGTTGAGGCCGTTGCGCACGTTGTCGCCGTCCAGGTACATGGTCTGGCAGCCCATGGCGTAGAGGCGCTGCTCCAGCTTGCGGGCCACGGTGGACTTGCCCGAGCCGGAGAGGCCGGTGAACCAGAGGACGGCGGCCCGGTGGCCGTTGCGCCGTTCCCGCTGCTCCCGGGTGATGGCGGTGGATTCCCAGACCACGTTGGTGGACTTCTGGCGGGCCGGCTCCTGGACGACCACCTCGTCCAGATCCCGGGCCCGGCGGCGAATCATGCCCGCGGCCACGGTGACGTTGGTGTAGGGGTCGATGAGGATGAAGCCACCCGTGGCCCGGTTGAGTTTGTACGGGTCAAAGAAGAGGGGCTGGGTGGTGGTGATCTTCAGCCGCCCGATCTCGTTTAGCTGCAGCGTCTGCGCGGGCTCCCGGTGGAGGGTGTCCACGTCGATGCGGTAGGTGACCTCGCTGATGAAGGCCCGCACCTGGCGGGTGGTGTGCTGCAGGATGTAGGTGCCCCGGGGATTCATGGGCTCCTCGTGCATCCAGCAGACGATGCACTCCAGCTGGTTGGCCACGGTGGGCAGGTTCTTCTTGCGCACGATCATGTCGCCCCGGCTGACGTCCAGCTCATCCTCCAGGGTCAGGATGATCGAGTCGCCCGCCGCAGCCTCCTGGAGCTCGCCGTCCGCGGTGACGATGGCCCGCACCCGGCTGGTCTGCCCCGAGGGGAGCACCACCACTTCCTCGCCCGGGCTAATGGTGCCGGAGAAGATCTGGCCGGCGAAGCCCCGGAAGTCCTGGTGGGGTCGGATCACCGTCTGCACGGGGAAGCGGAAGTCCACCAGGTTGCGGGAGGAGCCCACGTTGACGTTCTCCAGGTAGTGGAGCAGGGTGGGGCCCTCGTACCAGGGCATGTTGGCACTCTTGTGGACGACGTTGTCCCCCTTCAGGGCCGAGATGGGGATGAAGGTCATGTCCTGCACCGAGAGCTTGGTGGCGAACTCGGTGTACTCGGCCACGATGCGGTTGTAGACCTCCTGGCTGTAGTCCACCAGGTCCATCTTGTTGACCGTGACCAGGATGTGGGGGATTTCCAGCAGGGAGGCCAGGAAGCCGTGACGCTTGGACTGGGTGACCACGCCCTTGCGCGCGTCGATGAGGATGATGGCCAGCTCCGCGGTGGAGGCGCCGGTGACCATGTTGCGGGTGTACTGGATGTGGCCGGGCGTGTCGGCGATGATGAATTTGCGCCGGGGCGTGGCAAAGTAGCGGTAGGCCACGTCGATGGTAATGCCCTGTTCCCGTTCGGCCCGCAGGCCGTCGGTGAGGAGGGCCAGGTCCACGTAGGGGTCGCCCCGGCTGCGGCTGGCCCGCTCCACCGCTTCCAGCTGATCCTCGAAGATGGCCTTGGTGTCGTAGAGCAGCCGGCCGATGAGGGTGCTCTTGCCGTCGTCCACGCTGCCCGCGGTGGTCAGGCGCAGCAGGTCCATGGCCAGGTAGGCCTCTGGATCGGAGACGATGGCCGGCTGTTCGGCCGGCAGGGGCCGGTCGTGGTTCAGCGATTGTTCCGTGACCGTGATTTTCGTGTCGTCTGCTTTTAACATAAGTCCCACCATTCGCGAAGGGCTGCCCACGTGCAACCCATACCGTTCAATTTAAAAGTAACCCTGGCGCTTGCGATCTTCCATGGCCGCTTCTGAGCGCTTGTCGTCGGCCCGGGCGCCCCGTTCGGTGACCCGTGCCGAGGCCACTTCCTGGATGATCTCCTGGATGGTGGAGGCGGTAGACTCCACCGCGCCGGTACAGGTCATGTCGCCGATGGTGCGGAAGCGCACCATCTTGTTCTCCACCTTTTCGCCGTCCAGCAAGGTGATGTAGTCGGAGACGGCCAGGAGGACGCCGTCCCGGTTGATGACGTCCCGGCGGTGGGCAAAATAGAGGACCGGGATCTCAATCCCTTCCCGGGCAATGTACTGCCAGATGTCCATCTCCGTCCAGTTGCTCAGGGGGAAGACCCGGAAATGCTCGTTGGGGTGCTTGCGCCCGTTGTAGAGGTTCCAGAGCTCCGGGCGCTGGTTCTTGGGATCCCACTGGCCAAACATGTCCCGGTGGGAGAAGAAGCGCTCCTTGGCCCGGGCCTTTTCTTCGTCCCGGCGGGCGCCGCCCAGGGCGGCCTCGAACTTGAACTCGGCCAGGGCGTCCAGCAGGGTCACCGTCTGCAGGGCGTTGCGGCTGGCGTTGGGGCCTGTCTCTTCCACGACCCGGCCCTGGTCGATGGAGTCCTGCACGTAGCGGACGATGAGCTGGACGCCCAACTTCTCCGCCAGTCGGTCCCGGAATTCCAGGGTTTCGGGGAAGTTATGGCCGGTGTCGATGTGCAGGAGCGGGAATGGGATCTTGCCCGGGTAGAAGGCCTTGTAGGCCAGGTGGGCCATGACGATGGAGTCCTTGCCGCCGGAGAAGAGGAGCACCGGCCGCTCGAACTGGGCGGCCACCTCCCGCATGACGAAGATGGCTTCGGACTCCAGCTGTTTGAGGTGAGAGCGTGTATAGCTTGGCATAATCCTGATGGATGGTTATCCGTTCTGAAATTTTTCCTGGTAGACGTGCCAATGTTCCTGGAAGACGGCCGGCGCGATGGCGTAGAGCAGCTCCAGCACCTGCTGCCCCATCTGCCGGATCTCCCACTGGGCGGCCTTGTCCACCGCCCGCAGCCAGAGGAAGTGGCTCCAGGCTGCGAAGTTCATGGTGGTGACGATGCGGGTTTCGGCCGCGTTGGGCAGCAGGAAGCGGGCGTCCTCCTTGCGGATGCCCAGGGCGCGCAGTCGGGCGTATTTCTCCTCTGCCATGGCCCAGAATTCCTGCAGCTCGGCCACAGCCGCTTCATTCTTCGCCACTGCCGGGGGCACAATCGCCTTCCAGCCCCCTTTGCTGAGGTCGGTGTAGCGCTGCGACTCCTGGCTGAAGCTGGCCAGGCGGTGGCGCACCAGTTGATGGGTACATGCCCGGCTGATGCCTTCAAAGAAAAAGGTGGCGGAGCCGTGATGCAGGGCCAACTCTGGGTCTGCCAGCAGGGGTTGGGTGAAACCCAGGAGGGTCACCCGCATGGGGCCACACTCCCTGGGGCCCAACTGCGCCAGATCCACGCCGGGGAGGCTCCCCTGGGGCGGGCTACAGGCTTCCAGGCCGCCGTCGCCGCCGGCCTGCTCCAGCTCGCTGTACACCGCCGGCACCACCGCCTTGAGGAGGGGCAGCGCCTCCAGGGCAATGCCCCGCCGGAAGAAATCCAGCCAGACCCGGGCGTTGCCGCTGACGATCCACTCGCCGTTGCCCAGCTCGCTGACCTCGCAGTGGCGGTTGGCCAGGCGCCAGCGCAGGGGCTGGTCCCCGGCATCCCGCACCCGCACGGTGACCACCACGTGCTCGATGATGTCTTCGTGGCCTTCCCGCACCCGGGCAGGGATGAACTCGGGCGCGGTGCCCATGCGATGGGTGCTGCGATAACAGACTCGTCCGGCGTATTCGATAAGCTGTTCAGGGAAACCGCCACACCCCCGCCAGATGCTGGCCAGGTCGCTGGGCAGCTCCTGGGGAGGGGCGGGGGGCGTCTGTGGGGCGAGGGCCGGGTTCTGTTGGGTGTAGGCGAGTAGTTCAACCTGCATGGGCAATCCTTGCGACACGGTTGTCCATCATTCAAAAAGCCATTTTTGCACGGAAGCCATCTATGGAATCCGTGTCATCTGGGTAATCTGTGGCTGAAAACCAAGGAAATATTGGTCTATGTCAAACAGCTTTAGGATAGCATCATTTCCAGGCAAGTCCAAAGCGTCCGCGGGGCCAATCTGTGGGCTTGTCCAGGAGAATTCCAATGTTCATATTTCCTGAAAATTTTTATTGTAAAATGATGGTCGCGGGGGGTCTCGAGAGCCCCGCCCCTGGTTCGTCCTGTTTCTGACCACATGGCTGACCAGGTGCAGAGGATTTCCAGGGAGAGAGCTGGCAACTCTGCCTTTCCCTGTGAAATCTGTGGTTTCTCCAGCGGGAAACCCTCGGCGAATTTCTGCCGGGATTCACCATCTATCACGCATTGCTGAAGCTTACGATTTGCTGACATTTTACGGATTGACGATGTGAAGACACCATGGCCAAGACAATATTGGTGGTCGATGACAAAAAAAGCCTGCGCACCATGGTGCAGAGCTACCTGACCCAGGAGGGCTTCCGGGTGGTGACCGCGGCAGACGGCCGGGAGGCCCTCTTTGTGGCCCGGGAAGAGAAGCCGGACCTCATCATCCTGGACCTGATGATGCCCGAGATGGGCGGCTACGAGTTCCTGCGGGCCCACAGCAAAGAGGCCCAGACGCCCATCATCATCCTGACCGCCCGGGTGGATGAGACGGACAAGGTCCTGGGGCTGGAGCTGGGCGCCGACGATTACGTCACCAAGCCCTTCAGCCTGCGGGAGCTCACCGCCCGGGTGCGGGCCGTATTGCGCCGCCTGGAAAAGGCCGACGCCCAGCAGCCGGTCCTGCAGGTGGGGGACGTGACCCTGGACCGCAACACCCGTCGGGTTACCGTGGACGGCCGGGAGGTAAACCTCACCCCCTCCGAGTTTGAGCTCCTGGCCACCCTGATGGGATCGCCCGGCCGGGTCTTTACCCGGCTGGATCTGCTGGACCGGCTCCAGGGGGATGCCTACGAGGGGTACGAGCGCACCATCGACGTCCACATCCGCAACCTGCGCACCAAGCTCGAGCCCGACCCCCGCCATCCCCGCTACGTGGAGACGGTCTACGGTGTCGGCTATCGCTTCGCACCCGTGGAGCCCTGATGGAGTCCCGATGGTATCGATTCCTCTGCAATTACCCCTCCGTTCCATTGCCCTGAAGCTGACCCTGGCCTTCCTGGTGGTGGGGCTGACCGGTGCCCTGTTGGTGGCCTTCTTCGTGGGCCAGCGGGCCCGGCAGGAGTTCGACCAGTTCCTGCTGGACCGCAGCCAGGTGAACCTGGTGCAGCGACTGGCGGACTATTACGCCAGCCACGGCAGCTGGGACGGGCTGCCGGAACAGCTCTGGCGCCGGGAGTTGGGCCCAGTACCCCGCCCCAATGGCCTCGTCCTGGCCGACGCCCAGGGCCGTGTGGTCTGGGGGAGACGGCCCGGCCACCCGGTCCTAGCCGCCCGGGAGCTGGCCGGCGGGGTGCCCATCCGGGTGAACGATCAGATCGTGGGCTGGCTCCTGATCGACTGGCTTCGGGGCCGCCAGGTGCCCGGCTCGCCGGAACAGGATTTCCTGAGCCGCATCAACCGGGCCATCATGTTGGGCGCGCTGGGGGCCACCGCGGTCGCCCTGCTCCTGGGCGTGATCCTGGCCCGCACCCTCACCCGCCCCATCCGGGAGCTGACCGCCGCCACCCAACAGGTGGCCCAGGGCGATCTGGGCCATCAGGTGGAGATCCACACCCAGGATGAGCTGGGCGAGCTGGCCAGCTCCTTCAACCAGATGAGCGCCCGGCTGGCCAGGGCCAACCAGATCCGCCGCCAGATGACCGCGGACATCGCCCACGATCTGCGTACGCCCCTGAGCGTGATCCTGGGCTACACCGAGGCGCTGAGTGAGGCCAAGTTGCCCGGCTCGCCGGAAATCTACGAGGTGATGCACGCCGAGGCCCAGCACCTCAGCCGCCTGATCGACGATTTGCGCACCCTTTCTCTGGCCGACGCAGGCGAGCTCCCCCTCTTCCGAGAGGAGACGGAGCCCGGTGCACTCCTTTCCCGGGTGGCCATGGCCCAGCGACCCCAGGCCGAACAGCGAGGCATCACCCTGACCGTGCGCCAGGAGGCCAGCCTGCCCGTTATCCGCGTGGATCCGGAGCGGATGGTGCAGGTGTTGGGCAACCTGGTGGGGAACGCCCTGCGCTACACCCCCGCCGGCGGCACCATCGAGCTGGCTGCCTTCCCGACGGCGGACGGCGTGGTGCTCCAGGTGCGGGATACGGGCAGCGGCATCGACCCGGAGGACCTGCCCTACATTTTTGAACGTTTCTACCGGGGGGACAAGGCCCGCCACGAAAACGGCGAATCTGGGCTGGGGTTGGCCATTGCCAAATCCCTGGTGGAAGCCCACGGCGGCACCATCCAGGTGGAAAGCACGCCCGGGGAAGGCACCACCTTCCGCATCACCCTGCCCGCCGAGCCCAGGCCTGGGGAAGGTTGATCCTCAGGTGTCTGCAAAACCTGGTGACTTCCCTGCGACAAAGGCCTTTTGCAACGCAAAGGGGCCGGCATCCTGTCCTGAAAAAAGACGCGGATTCACGCCGATGAACGCAGATTCTCTCCTGCGGCGCAACGAAGTTGCATGAAGAAATCAGATGCCGGCCGTCCAATCCGCGTGGATGGCGGCCCCCGTCGTAGGTGCAGCTTCCAGCCGCACGGTGGTGCTCGGAAGGGCACCGGTTCCCGTAGGAGCGGGCCGCCACGGGGGGCGGCCCCTACCGTAGGTGCGGCTCCCAGCCGCACGCTGTTACGTTACCAGCCCCGGGTGGATGAAGGGAGGGCGACGTAGGCGCAGCTCGCAGCTGCGCCTACGAGAGAAGGCCTGACTGGCCGTAGGGGCGGGTCCGTGACCCGCCCGTTGTCGCTGAAAATAAAACGCAAAGGTAGATGGTTTCCGTCGTAGAGCCTTGGATGAAGGAGTAAAACCAACATGGGGAAGAAGACGTCCCTTGCGCTGCTGGCCGGGATTGGCCTGTTGGCCTGGGGGATGGTGGGGCGGCCGGCCCAGGCCCAGATGGCCGTCACCTGCGCGGCCGAAGTGGTGGTCCAGGCTGGGGACTCCCTGTCCGGCCTGGCGGGCCAGTACCTGGGCGATCCGGCCGCTTTTGACGCCATCGTCCAGGCGACCAACGCCCGGGCGGCCACCGACGGGAGCTACGCCACCATCGCCAACGCCCACCTGATCCAGGTGGGCTGGAAGCTCTGCATCCCCGCAGGACCGGTGGCACGGTTGCCCACGCCCACTCCCACGCCTGCCTCGCCCCTGCCCACGCCTACCCCGCTACCCCCTGGCGCGCCCCATCGAATACCTCCGCCAGGGGGAGTATCCGGGTAGCCCGCTGGTGGTGGAACAGGTGCTGGAACCTGGCGTCAACTACAGCCGGGCTATCGTCTCCTACCGCTCCGAAGGGCTGAAGATCTACGCGCTCCTCACCATCCCCAACGGAGAGAAGCCGCCCACGGGATGGCCGGTGATCGTCTTCAACCATGGCTACATCCCCCCCGAAATCTATCGGACCACCGAACGTTACGTGGCCTACGTGGATGGCTTCGCCCGCAGCGGCTACATGGTGCTACGTCCCGACTACCGGGGCCACGGCAGCTCAGAGGGCGAAGCCACCGGTGCCTACGGGTCGCCCGCCTACACCATCGATGTCCTCAACGCGGTGGCCTCGGTGCAGCAACACCCCGACGCCGATCCCAGTCGCATCGGCCTGTGGGGACATTCCATGGGCGGTTACATCACCCTGCGGGCCATGCTAGTGGATGAAGGCATCCGGGCCGGGGTGATCTGGGCCGGCGTGGTGGGCTCCTACCCAGACCTGTTGGAGCGTTGGCGACGGCCGTCCGGCACGCTGCCCCCTTCCATCCCGGCCCGGGCCCGGCGCTGGCGGGATGAGCTGGTGGCCCAGTACGGCACGCCGGCCGAAAACCCGGACTTCTGGGCTTCCATCTCGGCCAACACCTACGTGGCCGAGCTCTCCGGCCCGGTGCAGCTTCACCACGGCACGGCCGACACCAGTGTGCCCATCACCTTTTCCGAAACGCTGTACAACCAGATTCTGGCCGCCGGCGGTGTGGCCGAATTCTACAGCTACCCCGGCGACAACCACAACCTCTCCGTCAACTTCAACACAGCCATGGCCCGATCCATCGCCTTCTTCGACACCTACGTCAAGGGACGGTAGCACACAAGGCGTGAATGCGCCCAGGGATCAGGTAGTGCGTAGGCGGGTTCACCCACCTCGCTGCAGGTCCGGCCGGGAGGCCGGACAGGGCTGCCTGCCCCTCTGTCACGAAAGGATGCGTGACCTACGTACTACGCACTCCTCGGAATCCATTGGTGACTTCCCTGCAAAAAGGGGAGGGGGACGCCCCAGGGCGTCCCCCTCCTGCTTGAACCTTTGAGTGGACCTGGCCGATCGGCTACAGGCTGGTCAGGTCCGAGGAAGTCTCAGGCTGATGGTTGCTGCCTTCTGGGCTAGGCGTGTCCTGTTGCGGGGCAGACCAGCCCCGCCGGCCATCCCGCTGGAATCCCCGGGGGCCGAAGTCCCCCCGGCCGCCCCGGCCAAAGCCATGGGGACCGAAGCCATCCGGCCCGAAGCCGAAGCCGTCGCGAGCGCCTCGGCCGAAGCCGAAGCCGAAACCCGGCCCGGGCTGGCTTAGGATCTGGTCGGCCTGTTCCTGGGTGATGACCCCTTCTTCCACCGCTTGCTGGATGGTCTCCTCGAAGATGGCCCGCAGGCGCTCCTGCAGGTTGCTTTCATCCAGGTAGCGGCGCAGCGCGTGGCGAGCCTGGATCTGGTCGGCCTGCTCCTGGGTCAGGAGGCCGTCCTCCACCGCCTGGGCCAGCAGGCTGGCGAAGGCCTCATCCTGGGCCGCCTGCAGCTCGTCCACCGTGATGCCCAGTTGCTCCGCCAGGAGAGCCTGGAAGTCGATGGTACTCACGTCTACACCCAGCCGGGCCAGGGCTGCACCTACGCCTCGGAAATTCCACAGGCCTATATTCCCCGTGATCTGGGACAGGATGCGGTCGGCCTGGGCCTGGGTGATGAGCCCGTCATCCACCGCCTGCTGGACGGCTGCCTCCTGGGCCTGGGTGACTGCGGCCTGGAGCTCCTCCAGGGTGATGCCCAGGGCGTCGGCCAGGGCCTGGGCGTGGTCTGTGAGCTGGATGCCCCGGGGGACACCGGCTCCCCGGGGGCCCATGGGTCCCATGTCCCTGAGCCATCGGCCGGGCCCAAAGCGGCCGAAGTCGACCAGGTGGACCGTCTGGGCGGTGGCGCTCTCCTCGGACTGGGCGTAGGCCACGCCCTCGGTGGCGCTGATGCCTGCCAGGGCACCGGACGTCAGGGCGAGGGCGGCTGCTCCGCCCATGAACAGTTGCTTCCATCGTTTGTGGGTCATTGTGACGCTCCTTTGCTACTGCTACAGTGCCAATATGACTGTGGCCAAGCTCTTTTGGATACCTCCTGGGCACCCAGGACCGGCCTGGGCCCCTTTCTCCGCTCCCCGATTGGGGACACTTCCAATATAGCTGGGGGATTTTTAGAACTTATGAAGAGGATCTTCGGGAAAAATGAGGATTGACAGGGGCGGGGAAATGGCCTATAATGGCGGGGACGAAAACGTTTCCGATAACGTTCTCAGCCATCCACCATGCACAAATCCACCATTACCATCCGGGATGTCGCCAAAGCGGCTGGCGTCTCTGTCTCTACGGTCTCTCGCGTCCTTAACGACCGGGACGGCGTCTCTCCGACCACCTACCAGCGGGTTCGCCAGGTGATCGAGGAGCTCAACTATGCCTCCAACCTGGCCGCCCGCAGCATGCGTCTCCAGCAGACGAGGGTGATCGGCGTGGTGGCGCCGGATCTGCGCAGCGCGTTCACCCTGCAGGTCATCCGGAGTGTCAGCGCCGCGGTGGAGGAGCGGGGCTATGAGCTGCTGGTCTTCACCAGCAGCCGGGTGGATGGGGAGGAAGATCAGGCCCTGCGGGAGCAGCGCCACGTTCACCTGCTCAACAGCGGCCTGACCGACGGTACCATCGTGCTCACGCCCCACGCCACCACCTTTCCTTCAGAGCGGCCGGTGGTGGTCATCGACCCCAACCGTCACGGCGTGGAGGTGCCGGCGGTCCTCTCCACCAACCACGCCGGCGCCCGGGCTGCCATGGCCTATCTGTTTAGTCTGGGCCACCGGCGCATCGGTTTTGTGGGAGGTCGGCCGGATCTCCAGAGTGCCGTCCGCCGCTGGGAGGGGTATCGGGACAGCCTGATGGAACAGGGGATACCCCTGGAGCCGGCCCTGGTCTGCCGAGGAGATTTTATCCGGGAGGGGGGCTATGCCTGTGGCCGGCGGTTGTTGAGCCTGGAGCAGCCGCCGACAGCCATCTTCGCGGCCAACGATGAATCGGCCATCGGTGTCCTGAAGGCGGCCCGGGACCTGGGTGTCCCTGTGCCCCAGGCCCTGTCGGTGGTGGGCTTTGACAACATCACCGAGTCGGCCTGGACCACGCCGCCGCTGACCACGGTAGACCAGGCGTTGGATGCCATGGGCCGGGCCGCGGTGGATTTGCTCTTCGAGTCCATGGCCGGAAAGCCGGTGGCGGCGGTGCACAAGGTGGCCACCGAACTGGTGATCCGGGAATCGTGCGGGCCGCCGGCCCGATGAGGGGTACCCGGCCTGTGGATGGCCGGTCACTTCCCTGTTGGCTCCCCGCCCGTCCTGTTCTGCCGGCTTTGCGTGGCCGTTTGTTTACCTGGGTAAATCCCGGCAGCCCTTCGTCGATGCTCCTTTGTCTCCCTGGATCGTCCTGGGCTGTCGTGCATTTACATCGTGGCGTGCAGTTGTGGTTTTTGTCTCTGCTGTTCCACGTTCCCTCAATCGTTCGTGTAGGATATTGAAAAGGAGGTTTCCATGTCTACCCCAAATGCCAAGTTGAGTCGGCGCCGCTTCCTGCAGATGGCCGGCATGGTGGCCGGCGGTACCGTGTTGGCCGCCTGCGCGCCTTCCGCCCCTGCCCCTGCGGCGGGCGGTGAGGAAGGCGGCGCGCCGGCAGCCGAGGCCATCAACCTGACCTTCTGGGGCTTTGCCACCAACCGCAACAAGTGGTATCAGGCCCTGGCCGAACGTTACAAGGAGGAACACCCAGAGGTCTCCATCGACATCCAGGAGATCGCCTACGAGGAGATGCACAACAAGGTGGCCACCACCCTGGTCGCCGGCACCGGCGCCCCCGACATCGCTGACATCGAGATTTCCCGCTTCGGCCAGTACGTGAAGGGTGAGCGGGTCGGCTTCGTGGCCCTGAATGACCAGATCGCGGAGATCGAGGATAATCTCTACCTGCGCTCGGCCCTGAGCCCGTGGAGCTGGCAGGGCAAATACTACGGCATCGGCAACGAGCTCAACGCCTGCCTGCTCTTCTATCGCCACGACTTGCTGGAGGCCGCCGGGGTGGAATACCCCTTTGACACCTGGGAAGGGCTGACCCAGGCCGGCCAGCAATATGTGGAGGCCACGGGCAAAAAGTTTGTCTCCCTGGCCATCGATTCCTGGGACTATTGGTGGATCATTGCCCAGGCGTTCAACGGCTTCTTCGACTCCGACGGCAACCCCTCCTTCGACAACGAGGGCGGCGTCCGAGTCATGCAGATGCTGGCCAACTGGCGCTGGGAGGATGAGATCGCGGTCCAGCGGGCCCAGGATCAGGCCTTCTACGGCCAGATGATGGCCGACGAATTTGCCATCCACATGGGCGCTCCCTGGATGCAGGGCTTCATGAAGGACAATGCAGCCGAGTTGGAGGGCAAGTGGGAGATGCAGCTCCTGCCCCTGTTCGAAGATGGCAGCGGCGCCCGTAGCGGTACCTACGGCGGCACCGGCACCTGCATCACCGAGCAGAGCCAGCACCCGGACGTGGCCTGGGACTTCATCCGCTTCTGCAACCTGACCAATGACGGCGTGTTGCTGGGCTTCGAGATGCAGAACCTCTTCCCCACCTGGAAGCCGGCGTGGGAAGATGAGCGCCTGCAGTTCCAGGATCCCTACTTCAACAACCAGCGGCCGGCCGACTTCATCACCGAAGCCGCCCCCCACATGCCGCCCCTGAACAATTCCCCCTGGTGGCCGGAAGTGACCGATGCTTTCGAGCGCCTGGTCATCACGCCGGTCCTGTCGGAAGAAACCAAGATGCCTGTGGAGGAGGCCATGGCCAACTGCCGGGCCGAGGTTGACAAGTTGATCGGCGCATAGTGGTTCCAGATGATGGGGTGCCAGCAGGCCTTCCTGCTGGCGCCCCCTCGGCTCGAATGCCATCTCAACCCACAGGGTGGAAGGGTGCCCGATTCCTGGAGCTGGGGATGCAACCTGACGGCCAGGGGAGGCAGCCCGGTGGAATGGGGCCCGTTTGGGGGGAGGTAAGTTTTTTGACGATGAGGAGGTATTGCGAATGGCGGTCCAGGCACAGGTGAAACCGGTCCGCTGGGGCGAGTGGTGGTACCGGCGCCAGCGGCAGATTGCCCCGTACGTTTTTGTGGCGCCCTTCTTCATACTCTTCGCCGCGTTTTTCCTGTATCCCGTGATCTATTCCTTTCTGCTCAGCTTTCAGGAGCAGACGGGCCTGAGTTCGCCCAGTTGGGTGGGGCTTCAGAACTATCAGGCCCTGTTGCAGGATGAACGTTTCCTGCGTTCCATCTGGAACACCACCTATTTTGCGCTGGGCAGCGTCTTCATCCAGTTGCCTCTGGCCTATCTCTTGGCCCTGGCGTTCAACTCCCGCTATGCCCGGCACCTGACCCACCTCTATCGGGTGGGGTTCTTCTTCCCGGTGCTGACTTCCGCGGTGGTGATTTCCCTGATCTTCGTGCTGGTGCTGGACAAAGACTACGGGATGCTCAACGCTGCGCTCCAGAGTCTCGGCCTGCCTGCCATTCCCTGGCTCTCCTCCACCCGCTGGGCCATGCCAGCCGTGATCATCCTGGGCGTGTGGACGTGGACGGGCTTCAATGCCTTCTACTTTTTGGCCGGGCTCCAGGGCATCTCCGACGAGGTGATCGAGGCGGCCATGATGGATGGCGCCAATGCCGTCCAGATCCAGACCCGCATCGTGATCCCCTTGATGCGGCCCATCATCATGTTCGTGGTGATCCAGTCCATCATCGGCTCCTACAGCCTCTTCACCCAGCCCTTCCTCCTCACCAACGGCGGCCCGTCGGATGCTACCCTGACCATGGTGATGTACCTTTATTTCACGGGCTTCCGTTTTTTTAAACTGGGCTATGCCTCGGCCATCGGCTACAGCCTGGTGGTCATCATCCTGGCCCTGTCGTTGATCAACCTTTATTTCTTCCGTGGCTTTCGGGAGGAGTGACCCATGGAGACCATTGACGTGACACCCAGGGTGGAGACGCCGGCCCGCCGCCGGTTTCAGATGGGGATGCGGGCATCCAACCTGTTGGGGATGATCGTGGTCAACGCCATCCTGCTCTTTGGCATCTTCCTGACCGCCGCGCCCTATTTCTACATGATCGTCTCCACCTTCAAGCCCAACACAGAGATCTGGAGCTGGCCCCTGACCTTCTACCCCAAGAGCCTGGTGGATCCAACCCTCTACCCAGGCAAGGTGACCAACGTCCTGGGGCTCAACCTCTACCTGGAAAATTATCGCTACCTCTTTGCCGAGCTGCCCTACGTGCGCTGGATGATCAACTCCCTGGTGCTGGCCACTGGCCGGTCGGTGCTGGCCATCTTTCTGTCCTCCCTGGCGGGCTTTGCCTTTGCTAAATATGACTTCCGTTTCAAGCATGTGGGCTTTCTGCTGGTGTTGGTCAGCATCATGTTGCCCCTGGAAGTGTTGCTGGTGCCCCTGTTCATCGAGATGGCTGCGTTAAAGTGGCTGAACACCTACTGGGCCATCATTGTGCCCTTTGCGGTGGTGCCCTTCTACATCTTCCTCATGCGCCAGTTCATGATCCAGGTGCCCAACGAGTTGATGGACGCGGCCCGCATCGACGGCTGCACCGAGTTCGGCATCTTCTGGCGGGTGGTGGCGCCCGTCTCCAAACCGGCCTTTGGCGTGCTGGCCATTCTGGCCTTCAACGCCGCCTGGAACGACTACCTGTGGCCCCTCATCGTCCTGCAGGACAAGATGCTCTACACGGTCAACCTGGGCATCGCCGTGCTCTATGGCCCCTATCAGACGCCCTTTGGTTCCATCCTGGCCGGGTCCTTTTTGGGTACCCTGCCCATTGTGGCCGTCTTCCTGCTCATGCAGCGCCAGTTCATCGCTGGCCTGACCGCAGGCGCCCTGAAGGGCATGTAATCAACAGGATATCGGACAACCATGACCGACCACACCACTGCCCCACCCATCTATCGGAAACCTGCCCGCCCTCCCCAGGAACGGGCCCGGGATCTCCTCTCCCACATGACCCTGGAGGAGAAGGTCGCCCAATTGACCAGCGTCTGGGTTTACGAAGTCCTGGATGGCCTGATCTTCTCCCCCCAGAAGGCGGCGGCCAAACTGGGCGACGGCATCGGCCAGATCACCCGGGTGGCCGGCGCCAGCAACGCCGCGCCACGGCAGACGGCAGAACTGGCCAACACCATTCAGCGCTACCTGGTGGAGCAGACCCGGCTGGGCATCCCCGCCCTGATCCACGAGGAATGCTGCAGCGGCTTCATGGGCCGGGGCGCCACCTGCTTCCCCCAGATCATCGGCGTGGCCAGCACCTGGGAGCCGGAGCTGGTGGCCCAGATGGCCGCGGTCATCCGTACCCAGATGCGGGCCGTGGGCGCCCACCAGGGCCTGTCGCCCGTGCTGGACATCGCCCGGGATCCCCGTTGGGGACGGCTGGAGGAGACCTTCGGCGAAGATCCCTACCTCACGGCCCGCATGGGCGTGGCCTATGTCCAGGCCCTGCAGACCGACGACCTGCGCCAGGGGATCGTGGCCACGGGCAAGCACTTCCTAGGCTACAGCTTCACCCTGGGCGGCCTCAACTGGGCGCCGGCCTTTATCCCGCCCCGGGAGCTGTGGGAAGTTTTCATGCTCCCCTTCGAGGCCGCCATCCAGGAGGCGGGCCTGGCCTCCATGATGAACGCCTACCACGAGCTGGACGGCATCCCCTGCGGCGCCTCCCGGGAGCTGCTGACCGAGATCCTGCGGGGCAGGCTGGGCTTCCACGGGCTCGTCGTCTCCGACTACATGGCCATCAACCAGTTGGTGGACTACCACCACTACGCCCGGGACAAGACCCACGCGGCCCACCTGGCCCTCCAGGCCGGCATCGATGTGGAGCTGCCCAGCCGGGACTGCTACAGCGACGCGCTGGTGGAGGGCGTCCGCACCGGCGCGGTAGATCTGGCCCTGGTGGACCAGTCGGTGATCCGGGTGCTGGAAATGAAGTTTGCCCTGGGCCTCTTCGAACACCCCTACGTAGACGAGGAAGCGGCCCCCCAGGTCTTTGAGACGCCGGAACAGCGCCAGCTGGCCCGCACCATTGCCCAGAAGTCCATCATCCTGCTCAAGAACGCGGGGGATCTGCTCCCCCTGGACCGGCGGCCGGGCACCATCGCGGTCATCGGCCCCAACGCCGACAGCGTCCGCAACATGTTGGGCGACTACAGCTACCCGGCCCACATCGAGCTGCTGGCCCACCTGCAGGAGCGGGGCGGCATGGACACGCCCATCCCCGAATCGTTGACCCTGGAGGACATCTACCCGGCCATGAAGAGCGTGCTCCAGGCCATCCGGGAGAAGGTGGGCGAGGGCAGCGAGGTGCTCTACGCGCCCGGCTGCGGTGTGAACGATTCCGACACCTCCGGCTTCGACGAGGCGGTGGCGGTAGCGCGCCGCGCCGACGTGGCCATCGTGGTGGTGGGCGACAAATCCGGCCTGACGCCCGACTGCACCTGCGGCGAGTTTCGGGATCGGGCCACCCTGCACCTGCCCGGCGTGCAGGAAGCGCTGGTGCGGGCGGTGGTGGGGACGGGCACGCCCACGGTGGTGGTCTTCGTCAACGGCCGCCCGGTTTCCAGCCCCTGGATCGCAGAGCACGTGCCGGCCATTGTGGAGGCCTGGTTCCCCGGCGAAGAGGGCGGCCCCGCGATCGCTGATGTGCTTTTCGGGGATGTCAACCCGGGGGGGAAGCTGCCGGTGACCGTGGCCCGCTCCGTGGGCCAGGTGCCCATCTTCTACGCCCACCGGCCTTCCGGCAGCCACTCGTTCCTCTACGGAGATTACGTGGACGAGACGGTGGCGCCCCTCTTCCCCTTCGGCCATGGGCTCAGCTACACCCAGTTTGAATACAGCGACCTGGCAATCACGCCCGAGCCGGTCTCAACCGACGGCACCCTGCAGGTACGTTTCACCCTGGCCAACGTGGGCGAGCGCCCGGGCGATGAGGTGGTCCAGCTCTACATCCGCCTGCGGGGGGCCAGCGTCACCCGGCCGGTGAAGGAGCTGAAGGGCTTCCGGCGGGTGACCCTGGAGCCGGGCCGACGGGTGGCCGTCACCTTCGACCTGCCCATCCCCGCGCTTTCGTACCTGGACCAGGCCATGGAGCGGGTGGTGGAGCCGGGCGAGCTGGTGGTGATGGTGGGCAGTTCCTCGGCGGACATCCGCCTGACGGGCCGGGTCCAGATGGTGGGCGAGAAGGTCTGCCTGGGCCGGAAGCGCCCCTTCTTCAGCACGGCCAGGGTGTCATCGCTGGACGCGTAGCGCGCAACGGCGCAAATAGGCCCATGTGGTGTGGTACGTAGCCGTGCGCAGGTCACGTCTCCTTGCGTGACAGGGGTGCAGGAAACGCTCTTGCACCCCTGTCCGGCCTGCCGGCCGGACCTGCGTTGGGGCGCGTTTCCGCCTTTTGGTCATAGTGCGCCGGTTAAGGGGGATAGGATGAAGATCGTCGACCTGAAGACCTTTGTGGTGGGCAATCCCTGGAAGAACTGGGTCTTCGTCAAGCTCTACACCGATGAGGGGCTCACCGGCCTGGGGGAAGCCACCGGCGGCCTGGCCACCAAACCGTCCCTGGGGGATGTGGAAGAGCTGCGCCGACACGTCATCGGCGAGGATCCCCGCCACCCGGAGCGCATCTGGTACAAGCTGCACAAGGCCCGTTTCCTGGGCACCTCCAAGGGGATGAGCGCCATCGAGCAGGCCTGTTGGGATATCCTGGGCAAGAGCCTGGGGGTGCCCTGCTGGCAGCTCTTTGGCGGCAAGCACCACCAGCGGCTGCGGGTGTACGCCAACGGCTGGTACCGGGGCCCACGCACGCCCGAATCCTTCGCAGAGCGGGCAACCCAGATGGTGGAGAAGGGCTACACAGCCCTGAAGTTCGATCCTTTCGGCGGCGCCTACCAGCAGATCGAGCCGGAGAGCGAGGAGCTGGCCATCGCCATCGTGGCGGCCGTCCGGGAGGCAGTGGGACCCCGAGTGGACATCCTCATCGAGGGGCACGACCGCTTTACCGTGGGCACGGCCATTCGGGTGGGACGCCGGCTGGAGGAGTTTCACCCCATGTGGTTTGAGACGCCGGTACGCTCCTACGACCTGGCCGGCCATGTGGAGGTGGCCCGCTCCATCCGGGTGCCGGTGGTGCTGGGCGAGGCCTTCCACGAGCTGCGTCAGTTCGCAGACCTGCTGGCCTACCGGGTGATCGACATCGTCCAGCCGGAGCCCCAGACCCTGGGGCCATCCCGGGCCCGCAAGGCCTTCGCCATCGCCCAGGCCTACGACGCGCTGGTGGCCTGTCACCAGGCCCAGAGTCCCTTCTGCACCGCCATGAACGCCCACCTCCATGCCTCCATCCCCAATTTCCTCATCCAGGAAAACTTCGACGATTCCCTGGAGCCATGGACCTGGGAGCTGCTCAGCGGCGTGCCCCGGGTGCAGGATGGCTACCTGACCGTGCCTGACGCGCCAGGCTGGGGCGTGGAGCTGAACGAAGAGGAAGCCCAGAAGCATCCATACAGCGACACCTATTTTCTGCGCCTTTTTGAAGAGGGATGGGAGACCCGGCGCCCGCCGGGTGGGTAGGGCGTATGGGCAGCGTGGGGGCGGGCTGGTGCAGCTGCCTGTTTGCATTCGAGGCAGGCGATGAACGCGAAACGGCGGGAGGGGTCAACACCTCCCGCCGCTTTTATCCTGGGTGCTTCAAACCTGGGTGGGCGGTCATTCGGCCACCGGGCGCAGGCCCAGGTAGACCTGGTTGCCGCCCAGGGTGCGCAAGATGCGTTCTGGTGATAGCCAGGGCAGCAGTTGATGCAACTCGTTGGGTGAAAGGGGCGTGTTGTTGTTGGCCAGGAAGACCCGGAAGCAGGCTGAGGCCAGGGGCAGCCGTTCGTTGATATAGTCCGGGTCGTTGGCGCAACGGGTGCGCAGACATTCCCGCAGGGCGTCTGTCTGATGGACCTCGCCCGTGTCCGGATCCACCCAGTCCACATTCTCGGTATTGTGATGGTCAGCGAAGCGCTTCCGGCACTCGTCGCAGAGCTGATCCCGCAGGTACAGCCGGAAGTCGCGGCCGCTCTCTTCCCACCATTCGTAATCGATGTGGAACTTGGTGTCCACCGTGGGCCGAAACCGTGTGAGCGATCGCAGGGCTAATTTTTGACTCATGCTTCTCTCCCGTAGGTTGGCTCAGGCCAGGCTAAAGAAACCGCCGCCCATGTCCTGGAACTTGCGATTGGCGATCAACTGGTAGAAGATGGGGCCGGGGGGGCAGCGGCGCAGGATGTTGACCGCGCTGTAGACGGTTTTGGCGTGCACCGTCCCTTGGGGGCTGAGCTTGGTTAGTTCCGGCACGATCTGATCCACGATGGTGGCCAGGTCCACGTTGGCCTGGTGAAGTTGTTGCCGCAGCGCGTCGATGGCTTCGGAATCTTGTTCTGCCACGATCAGGTATTCGTCGTACTCGCAGGCTACCGGCACTTTGTTCATCTCGAAGACCAGCCGTTGGGTCTCGGGATCCACGCTGGCGATGCGGGCCCACTCCCGCTTGGAGCGACGGGTGCGGTAGTCCACCACCACTTCGTCGGGGTTATTGGTGCGTTCCAGGGTGATGAAGGCGCCCACCGGCAGCGCGTGGTCATCCATCCACTTGGCCAGGCCGGCCACATAGCGCCCGTTGTGGACCACCCAGCCCGTGTAGTGGGTGCCCCAGCGGCCGTCGATGAGGGTGACCAGGGAGCGCCCCTCCTTGCCGGCCGGGAAGAAGCTGCGGGTGCGTCCGTTGAGGGGCAGGGTGCCGCAGCGCCGGTGGGGGTAGGTCAGGGTCAGGGTAGTGTTGGGGACGATGCTGGGCAGCTCGCTGCTCAGGCTGCTCTCCCCCCATTCGTCGTCCAGCTCCCATTCCAGTTGCAGCAGCTCCACGCTGAGCAGGGCCCGGTTGTAGCGGACAGAGGTGGGCTGCAGCACCAGGGGGATCTGTACCACCTCCGGCGGTTCTAGGCGCTTGAGGAACCAGAGGCGCTGTTCCCCCCGGCGGACCGGGTCGAAGCGTTCGTCTTTGGACAGCGCGTGTTCCAGGCTGATGATCTGCATGGCGTGGCTGACGTTGTCGTCCAGCTCGATCTCCGCCAGCAGCTGCTCCGCAGAGAGGGGCTCCCCCTGGACTTCGATCATGGCTTCGGCGATGTTGAGGTGGCCGATGTGGACTTCGGCCAACATGTCGGCCAGCAGCCAGTTGCCATCCACCTCCACAAACTCGTCGCTCCGTTCTCCCTCCTCCAGCGCGTAGAGGATGCTGTCCTCGATGTCCTCCTGGTAGAGGGAGTAGATCTCCTCGGGCGAGAGCAGCGCCTCCTGGCTGAGGAGCTGGTCGCCGTTGGCCTGGTTGAGGCGATGGGGGGTCTTGAGGCTGGCGGCAAACTCCCGGGTGGTGCCGTTGTCGGGGAAGCGGACCTTGATGACCTCGAACTCCCCGTGTTCCGGCCGGTGCGGATGTCTACCACCTCGCCCAGGGCAAAGTCCAGGGCGGGGAAGACCAGCTGCTGGCCGACTTCATAGTGTTCACGGGGCAGGTAGACTGTGCCTTTGGACAGCTCCGATTCGATCCTGGCGTTTTCTCGACGGAAATATTCCTGGATCAGGGCAACGGCCAGCTCTTTGAGCGTCTTGGGCGATTGGGCATCCAGGAGTAAGTTGTAGAGAAAGTCCAAATCGTCTGAGGTGACCTCAAACTGGTCGCGCCAGAAAGCTGCTGTTTGGGTTTGGCGTTGCAGCACGCTTTCCTCCTATAGGTTCGATGGGTATCCGAATCCGATTATCTGAGTCCGCTGCAGCAACCATGAGAGAATCTGTGTTCACCTGCGAAATCTATGGTCTCTGCATTGGAGCCATATCTATCTGGATAATCTGAACAAACGCCTGTATGTCGTCCCAGAAAACTGTCCATATCCCTTACCCCCGTCCCCTCTCCCTCTGTCAGGGGAAGGGTTAGGGGGATGGGGGCTGAACAGTGTCGTCCCAGGATTGTATCACAGCCATCCTGCTTTGCATGCCACGACAGGGCGTCCGAAACCGTCTAAAACCGCAACCTGCAATTATAGCAGTGCCCAGAGGGTAATTCAAAAAACAATGTTGCCAGACTGAATCAATTTGAACACAGCCCCCATTAAGTTTAGAATAAGAACCGGTGTCATTTTGACAACACGAAGCCTGACGTCCATTCTCATCGTCGGGCCAGCATCTTCCCCCATGGGCTGGCCTGGTCAAGGATCCCACCAAGGAGGGGAACTATGCAATCCAGATGGACCCTTGTCGTAACCGTCCTGCTCCTGCTGGCCATGATCGGCACAGGATGCGCCGCGCCGGTGCAGCCTGCCGGCGCCCCGGCCGCACCCCAGGAGGCCGCCGCCGAACCCGCGGGCCCTCGGCCCGGCGGCACCCTCACCCTGTCCCTGGGTGAAGACTTCGTCACGTTCCATCCCTACTTCGACGTCACCAACCACAACATCAAACCCACCTTCTTCGAGGCGCCCATCCGCATCAGCGATGAGGGCACCTTTGAGCCCTGGCTGGCCGAATCCTGGGAGGAGAGCGAAGACGGCCTTTCCATCATCCTGTACCTGCGCCAGGGCATCAAGTTCCACAACGGCCGGGAAATGACCGCCGACGATGTGGTCTGGTCGGTGGAGTATGCCATGGACGAGGAGCTGGGCCACCACCTGAGCGACCGCTTCCAGACGGCTTCGGGCGCAGAGAAAATCGACGATTACACCGTCAGGATCCACTACAGCGAGGTGACCCACTCCAAGCTGGACGGCATCGCCCGCCTCTACATCTTCCCCCAGGAAGCGGCCGAAACCATCGAGACCGTGCCGGTGGGTACCGGCCCCTTCAAGTTCGTGGAGTGGGTGCCCGGGGACCAGATGGTGGCCGAACGCTTTGAGGATTACTGGCGGGAAGGCCTGCCCTATCTGGATCGGGTGGTGGTCAAGCCCATTCCCGACGAACAGGCCCGTCTGGTGAACCTGAAAGCCGGCAGCATTGAAGCCCTCATGGGCGTCCCCCTGATCGACAAAGCCGCCCTGGAGCAGGAGCCAGGCATCGTGGTGGGCCAGACGCCGCCGGGCTTCGGCTTCTATGCCTCTATCATGAACGTGCGCACCCCGCCCTTTGCCAATGTGCTGGTGCGCCAGGCCATGACCTACGCCATCGACCGGGACAAGATCATCCAGACCGCGTTCCACGGTGAGGCTATCCCTGTCAAAGTGCCCTACCCGCCCACTTCCTGGGCCTACGCGCCGGACCTGGAGGATTATTACACCTACGACCCGCAACGGGCCAGGGAGCTGTTGGCCGAGGCCGGCTATCCCGACGGCTTCTCCACAGAGATGATGATCCGGGGGACCGGCGGTCCCCATCTGGACATCGCCCAGGTCTACCAGCAGGACCTGGCGGCCATCGGGGTCCAGGTGGAGTTGCTGCCCACGGAGCTGCCCCAGTATTGGCCCAAGCTCTTCGACGGCCAGTTCGCCATCGTCTCCCACGCCACGGGCGAGGCCACGGTGGATCCCAGCGGCCTCTTCGAAGGCGCCGCCTGCTGCCGGCCCTTCCGCAACTTCTTCGGCATCACCGAGGACGATACCTGGTTCCCCGAATACCGGGACGTGATCTTCCAGGCCCGGGCTGAGTCGGATCAGGCCAGGCGCAAGGAACTCTACCACCGGGCCCTGGAGATCCTGCTGGAGCAGGGCTGGACCATCCCCGTGGCCTGGCAGCAGGATGTCTACGCCCACAGGGATTACGTGAAGGACTTCCGCACCGACATGGATGGGCTCATCTGGCTGGGCGAGACCTGGCTGGACAGGTAGCCATACCGAGGGGCGTCAGTGCGCCGGCGGGCAAATGATGCGTAGTGGGTAGGCCGTTTACGTGCCACATCGTAGGGCCGGCCTCTTGGCCGGACATGGGCGCCAGGACAGGGGCGCCGGGTAGCGGCCCACGGCCGTGGGCCCTACCTGGC
>FWPU01006373.1_pt1 | contig 23721 bp, 12 predicted proteins | sample 2228361 | NCBI WGS metagenome assembly FWPU01 (sample SAMEA103939777, study PRJEB20133) | metagenome
CCCGGCAAGTTCGTCGTCGCCGTCAGCGCTGCCGATGGCTCGCAGGCTATCACGTCCGGTGCCGTTACCGCAAAGTCATCCTCCGAGGGCTTTACCTCGATGGCCACCGGCAAGGCGCAGTCCGCGCTCGGCGTGAAGGTGATGGTGTACGTCCCAAATGCCGCGTACGTGTACGCGCCGCTCGCAGCCGTGCTCGTGCCCACGCCATCGCCAAAGTCCCACACGCCCGAAACGCCGCTGCTGTTGGTAAACAATATCTCCTTGCTGTTGCACTGCTCCTGCGCGCTCACTTGACCACTCACATCTATCGAGTCCTGCAAGGTTACCACCGCCGTGTCCACAGCCGTGCACAGCCCAGAGGCATCCGTCGCCGTCGCAATGTACACACCCGCGGGAACCGCATTCGGATTGGCCACCGGCTGGCCGTCTAGCGTCGTCCACACCACCGCGCCCGGCAAGTTCGTCGTCGCCGTCAGCGCTGCCGATGGCTCGCAGGCTATCACGTCCGGTGCCGTTACCGCAAAGTCATCCTCCGAGGGCTTTACCTCGATGGCCACCGGCAAGGCGCAGTCCGCGCTCGGCGTGAAGGTGATGGTGTACGTCCCAAATGCCGCGTATGTGTACGCGCCGCTCGCAGCCGTGCTCGTGCCCACGCCATCGCCAAAGTCCCACACGCCCGAAACGCCGCTGCTGTTGGTAAACAATATCTCCTTGCTGTTGCACTGCTCCTGCGCGCTCACTTGACCGCTCACATCTATCGAGTCCTGCAAGGTTACCACCGCCGTGTCCACCGCCGTGCACAGCCCAGAGGCATCCGTCGCCGTCGCGATGTACACACCCGCGGGAACCGCATTCGGATTGGCCACCGGCTGGCCGTCTAGCGTCGTCCACACCACCGCGCCCGGCAAGTTCGTCGTCGCCGTCAGCGCTGCCGATGGCTCGCAGCCCAGCACGTCCGGCGCCGTTACCGCAAAGTCATCTTCTGAGGGCTTTACCTCGATGGCCACCGGCAAGGCGCAGTCCGCGCTCGGCGTGAAGGTGATGGTGTACGTCCCAAATGCCGCGTACGTGTACGCGCCGCTCGCAGCCGTGCTCGTGCCCACGCCGTCGCCAAAGTCCCACACACCGGGCACGCCGCTGCTGTTGGTAAACAATATCTCCTTGCTGTTGCACTGCTCCTGCGCGCTCACTTGACCGCTCACATCTATCGAGTCCTGCAAGGTTACCACCGCCGTGTCCACAGCCGTGCACAGCCCAGAGGCATCCGTCGCCGTCGCAATGTACACACCCGCGGGAACCGCGCTTGGGTCTGCCACCGGCTGGCCGTCTAGCGTCGTCCACACCACCGCGCCCGGCAAGTTCGTCGTCGCCGTCAGCGCTGCCGAAGGTTCACAGCCCAGCACGTCCGGTGCCGTTACGGTGAAGATGTCATCTGTAATTTCGAGCGGATTAGCGTAAGCATTAGCACAGCCGGCGCCAGGCTCAAAAGAAACCTGGTATGTTCCCGGACCGACGTAATTATAGACAAGGGTGTCCTGACCTTGGGAGTTGGCGCCGTTACCATCTCCAAAATTCCACACTCCTGGCAGGCCGCTGGTATTGATGAAGGCGGCCTGATAGCTATTACACGCCTGTTTTACGAAGAGAAAAGGCTTGATATCGAAGGAGTCTTGAATTGAGACCGGGAAGGTCAGGGTATCAGAACAGCCAAAATTGTTAGCGACAATAAGGGTAATGAGGTAATTACCTATTGGGCCGGCGGCCGTTGTAGTGGCGGCCGAGGGTTGGTCAATAATAAGTGTTGGGGGCAGGGCCGTCCATAGATAAGTGAGGCTATCGGCGGGGTTGAGGTTTTGAGCCACCAGCGGGAACGGCTCATTAGGGCATGCCTTTGGCGGCACAGTAGCGGCCACTTGAGGTTGTCGGCTGATGACTTGCGCCGTGTCGGTGCGCACACATTGGAAAGTATCGGTAGCGATAGCCCGATAGGTGCCTGGCGGTGCAGCAAGGGGGGTGATGGTGTCGCCAGCCAGGGTTGTCCAGACGACAATAGCGGGCTGGTTGGTGGTGGCTTTCAATACGCCAGTGCCCTTACAGATTTCATCGCCCGCTACGGTCAATTCCAGGAGCGGTTGTCGGATGACGGTTACGGTGTCTGCATCGGAGCAGGCGCCGTTGCTCACGCGTAGCCGATAGGTAGTGGTAGTAGGTGGGTTGGCTGACACCTGTTGAGGGCCGGGGTTAAAGAGGAGGAAATCGCTGGGTTCCCAGGTGTAGGTGAAGGTGGAGTCGCCTATGACCGTAATAGGCACTGGACCGCCATCGCAGCTATAGCCGGGAGTCAGGATAGTGAAATCAAGCAGGCTATCTACGCTAAAGGGTTTGGTGATGGTGTCGGTACAGCCATCGGAGGTAGTAACGATGAGGGTGGCAAATCCGGAGTTTCGGTTGGGTATAGGCACCGTGATGTCCGGCTGATTGCTATTAAACGAGCCGCCATTCCACACTATGCGCCATTCCCATTGCACAATAAGGGCTGAAGCGGTGGAGGCGTTGAGGAATTTCACCCAAAAAACGGTGTCAGAACAGAACTTAACAGTACTAAAATCGGCCTTGAGGTCAGAAAGGACGCCGATGTTAATGCCGCCGACGACCGTACACCCTCGGGCATCAGTGGCCGTAACAGCGTAGAAGCCGGGGCCAAGGCCAGTGATAGTCTGCCCTGTGGCGTTGTTAACTCCTGGCCCTTGCCAAACGTATGTGTAGGGCGGCGTTCCGTTGGAGGCTTGGGCAGTGGCGGTTCCGGTTTTGTCGCTGGGGCAATTGAGTTGGGGAGTGCCCGTAACTTTCACTTTCACTTGGGTATGGGTGCCTACGATGCCGCTGGCGGTGCCGCTGCAGCCGGTGGTTTCGTCGGTTACGGTAACGGCCACCTGGGTACCGGGAGCCAAGCCGCCGATTTGCGGCGTATTGAGGGGGCTGATGTTCCAGGTATAGCGGTAATTGCCGCCCGAAGGCGTTACGAGAGCCGTTGCCACACCGTTGTTAATGCCCACGCAGTCAGCCTTTTTTATCAGGAGCTGCACCCTCAAGGTGTCTATTGTGGGTGGGCAGAACAGGGTATCCCGCTCGCAGCCGTTGGCATCGGTAACGGTAACAGTGTATGTCTGCATGGGCATGAGGCCCGTAGAGGTAGCACCCTGGGTGCCATTGCTCCATTGAATGAGGTAGGGCGGCGTGCCACCGAAGGGCAACACGGTCATAGTGCTGGGAAAGCCATTACACGACGGCATATTGGCCACGACATTGAAGCGGATGGGCGAAGGTTCTACGACTTGTATAGCGCCCACGCGGCTATTGCCGGCATTGTCAGACACAGTAACGGTATAAGTACCTGCAGTGAGGTTTTCGATGGTAGGCGTTTGGCCGCCATTGCTCCACTGGTAAGTGTAAGGTGGCGCGCCGCCCGAAACCGTCGCAGCTGCGCTGCCATTGGCATCGCCAGCGCATTTGGGCGCTGTGAAGCTCAAGGTCAGCTGGAGCGGCCCCTGGGCAGAAACCACACCTGACAGTGGCAGTAGGCTCGCCACCCAGCAGATAGCCAGCAATGTTTTCGGGGTCAATATTTGGGCGAAGTATCGAATGGTCATAGTACTGCTTTTCCTTTCAATAGTAGTTGTGAGAAATCCGGGGCTAGCTGGCCCCATGGCTGGGGGCCGGGCTAACGGCGATGACTATCGGGCAATGGTATGCCGTTGGCCATGACGCGCACCCCGATAATCTCGACGCGGCGCTCTCGGGCGGCATCTACGCTGTACACAGACATGCGCCGGTTCTTGGGGTCAGCACTCACGGACTTGGGCGCCTTGGCCGCACCGTTGGGTTCACGCGTCAGCTTCAACTGACCAGATTCGATGTAGGGCTTATAGAGTCCGCCCTCAAACAGGTCAAAGTGGTTGAATACACTGTTCACCCGGCGCGAGGTAAGGTCCAAGTTGTAGGCCGCACTGGCCAAGGGCGAGGCGAAGCCGCTGATTTTGATCTCGATTTCGATGCCGTTTTCGAGCATTTCATAGAGCACCTCGGTAAACATCCGCATGCGGTCCCATTCACCCTTGACGCGCCGCTCGAAGAAAGTGTCGAGGTCGTGGGTAGCCGAGGCCAGCTCCTCACCCGTAAGGCCCTTGCAGAAGGTGTCTATGTACTCCTGCTTCCGCTTGTAGTAAGGCAGGTAAATGTCTTTGTACTGCTCCTGTATGCGCGTAACGCCAATGCGCGACGGGCCGGGCTTGTCATTGTCGAAGTACAGGGTAATGGGCAAATAGGCCTCTGGGCGCAAGGGGCGCAGATAGAGTTTGCGCTCCACACTCTGGAAGGGTGTTTGGGGCAAATCATCGGTACGCACCTCTGCGGAGTCGCGCGAATAGCCTTCTTTGGTGGCAATGATACGGTAACGCGTGTCGTAGAGGATGGTAGCGTGGTAGTCATTGCTGTCTGGGCCAGTGCGGTGCGTCCAGCTTTGGCGCGGGGTCTTTAATTCGATAACGGTAATGGTTACGTCGTTGAGCGGATCCTTGAGGACGTCGTCAAAGACATACACATCCAAGCGCAACCCACGGCGCAGGCGGAGTTCTCGGTATAAGGTAGTGTCTGCTGAGGGCGCAAGACCAATAGTGCTGACGCGCACGGAATCGGGCGTAAAGCCCGGCCGCTGTACCTTCACCTCGTACTCGTGCTGGAACTTGAGCGGGAAGCGATAAATATGCTGTTCGGCTTCGTTGTGCATTTCGGAGGCTAGACCCTTCCCGTCTTCGCCGCGCTCCATCTGCCCGTCGGGCCGCAGGAAGCCCAGGGTATTAAACCAAACATCTGCCCCCGTAAATGGCTTGAGGGAGTCGGCATCCACCACCGTTACCACCAAATCTATCTGAATGGCCTGCAAACAACGGCGCTCCTGCAGCGCCTCTCCCCACAGGCGGCCCGACATCTCGAAGCGCAGGGTGTCGGGGCGAAACCCGGGTTTCTCCGTAACAATCCAATAGGCTTTGCCTGGCTGTAGTGGAAAAGTGTGCTTCGAGCCTGGCACTGCTACGCGACTGAGTTCCTTTGGCCCCTCTGGTGTTACCTCGTACAGCGTCATGGTGGTGTAGAACAGCTCATTGCCGGTACCCTCATCGCAGGCAGCAATGGAGATTTCGGGTTTAGCCACACCGATCTTGAAGATGTCGTAGCAGCAGTCTTCCTCCGAGAAGTTCATGGCGCCCTCCCGGTTGGTCGAGAAGAAGGCCAGGCGGCTATCGTCCGACAGGGAGTAGAAGACATCGTTGGCGCTGGAGTTAATGGGCACAGGCAAGTGCTCCACAGCGCCCCAGGAGCCATCCTGGTAAGGCGCCCGATACACATCGAAGCCGCCCAACCCTTGGCGCCCGTTACTGCTAAAATAAAGCACACCTGTAGGCTCATGGAAAAAGGGCGTTACATCGTCGCCTTCCGTGTTTAGCGCCGACAGGTTGACAGGTTCGGAGAACTGGCCATTTTCGATTTTTGAAAACCAAATATCCTTGCCGCCCTTGCCACCGGGGCGGTCGCTGACGAAGAAGAGGGTCTCGGCGGTCTCTCCGGGCAGAGTGCACACGTATGGCTGAGTGGTTGCGTATCCCTTGATATTGATGTGGCGGGGTAATTTGAGCGGCCGCCCCCAGGTAGCATCTCCTGTGCACGTACGCCGGTAGAGTTCGAACTTCAGCCGGCCCGAGCGGCGATATTTGGCTATGGCATAGTACAGAGCCGTCTGGTCGCGGTTGTAGGCCAAATAAGCCGTGTGTTTGCGGCGCTCATTGATGGGCAGGCGCTGGATGTCAATGCTGCCGTCGTGGCGCGGCTGAGCGCTAAAGAGTTGAATAATGGGTGTTGTAGAGTCCCCCTTGTAAGGGTGCCCATAGGCCGAGTAGTAGAGGCGGTTGTCTTGCCAACGGGTGGCATATTCCGCAAAGGGCGTGTTGACATAATCGCGCAGGCTATCCAACACCACATCTGCCATATTTTGATACACCTGGATAGCCCAGTCGCAATCGCGCATGCCGTCTTGCGCCTTTTTGCGCGTCTCGGGACTAGGAGCCTTCTCGGCCACTTCTTGGTAGAGGGCGCGGGCCTCAGCGTATTGCCCGCTCAGGAAGCGCACCTCGGCCAGGCGCAAGAGCAGCAGGGTGGCATCAGAGCTCAATTGGTTAGCCCGCAAATACTCATAGGCTGCTGCAGCAGTAGCATAGTGCGTATGGGCGGTGGCCGCAGCCGCCAAGCCCTCCCAGGCCGCCGCGTTGCGGTTGTCCAACTTCAACAGGCGCCGGTAGTACTGCATGGCGCCGAAGTAATCGCCCTCGTAGTAGCTACGCCGGGCGCGGTTTTCCAGCGCCTTCAGCGATGGGCCGCGCTCCAGATCGCCGCCGATGCGCTCCGGAATGCCTTTTTGGGCCATTAAAGGCCCGCCTATAATGCCCCATAGGGCCAAGAGTATCCAGTATGTCTTCTTCATAAAAGAGCAAGCGAACAAGGGCATTAGTCAACGGGGCAAGGATGGATTACAGGCTTGATTTTGTACAACCTATAGATGAGGGCCACCTCCGGCCCACCGTTGTTTCTGGTCGCAACCACAAAGTCCGAGAGGTTGAGGTCATAGGAGAAGCCGAGCGTCCAGGTTTTCCAGTGCACTTCTGCTGTCCAAATGAGCGCATCTGTGTAGCGGTGGCGGAAGCTGACGCCCAGCTGCACCGCCAGTTCTTCGTAGGGCCTGTCATCGAGCAACAGGCGGCCCGCCAGCCCGTACACCAGCTCCCGATAGGCGCCCTGCTCCTGATAGAGCACCTGGCCCAAGGCGTCGAACACCGACGACACCTGCACCAAACCCACGCCGTACAGCGCCTTGCGCTCGGCCAAGCGCACGCCGTCGTCGAAGCGCCAGAAGTTGTGCCGCGGCCGATTGACGTGGTGAATGGCCCCACCCACATCGAAACGCGTGCGCTTCTGGCGCGCTTGAAAGCGATAGTTTAGCCCAGCGCTCAGGTCAAAGTAACCCAAGTTATCGCTGAATAGCGAACCGTCCTCGCGCGTACTGGCCGTGGGGTCAAAGAGGCAATCCACAAACTGCGCATCGAACGTCCAGTGCGTCGTATTGAACGACCGCTGCCCAAAGGCCGGAGTTACTCCTACCGACAGAAAGTGGTTCTGTGCTAATGGTAGCGTAAGCCCCAGCGGCAAGCCCACCACTAACGAGGTCAACTCCAAAGCACCCTGGCGGTCGTGGCTCAGCGCCAGCCCACCGGTAAAGTAGCGGTCATAGCGATTGGCACGGTAATAGAATTTGTTCTCCACCGTACCCGAAAACGTCGTGTACGGCACCGGAACACCGCGCCATTGGCTCCGATAGTTGCCCACAAAGCGCACATCTCCCCCAAAAATGCCGCTCAGACCAGGGCTTATGTTGAGCGGCGCATTGTGGAACTGCGAAAAGTGGACGTCCTGCGCGCGGCTCAAGTGGCTGCTCACCAGCAGCACTAAACTCCACAGGACACTGCGATAGATAGGTAGTCTTCTATTCACAAGCTCGTGTTTTTTCTTCCTGAAAGATGCCCTTCCTGCAATCGGCCCTGCCGGGATAACGCTTAAGCGGGGCAAAAAATATACCACCTCCATCCCTCTTTAACAGCCTAAAACGGCCATTCTCCTTGCAGAAGGCAGGGGGAAGGATGAGTAAAAACCGCCTTTTAGCAGCGGGATACCGACTTTGCACAAGGGGAAACGCGGGTAAAGATACACCCAACCATACGGCTGTGCGCCAAGGGAGGTGTGTTCAAAGCAAAAGAGGTTTGTCGCTCAATAGACAAACCTCTTCCTCAGGCGGTGGAGCATGCGGGACTCGAACCCGCGACCTCTGCGATGCGAACGCAGCGCTCTAGCCAACTGAGCCAATGCCCCATTGCGGCGGCAAAAATGCAACCATCTGCTCTACATGCGCAAGAGGCAAACACAAGACGCGGAGACGACAACATGCTGCTACGCCATTAGCCGAAGCCCAGAGCAAGACGGGCACACGCTCGGGGCTGCACAGACGATGCCAACACATCCCCCCTGCGCGAAAAGAAGCCAGAAGCAGTGTAGCCCTTTTCCCCAAAAACCACAAAAGGGAGAAAGGCAGACCACCTCAGCGGCCGAGGCGAGCAGCCACTTTTTCCCCCAAGTATCGCCCCTTTCTTCCACCGTTTTTTTTGGGAAAAACGGCCCTCGGCTTCGGCGCAGCTGCTGCGCGTAGGGCGGCTGGCGGTAGCTGCTGTCTGGCCCCGGGCGTGTTTGCGTCCCGCGTTTGGGCCTTAATAATGGCGCGGCAGCAGCCCCATCTCTCCGCGCATGCACGAGCTATAGCGGTGGCTCGGCCACGAGCTGCGCTGAATTCTCGGGACCAAGCGCGAAGACACCTGCACGCCGCTACGTCATTAGCCGAAGCCAAGGGCAAGACAGGCACACACTCAGGGCCGAGCAAATGACACCGCTCCACCTTCAGGCACGGAAACAGGCCTGCCGTCGCGAAGCCATTTTTCCCAAAAACAATGGGAAAAAATGCGGAGTACAGCGGGTTCTCCTCCGAAGCAGGCTCATGTGAGGGAAGAGAGGCTGGCCTTGGCCATGTACCCTTCTACGGCAAAGACAGCCCAGCAAGTGATGGGGGTGGAGTAACAGGGCGCGAGCAAGCGGACGGCCCAAGCGACCTTGGGGGTGATGGCCCTGAGTTGCTCTCTGCTCTTTTTCATTTCCTCAGCAAAGCCGGCGAAGAAGAGGATGGCGACGCCGTGGCCATCTTGCCAGAAGAGGTCTGCGGCCAAGCTGACCCGTCGCGGCCCTTCAGCGCCGGCGAGAGGAAAGGCCGCCGTGGTCTGCGGGCGCCCGTTGGGCCAGAGATAGCACTGGAAAGCATCAGCGTGTTGCAGGAGCGAGGGCAGCGAAATGCTGCTGGCAACGCCGTAGTTCTGCAAGATGTCGGTGGCCAGTTGGGTGCGCTGTTGGGGAGCCAGTTCGGGGGCATCAGTGGCGAAAAAAACCTGCACGGCGCGCTCGAGTGAGGGGCTGTACTCGCCCTTGAAAGAGAGCGGAGGGGCGAAAGGCACTAGGTCGTTCCAGTGGACGGTGGGTGTGGGCGGCATTTCGGTCTGGGCATCAATCCACAGCAGCGGAAGGTCAGCGGCGTTTGCTCCAGGCGGTCTTTCAAAATAACGGAGCGGCTGCGGGTCAGGGGGCAAAGGCTTGGGCAATTCGGCTGGCTCGATGAATACAGCGGTTTCGGCCATCAGGGCGTGGCCTTGCCATTGGAGCGGGATTTCGGGGTTTTGTGGGTCGAGCAAAGGAATGCCGTCGTCGCCGAAGAAGACGCGGCTGAGCCAGGGTGTTCCGGTGGGGCCTGTGGGTAGGATGAGGTAATCGCGCGCACGGGTGAGGCCCACATAAAGGAGGCGGGCCTCTTCTTCGCGCCCTTGGCGGAGCGCTTGCTCCCAGTGCGGCGTTTGCAGCAGGGCGTCGTGGAGGGCGGTTTTCTTTTCCTGGTCGGCATAGGGATTGACCCAGAAGCGGAGCCAGCGGCCGCCCAAGATGTCGTTGAGGTCGGGAGTGGGGCGCTCGCTTTCTACAGCGACACCCCAGATGTTGTCTTTGGGTTTTGCATCGAGTTGAAGGCAAACGACGATGGGAAACTCGAGGCCCTTGCTGCGGTGATAAGTCATGACGCGCACGGTATCGGGGCTTTCACCGCTGCCTTGGCGGTCGTCGTTGTGGTAGGCCAGTTCATTGAGCCACAGGAGGAAACCTCCTAGCGATGCGCCTGTTTGCATGCGCTGGCAGGCCGACTCGTACTCGGCAGCGTAGGCGCGCAGGCGGTCGAGGTTGTCCAAGCGGCGGTCGGGATTGCCCCAAGCGACGGCGATGTGCTGGAGTTGGAGGGTGGCGATGAGTAGTTCGAGGGTTTCGGCTGGGCTTAGGTCGGCCACCTGGGGGCGCAAGTGGTGGAGTTGTCGTAAGATATCGAACCGCTCCATGTCCCAGCCTTCCTCGGGGCGGGCTAGGCGATAATCTACGATGTCGTGGATGGTTTGCGCGCCACTGAGGACTAGGATTTCGGCGGCGCTCAGGTCATCGGCGGGGTTGAGGAGCCACTTGAGGCAAGCGGTTAGTAAGTGGCCCTCGGTAGTCTGAAGCAGGCCGCTGCGCTCGACGGCAGCCTTGAGGCCGGTGTCGCAGAGGGCTTGAGCCATCACCTCTGCATCGCGGTTGGTGCGGCACAGTACGGCGATGTCTTCGGGGCGTGCGGGACGTGTGTGGGTGCGCTTTTTGTCCCACACAGGGATTTGGCGCTCTAACAGGGCGCGAATTTGGCGGGCGACGTGGCACTCGAGCCAGGGTTTTGCGGGTAGTCGTCGGTGCTCTGACTGCGACAGGAAATGCCAGTGGATGAGGGCTGGCGGTGCTTGGGGGTGGGTGTAGCGTTCGAGGGACAGGGCTGGTTCTAAGGCGACCTGCTCAGTTGGCAGGTGCCGAAAGGCTTGGGTAAAGATGGCGTTGGCGAAATACACCAAGTCGGGGCGGCTGCGCCAGGAGTAGCGCAGGATGTTTTCAGGCTGAATGCCACCGGTGGCCTCGATGACCGCTTCCATGAGACTAGGGTCGGCGCCTCGGAAGCCATAGATGCTCTGCTTGGGGTCTCCCACCCAGATAGCTTGGCGAGCCAGTTGGCTCAATTGGAGGAAGATGTCGAGCTGAATGGGAGAAGTATCCTGAAATTCATCCACCAGCAGGAGATCTATTTCCGCGGCGAGGGTTTGGCGCACCGAAGGGATGCGCAGCAGTTGGGCTACCTGTGCCTCCATATCGGTGTAATCAATGAGGCCGCGCTTGCGCTTGTAGCGCTGGTATTCGGCAATGGCATCGGCGGCGATGTCGAAGGCCGTGCTGATGTACAAGCGGATGTCGTTGCGAAAGGCGGGGTTGGCGCCGTGGTCGTGGGCAAATGCCCGAAGTGGCTCGAAGAGGTCGCGGCTTTTAGCAGCCACGCTCATTTTGCCGATCTTGGCCCATTCGTGCCAATAAAGGAAGCCCCTGTGGGCGAGGGCGGTCTGCATGGCGCGAAGGTCTTCTGCAATTTCTCGGGTTTTCTTGGTGTCGTCGGCGCTGTGGTTTTCGAGGGCCTCGATGGTTTGGGCAAGCAAGTTGGCCAGTTGTTGGTTCCACACCTCAGCGCTTTGGTCGGAGCAGGGCGGGAGCAGTGCCAGAAGGGTTTCTACGGAGCGCTGCTTGCTGCGTTGGAGGGCTTCGGCGGAGAACATGTTGGCGCGGGCTGCTTCGGTTATGCGCCTGATGTCGGCGCGCCAGTCGTAGGTGCCATTGGGCGATTTTTTGGTCAAGCCCAGCATGTCAGCCAAGTGGTTCATGGTAGCGATGCGTTCTTCGTCGAGTACCTCAGCGAGCGACTCGTTGAATAGGCGCTGGTGGTCGCCTTCGGCGATGACCTCGACGATAGGCGAAGCACCGGCCTCGAAAGCGAAGCGTTCCAGCAGCCGTTTGCCGATGCTGTGCACGGTGCCGATAAGGGCGCTGCCCAGGTCGTGCGCGGCCTCCGTTTTGCCTGCCTGAATGAGGCGGCTGCGCACGCGCTCGTAGAGCTCTGCGGCGGCTTTTTGCGTGAAGGTAGTGGCGATGATGCCGCAAGGGCGCATCCCTTGCTCGATGAGGGCAAACATGCGCTCGGTGAGGGTGTAGGTTTTGCCGCTGCCGGCGCCGGCGGAAAGGATGGTGATGGGCATGGGCGTCAGGGGAATGCTTTGGGAGTGCATAGGAGCAGCCCTGGCACTTCTGTCTTTGCTGCTGCAAAGAACGCAAGGACTTGGGAGCCGTTCTGCTGAATTTGAAAGGGTACACATTTTCCGGCGAGGGCTGTTTCCCAAACCACTCGCGCTGCGGCTGCCGCCGCCCACCCCTCCCTTACCGAGGCCGTTTTTTGTTTTGGGGAAAAACGGTCTCGGCGCTTCGGCCTGGCTTTTTGGCGCTCCTGCATCCATGGCGCTCCGGCTTGGGCCTGAGCATGTGCCCGTCTCGCCCTGGGGGCTTAGTAACGGCGCGAGCGGCACCGCAGGGTCGCCGTGCTTGCAGGCGCGGAGGCAGTAGGCTGCTGTTTCGCCATTATTAAGGCCCGAAAGCGGGACTAAAACACGCACAGGGCCAAATAGGAGCTGCGCGCCCAAACTCCACGCCCACAGCAGCCGCTGCGAAGCCGGCAGCCGTTTTTTCACCCCAAAAAAACGGAGGTGAGAAAGGCGATGAGGGTAGGAAGTGGCCGGTTCTACTTTTCACTTTTCACTTCAAAATGGCAGGCTCTAAGGGCACTTTGGAAAATATCATTCATCATTCATCATTCATCACTTCAAAATAGCAACCCCTGCGGACGCTCTGAAAAATGTACCCCTTGCAAACTGCTGAAAAAACGCCGCCCCGGCGCAAAAGCCGGAGCGGCGTTGGCATGTAGAACGGGCGGCTTCGGTAGGGCGAAGCACCCGGGTGAGTGAGTTTAGTTGAACGTGTAGCGGATACCCAGCTGCAGGTTCCAAACGTCGTTGATCGTTTGGCTCCAGTCCAGCGTCCGGCGAGTGTTCCGGTTGAGCAACTGGCTAGTAACGCGATACTTCGGCGTGGTGCCATCTGTATCTACTCCGCGGCTGGTGAGCGGAATGCTGGCAATGATGCGGCGATCCACCCCCCAGTTAGAGTTGATGAGGTTGCCCACGTTGAAGATGTCCACGCGGAACTGGAGGGCGTTGCGCTTGCCACCGACCATAATGAAGAAGTCGCGCGAAATGGCCAGGTCAAAGCGGTGCAGCATCGGGCGGATGCCGCCATTGCGTTCTGTGTACTGGCCGCGGCGGCTGTTGAGGTACGGGTCTTGGCTGATGTACTCCTCGAAGAAGGCCGCTTGTTGTTCGGGAGTATATGTAACGCCGCCCGTCGTCCAGGACTCAAATACTAGGTCCGAAGCCTTGTTGGGAACAAAGAGCAGGTCATTGCCCACTACGCCATCGCCGTTCATGTCGCCGGCGTAGGTGTAGGAGAAGCGGTTGCGCTGGATACCTTCATAACCAATAGTAAATTGGGTAGTGCCACCACTTTTCTCTCCGAAGGTGGTGCGGTAGCTGAACAGACCGATGAGGCGGTGCGGCACGTCATTATTGGCAAAGGACAGGTCGAGGCGGTTATTGCCGTTGACGGAGCGGGCGCCTGTCCAGGAGCCGATAGCGATGAAGCCAGCACTCATCAGGTCGCGGGCGCGGCTGTAGGTGTAGGCAAACATGCCGTACAGGCCGTTGCGCTCGGGATACTCCAGTTTGAAGGTGGCGCCTAAGTAGTCGCCCTGGTTGGTCGTGGTCAGCACGGTCAAGCTGGACACATTGCTCACGACGCGCGTTGGGGGTGTATTCTGCGCAGTAGCGCCTACCTGGCCCGGATAGCGCGGGCGCTGGTCGGGACCGGTGAAGTTGCTGATGGCAGGGCGGGAGTTGGCGTTGTAGTACAGCACTGCGTTAACGTTGCGGTTGTACAGGACTTCTACCGTAGCCACTAAGTTGAGCGGCAGTTTTTGGTCAATAGCGATGTTGGTCTTCAGCACCTGCGGGAAACGGTAGTTCTGGTCTGTGATGGCAATTTCGAAGGTGCTGGGCAGGGTCGGCGTTTCGGGGGTGAAGATGGTGGCATCTTTCACCAGCGGATACACGCGAGTATTGGTGTTAGTTACATCAATGAAGCCGGTCAGCACGCCGTTGTTGCCGATCTGGTTGGAAAGCCATACGTAAGGCGGGCGGCCAGTGAATATACCCACACCACCGCGGATCTGCGTCGTGCGCTTGCCAGTTACATCCAGGTTGAAGCCCAAGCGCGGCTCCCACAGCAGCTGGGGTTTGGGCAGTTGGCCCGTGTTCACCTTCAACGGGTTGCCGTTGAGGTCTAGGAAGGTCGAGTCAATAATGGTATTGTTCGTCAGCGCTTCCGTTTCTCCCAGGTCAATCAGACTACCGCGCACGCCAGCGGTCAGCGTCAGGCGACCCAACTGGATCTGGTCCTGAGCGTACAAGTCGTACTTGTTGGCAATGAGTATCTGCAGGGGGTCGGCGTTGTTCGGAAGGGCCGAATAGCGGTACTGGAAGCGCTCGATGCGCACCGAGTCGCCGCGCATGGCGCCGAAGAAGTCTTCCAACGAGCTGAAGATGTACACGCCGTTAGAACCCGGGAAGAAGAGGTTATTGGACTTAAAGCGCTCGTAGTTGGCCCCTACCGTGAAGGTATGCTGGCCAGCGTAGATGGACAGGTTGTTCGTTACGTGGAAGGTGCCGTAGTTCAGCTGGTTCTTCGGCGTGAAGGGGTCGAAGCCCGCCGAGATGTACGTCTGACCATCCTTGCGGATGTCAATAGTCGGGATGAGTTCGCCCTTGTAGCGGCGGTCTTCGTTTTGGTAGTCGTAGCCAATGCTGAACAGGTTCGACATGCGGTCGCTGAACATGGAGTTCAACTCCGCCACGATAGAGCGCGTATTATCCTGGATGATGTAGCCCGAGTTCTGATACGACATCGAGTTGATGTTCGTCGTGCGGCTACCTGCGCCCAGCGATGAGCTATTGCTGATGTTGATGTCCGCATCCGAGTCGTGGTGCGTGTAGCGGATCATCAGCTTGTTGCGGTCGTTGAGGTTGAAGTCTAAGCGCGCCAGGAACTTACGTGAATTGGTCAAGTTGTTGTACGCCTCATAAGGACCGGTTACATAGCCGAAGCGGTCGAGGAGCACTTTGCTGACGGAGTCCAGGTCGCTTTTCAGCACGCGCGTTACTTGGCCCGGGTTGGTGCTTCCGTTGGCGACCCATGGCGTAGCGGGTTCGGATTTGCCCACCACTTCGCCGCTGAGGAAGAAGAAGACCTTGTTCTTCACAATAGCGCCACCGACGCGAGCACCGTAGATGTTTTCAGAGAAGGGCGTGGTGGACACATTCACATCGCGGGCCTTGTTGCCATACATATTGGCCGTGCGGCGGAAGCCGTACACCGAGCCTTGAAAGTCGTTGGTGCCCGAGCGCGTAACGGCGTTGATACCTGCACCCACAAAGCCCGTTTGGCGGACGTCATAGGGTGCTACGTTGACCTGTACTTCTTCGATGGCATCCAAGGAGATAGCCGTCGAGCCTGTGCGACCGCCTGCGATGGCCTCGCTGCCCAGACCGAAGCCGTTGTTGAACACCGAGCCGTCAATGGTGAAGTTGTTCAGGCGCGGGTCTTGAGCGCCGAAGGAGCGCCCGTCGCCGTTGGGGTTGTACCTCGTTACCGAGTTGATGCTCCGGCTGCCGATAGCAGGTACCGAAGTAACTACTCGCTCCGAAAAGGTCGAGGCCGCACCCGTGCGCTGCGAGGAGAACAGGTCGGCTCGCTCGCTGCGGATGAGCACTTCTTCCAGAGCAACACCCGCTTCCTTCATCTGGAAGTTTACGTTGGTGGCTACGCCGAGGTTCGTGAAGATGTTCTCTTGGGTTTCTGTCTCATAGCCTGTGTATGTCGCCGTAACGGTGAACGGGCCACCTACGCGCACTGCGGGCAGGGTGTAGCGGCCGCTGGCATTAGTCGTGGTGCCATAGCGGGTGCCAGAGGGAACGTGCGTAACCACTACTGTAACGCCCACAAGGGCTTCCCCACGAGTATCCGTAACGGAGCCTGTAATGGTAGAGGTAGTTACCTGTGCAAAAGCGGTCAGACCGCCCAACAGCAAGGCAGCCAGGGCGAGGCCCTTTCGCACGCGCATAGCCATTGCTTGGGTAAGCGTAGCAAAGTTCATACGATGAAGAGTTTGGTGAACGGTTGTGAAATCGGAGGCAAAAGTAGAGCGCCCTTGTTAAGTTCCGATTAAGTTTAAGTGCATGCAAGACGCCTGTTTTTTGAGGTAATGTTTTAGTACATCGCAGTGAAAGACATAGGAACAGAAACATTCTTCTGCCATGCTCTTTCTCCACACCTCACCCCTCTGCGCTGTACATAGCACTCATGCCCCTACTTGAGCAAGCCCGTTTGCCTACCTTTGGGCCATCTCAACGGCAATCAGCAAAAACATTCCGAAGACATGAAGAAACAAGTATTCGCTCTGCTTGTAGGCTTATGCCTCTCCTGGGCTGCTCACGCTCAAATCGTCATCACCGAAATCATGTACAACCCGCCGGAGAACGGCACGGACTCTTTGGAGTACTTGGAATTCTACAACAACAGCGCTAACCCTGTCAATCTGGAGGGCTGGTATCTGTACGGCGTCAACTTCACTTTCCCATCTGTTACGCTCAATCCGGGTAACTATATCGTTATCTCTGTGAATGCGACCGCCCTGTTCAACCAGCTGGGTATTACCTCCTTGCAATGGGGCACCAATAGTGCCTTAAGCAATATGGGCGAGCTCCTCCTGCTGCTCAACCCGGCAGCCGATACAATTTGCCGAGTGCAGTACAGCAACGCCGCCCCTTGGCCCACCGAAGCAGCGGGTAATGGCGCCTCTCTCGTCCTGTGCGACTCTAACAGCGACCCCAGTCTGCCTTCCAGCTGGCGCGCCGCCACTACGCCCACTGGCGTTACCATCAATAACCGCATGATTTACGCCAACCCAGGCGCCCCGTCGCAGTGCCCCACGAGCGTGGTGGCCAATGACGACTCTGCCGTAGCACCCACGGGAGAGCCTACGGTCATCAATGTACTGCAGAACGACGTCTTCCCGGGGCAAGGCACCACTACAATTTCCATCGTCGTGCCGCCACAACAAGGAACGGCTACCATAAATCCTAACGGCTCCTTGACCTACACCTCTGCCCCAGGCTATTGCGGCCCCGACAGCCTCACCTACCGCGTATGCCAAGGCAACGACTGCGCCGAGGCCAAGGTACGCATTACAGTGCGCTGCTATCCACCCTATTCTATCGGCCAAATCAACGGCGTCAATAGTCAAGGTGTTGCAGACTCTACTGGTGTGTACTGCCAACTGACCGCTACCGTTTACGGCGTCAATCTGCGCGGCACCAACGGCCTGCAGTTCGCCATGATTGACGACAACCACGACGGCATCACCGTCTTCAGCGCCACGCGCAACTTCGGCTACAGTGTCAAGGAAGGCGATCGCATCACCGTCCGTGGACTTGTTAGCCAGTTTAATGGTCTTCTCCAAATCTTGCCCGACACCCTCTTCAGACTTTCCTCTGGAAATCCCTTGCTGCAGCCCATCGAGGTCATAAAGCCTAGCGAAAACACCGAAAACAAACTCATCCGCATCCGCAAACTGCGCTACGTGGACATTAACCAGTGGGCACCTGGCATTGGCGCCGGCTTCAATGTCTTTATGGTCTCCGACGACCACCCTAACGACACCGTGCTGGTGCGCATTGACAACGACGTGGACCTCTTCAACCAGGCTCCACCGCCTGTACCCTTCGACCTAACGGGTATCGGTTCCCAGTTCGACGTGGACACACCCTACACTGGCGGCTACCAGATATTGCCGCGCTACATCCCGGATGTGAGCACATTGGTGCGCACTCGCGAAGCCGACTTCAGCCCGTGGGTGCGCCTAATGCCCAACCCAGTGAATGATGTGCTCCGCCTACAATTAAGCGAAACCTTTGATCAAGTGCAGGTCTTCAGCGCCGATGGCCGCCTCATCACCGTACTCTTCCGCCCCACAGGCGAAGTGCTCCTGCCCGTACAAACCCTCGGACCGGGCACCTATCTGTTAAGGTTTGAGAAAGAACAGGCATACTGGACGACACGCTTTGTAAAACAGTAGGCCACCCCTGCTCTTTTGGCGCCTGCACCCGCTTTTCCTTTTCCGGGAGCGTGCAGGCGCCATTTTTCAGCAGGCAGCCCTCTTCACCCAAAACCTGCACGACCTTAGGATGTTGTGACAGCCACCCACAACAGCCACAATGGTCGGAGCGCTCCCTGCAGACTGTCATCTTTTACCAAAATTCATTGCTCATCTATCTTCCTTTTATGAAATACCGCCTGTTTGGAAAATCCGGCCTTCGCGTCTCGGAACTCTGTTTTGGCGTCATGACCTTCGGCACTGAATGGGGCTGGGGTGCCGACTATGAAGAGAGCAAACGCCTTTTCGACACTTACGCCGAAGCTGGCGGCAACTTTCTGGACACCGCCAACCGCTATACTGAAGGCACTAGCGAGCGCTGGCTAGGTGAATTTATCCGCGCCGATCGCCACCATTTCGTCGTGGCTACGAAGTACACCCTGCGCGACCGCATGGGTGATCCCAACTTTTGCGGCAACCACCGCAAGAACATGATGCGCTCCGTCGAAGACAGCCTCCGCCGTCTCAACACCGACTTTGTGGACATCCTCTGGGTACACGCTTGGGACGGCATCACGCCTACTGAAGAAGTGCTCCGCGGTCTGGATGACTTAGTGCGCAGCGGCAAAGTACACTATATCGGCATCTCCGACACACCTGCTTGGGTGGTCAGCCACGCCAATACTATGGCCGAGCTGCGCGGCTGGACGGCCTACGTTGGCCTCCAAATCGAGTACTCTCTCCTGCAGCGCTCTGCCGAGCGAGACCTGTTGCCTATGGCGCGCCATTTCGGCATGGCCATCACGCCATGGGGCATTATTGGCGGTGGCGCCCTCACGGGGAAATACCTGAAGAGCGACAGTGCCAGCAACCGCATACCCGAAACCAGCAGCCGCCGCAGCGAACGCGCCAACCGTATTGCGGCCGAAGTGGTACGCATCGCCGAAGAACTCGGTGTGAGGCCCAGCCAAGTCGCCATCAATTGGGTACGTCAACACGACCCAAACCTCAACATCATCCCTATCATCGGCGCGCGCCGAACCGAGCAACTACAGGAGTCTATCGGTTGCCTCCAGTTTCAGCTGCCGCCCGAAGCTATGGAGCGATTGGACAACATCAGCGCCATCGAACTGGGCTTCCCGCACGATTTCTTAGCCTCCGATGGCATCAAGGATGTGGTCTTCGGAAACCAATACCACAACATCATCATTCGCTAAAAACCTACCGACAAAATCCGCACTGCCATGCCTTTCGAAGATATTGATAACTTGCCCATCACTTGGGACGACCACGAAGACATCGCTATGAAACTATACGAGCGCTTCGGCGATGAGTTCGACGAGAGTAAAATCTACCGCATTCGCTTTACTGACCTGTTGGAGTGGATTTTGGAAATACCCAACTTCGTCGGCAAACGCGAAGAATGCAACGAAGCGCACTTAGAGCAAATCCAGGCCAAATGGGTTTACGAATGGAGAGACAACAACTCATAAAGTTTGGCACAGAGCCAACATCCCCCGCAACGGCAGAAACAGCACCGGTAGAGCTGGTCCATCTATTTGACAAGTTCAATGCTGTGCGCGCTTTTGTCCTCGATGTGGATGGCGTACTCACCGATAACTTCGTGCACCTCACCGAAAGCGGTGAGCAGTTGCGCCGCATGAACATCCGCGATGGCTTAGGTATCCGCATCGCGATGCAAAACGGCTTCCCCTTCTGCGTCATCACTGGAGGGCGTTCGCAGGGCGTCATCAAGCGCCTCAGCTGGCTAGGTATCGAGCACATCTACTCGGGTATTTCCGAAAAATGGCCTGTGCTGCTTCAATTCTTGGAGGCCGTTCAGCTGCGCCCTACTGACGTGTGCTACATCGGCGACGACCTGCCCGACCTGGAAGTCCTGCGCAAGGTAGGCTTAGCCGCCTGTCCTTCCGACGCCGTAGCCGAGGTGCGTGCCGTGGCCGACTATATCTCGCCTCTGCCCGGTGGCGCTGGCTGCGTGCGCGACCTCATCGAGAAGGTGCTCAAGACCCAAGACAAGTGGCGCTATTGAGTATTCACCTGCGCCGCTTAGGGCATTTTTTTCAACTTTTCACCGGGCTACTGTGGGTAATAATTGAACAAAGCACATCCTCTCTGGTTAAAAAGGCCAACTATTTCAGACCAAAACCCACAGCATGCGCAAGAAGGTCATCGTCATTGGGGCGGGCTTTGCCGGTTTGTCAGCAGCCTGCTATTTGGCAGCAGAAGGCTATGACGTAACCATCTTAGAAAAAAACAGCGTCCCCGGCGGTCGGGCGCGCCAGTTTGAGGCAGAGGGCTTCGTCTTCGACATGGGCCCCTCTTGGTACTGGATGCCCGATGTCTTTGAGCAGTTCTTCGCTCATTTCGGCAAGAAAGTCTCTGACTACTACCACTTGGTACGGCTTGACCCCTCCTATCGCATCTATTTTGGCGAGGGTGACTACATGGACGTACCTGCCCAGATGGAAGCCCTTGAGGCGCTTTTCGAGCGCATCGAGCCGGGCAGCGCGCAGCATCTGCGCCAGTTTCTCGATGAGGCCGCCTACAAGTATCGCGTCGGCATGAACGAGTTCGTGCAGAAGCCCAGCCTGAGTGTCTGGGAGTTTGTCGACGTGCGCATCCTCACCAGCTTGGTGCGCTTGCATATGTTCAGCTCGCTGGCACATCACGTTCGCAAGCGCTTCCGCAACGAACGCCTGCGCCAATTGCTCGAGTTTCCCGTGCTCTTCTTGGGCGCCACGCCCGAAAAGACACCGGCCCTGTATAGCCTGATGAATTACGCCGACCTGAGCTTGGGCACGTGGTATCCCATGGGCGGCATGTACAAAATTGTGGAGGCCATGGTCGCTTTAGCTCAGGAGCTGGGCGTCCAACTTCGCCTCAACTGCCCGGTGAAGCAAATCATCGCGCCCAACGGACGCGCCACTGGCGTCTTAGCTGCAACAGGCGAAACCCTTCAGGCCGATGCCATTGTAGGAGCTGCCGACTACCACCACATCGAGTCCCAGCTCCTTCAGCCACAACTGCGCCAGTATAGCGAGCGCTACTGGCAAACGCGCACCATGGCACCCTCTTGCCTGCTCTACTACATCGGCGTGGGAAAGCGCCTGCGCAACATGCTCCACCATACGCTCTTCTTCGATGAAGACTTCGGCCGCCACGCCCGCGAGATTTACGAAACGCCGCGCTGGCCTGAAAAGCCGCTCTTCTACACCAGCGCCCCATCCCTGACCGACCCCTCCGTAGCACCCCCAGGCAAGGAAAATCTTTACATCCTCATCCCTATAGCGCCCGGATTGCCCGACACACCAGACATCCGCCAACGCTATCTCGACCTCGTCATGCCGCGCTTGGAGCGCCTCACCGGCCAGAGTGTTCACGACAGCATCGTATATTGCCGGTCGTTTGCCTATGCTGACTTTATCAACGACTACCACGCTTTCAAAGGCAATGCCTATGGTTTGGCCAACACGTTGCTTCAGACGGCTTTTCTCAAGCCCAAAATGCGCAACAAGCGGGTATCTAATCTCTTCTACGCCGGCCAACTGACCGTGCCGGGGCCGGGCGTACCGCCGGCCCTCATCAGTGGGCATGTCGCAGCTAACGAAATTAAAAAGGTGCTTGCATGAACCATATCCAGCTCTACAACACCACCTGCTCGGCGTGCAGCAGTCTTATTACACGCCGCTATTCCACTTCCTTCTCCCTCGGCATCCGACTCTTCCACAAGCGCTTCAGGGGGCCTATATACGGCATCTACGGCTTTGTACGCTTTGCCGATGAAATCGTGGACACCTTCCACCATTGCGACAAAAAAACCCTTTTGGAGCGCTTCCGCAAAGACACTTATCGCGCTATCGAGGAGCGCATCAGCCTTAACCCCGTCTTACATGCTTTTCAACAAGTCGTCCACCAGTATAGCATCGAACGCGACCTCATTGATGCCTTCCTGAAAAGCATGGAGATGGACCTCTACCACAACGCCTACGACCGCGACGGCTACAACGAGTACATTTACGGCTCTGCTGAAGTGGTAGGCCTTATGTGCCTACGCGTCTTCTGCGAAGGCAACGAAGCCCAATACCAGTCCCTCAAAGAACCCGCTCGACGCCTTGGCGCCGCTTTTCAAAAGATCAACTTCCTGCGCGATATCCGCAGCGATTACGACGAGCGTGGGCGCGTCTATTTCCCAGGCGTGGACTTCCAGCGCTTTGATAATGAGGCCAAACGCCGCATTGAGGCCGACATCCAGGCAGATTTCGACGCTGCTCTCGAAGGCATCCGACGCCTGCCCAAAGGCGCACGCCTCGGCGTCTATCTCGCTTACCGATACTACACCCAGCTGTTCGCCAAAATCAAGCGCGCCCCAGCCCAACGCATCGCGCAGGAGCGCTTCCGCGTCTCAGATCGCCGCAAAATGCTCTTGCTCTTCAGCTCCACCCTGCGTCATCAGCTCAACTTCCTGTAGTCCTCTATCGAAAAATCTGCCTCGGGCCGCGGCGGCTGCATCGGCAATTGCTCCAGCCCCTCCACCAGCGTGCGCGCAATGAAGTAATCACGATACCAGCGATCATCCACCGGGCAAATGTGCCACGGTATGCTGCTATTGTTCAAGATGTACTCGTATGCCTTCATATACGCTTCCCAATGCGTGCGCTCCTTCCAGTCGCCCGGGTTGTGTTTCCAGTACTTCTCCGGGTCTTCCAAGCGCTCTAACAGTTGCTTCTTTTGCTCTTCCTTCGAAATGTGCAGGTAGAACTTGAAGATGAGCGTATCGTTGTCGAAAGCCAGCAATTCCTCGAAGGCATTGATAGCCCGCATGCGCTGCTCCACCCGCTTCGTGTCAATCCAGCCATGTACCCGTTGGATGAGGATGTCTTCGTAATGGCTCCGGTTGAAGATAGCTATCATGCCCCGGCGCGGCGCCACCTTGTGCACCCGCCACAGGAAATCGTGGGCAAACTCCTCCTCCGTGGGCTTCTTGAACGCCGTCAGCGTCAGACCCGTGATGCGACAGGCATCGAACACCCGGTGCACGGCCCCATCCTTGCCGCTGCCGTCCATGCCTTGCAGCACCACCAGTACCGAGTACTTCCCTTCGGCGTAGAGGCACTGCTGCAGGTCGCCCAAGCGCTTGACCAGCTTACGCGTTTGACGCTCGATGTCGTCCTTGTCCAAGCCTTTGGGCGCCGTCGTCGGCACCTCCGAAAGGCGAATAAGAGGCTTGCTCATGCGAAGTCAGAAAGTGGAGTGGTGAACGTCTGTAAGTCCTTAGCGTCCGGCAAAAATCCGAAAGCCGCCCTTTCTTCCAGTATTTTTTGGGAAAAAACGGGCTGCCGTCTCACTCAGACCTTCGCGGCCCTCACCTAGCTTGCCCATCTCCTGTCTCGCCCGGGCGCGTTCCCGTCCCGCTTTTGGGCCTTAATAATGGCGCGGCGGCAGCCTCTTAGCGCCGCGCTTGGCGAGGGTGTGCCCGTCGCTCGGGCTACTTCTTCTGCAGCGCTCGTACTTCGTCTTCGCTCAGGCCAGTAGTGAGGGCAACCTTCTCCACAGGCATGCCTTGTTGCAGCAGGGTGCGCGCTAACTCTATTTGCAATCGGCGAGCGTTCAGGCAGGCCTCCTCCTCGCGTTTTCGCGCTTCTTCCTCGCGTTTTCGCGCTTCTTCCTCGCGCTTGCGAGCTTCTTCCTCTCGCTTGATGACCAGCGCTTTGTCCCTGCGGAGTTCCGCCTCTCGCTGGCGCGCTATCTCTTGCGCTCGGAGCGCCTCCTCCCTCTCTTGGCGCATCGCTTCCTCCAAGCGTTCTATG
>FWPU01006374.1_pt1 | contig 23718 bp, 15 predicted proteins | sample 2228361 | NCBI WGS metagenome assembly FWPU01 (sample SAMEA103939777, study PRJEB20133) | metagenome
TTCTCGTAAATTCGGTAGCGTTTGTACACTTTAGCGCCTAAGCTTTCGTCCACGCCGCGCATCCTGACGCCGATGCCCTCCTCCGGGCTGTCGGCGGCACCTCCGCCGGTCCCGCCCCTCGACCGGAGAGCGGGTCGTACGCCCGCCCGGTGAGGAACTCGTGGGCCGCCTTCTCCACCTGGAACGGATCGGAGAGGGCCGACAAATCCGCCCCGGCCCGGCCGCGCGCCGCGGCGCGGGCGGCCAGCCCTTCCCAGTCGAGCAGGACGGGCCCTCCGGTCGAGGCCACAAGCCACGCCGACGCGCCCGGTGTCGCCCGCACGCCGGGGAAGACCGCGGCGGCGGTGCGGAAAACGATCCAGTTGCGCCGCAGCAGCTCATCCGCCGAATAGCCCGACGGCGCCGCCAACGGACCCACCGCGAGGACGCCGCCGGCGGCGAGGCGGCGTCGGGCGAGCTCGAAAAACTCGGCCGTGTAGAAACGGTTCGCCAGGGCCGTGTCCGGCTCGCCGGCGGAAACCAGAATCACGTCATAGAGGGCCTCTCTTCTCAGCGAGCGCCGGGCGTCGCCGGCCGCCGTGACGATCCGCCGGTCGGCAAGCGCCGCGGGATCGTAGCGGCGGATCAGATCGAAGATCCTCCGGTCCGGCTCCACCGCCTCCACGAGTTCGGCGCCGTGCAGGAGGGCCTCGCGCGGAAACCATGAGCTCGCCCCCGCGGAGAAGATCCTCCGCGGCGCCGGGTGCTGGAGCAAGACGGCGCAGGCGATCGGGACTCCGTCACCGCCGTCGGGCAGGGTGGTCCAGAGCCGCCCCCCCCGGTAGATCGACACGTCGCCGCCGCGCTCCAACGCCGCGCAGGGCCCGTCGTGGGAGTCGAAGGTCTCGACGAGGCGGAAGCCGGGGCCCAGGTGGCGCCAGTAGCGTTCCCATGCCGCGCGGTCGAGCTTCCCGGAGAAGACCGCCAGCGCCGCCGACGCCGCCATACCTGTCGCCCCCGCCCACCGGCGGCCCGCCGCCAGCCAGGCCGCCCATAGGACCGCCCCCGCCGAGGCGGAGAGCGCGAACGACCCGAGCGCGTGCGCGCCGGCCGCGGCCGAGGCCGCGCCGATCGCTGCCCCTGCCGCCTCGAGGGCGTAGATCCGCCCGGGCCTGGGCGAGCCCCTGACTGCCCAGGCGAACGAGGCGCCGATGACCAGCCCCAGAGGGGCGAGGATAGCGCCCGCCGAAAGCGCCAGGCCCGCCAAGGGCAGGTAATGGCCCGCGGGGATCCCGAAGATTGGGGGAAGGCACCGGATCGCCCATATTGCGCCCGGGAGGATCGGAAAGAGCAGGGCGGAGGCGGCCTGAAGCGCGGCCGCCGGATCCCGCCCCCACTGCGACCCAATCGCGCTCCCCGCCGCCGTCCAGAATAGCCACAGCCCGAACAGGATCGCGATCGAAAGCTCGTTGCCATAGAAGACGGCGAGGAACTCGCGTGCCAGCGCCACCTGAGCGGCCTGTCCGGCGAGGCCGAATGCGAAGGGTATCAGCGGGTGGACGGGGCTCACCGGGGGCCTGTCGTCCGTGCTCACGGCTCTTGGGGTGGAGGGGGAGGTCTCATCCTGCAGGCGGGCTTCTCGGCCTCGAGGTCGGCCCTGGGGACGGGGATCTGAGGCTTCCGCTCGAGCCGCCGGATCAGCTCGTCATATATTTCGGTCGAGCCGGGGCTCAGCAGGAAGTAGGCCCGCTTTATCCGGTGGTCTTCCGCCTTGGGCCCGGCCGAGAGCTTGGCGGCCAGCTCGGCGCAAGAGAGCTCGAAGTCCGTCTCCGAGAGGGCCCTCGCCTCATCCATGACCTTCCTGAACCGGGCGCGCGCGGACTCGCGGTCCGCCTCGGTGGCGCCCGGCCTCCTGGCGTCTTCCAGTCCCGCGAAGAAGTCCGCCATGCGGTCGCGTGCCGCGGGCCACATCCGCTCGGGGATCTTCCGGGCGCGCCGCAAAAGGTCGTCGGCCCACTCCGGGGCGTCCGCCTGGCCCACGCGGACCGGGTCGGCCAGGTTCGAGGGAGGCACCAGGCAGCAGGAAAAATCGGAGAAGACGGCCCTCTGGGCGTCGGTGAGCACGGCGTCCACGCGGGGCGCCATGGTCCAGACCAGCACGAGTCCCCGCCAGCCGTAGAGTCCCAGTGAGTGCGCAGAGCTGACCTCGGATCTGGCCCACGACTGGAACGGCGTCGCCGTCTGTCCTTCCCCTGGGGATGCATGACAGCGCAGGCAGGACGTCCTGTCATACCCCCGCCGCGGGGGCCTCAGCGTTTCGCGCAGGATGCGGGATTCCGCCGCCCTCGCCTTGGCCACGCGGGCCCTGAGCTGATCGCTCACCTGTTCGCCCCGCAGTATCACGTCGTGGAGCTCCCGGTAGACGGCGCGCGGCTCCTCCAGCTCCTTCAGGAAGGAGCCCTTAGGTGCCGGCGGCGCGGCGCCCGCCTTCTCGACGCGCTCGGCCATCTCGCGCAGTTTCCTGACCTGGGCGACGTCCAGGTTCAGGCCGTTGACCGCGTTTATCGTGGAGAGGTGGATGATTTGGAAGCCGAATTCCGCCAGCTGCTCCTCCCACGGGGCCTGGTCCTTCCCCGCGTCGTCGGAGGCGGGGCCTGCCGGCGGCAGCAGGCACAGCGCGGTCGCCAGGGCGATCCTCATGGTCTTCCTCCCGATCGTTCCCAGATCCCCGGAATCCTGGCGCGGCAGAACCCGCATGCGCCGTCGACCATCCTGTTTTCCAGTATCTTGAAGCCCAGGCGCAGTATCACCTCCTTGTGACATGCCTGGCAGCGCGTGTTGTTCCCCTCGTGAGGCGAGACGTTGAAGATGTAGACGTGCTCCAGGCCCGCGTCCTGGGCGATCTTTCGGCACCTCTCCAGCGTGGGAAGGGGAGTTCTCGGCAGGTCCTTGAGGCGGTACTCCGGGACGAACCGCCCGAAGTGCAGCGGGATCCCCGCGCCCAGGGTCTTGCGGATCCAGTCGACCATCTCCTTGATCTTGGAGAAGTCGTCGTTGTAGCCGGGCACGACGAGATTGACGATCTCCAGCCAGACGTTCTCCTCGCGGACGACCTCGAGCGCCCGCAGGACCGGCTTGAGCTGGGAGCCGAGGACCTTTTCGTAGAAACTCTCGTCGAACCCCTTGAGCGCCGCGGCGAAGGCGTCCACGTTACGGCACAGCCTGCGCAGTGGATCCGGGTTGACGAAAAGGGCGCTGGCGACGACGTTCCTGAGACCGTTGCGGCGGGCCAGCGCCGAGACGTCCGCCGCGTACTCGAGGAAGGCCACGGGCTCCGTGTAGGCGTAGGCCAGTATGCGGACGTCCTTCTTGCCGGCGCCCTCCACGGCCTTGTCCGGGGGCAGGTCGAAGGTCTTGAGTTCTTCGGGCCTGGATTGTGACTGTTGCCAGTTCTGGCAGTAGAGGCACCGCAGATTGCAGCCGCCCACCGCCAGGGAGAGCGTCCTCTCCCCCGGCATGAAGTGCGCCAGCGGGAGCTTTTCGACGGGATCGACCGCCAAGATACATGGGTTGCCGTAGGCGTGGGACAGTAGCCTGCCGTCGTGGTTGGTGCGGGTCCGGCAGAAGCAGGTCTGCCCCGGATCCAGGACGCAGTTGAGGGGGCATACGAAGCACTGGGTCCTGCGTCCATCGAGGGTCTTGGACTCGGGGACCTCCTTCAGGAAGTTCGACTGCTCGGCCTCCCGGCCGAATGCCTCCAGGATCTCGAGGGCCGGCAGGACCCCCGCGGCGCCTTCCAGGAAGGCCCTCCGGCTCATTTCGCGCATCGCAGGCCGCCCGTCTTGATCTTGAACAGATCCACGCCGGCTTCACGGTACTTGTCGAATTTGCCCGCTCCCATGGCCCGCTCGAGGATCGACTCCGCGTCCTCCTTGATCCTGGCGAGGCGCTCGAAGTACGTCTGCTCCGACCCGGGGACCTTCAGCCACAGCAGCGCGAACGCCTCGTTTTCCTGCTTGGCCAGCAGCTTCTTGAGGAATTCCGACAGCACGTTCCGCCCGTCGTCCCTCTCCGAGGAAAGCAGCGTCAGGAGCTCGACTTGGGCGCGCGAGACGGCCTCGCGCACCTTGTCGGCCTCCTCGCATGAAAGGTCGAGCCACTCCGCGATCTCTCCGAGGTGCGGCTCCGGTCCCGGCGGTTCTCGGCGGGGGCGCGCGGCGGCGGGGCGGCCGCAGGAACCGCATGAGCCCGCGGCCGGGATCCGGTCGAGATCCGCCTTCGGGGTCTCGCAGACGTGCCGGATCTTTTCCTCCAGCAGAGGCGCGATACGCGGGTTGAGGAGGTATTTCCCGGCCTTGGTGAGCCCGCCCGATGCCCTGGTGAAGTAGGCGGAAAGCTCCTGCGCCCTGTCATGATGCTCCCGGATGGGCCGGATGGCCTCGAGCGCAAGTTCGCTCTTTCCCAGCTCGAAATCCTCGTCGCTCATGGAACGGATCCGCTGCGCGAGCCTCAGGAGGCGCTCCATCTCCGACTTCCGCTTGCCGGCCTCGAAGGGCCCCAGGAAATTTTCCTGGAAGGAGAAGTAGAGCTCGAAGAACGCCTCGGCCACCGGCTTCCACGCCTTCTCCGGGAGGTGCCGCAACATTTCCAGCTGGTCCTCGATGTCGCGGTGCTCTCCCCGGGACTGGCCCACGCGGACCGGATCCTTCAGGTCGTGGGGCGGGATGATGCAGGGGTTGAATTCCTCGGCCACACGTCTCTGGGCGGGGGTCAGCAGGGCCGCGAGTCTCTTCTCGATCGCACGGAGCCCTTCGGCGTAATCTTGCCTGGCGGCGTTGACCGCCAGCTCCTTTTCCTGCACCAGGCGCTCGAGTTCCGGCGGTATGTGGCCGCATGCGGCGAGGTGCTTCCTCAGTTCCGCCAGCGCCGCCTCGAATTCCTTCATGAGCCCCGCGTGCCTGCGGATGGCGGAGTCGCGGAGCCCCCCGGCCTCCCGCGCCAGCGCGGCGATCCTCTCGGATTGCTCCCTGGTGAGGTAGAGCCCGTTGATGAGGTTTAGGAGCGAGACGTCCTCCTGGAGGCGCCTGATGGAGGCCGCGCGGATCCGCGTATCCGGATCCGCGTCGTCGAAGGAATGTTCCCATTCCTGTGCCAGCATGGACAGCAGCACGGCCAGCGTCTTCATGTGTTCCTCCTCCGCTATGGGAGGATACCGCCGGCCGCGCCTTCGGGTTTCAACGGCGGATCAGAAGGAGGTCCCCTTGACCACCCTCAGCAGCTCCTTGGGCGAGGAGAGCTTGGCGACGACGTCGCGGGCGCCGCAGCCGCTGGCGCGGTAAAACATCTCCCAGTCCGCGTATGCGCTGAAGAGGATGGCCGCCGTCCGCGGGCACCGGCGCCTCATCCAGCGCACCAGGGCCGTTCCGGGGCTGTCGGGGAGCTTGTAGTCTATGACGGCTATGTCGAACTCGTTCTCCAGCGCCGCCCGGGCGCCGTTGCGGGCGTCGCCGACGGCGGTGACGGAGTAGCCGGCGTCCTGGAACATGTGCTGGCACAAGAGGCGTATGTCCGGCTCGTCTTCCACCAGAAGCAGCTTCCGGACCTTGACGCGTGCGCCCGTTTCCTGCTTTTGGGACATCACACACCTCCCTGGCGACTGCAGGGGTCACGGGGCCGCGGGCGCGCGCGGGGGCGGCTCGCAGAGGCCGTTCGCGCCGGTCCCCCCCCGCTCGTCCGATACTCCTATTCCCCGTTGTTCGACTTCCGCGCCGTCGTTGCGTTCTCATTGTATTATACACCCCGTTTCCGCGGAAAGGACCATGAAGCGCGTGATCGTCGCCGGCGGCGGCATAACGGGGCTCGCCTGCGCATACTTCCTGCGCGGTCGCGCGCGGGTGACGCTGTTGGAGGCGGACAAGAGCGTGGGCGGCGTTATCGCCACCGCCTCCGAGGGCGGCTTCCTGGTCGAGGGCGGTCCCGACGCGTTCGAGGCGGGACGGACCGAGGCGTCGGATCTGTGCCGCCGGCTGGGGATCGAAACCGTCCGCCAGAAACGGAGCTCCAGGATGGTTCTGTTCCGCGGGCGGTTCCGGCCATTGGCCCCCGCCGACGGGCTCCTGTCGTGGCGGGGCAGGCTCAGGGCCGCTATGGATCTGGTCCTGCCGCGCGGGCCGGCGGGGAGGGATGAATCCGCGGGGGAGTTCATCCGCAGGAGGCTGGGCAGGGAGGTGCTGGATCGCGCAGCCGGCCCGGTGCTCGCCGGCCTCTTCCTGGCGGCACCGGAGGATCTGAGCCTCCGCGCCGTTCTGCCCGAGTTGGCCGAGTTGGAGCGGCGGCACCGCAGCGTGATGCTCGGCATCCGTCGCTGCGGGTTGCCGGGCGTCCTGGGTCCGCGGGAGGCGCCGCGACAGGGCATGGGGGCGGTCGTGGAGCGCCTTCGGGACTCCATGCCGGGCGTGGCGATACTCACGGGAAGGCCTGTCCGCCGGCTGGATCCGGGGTGGAGGGTCGTAGTGGACGGCGGCGTCGTCGAGGCCGACGCCGTCGTCCTGGCGGTGCCGGCGCCGCGGGCGGCGGAGATCGTGCGGGCGTTCATGCCGGCGCTGGCGGAGGCGCTCTCGCGGATCAGGTACGTGCCGGCGACCGCCGTTTCGCTGGGTTTCGGGGGGAAACCGCCGTTGGAGGCCACCGGCATTTTTTTCCATCCTTCCGAGGGGTGCCGCCTGGCCGTCGTATCGTTGCCGTCCGAGAAGTTCGACGGGCGGGCGCCGGCGGGGCACTGGCTGGCCCGCCGTGTCGTGGCCGGCGTGCCGGAGGACGCCGCGCGGACCGCGCTGGCGGAGCTTCGGGCGGTCCTGGGGCTTTCAAGCGAGCCGGTCATGGTGCGCGCGTTCGCCCGGCCGGAGGCCAGACCGGTGTACGAGGTGGGTCACGAGTCGCGCGTGGGGCTGATCGAGAGGCTGGCGCCGCGGGGGCTCCATCTGGCCGGCGCTGCCTACAGGGGGATGTCGGTCCCGGACTGCATCGGGGACGCGCGCCGGGCGGCGGATCGGATACTTTCGGAGGGTTGAAACCGTGAGGGCAGGCAGGAGGGAGTTCTTGTTGGGGTGCGCCGGGGCGGCGGCGTGGCTCGGCCAGGAGCCCGCGCCCCCGGAGTTCGAACTCGCGCCGATCGGGAGGATGAGGCCGCGGGCGTCGGCGGACGTGGCGGCGTCGCCCCTGTCGGTGGGTTTCGAGACGCTCGACCGCAGGCTGTTCGACCCCGTCAGGGCCTATCCGCTCGTCGCGAAACTCGGTGCGAAGTGGGCGCGCTGCCAGACGGGCTGGGCGCGCACCGAACGCGAGAGAGGCTCGTTCGATTTCAGGTGGCTCGACGACGTGGTGGACGCACTGCTGGGAGTCGGGGTGCGGCCGTGGTTCAACCTGGGCTACGGTAACCGCCTGTACACGCCGCAGGCCCCGGACGATTTCGCCGTGGGATGGGCGCCGCTGAACGACGACGAGGCCAGGAAGGGCTGGGTGCGCTTCGTGGGGAAGATGGCGGAGCGCTACAGGGGCCGCGTCCGTCACTGGGAGATCTGGAACGAGCCCAACATCACGAATTTCTGGAAGCCGGGCAAGCCGTCGCCGGGGGACTACGTGGAGCTGGTCAGGCTGGCCGCGCCGGAGATACGCAGGCGCATCCCCGGCGCCGTCATCGTCGGGGGGGCCTTCGCCGGTATGCCCACGGAGTACTTCAGCCGCTGCCTCGACGCCGGGCTGGCGGAGCACGTGGACCGGATATCGTACCATCCCTACCGGCCGATACCGGAGAAAGGGTACGAGGCTGAGGTGCGGGCCTGGCGCGCGCTGGCGCAGAAGCACAAGCCGGGGCTGGAACTCTGGCAGGGCGAGAACGGGTGTCCCTCGAAGAAGGGCGGCAGCGGGGCGCTGGGTAATCTCGACTGGGACGAGCGGCGCCAGGCGAAGTGGGTGCTCCGCAGGCTCATGATCGATCTCAAGCTGGGGCTGGAGCTGACGTCCTATTACCACACCGTTGACCTTGTGGGCTACAGGCTGGCGGACGGCTCGCCCGGGAAGACGAACTACAAGGGGCTCCTGAGGGGCGAAGACTACTCCCCCAAGCCCTCCTACTTCGCCTACCAGTCGGTTGCCGCCGTCTTCGATTCAGAGACCCGCAGATCGGACCGCGAGATCGTCATCAGGGGGGCGGAGGAGGTCCAGACGGCCTCGTTCACCCGCGGGGATCGCGCGATATACTCCTACTGGTATCCGTCGGATCTGTTGCGGGGATTCGACCGGCGGGATGTGGAGATCTCGGTCAAGGATGACGGACTGGCTGAGCCCGTCCTGGCGGATCTCCTGTCGGCGCGGATCTACGAGGTTAAGAGTGCGCGGAGGGGGGGCGGCTCGTGGGATCTCGGCCCGCTGCCGCTGACCGACTGGCCGCTCCTGATCGCGGACAAGTCGGTGATCGCTTGACGATATGACGGTCGGCCCGGCCGGGCGTAGGGGATATGATCGTATGAAGGAGGGCGAGAGATGCTTCGAACCGCGCTCGTGGTCCTTGCGGCGGCGGTCGCGCTTCAGGTCGAGACTCGGCAGAAGAAGAAGATTGGATACACCGACACGCCCGTCCTGCCGGGGAGGAGGTGGCGCGTCCATGACCCGGACCGTCCCCAGGCGCCGGCCGTTGATCCCGGCGAGGGCGTCCCTTCCGCGGTCCCCGGCCGGCCTCCTTCGGACGCGGTGGTGCTGTTCGACGGGAAGGATCTCTCCAAGTGGCGGACGGTGGACGGGAAGGAGCCCGGGTGGATCTTAAAGGACGGCGTGCTGGAGGTCCCGCCTCCCGGCGCGCCGAACGGCGGCGACATCATGACCAGGGATCTCTTCGGGGACTGCCAGTTTCACGTCGAATGGGCCGCGCCGGATCCTCCCAGGGGGGACATCATGAACCGCGGCAACAGCGGCGTCTATTTTTTCGGGCTCTATGAGATCCAGATATTCGATTCCTACCAAGGGGGCATCTACGCCGACGGCCAGGCCGCGGCGGTATACGGCCAGTATCCCCCCTTGGTGAACGCCTGCCGTGTTCCAGGCCGGTGGCAGGCGTTCGACATCCTCTTCACCGCGCCGCGGTTCAAGGAGGGGCGGCTCGAGTCGCCCGCGTTCGTCACGGTCCTCCACAACGGTGTGTGCGTTCACAACCACCTGGCGATACTGGGGCCCACCCGGCACCGGGCCCTGCCGAAGTACGTCCCTCACGAGCCCAAGGGGCCGATAAAGCTGCAGGCCCATGGGAACCCGGTGCGGTTCCGCAACATCTGGGCGCGGCCGATTGGGGGCTACGGCGAGCCGGACTGATCTTGCGCCGCCCGATCAGGTGCGGATGTACTGTATTGTATTGGGGCGGCGGAGGATGGATTCCGGGAACGTGGCTTGTGGCGCCGCCGTTGTCCTTGCGTTCGCGGCGGCACCGTGGGCCTTCGGGGGAGAGGCGGCGCCGGCCCCCGGGGACCGCGGATCCGCGGTGAACGTCGTCTATCCGCCCGACGCCTTCTACCACAACGGGGGGCGGGTCATCGACGTGACGAAGCCTCCCTGCAACGCCAGGGGCGACGGCGCGACCGACGACACAAGGGCCCTCGTGGCGGCCTACGACATCGTTGCCGACGCCCTGCGAAGGAAGGGGCCCCATTCTCCTGAAACCTCCTTCATCATCTACCTGCCGAGGGGCACATATCTGGTCAGCGACACCATCATCCACGGCGGTGCGCCCCTGGAATACACCTTCGACGGCGGCCAGTCCCACAGCGACGTCGTTAGGGTGCGTTTCGTCGGCCAGAGGCGGGAGAAGACGGTCATTCGACTCCGCGACTCGTCCCCTGGATTCGGTCCCAAGGCCCGCAAGCCGGTCCTCTCTTTCACCAAGAGGAGGCAGGGGACCAACGTCCCGGCCGGCAACCAGGTTCACAACCTTACGGTCGACGTCGGCAGGGGGAATCCGGGGGCGATAGGAATACTCTTCCTGGGGGCCAACATCTGCTCCATGAGGGACGTCACGATACGGTCATCCGACGGCGCGGGGGCCGTGGGACTCGACATGCCGGTCCATTCCGTGCAGGGATATTTCTGCGACATAACGATCGAAGGTTTCGAGATCGGTGTCCGCGTCGGTTCCATGGCCGAGGAGAACCCCACCTTGGAGCACGTGACGCTCCGGGGCCAGGGGCGGGCCGGGATCCTGGTGGAACAGGCGGGTCCCTGCGTGCGCGATCTCCTCAGCCAGAACGCCGTCCCTGCCTTGGAGGTCGCCCAAGGGGGCGCGCACGTGGTTCTCCTGGATAGCGTGCTTGAGCGGGGGTCCGACCGGTTTCCGGCGGTCGATCTGAAGAATCCCGGCGCGCAGCTGTTGGCGCGGAACGTGCAGACCGCCGGCTACGCCGCGGCGGTCGCCCGGAAGGGCGGGCCGGGACATCCGCCCGGCTACGTGGAGGAGTACGTCTCGGGCGGGGTCTTCACCCTCTTCGACCGCCAAGAGAAGAGGTCGCTGAACCTGGATGTCGAGGACGCGCCGCCGGCGCCATGGGAGCAGGATCCGTCGCGGTGGGCGAACGTGGATCGATTCCCGGGCTCCGGCGCCGCGCAGAAGGTCCAAGCCGCGCTCAGGTCGGGTGCGTCCACCGTCTACTTCCCCGGATGGGCCTACGACGTGGGGCAGGTCCGCGTCCCGGCGTCGGTCGTGCGGCTGGATTTCATGCACGCCAAGATGCAGGGCAGGTTCGTGATAGCGGAGGCTTCCCCGGTGCCCCTCTGGATAGACAACAGCGACTTCTATCCGGGATTCGTGGCGGCGGTCCCCAGGACGTTGATACTGCGCCACTGCGGGGGCGGCGTGTCGGTGGCGCACAAGGACCCGCAGAAGATATTCATAGAGGCCGGCGTGAACCTGGGCCACGGCGAGGATTTCTGCGGCCCGAACGTCAGGCTCTGGGCCAGGAGCGTCGACAACGAGTACAAGCACACGCCCAATTTCAAGATATACGGCGGCACGGCCTGGGTGCTGGGGTTCAAGACGGAGGGACACCAGCCGTGCTTCGAGGTCAAGAACGGCGGCATCTGCGAGGCGCTGGGGGGTTACCGCAACGAGACGACGCCCGACCAGGGGCTGCCGATGCTCTTCAACGATAATTCCCATGTCTCGTTCTCCGCGTGGTCGAGCATGGCGCAGATATACCAGCACGCCGTCTGGGAGAAGCGCGGCGAGGAGACTCGAAGGCTCATGAGGGCTGATCTCCCGCCGCGGGCGGCTTACAAGGACGACTTCCACGTCCCGCTTTACGTGGGATACACCCGCAAACCGAGTCCGGTGAAACCGGCGCGGCGTACCACAGGGCGTTGAAAGGAGGGCGGCATGACCTGTGTAATCGTGGCGCTGACATCGCTGGTGGGGACGCCGCAGGCACCCTTGGAAGGCGCCCGTGAGCGCATCGAGAAACACCGCATGGGGGACGTCGTCGTTCTGGTGGAGACCGCTGGGAGGCCCGTCCAGGGTGCCAAGGTCGAGATAACCCAGACCCGGCACGCATTTCTATTCGGATGCAACATATTCGGCCTGAGACCGGGGGAGGAGGGGGAAACGCAGAGGCTGTACCAGGAGCGGTACAAGGCCCTGCTCAACTACGCGACGCTTCCGTTCTACTGGGGGGCTTACGAGCGCCAGCGCGGCAGTCCCGACGAGGAGCGCCTCCGTCGGATGGCGCGCTGGTGCCGCGATAACGGCATACACGTCAAGGGCCACCCGGTCGTATGGCACGAGGTGTTCCCCGGATGGATTTCGGAGAACGAGCCGCTGGAGCCCCTGCTGGAGAAACGGATCCAGGAGATCGTGGGGCGGTTCGCGGGGCTCGTGGACTGGTGGGACGTGGTCAACGAATCCCTGGTGGCGCCCAACCACAAGAATCCGTACGGGGCGTGGGTGAAGAAGACCGGCCCCGTCGATGCGGTGGATAAATGCCTGCGCTGGGCTGCGAAGGCGAATCCCAAGGGATATTTCCTCGTCAACGACTTCAAGGTGGATCCGGAGTACGAGATGGAGCTCGCTGCCCTTGTGCGAAGGCGGGCCCCGTTCCATGCGGTGGGCATCCAGAGCCACATGCACGCCGGCGAGTGGCCCATGGAGCGCGTCTGGAAGGTGTGCGAGGACTACGCGAGGATCGGCCTGCCCCTGCACTTTACCGAGGTCACGGTTCTCAGCGGTCCAAAGGAGAAGCCGATGAAGGACTGGCACTCGCGGAGACCGAACTGGCTCACGACGCCTGACGAGGAGGCCAAGCAGGCCGACTACGTCGAACGGTTCTACACGCTTTTGTTCAGCCATCCCGCCGTGGAGGCCGTGACCTGGTGGGACTTTTCGGACGCGGGTTCCTGGATGGGCGCCCCGGCGGGGTTTCTGCGCCGCGACATGTCCCCGAAACCCGCCTACGACCGGCTTCTGGCCCTCGTGAAGGGAAAGTGGTGGACGGGGCGCGCGGAGGGCCTCACCGACCACGGCGGGCGCGTCCGGCTCCGGGGATTCCACGGGACCTACGGCTGCCGGGTGAGTCCTCCCGGCGGGGGGCCGTCGAAGACGACCACCTTCGAGCTGCGGAAGGGCGGCCAGAACCTGGTGCGGGTTGGACTCTAACCCATATTCCCTGCTTGACCCCCCGGTGGGGGAATGTAAGATGGACGCGAGGCCCGGAGTCGATGGGCCGGGGCGGGATCGCAATGGGGATTTGCAGTCCGAGTCGGGGTTCAGACCCGATTCAAAATTGCCTCTCGGTCGGCGGCGCCCGCGGTAGTCCCGAGCCACGGAGGCGGGGATGTTGAAGCTCCTCCTTAAGGACGACAAGGGATATCGCGAGCGGGAATTCGGGCAGGACGTCGTCACTATCGGCCGGTCCGGCGACAACGACATCGTGCTTGACCACCAGAAGGTTTCCCGCGCCCACGCGCGCATAGAGAAGTCCGCCGACGGGTACCGCATCAGCGACCTGGGGTCGGGCAACGGCACGGTGGTCAACGGGACGAAGGTCCTGTCGTGCGTCCTGTTGAGAGGAGACGAGATCAGGATAGGCGAGACGACCATCATCGTCCTGGCGGCCGGCTCGCCCCTCCCGGTCCCCCAGGCGGTCACCGATCGTGTGGACCGCGCCACGCAGTCGGCGCCAAGGGCCCCGGCCGCCTCCGCCCCGCCGCCGGCGCGTGCCGGGGGAACCGGTCGCACCACGGACATATCCGTGCAGCGGGTGGCCCGGGAGGCGGCCTCCGTGCTGCCGGGCCTCTTCGGGAGGCTCATCCTGGTCCTCGTGGTGGTCGTGGGCGCCGGCGTGGCGGTGTTCGCCGCGATATACATATGGCGCACCCGGCCGAGGCCGAAGGTCGTCCGCGGCGGCGGCGAGGAAGCGGTCCCCGCCCCCTTCGACATGCGGACCGCCGAGTCGAAGGAGGTCGAGGCTCGCGTGAGGGCCGAGCTGGAGGCGGGGCGGTACCGCAATGCCCAGGAGATCCTCAAGAGATACGCCGAGTCCACCGGCGGATCGGACGCCTACTATGTCTCGCTCATGACGCTCCTGATCCACAACACCATCGACGCCGACTTCAAGGCCGTCAAGGAGGAGGGCGGGAGGCTTCAGGAGAAGGGCCGTTACGATGAGGCCAAGCGCCATTACGCCGCCAATGCGGGCCGCTTCGAGGGCACGGAGCACTACCTCTACCTCTCGCGCAAGCCGGAGCTCCTGGAGGAACTCGCGCGGGTGAAGGGCGCGGCGGGATCGAGGCGTGATGGTCCGCCGGGCGGGGAGGCGGGCGGGACCCAGCCCGGCGACTGGGGCATGGGCGCCGCCGCCCCCTTCGACATATTGAAGTCCCACATAATCCTGCGCGTGCAGGAGGAGGGCGGGCTGGATTTCGCCATGCGGGCGGGGCCGGGCGAGGCCGGATTGTGCAGGGTCGTGGAAGCCCACGACAATGGGATCAGGGTGGACACCGGCCAAGGCCAGCAGGAATTCACCTGGGAGCAGTTCGGCGACGCCCGCCTCCATCAGCTCTGCCGCCCGCTGGCGGCCCGCGCCCCCGTGCCCGTCCAGGCGGCCTTCCTGAGGCTGGCGGTCAACCTCGGCCAGGGCCATACTGCGGAGAGCATGGCGGTCTTGGAGTCTTTGCGGGAGAAGAGCCCCACGACGGCGCGCCAGATCGAGGAGGAGATGGGTATTTCACCAGCCCCCACCCCGCCACCCAAGCCGCCGGAATCCCCGCCGGCCTCGAAACCGCCTCAGGATACCGCCCCCGCGCACGTACAGCCGCCGGCCAATCCCCCGGCCCCGGGACTCCCGCCGGCTGATCCGCCGCCGCCGGCGATGCCCCCCGAGAACCCGCCTGATAGGGCGCCGGAGGCCGCGGCGCCGAAGGCGCCCGTCGATGTCACGCCCGCCCCTGCCGGCAAGGTGGACAAGAGGAAGATGCCGATGAACCTCGTGTTCGCCTCGCACGAGGCGGTGATGGCGGGGGACGCTCTCAAGGGCAACGGCGCGGCGGGGCCGGTGCCCGGCAAGGGGTCGCTCCTGGCGGCGGTGGGGAGGGAGGGCACGGCGGTGTTCGCGTGCGCCTTCGCCGCCGGCGCGGAGGGCATGGCGCGGAATCTGGTGCTCTCCGCAGGCAGCGACGGCGGGGCCAGGGGGATACGGACGTTCACGAATCCGCCGATCCTGGCCGTCAAGGAGGCGGGGGCCGGCGACGGGATGTATTTTCAGAAACCCAGGGTGGGCGGGGCGGTGGAGGGCGTGGACTACCGCTGCCGCAACACGTTCTTCACCGTCTTCTCATGCAGCGGCTCCTCATGCCTGAGCGTCATGGGCGTGCCGCCGGCGCACTGGGATTACAACGGCACCGTCAGGGTGGGCACGAAGCCCATGGGTGTGGCGATGTCCCACGGCGATTGGGACGAGAAATACGCCTTTGCGGCCTGCCAGGGCGACGGCACCATAGCCGCTGTCTTCCTCCACGAGGTAGGCCCCCTCCGCCGGGGAGACCGCATGGGTGAAACCGTGTACTTCGACGCCGCCACCGGGAAGCTGATTGACTCGCGTCCGGCGGCGCAGCAGATAATCGACACGGACGGCCGCGGCGGAGGGCAGGCGGGGTTCGCCAAGATCCCCGGCGCCCCCGGGCCGGCCAGCAGGGCCGGCCAGGCCCTCGGGATAGAGGACGTCGCGCTGCTTCAGCGCGGTCCCTGGACGGCCCAGCCGGTGGAGGGGAGATCTTCAAGCCCTGATGAGGGGAAGGAGGCGTACCTCTTCGTCACCAACACCAAGGCCAATTCGGTCTCGGTCTTCAACGCGGCGCCCTTTTTGACTGGCAGGTCGAAGGATCTCGTCCTGCTCGGGACGATCGCTGACATGCCCAATCCGAAGAAACTGCTCGTCGTGGAGGGAAAGCAGCTCTGGGTAGGCAGCAATCCCGGATCGGTCGTGGCGAGGATCGACATCGGTCACCTTCCATCGATGCCGAGCCGCCCCCCGCAGATGGTGCCCGTGGGGAGGAACCCGGCGCACATGGCATGGCTCGCCGGGCACGGCGGGATCCTGATGGTGGCCAACAGCGGCGCGGATTCGGTCTCGATGGTGAAGGGCAACCGCGAGGTCGGGCGCCTCGACGCGGCCAATTCGGCGCCCATGGCCGAGCCCTACGGGATATGGATATCGGGTTTCGGGGACAGGATGATCGTCACGAACCGCGCCGCCGTTTACGCCACCTGGTGGAACTTCCGGCTGTACCCGGAGGGGCCCGTCGGGGGGCCCCAGGACTTGATCATCGGATCGGGGAACGTGTTGACGGGGATGGGCGCCGCGGGGTTGGACGGCGATCTCAATCCCTGAGGGGCGCCCCAGGCGCCAGGGCCCTCAGTTCGGCGCGTTCCATCTCGCGCCATGGTGACCGAGGGTGTATGCGACGGGGAGGCGTTCTTGTCCTCGTGGCAGCCTGTGAACGTAGTACGTGCCGGTCGCCCTGCCGTAGTCCACCATGCGCGGGCGGACGTGCCCCTTGGGGCGGTTCGCCAGGGGGACCGGCTGGTTGCATGAGACGTCGGGATCCCAGGCCAAGAGTTCGCGCCTGCCGTCGATATCCATCAGGTACAGACCGAACCCTTTCTTCCCGGCGCGACCGGGATTGACCGGCGCGTATGTCACCAGGAATCTGGTCTCGTCGACCGGGTATGGATACTGGAACTGGTCGCCCCCCTGCCCGTAGGCGTCGATCCTTTCGGCGCGGGTGGCGCGCGCCGGCGCGATGAGCCGGACCCCCTGGTTCTCCTGGCGCCTCATTGCCGGGTCGGTGGGGACGAGCTTCCCGCTCTGGTCGTTGTGGTGGCCCGTGGCTACGGCGACGATCTTCGTCGCACCCGGGATGGCCAGCGCGTGGATGATCGTGGTGGGGAACCATGAGATGAACCTCGTCGGCGAAGCCTGGGCCGTCGGTAAGCCGGCGGACGTTACCCGAGGCGACCTCGTACTCGTAATGGTGGTAGTCGTCCTTGTGGAGGCTCTTCTTCCAGGCGAATATGATCTTCGAGCCGTCGTAGGTGAAGTCCGGGTTGCGGATGATGCCGCCGGGGTCGTCCACGAGCGTCCGGATCTCCCCGTAAAGGCCGTCATACCCCAGGAGGCACAGCGCCGAGCCCGGGACCCAGTGCCGCTCGTCCTGGGCGTCGCTCTGGCATTCGGTGTAGGCGTAGTGGCTGCCGCCCAAGTTCCCATGTTTGGCGAAGACGATCTTCCTCTTCGACGGCCGCCCTTTCCGCCGCGTGTCCGCGGGCGTCCGTGAAGATGCCGGTCGAGCCGGAGGCGTCCTGGAGCAGCCAGTCGCTGATGACCTGACGCCTGAGATCGCCCTGGCGGCTTCCCGGCCGTGCGCGGGCCGGTTTTTCGGCGTCCTGTCCCTGTGCGGCCGTCGCCGCCAGCGCCAGGACCGCCAGCACCGTCGCCGCGCGACTCCGGGGGGATAGGAAACGGCGCGTCTCGTGCCGCACATTGAGGATACGGCTCCATGGCCCGGGGGCGTGGAGGCATCGGGGCGGCCCATCGGGGAGTTGCGGAAAACAGGGGGCCTGGATGCATCCATAATGTATAATTTTTCGGGTGTGGCAGAAACAAGAAAGGTTTCCGGTTGTTGAAGTAATTGGGAGCCGGTCAGGTTGTCGAGGTCGTCCCCGGGGGAGCGGGACAAACGAAAAGAGAATGCGGAAAGGCGGGTTTGCTTGATGTCCCCCGAGACGAGACACCACCAGAACCTTCCGGGGCTACAGTTCGCCTCCCTCGAAAGGCGTGAAATCCGCGAATTGCACGTCACGGTGCATCCTCTCCCGGGCGAGGGGCTCGGCCGCATGCTGGAGAGACTAGGGGAAATCCTGCGCGAGAACGGCGCGGCGGTCGTACGGCACAGCGTGTTCGGAACAGGCTCCGCCAGGGAGCGCACCGTCAGGGCCCTTGAGTCGCTGATGGGGAGGGTCGACTGGCCGATCTCGTGGATCGAGGGCGACGAGTCCCGGCCGGGCAACAACGGATCTGCCGATGCGATCGCCGGGATGCAGGTCATGGCCGTCTCCGGCGCGCCGGTCGAGAGCGTCATGCTCGACGGGCGCGTGGTGGGGCGCCTCTTCAGCGACGGCTGGGCGAGGCACTTCCTGGCGGGCGACCTGACCCCGCCGGACACGTCGTTGCCGAGGCCGGAACAGGCCCGGCGGGCCTTCGAGATGCTGGCCGCCGCCCTGGCGCGCGCGGGCATGTCGATGAGGGACGTGGCGCGGACCTGGCTCTACCTAGACGACCTCCTTTCCTGGTACAAGCCGTTCAACGAGGTTCGCGCGGTCTTCTTCCGTGAACAGGGGGTTCTCCGCGGCCGCCTGCCCGCCAGCACCGGCATCCGCGGCCGCAACCCCTCGGGATCCGCGATCCTTGCTGGGGCTTGGGCCGTGCAGCCCCTGGGAGGGTCGGTCGCGATCCGGGAGGTGCCTTCGCCCCTGCAGTGTGCCGCGCCGAAATATGGTAGCTGTTTCAGCCGGGCTGTGGAGATCGAGGCGCCTGACCTGCGCCGCGTGCTGGTTTCCGGGACCGCCAGCATCGCGCGTGACGGCGGCAGCGCAAGGCCCGGGGATCCGCGCGGGCAGGTGGATCTCACCATGGAAGTGGTCGGGGCCATCCTCAGTTCACGCGGCCTGGGTTTCGAGGACGTCACGCGCGCGATCACCTACTTCAAGAGGATCGAAGACACGGAGTTCTTCGACGCGTGGCTGGCCGATCGCGGGATAGATTTCTTCCCCACCATATCCCTCCAGACCGACGTGTGCCGCGACGAGCTGCTCTTCGAGGTCGAGCTCGACGCCGCCGCCGGCACGAGTGGGCGGCCGGCCTGAGGAGCGGTGGTGCACCGGGGGGACCGGCGCCGGCGCGCGGGGCCGGCGCAATTTCTTGCCTGGAGCGGCACCGATCCACCGCGCGGACGCCGTTAAGATAGATAGCCATGAGAACAAGAACCTTGATACCGCTCCTGACGGCCCTGGCGGCGGCTTTGCCGGTGGCGGACGCACCCGGGATCGATTCCCAGGAAGGCCAGCTCTCCCCGTGCGCCCTGGCGGCGCGGGCCGACGGCAGGATCGTTTATGTGGCCTGTGCCACCGCGGGCCGCGTGGCGGTTCTCGATGTGTCCACCGGCAAGGTGACCGGGAAGTTCGCCCTCCCGGCCCCGCCGACCGGGTTGGCCCTTTCCGCGGACGGCGCCCGTCTCTATGTCACCTGCGCGAATCCTTGGGGGAGGATTTGCGTCGTCGAAACCACCACCGGGGCGGTTTCCTTGACGCTTCCGGCCGGCCACTCGGCGACCTCCCCCGTCCTCTCACCCGACGGGAAGAGGCTCTACGTGTGCAACCGGTTCGAAAACACCATCTCGGCGATCGATCTGGCATCGGGGAAGGAGAGCTACCGAGCGGGGGTGGCGCGGGAGCCCGTTTCCGCGGACGTCACCCCGGACGGGAAGTGGCTTGTGGTGGCCCACCACCTGCCGCCCGGCCCGGCCGAGGCCGACGAGGTCTTCTCCCCGGTCAGCATCCTGGATGCGGCGACGGGGAAGGCGGCCGCCGAGATCGCGCTTCCCAGCGGCAGCACCGGCCTTCGCGGCGTGGGCATCTCCCCAGACGGCAGGTATGCCGCGGTGACCCACCTCCTGGCGCGTTTCCGCCTGCCGACCACGCAGCTCGACAGGGGGTGGATGAACACGAACGCCCTGACCCTAATAGACGTCGCGGCCCGGAGGCGGATAAACACGGTCCTGCTGGACAACGTGGACCGGGGCGCGGCGAATCCTTGGGGGGTGGCATGGTCCGCCGACGGGAAGATCATAGGCGTCAGTCACGCCGGCACCCACGAGGTTAGCCTGATAGAGGCGCCGGCGCTTCTGGCCAAGCTGGCCAAGCTGCCGGCGGGGGAGGCGACCTCGGCCTACGGGGCCGGCGGGGCGGTCTCGGCCGCGGACGTGCCCAACGACCTGGCGTTCCTGGTGGATCTCCGGCGCCGCGTCCCGGTTCCGGGCAGGGGACCGCGCGGGATCGTCTGGACGAACGGCAAGTTCCATACGGCCAACTACTTTTCGGACTCGGTGAGCGTGGTGGATCCGGCGGCCAAGGGCCCCGCCGCAGAGATACCGCTGGGCCCCGCCCCGGTCCCGTCGGTGTCCAGAAGGGGAGAGATGCTCTTCAACGACGCGACCATATGCTTCCAGGGATGGCAGAGCTGCGCGAGCTGCCATTCCTCCGACGCGCGCGTCGACGGCCTTAACTGGGATCTGCTCAACGACGGCATAGGCAACCCCAAGAACACGAAGAGCCTGCTGCTGTCTTACCAGACGCCGCCGGCGATGAGCCTAGGCGTCCGCGATACCGCCCCCACCGCCACGCGTTCCGGCATCAAGTTCATCCTGTTCGCCGTCCGGCCGGAGGAGGAGGCCCAGGCGATGGACGAATACATCAAGTCGCTGAGGCCGATCCCCAGCCCGTTCCTGGTGGACGGGAAGCTTTCGGCGGCCGCGCAGCGCGGCCAGAAGATCTTCAACGATCCCGCGGTGGGCTGCGCCTCCTGCCACCCGCCGCCGCTCTATACCGATCTGAAGCACTACGACGTGGGCACCCGCGGCAGGTTCGACCGCGACGCGTCGGCCTTCGACACCCCGACGCTTGTGGAGCTCTGGCGGACCGCCCCTTACTTTCACGACGGTTCGGTCGACAGCCTCTTCGACATGTTCGCGGCGCGCAACAAGGACGACAAGCACGGCAGGACGCGGCATCTCAAGAAGGAGCAAATCGAAGATCTTGTGGCGTTCCTGCTGTCGCTCTGATGTGGGGGTCGCCATCCGGCGGCGGAGGAGGAGGTTGAAAGCCGTTGAGGGGAGCGTTCGTATCATAGACAGGGAGCATTAAGGAGCAACGTCATGGACCGAGTTTCCCGTCGCGCCTTCCTCGGGAACGCGGCCGCCGCGGCGGCGGTTCCAGTCTTCGCCATCCACCGCGCCGGTGCCGGCCCCAACGAGATCCTGCGGATGGCGGTGGCCGGCGTCAAGGGCAGGGGGGGGAGTCACGTCTCCGAGTGGATCAAGATGAAGGACGTCCAGGTCACCGGCATCTGCGACGTGGACGAGAACGTGATCGGCGGCGTGATGAAGAAGGTCGAGCAGGCCTGCGGCAAGGCGCCGCGGTACGAGAAGGACTGGCGGAAGCTGATGGAGGACAAGTCCATAGACGCCGTCTCCATCGCCACGTGCAATCACACCCACACGCTGCTGTCAATATGGGCGCTCCAGGCCGGCAAACACGCCTACGTGGAGAAGCCCTGCAGCCACAACGTCTGGGAGGGCCGCAAGCTCGTGGAGGCGGCGCGCAAGTACAAGAAATGCGTGCAGCACGGGACCCAGAGCCGTTCGAACGGCGGCTATTACACGCTTGCCGCGTTTCTGAAGTCCGGCGGACTCGGCAGGATCAGCGTCTCCCGGGGCCTCTGTTACAAGCGGCGCGGTAGCATAGGCTTCAAGCACGAGGAGGCGGTACCCAAGGGCGTGGATTACGACCTCTGGCTGGGCCCCGCGCCCGTCAGGTCGTTCACCCGCAACCGCTTCCACTACAACTGGCACTGGCACTGGGACTACGGCAACGGCGACATCGGCAACCAGGGCGTGCACGAGATGGACATCGCCCGGTGGCTGCTCGGCGTGGGCCTGCCGAAGAGGGTCGTCAGCGTCGGCGGCCGGTTCGGCTACGAGGACGACGGCGAAACCCCCAACACCCAGATCGCCTGCTACGACTACGGCGGCGGCACGCAGATCATCTTCGAGGTCCGCGGGCTGGAGACGCCGAAGTACATGAACGTCAGCATCGGGAACGTCGTCCACTGCGAGAAGGGGCACACCGCCGGCACCAACGCCTTCGGCGCCGACGGCAAGCAGGTGTCGATAGCCCAGAAGGTTTCGCCTCCTGGTCCCGGCGGCCACTTCCGCAACTTCATCGAGGCGATCAAGGCCGACGATCCGAAGCTCCTTAACGCCGAGATACTGGAGGGGCATCTGTCGGCGGCGCTGTGCCACCTGGGCAACATCTCGTACCGGCTCGGGAAGCCCGTCCCGTTCGACAGCAAGGAGCCGCCGTTCCCCGGCAACGATGCCGGCAACGAGACGTTCGAGCGGATGAAGGCGCACCTGAAGGAGAACGGCGTGGAGCTGGCGGGCCTGAAATACTGCAAGGGCCCCCTGCTGGAGTTCGATCCGGAGAAGGAAACCTTCCCGGGCAATCCCGAGGCCTGCAAGCTGCTCAGGCGGGACTACCGGCCTCCGTTCGTGGTCCCGGAGAACCCCTGACGGGATCGTGGAGACTACTTCGATCCGATCAGGGGGCGGATCCCGCAGGAGATCTCCAGGGTCAGGGCGTTGATCGCCGTGGAGTAGGACTTTCCGCCGAACATCCCCCACCTGTCGGCCGGCAGCCACGAGCCCAGGGAGCACGTCTCCGCGCACTCCTGCAGCGGCAGCAGCTGCCGTTCGACGGCGGTCGACCACACGTTCCAGTCGGCTCCGCGCCGCTGGAAGCGGTGGGCCAGGAAAACGGTTCCCCAGAAGGTGTAGCAGAAATCGCGCCGCTGGGCCTCGGCGTTCGGGGGGTCGCGCTGGAGGAACTTCTCCGCCGCGGCCACGGGACCGCTCATCCTGCCCTCCATGAGCCACCGCGCCAGGCCCGCCGAGGCGCTGAGGGTTTCGTGGTGGAGGAACGTCGCGTTGACCAGGTAGGATACCTTGCCCGACTGGGTGGGCGAGTATCCCACGTGCATGTCGTTGCGGTCCGTGACGGACTCGAACCACTGAAGGATCGCCGCCAGGTTCGGCTTGGGGATCTCCAGGCCCGCTTCGCGGGCGGTCAGCAGGGCCAGCGCGCCCCACGAGGTGGCCCACGAGTCCGGCGCCGGCTTCGCCGCGTCGTACCCCCACCCGGAGTTCCTCTGCTGGCTCGCCAGCGCGTATCTCAGCGCCTTTCGGGCCGCCTCCTGGGAGGCAGGAGGGACGCCGCCGGCGGGCTTGCCCCCCTTGGGGAACGCCGCCGCGCAAAGCGCGGTGGTGGCGATGAGGTGCTCCATTAGCGGGCGGGTCGAGCCTTGCTGGGCAATGAGCCCGTCAGGCTGCTGGCGGGCCAGCCGCCAGGACGTCGCCCGCTGTACAACGTCGCCGGCGCGGACGTCTCCCATTTCGACGCCGCTTTCAGGGCCCAGACCGGCCCAGAGGAACGCCAGGAGCCCCAGCGAGGTGATCCCGACGTCGCAGGGGATCAGGACCAGCACCGGTTCGCATCCCTTCTCTCGGCAGGAGGCCGGTATGAGCGAGGTGGGCCAGAAGCCCTCCGGCGCCTGGTGGCGGGCCAGCCACCGCAGCGCGTTCCAGATCGTGCGGCCTTCGCGCGTCCTTGTCCATGGCGGCAGGGCGCCGAATTCCCTCTTGAAGGCCTCCAGGGGGCGCCCGAGCCCCTCGCAGGCCGGGCACGGCCAGGCGGCCTCCGGGAAGACGCTCCCGCCGCCGGAGCAGGCGCCGCATCTGCCGATTTCCACGAGGTAGCGGAAGAGGCCGCCGGCCGACGTGGACTTCGACTTCTTGCCCTCGCACCCGGCGCACTTGACGATCTTGACGCCGCCGCAAGCCGCGCACGCCGAGAAGCCGCGGCCCTTGCATGCGGAGCAAGTGGCCCGGCCGCCGTAGCCGTCAGGTACGCGCCCGGATCCGCGGCAGGTGGAGCAGGCCGATGTCCCCGTGCCGCCGCATATGCCGCATGGATGGCGCCCATGTCCCCGGCAGGAGTCGCAGATCGACGACTGCTTTATCTGCTCGAGCACTGACTTGCAGAGCGCGGCGATGGCGGGGTCGGGCGCCGCGTCCTGGAGTTTCTTCCACCGCTCCGACGCGCGCCCGATGTCGAAGGAAGGTTCCTTGAAGGTGCAGAGCGCCGCCAGGAGGCGGTCATCGAATTCAGGCGCGGATGAGCCCGCCTCGGCCGCCAGGGCGCTCCTGAGGCTCGGCGGGCGGCGCAGGATCTGCGCCATCTCGATGCGGGCCACCGCGCGGGCCGCACCCCACAGATCGGTCGCCGGACCCTTCGCCAGGCGCGCCAGGCGGAGGAGATCC
>FWPU01006378.1_pt1 | contig 23715 bp, 19 predicted proteins | sample 2228361 | NCBI WGS metagenome assembly FWPU01 (sample SAMEA103939777, study PRJEB20133) | metagenome
CTCCCCTCACCCCTCTTTGTCAAAGAGGGGAAAAAAAGAGAAATCTCTTTGTCAAAGAGGGCAAAAAAAGAGAAATCTCTTTAACCAGGAGGAGAAAAAAGGCTAAAATAACCCACTCACTTACGCGAGGAAACTTTATTCCTTGCCCAGGAGAATTCATTTATGTAAATGAATAAAAGTTTTTGGAGGCTCGATTTTCTGAGCCTCTTCCTCTGATTTGATATCTCCACGGATTCCAATCTTCACCTTTCTGAAAGGAATATTCTTGACGGATTTCGTAAGGGCCTCTTCAGTTGCCATGACCAATCCAAAACAACATGGAACTTCCATATAAACGACGGTCACGCTTTCTATGGAATTGGTCTTAAAGATTTCGGTTAACTTTTCTGTATAGAATGGGATATCGTCCAGTTTCGGACAGCCTACCACCACTGTTTTCCCCTTCAGGAAGTCTTGGTGAAAATTAGCGTAGGCAAAGGGGACGCAATCTGCTGCAATTAAAAGATCCATCTCTTGAAAATAAGGGGCATTCATTGGAACCAGTTTCAATTGGACCGGCCATTGGGTAAGTTGAGAAACAGAGGGAGCGGTGGGTTCGGAATCGGTCCGGGGTTCCGAAGTTTTAAAATACATGGGCCTTGAAGAAGGGCATCCCATAAACACAGGAGTGGCGTGAGGTTTCGGATAAGATTGGGATGGTTCCTGTTTATTATGAAGATGGATTTCCACTGCCTTTTCATCGAACTCTTCGGCTTCTTTTTCAATGATTGTGATGGCATCTTCTGGACAATGGCCGAGACAGGCCCCCAGACCATCGCAGAATTTTTCGCTGACTAATTTTGCTTTTCCATCAATAATCTGAAGAGCTCCCTCCGCACAATTGGGAATGCAAAGCCCACAACCTGTACATTTCTCCTCATCAATCTTGACAATCTTTCTTTTTGCCATCGATTCCTCCTTAGGGGTTATTTTTCATTTAAAAATAATCTCAGATTCAAATATGTTCCTTGACTTAAGTCAAAAGAGAAATAGAATTATAAGGCTCAATTTTTAAAAGATTTTGATATCAATTTTTTAGTTGACATTGAGTAAGTTTGGCGATAAAGTTTTTTGCATTTAGAAAGGGAGGAGTAGCTTTGGAAAAGGAAAGGAAGATGGTGAAGGCAAAAGGAATCAATAAAAAGGATATTTCAGAAGCCCTGAAAGAATTTTATAGAGGCACTCTAAAACCTAAGTTTGAGCAGATTGATAAACGGTTTGATCGAGTTGATAAGAAATTTATAAAAGTAGATCGAGGATTCGTTCAGATTAACCATCGGTTTGAACAGGTGGATAAGCGGCTTGATCAGGTGGATGGTCGTCTTGACCAGGTGGATAGGCGGCTTGATCAGGTGGATGGTCGTCTTGACCAGGTGGATAAGCGACTTGATCAGGTGGACGGTCGGTTCGAGCAGGTAGATAGAAGGTTTGCGCAAATCGATGGGAGATTTGATCTCAATGACATTCGGTTTGAGAGAATTGAGAAGAAGTTAGAAGAACATGATGAAAAGTTTAAAGATATTCTTGGCCACTTCGACAAAATTTATCAAAGGTTTGAGAGACTTGAGACTGAATATTATTCCATTTCAGCAATTTTGGATAGGATAGAGAAAAAATTGGATGAAGAGAGCGAAAAGAGAAGGATTTTAGAAAAAGAAGTTTATGATCTGAAAGAACGTGTACAGATTCTTCAGACCAGGATTGAAGAGATTGAAACCCACCTTAAAACAGGTGGCCCTTTATAACTATAACCTTAGGGGCCTTTTCCTCCCCTATTGAGACAGTCCCTAAAAATAATGAATCCCCAAATTCTGGAAAGTCCTCTCTTCAATTTTCCTCTAAATAGAGCTCTGAAAAAGTCCCTGAAAGGCTGGGGAGGTAGGGTTCCAAACCCTTCAAATGCGGATGATTAAAATTTTCTTTGTTAACAATCCAAGATATGAAAATTCAGTCTTATTGGGGAATTATACTTGAATGCTGAAACATTTAGAGGTATCCGCTCGTCCGACAGAATCGGATCCGCCTCCCGCCTTTGGCGAGGCTCGCCTTTCCGCCTGAGGCGGATCAGCCTTTGGCTGATGGCGGCTGGCGGAAAGGCTTTTTACCCCACCTCCTCAGCCTAAAAATTCATTTTAAAATACTTTCTCAGTGGTCTCCTAAAATCATCTTGACATTCAAATTTTTTAGTGATATCAATCTCCGCTATGAAAATCGTCTGATAAAGGAGGGAACGAATCTTGGCAAAGGGTTTTGTAAAATGGTTTGATACGAAGAAAGGATATGGTTTTATCGAGCAACCAGGTGGAGATGATGTTTTTGTCCACTATTCGGGAATTGCGGGTGAAGGATTCAGGTCCCTAAGAGCTGGAGAGGAAGTTGAGTTTGAAATTACCAATGGCCCGAAAGGACCGCAAGCAACCAATGTGGTAAAAACAAAGTAACCCCTTTTTCCCTTTTTTAAAAGGGAAGGGATGAATGGCTTTTCTTTAAAAGATTGAGAAAAAGACGATTAAATAAGGGGGTGATAGACCGGCCTTCTAATCACGGTCTTTGATCTTTTTTATGGTATCTTTAAGTATTAGGGCAAGTGGGCCTTCAAAGGATTTTTCTAATTGAGACAATACCTTCACCGATTTTTTTGTCCCAATTTTCCCCAATGAATCGCAAATAGCCCTGAGGGCGTTTTCTGAAAGGGGGTTCCTCTGTAAAAAACCAAACCATCGTTTCAACCCTCTCTTTTCGAGGATTTCGAGAAGAGTCTCCTCCAAAGTTTTACCAGCAATGGTGAGGTTTCCAATGAGACCAAACGCATGATAGATTTGGGTTTCAAGCGCAAGGGTTTGTGGGGAGGGGTGCGTGGAAATTTGGTGGAGAAGTCCTAACATCTTTTCCGCACCTTTTTCACTCTTGATCATTCCAAGACACCACACCGCTTTCCTTTGAACTTCAAGACTTGACTCATTGAGATTGGAGAGAAAAATGCCCTCTCCTTCAACCCCTCCAATTTGACAGAGGGTGTGGAGGGCCTGTTCTTTCAATTTTGGATTTTCGTGGGCGACATATTTCCTTAAAACTTCCAAGAGAGGGGTTTTCCACTGTTCGGACTTGATTTGGCCAAGAACCCTGAGAATATCGATAGTGGTTTCCACGGAAGCCTTTCCTACGTTCAGTTCATTAATGAGATGGATTGCCGCCACCGGACCGACCTGAATCAGTGCCTCACAGGCATTCTTTCTCACCCACTGATCCTCACTCCTATTTAAGATACGGAGGAGATAAGGGATGGCTCCAATCCCTAAGGAGACAAACACAGGGATGATGGCACTGCGAATTTCTTTCTTTGCGGAAAGAAATTTTTCCTCGAGAAGCAGGGGGATATCTCCTTTCCCTATCTCCTCCAAGACCTGACCCGCTAAAAGGGCCCACATCCTTTTCATGTAAAAATGACGCTTCAGGGTTTTAAGGATTCGTTCTATTTCTGAATACCGATCCCGGCGAATGAGCTCTGGAATCATTCTAACAAAGGAGTGAGCCACTGCCAGATATCTTTCTTTCTCTTTGGCTTGATCGAGTTGTTGAAAGAATTGGTCGGTGTAATCTAAAAACTTATCCGTCAGCCTTTCCAAAAGAATTTTATCCTTAAGCCTTGGGGGAAGATCGTCAAGACCGATCAGTTGATGTCGGAAGTATTCTTCAAGAAGAGTTTCTGTTTCTTTGGTATCAGACTCTCTCAATCGCTTTGAGATCTTGGAGACTAACCGATCGGATTTAGCCTCGAAGGCGTCTCCCCTTTTTTGTTGTTTGAGGGCAAGATGTTCGCGAAGAAAGACCTTAGAGGTTCCCCAGAGATATTGCCTCTGTAGAAAGGAAAGGATGACATCCTCAATCACTTCCTCTCTGTTTTCAGGGGTGGCCGCAAGATCGCTGTTTCTTAAGATGGCACAGAAGAGGTCAGATTGTTTGATGGGCCGCAGGGCGTCGCTGAGAAGGATTCGTCGAACCTCATGAAGCTCCTGGCCAGTCATTTTTTGGAAATAAGGGATCATCTTTAGATCTTTCCGCATTCGAGAAAGGGTGATCCTTGCTCGCCAGGGCATCTCCCGGTCTGGAGCGAGGAGTTCTTCGTTAAAAACATAGGAGATATTGAAAACCCCATTTTTGAGAAGGGTTTGTGTAAACCGCTCCTTGTCCTGTTTTCGATGGGTATCGACCAGGGAGGGTTCGCTCATGATATCAATAAAGCGGGTGAACTCGGTTTGGCTCATTCGGCTTTTAAGGGTCAAGCTGATCAAGTCTTTTCTCTCCATGTACTTGACAAACTTGGGCACATAAAGTTCCCCCATCCCCTTCATCATCATCCGGCTTAGCCTTTGGGCCTCGGGGAGGACGCCTTCTACAAAGATTTCCTGCCACTCCTGTTCCTCCCTAACCAAGAAGGCTAATTCATCTCCTTCCTCAAAAAGGACCTTAAATTGTCCATAGAGCCCTTCCTTGGCTTTTTTTGATTCAGGATGTTCCGGGGTATAATATCCTGTTCTCAGAAAGGCTTGGATGAGGTGGAGGACAAATTCAGTTAATTTCATCTGAAGTTTCTGGAGGCGCTCGACCTCCTCGGGGGGAAGCCCTTCAGGAATTCCTTCCAGTTTTTTGGGGACCAAAGGGGAGGATGCTTTAAATTCAATCATCATGTTTCCAGTAAAGGAGGTTAGTTAGGAATTCAGTTTTACAAAATCCTTAAGGGTTGTCAAGATAAGAAAAAGAGATCTCCAAAAAAATCCTTTTTAATACTTTTTCAGAGGTTTCAAAAAAGAGGGAACTCTGAATCATTTTTAGAAATCCTGATTTGACTTTGCAGAAGGAGGTTTATTAAATTTAAAAATGGAGTAAAAGAAAGATGGGTGCGTTTAAAACTCTTAAGGAGAATTTTCTGGAAAACCGATGGTGGATTTTAATCGGACTGGTGGCACTCATCGTGGTGGATGTGCTTCAACTCTTGATCCCAAGGGTTATCAAATATGCGGTTGACGATCTTACTTTCGGCAATCTCCCTCCCTCTGGACTTCTTTTCTATGGACTACAAGTTATTCTTCTAGCCCTCGGGATCGGGGGGCTCCGATATGTCTGGAGGTACTTTCTTTTAGGAAGTGCACGGCGAATGGAGAAGAGTCTTCGAGAAAGACTCTTTAACCATCTTCAAACCCTTTCCCCCTCTTATTTTTCTCACACCAAAGTGGGGGATTTAATGGCTCATGCGACGAACGATATCGAGGCTATCCGGATGGCCCTTTCATTGGGAATCGTCTTTTTAATGGATACGATCATCTTGGGCATCTTGGCGATCTTTTTTATGGTTTACATTCATCCAACGTTAACGCTTTTTGCAATTCTCCCTATGCCCCTAATCACTCTCATCACGCTTTTCTTCAGTCGAGCGGTCTTTAGACGTTTTGAAACCCTTCAGAAAACTTTCTCCTTGCTTACCGAAAGGATCAGAGAATCCATTGCAGGGATTCGCGTCATCAAAGCCTTTGTCCAAGAGGAGAGACAGAAGGCAAGGCTCTCCCGAGTAAGCCAGGATTATATTCAAAAAAATTTGAGCGTGGCAAGGATATGGGGCATGTTTTTCCCACTCATACTTTTTCTCTCAAACCTCTCCCTCGCCATTGTCCTTTATTGGGGGGGAAAGTTAACGGTCTTCCAATTCATCTCCACGGGTGACTTTGTGGCATTCATGAGCTATCTGGGGTTGTTGGCTTGGCCGATGATGGCCTTGGGCTGGGCAATTAATGTGATTCAACGCGGAAGTGCCTCCATGACCCGTTTAAACCGAATCTTCGAAGAGAGGCCAGAGGTTTATGGGCCTTCCAAAACCCTTTGGTCTAGTCCGTTGAAAGGGACTATTGAGATAAAAAACCTCACTTATCGTTCGGTCAATGGAGGAGATCCTCTCCTTCAAGATATTCACCTAACGATTGAGAGAGGGGAAAGGGTGGTCATCGTGGGAAGGACGGGGGCAGGAAAGACGCTCTTATGCCATCTGATGACCCGACTCTTAGACCCCCCCAAAGATTCCTTATATATTGATGGAGTTGAAATTCATCAAATTCCGCTTGAGGTGTTGAGGAAGTCCATTGGATATGTCCCTCAAGATACTTTTCTCTTTTCAGATACGATTCGTGAGAACATTGCTTTTGGAAAGTTGAATGCCACAGATAAAGAGGTTGAAGAAGTAGCCCGAATTGCACAGATTTATGAGGAGATTCTGGAATTTCCAGAAGGGATGAACACGGTGATTGGTGAAAAGGGAATTACCCTTTCCGGGGGACAGCGACAGAGGATTGCCATTGCCCGGGCCTTGCTCACGAGACCCTCTCTCTTTATCCTGGATGATTCCCTTTCCTCAGTCGATACACAGACTTCCGAGAGGATCATCATTGGATTGGAGGAGTTTCTTAAGGGGAAAACCAGTATTCTTGTTACCCATCGGATCGCCCCCCTTCTAAGAGCCGATCGAATTGTTGTACTGGAAGAGGGAAGGATAGTAGAGATGGGGGATCATCAAACCCTTCTTTCCAAAAGAGGGATCTATGCTGAACTCTACTGGAAAAGACAGTTGGAGGAAGAACTTGAGATAGAGAGATTTTAAATCCGAAACCTGGATACGAAATCAAACGGACGGTTCAAATTTGAGGGGGTTAAACTAAAATGGGAATAAATTTGATTTTTGGAATTTTTGGATGGGTTTTGGGTTTTCCACCCGCCGCCAAAGGCGAGCCTCGCCAAGGGCGGGAGGTGGATCTGCCTTTTTAGGATTTTGGGTTAAACTATGTACACCGATTTTGGATATATAGAAGAAGGTTATCTGGGGAAACCCTATGACTTGAAACTGATGATCAGGCTGGGAAGATATCTCAGGCCTTATTGGGTTCTTTTGTCCCTTGCGCTTCTCTTTATTCTGGTCATGGCCGGGTTGGACCTCCTCATTCCTTATTTAACCAAAGAGGCCATTGACCGCTATCTCCTTGCGTCTGCAAGGGAGATCGTTTTGAAAGGAGATGGATCTCCAGAAGAGTCCCATTTCTGGACTCGATATGGGCCAATGCTTCTTCCTCAAAAGGAGAAAGGGAAGTATCTCCTTCCTCCTGAACCCTTGTCCTCAATGGATAGAAGGGAGATAGCCCGTTTCCAAAAATCGGGTCTTCTCACCGAGAATCGGTATTACCTCTTTTCCCCGAAAACCCCACAGGAAGAAGCCCTGTTGAACAAATATCCCTCTTTATTTGAGCGAAGTGGACCCTATGGGTTTATTGCCTACGAACGTTTAAGGGAGTTAAGAGAAGAAGACCTCTTTATCCTGAGAGGAAGAGACCTAAAGGGGGTTTTCCGAATCGCCCTTCTTATGGTTTTCATCCTGAGTCTTAATTTTATTCTAACCTTCTCTCAGGTCTATGCCATGGAAGTGGCCGGGCAGAAGATGATGCATGATTTAAGGATGAAGGTTTTCTCCCATCTCCAAACTCTCTCCATCTCCTTTTTTGATAAGAACCCGGTTGGGAGACTGGTTACCCGGCTGACCAATGATATTCAGAACGTCCATGAAATGTTCACCTCCGTATTGGTTCACCTTGTCAAAGACGTGCTTCTGGTGATAGGAATCGTCCTCTTCCTCCTCCATCTCCATCGAGAGCTTGCCTTGGTCTCTTTTTCGATAATCCCGCTGATCTTTACTACCACCCTTTTATTCAGTCGGAAAGCGAGGGATGCGTTTCGAGAAATCCGCCTGAGGATTGCCCAGATGAATTCCTTTTTCCACGAGAATTTTTCTGGGATCAAGGTGGTCCAACTTTTTGGGAGGGAGGGGGAGAACAGTCGACGCTTCCAAAAAGTAAATGAAAAATATTTTCTGGCAAACATGAGGCAGATCTCCATTTATGCCACTTTTGTTCCCCTCGTGGAAATTTTAAGTTCTGGAGCCCTTGGGCTTCTCCTCTGGTATGGAGGGGGGAAGGTCATCCAAGAGGCTCTAACCCTTGGTCTCTTGGTGGCTTTTATCTCCTATATCCGGATGTTCTTTCAGCCCATCCGAGATCTTTCTGAAAAATATAATATCTTACAATCAGCGATGGCCTCCTTGGAAAGGATCTTTTTATTGCTGGACCAGAACGAAAAGGTTTATGAACCGATGGTTCCTGAAAAAATGGAGATTAGAGGCAAGATTGAATTTCGTCATGTGTCATTCTCTTATAAGGATGGAGAAGAAGTCCTGCGAGACATTTCTTTTTCTATCAAACAGGGTGAGACGGTAGCCATCGTGGGTGCCACCGGAGCAGGGAAAACCTCCTTGATTCACCTCCTTGAGCGGTTTTATGATGTCCAAAAAGGGGCTATTCTGATCGACGGGGTGGATATCCGTAAGATCGATCTCCATCAACTTCGAAAAAGCATTGGATTGGTCATGCAAGATACTTTCCTCTTTTCAGGGAATATCGAAGAAAATATTAGACTGGGGAATCCGGAAGGGGAGGGGAGAAGAATGATAGAGGTAGTCCAGACAGTCAATGCAGAAAGGGTTATTCAACGGCTTCCCTCCGGATATCACACGAAGGTAGGAGAGGGAGGGGAGGTTTTGTCCTCAGGGGAAGCCCAGCTCTTGGCTTTTGCAAGAGCCTTATATATCGACCCAAAGATTCTCATCCTCGATGAAGCCACCTCTCATGTGGATCCTGAAACGGAGAGGTTGATCCAAGAAGGATTGGGCCGTTTGATTAAAGGAAGAACCTCTCTTATCATTGCCCATCGTCTCTCGACAATCCAACGGGCAGACAGAATCATCGTTCTCCATAAGGGGAGAATTCGAGAGGTGGGAACCCACAGGGAATTGATGGCCAAGAAAGGAATCTATTTCAGGCTCTATCAAATTCAGTTTGGTGGAACCTCCAATGCGGAATTAAGATTGCGGATGGTGGAATGATTACAAACCCGAATTTCCCAATGGGATGGGTTGACAAAAGAGGGACTCTATCCTATATAGGAAATAGATTTTATGGAAGACAAAGGGACATCCTCAGAAACTAACTTAATCAGGGAGGAGAAGAGGAGGGAGATTGACCTCAATTCTCTTTTCCCAGGGAAGGAATACGATTTAAATCGGCTTTTTCCGGATGAAGGGACAAGGAAACTTCTTTATGAATTGAGGCGAAACAAAAGGGATGTTGAGCGTTTCCTCAAAACGTTGATCATCGAGGAGGAGTAAATGGAATGCCCTCATTGTGGTTATCTGTTGACCCTTCCCTCCTGTTCCTATTGTGGGGGAGAGATTCCACTTTGGAGTCGGTTCTGTTGCTGGTGTGGTCATCCCCTCCCAAAGGAAGAGGAAGAAGACTTTTCAGACCGAAGATTATGTAGCGACGGAACCTGTATCGGGGTCATCAACGAAAGGGGGGTGTGTAATATCTGTGGAAAGCCTTATACCGGCGACCCGATTTAACTTGAAATGAGAAATCCTTTCAGGGGGCTCGCTATGTTGACAGGCAGACAGCCAATGATTATGTTATGGTTATGAGAGAGGATGAAATTAGGAGGTTACCATGATCTTTGTGCCCAGGGGTGGTGCAGATAAGGAAGAAAGGGGGAAAGACGACAAGGTAAACGTCCCCCATGAACTTCCCATCTTACCTCTAAGAGGAACCGTGCTCTATCCGGATTTGATCTTGCCCATCATGGTGGGAAGGAAGAAATCGGTAAAGTTGATCGATGATGCCATGGATTCAGACCGTATCATTGGGATCATCACTCAGAAAAGGTCTGAAACCGAAGATCCCAGAGAGTCTGACCTTTATACGGTGGGTGTGGCTGCATTGATTTTGAGAATGATTCGGGAGCTGGATGGGAGTCAACGGGTGATCGTTCAAGGAATCTCGAGGATTAAGGTTAAGGAATTCCTCCAAAGGGAGCCTTATTTTAAGGCCAGAATTGAGACGCTGGAAGAGACCTTTCAGCCAGGAGTGGAAATCGAAGCCTTGATGATGAATTTGAAAAACCTTTTTCAGAGGGCGGTTGAGTTGGCCCCTTATCTGACCGCTGAACTAGGGACAATGGTCAATAATGTGAAATCCCCTCCTATCTTAGCCGATCTGATCGCTTCAAACTTAAACCTTTCGACCCATGATAAACAGGCTGTTCTTGAAACGATTGATGTTCGGGAGAGATTGACCAAGGTCCATCTCCTCCTTAATAAAGAGGTCCAGGTGCTCGAGTTAGGCAATAAGATCCAGTCCCAGGTGAAAGAGGATATGGATCGGACGCAAAGGGAATATTATCTCCGGGAGCAGATGAAGGCGATTAAGAAGGAGTTGGGAGAACTCGATGAGCACTCTACAGAGATCAAAGAACTGAAGGAAAAAATTAAGAAGGCAAAGATGCCCCCAGAGGCCCTTGCCGCTGCAGAGAAAGAGTTGGACCGTCTGGCAAAGATTCCTCCTGCATCAGCCGAATATACAGTGGCCAGGACTTATCTGGACTGGTTGACCGAACTTCCATGGTCGGAGACGACTGAGGACAACCTTGATATTGACAATGCCCAGAAAACCTTGGATGAAGACCATTACGATTTGGAAAAGGTGAAGAAACGAATCTTAGAATATCTGGCCGTCAGAAAACTGAAGGCCGATATGAAAGGTCCAATCCTCTGTTTTGTTGGACCTCCTGGAGTGGGGAAGACCTCTTTAGGGAGGTCAATCGCTCGTACCATGGGACGAAAATTCATTCGGATTTCATTGGGAGGGGTTCGAGATGAAGCGGAGATTCGTGGACACCGGAGGACATATGTGGGGGCGTTACCCGGGCGAATCATTCAAGGGATTAAGAAGGCGGGTTCAAATAACCCCATCTTCATGTTAGATGAGGTGGATAAGATTGGAATGGACTTTCGGGGTGATCCCTCCTCTGCCCTCTTAGAGGTTCTGGACCCGGAACAGAACTTTTCATTTTCAGATCATTATATTGATGTTCCCTTCGACCTTTCAAAGGTGATGTTCATTACGACCGCCAATGTGCTGGATACCATTCCACCTGCCTTGAGGGACCGGATGGAGACCCTTGAACTTCCAGGGTATAGCGAAGATCAGAAGATGATGATTGCCAAGCAGTTTTTGGTTCCCAAACAGATTAATGAACATGGGTTGACTTCTGAGCTTATTGAATTTCAGGACGAAGCGATTCAGATGATCATCAACTCTTATACTCGAGAGGCAGGGGTGAGAAATTTGGAAAGAGAGATCGCGGCCATCTGTAGAGGGGTTGCCAAAGATGTGGCCAGAGGGATTCGTGAAAAAGTGGTGATCACTCCGGATGTCCTTCATAAATTCTTAGGTCCGGTCAAATTCTTCCCAGAAGTGGCAGAGAGAACCTCTGAACCGGGGGTGGCCACCGGGCTGGCATGGACCCCTACTGGAGGAGATATTATCTTTGTTGAGGCGACGAAAATGAGAGGTGAGAAGGGGCTTACCCTCACGGGTCAGTTAGGGGATGTGATGAAGGAATCTGCTCAAGCGGCACTGGCCTATGTTCGATCCAAATCGAAAGAACTCGGTATTGAGGAAGATTTCTTTGAAAAGAATGATATCCATATCCATGTCCCCGCCGGGGCTATTCCAAAGGATGGGCCTTCCGCTGGGATCACCATTTTTGTAGCCCTGACCTCCCTTTTGACCAATCAACCTGTTCGAAGCGATGTCGCCATGACCGGAGAGATTACGCTCAGGGGTTTGGTCCTTCCTGTGGGTGGGATCAAAGAGAAAGTGCTGGCGGGCTTGAGGGCAGGGATCAAAACGATCATCCTTCCGCAGAAGAATGAGAAGGATTTGGAAGAGATTCCAGAACATATTCGCAACGCTATGAATTTCAAATTTATCCAAAGGATGGACGAAGCGATCGAATTGGCTCTGAAACCTACCGAACACCCAAGTCACGAACGAGAGCCTGGTATTGAGCAAGAAAGGATCAGTGCTTCTGTTTGAAAGAGTTCGGCGAATCTTTACCCCATAATCCCGAAAGCCCCTATCTTGAGACTGGGGGAAGGAGATTTTAAGTTTTAGATATTGGAGGAAAGACCTACCCTTTTCCACTCAAAGCGTATCCATCCCTGATGGAAGGTCGGGGATATCCGGGGTTCCTCCCTTATCTGGTCGTCCTGATTCGGATATTCGATAAAGAATCTCTTATCATCCAAGAGGTCCATGATGGATTATCCAAAACTTCGAAGCGTCAACCTTTTTCCAGTGAACGTCTCAGGTCAAACCATGCTCTGTCTTCAGGACCCACTCAATATCAGCGAGAAAGTCCTGTTTTTACCCCTTCCCATCTATTTCATCATTTCCCATTTTGATGGAAACCATTCTATTGTTGACATCCAGGCTGAATACCTAAGGAGATTTGGGGAGATTCTCTTCTCCGAGAAGATCCAAGAAATCATCCATCAGTTGGATGAGAATCTTTTTCTTGAGGGGGAGCGATTTCAGGAGGCCTTAAGAAAGAGAGAAGAAGAGTTTTTACGCTCTCCTGTGAGAGAGCCCGCCTTTTCAGGCAAGAGTTATGAGGCAGACCCGAAACGGTTAAGGGACCAGTTGGAGGGATATTTTATTAGCCCGGATGGACCTGGAAAGTTAGGAGATAGATCAGGTGAAGGAAGTTTAAAGGGGGTGATTGCTCCCCATATCGATTTCCAGAGAGGGGGAGTCTGTTATGCCTTTTCCCATAAGGAGATAGGGGAAAGGAGCCTTGCAAAGTGTTTTATCATCTTTGGAACCTCCCATGCCCCCATGGGAAATCCTTACTGCCTCACCCGAAAAGATTTTATAACCCCGCTTGGTCCCTTGAAGGTGGACCAAGAGATGGTTAATGCGATTCAATCCCAATGCCCTTACGATCTCTTTAAAGATGAGGCAGTCCAAAGAAGCGAACATTCGATTGAATTCCAGTGCCTCTTTTTGCGCTATCTTTTTCCTCAACCCGTTGAGATTAAGATCGTTCCCATCCTATGTGGGTCTTTCGAGGGGGTCATTGGGAGAGGAATTTCTCCCATTGAACTGGAACCCATTCAACAGTTTATCGATGCCTTGAGAATCTCCCTTCCTTCTATTAAAGAAAAGATATGTTTTATTGCAAGCGCAGATCTGGCCCATATGGGACTCCAATTTGGGGACAGGGAGGGGATGAACGAATATCGCCTTCGAGTCCTTGAGTCAGAAGATCGCCAAATGCTGAGTTACGTAGAGGCGATGGATGGTGAAGGGTTCTTTTCATGGATTTCAAAGGAAAAAGATCGAAGAAGGGTCTGTGGCCTTTCGGCCATCTATACCCTGCTCAAGGTGATGGAGGCGAAAGAGGGAAGACTTCTTAAATATGCTCAGGCCTTCACTGCCGAGACCCAATCTGTGGTGAGCTTTGCCAGCCTTGGATTCTACTAAACAGGAATAAGTTCGGAGTTCAGAGTTCGGAGGGGCAACCCTGGAAGAAAATCCCTTTTGAATTCTCTGAACGACGAACTATTTGCGAAGCAAATCAGGAGGGTTTCTGTTTGATCTTGTCGATGGCGGGATAGAGGTCTAAGAGTCTTTTTTCAAGTTCTTCTGGAAGTTCCACTTGAAGACCAAGAAGTCTTTCCCGAATAAGGGCTAAGGTCCCTAATTTTTCGCTCACCTCCTTGGGGGTAATCCGACTGAGCCTTTTGGAAACCTCTTTTATCTCCTCGTTGAGGAATTCGATCAACTTCAATATTTCAGAGAGTCTTTTCTGTGGCATCCATCCCCTGCTCCTTCAGGATTGTCTTTTAACTTACACGATTTGAGAAGAGATTGCAAGGGAATTTATTTGGCGGTGGGTAGATTCGAGAAAAATTTAGAGAGTTACTTTTCCCAGACCTCTTCCGCTTCGAACTGGGAAAGACTTTCCCCCTCTTTCTCTTCAAAGAGTTTGATCCAACGGTTAACCCGATCTTCCCCGTAGGCTTTCTTCCATCCAAGGACGATCTGTTCCACAGGAACATCGGCATAAACCCCATGGAAGGCCACATATTCCATAAATTTTTTATTCTTTAAATTGTAGGGTTGGAATAGAGAGTCTTCTCGACCATTAAACTCGAGCGGTGGGACATGATGCCTTTCACAAAGGGTTCGGTTGAAGGCAGGAGTGGCCTTCACCCATTTTCCCTCCAGATAAAATTCTACAAACCCATGATAAACAAAAAGATCGGTTCCGATGAATTCGAGGAGCTGGTGAGTGGTGAGGTGATTTCGAACATCTGCGAGCCCGATACGAGAAGGGATCCCACAAGCCCTTCCTAAGGCACAAAGAAGGGAGGCCTTGGGGACGCAGAAACTCCTCCTCCGGTTCAGAACATAACTGGCGCGATAATGTTTGGGGAGATAAAAAGGAGAGTAGGGATCATAAAGAATTTCATCCCTGACCGCGAGATAGAGTTTTACAGCCACCTCAATAGGATTGGTACTATTTCCTCTAATCGTTTTAGCATAATCCTGGATCTCTTTATGGTCGCTATCAATGACCTCCGTTGGGGTGAGATAGATTTGATGTTGCTGATCAACTTTAAGGTTCATAGGGTTTCAATCCTTTTGGTTTTTTAATTTATTTTACTGTAGTTTAGCAAAAATTTATAACTCATTGATATACAAGGCACTTTAAAATCTCTACTCTGTCATTCCTGTGAAAGCGGAAATCCAGTAAAATCAACAGGTTCTAAATTCCTGCCTCCGCAGGAATGACAAAATTTGCCAAACTACAATTATCTTAAATAAAGATAACCGATTCCTCGAGAATGGAAAAGGGGCCATTTAAAGTCGATGGGGCAATACAGCCCCTAATTTAAATACCCATCTGAAAAGGACTGCCGTAAGAAGGAGAAGACTCAGAATCGCCATCACTCCATAATCTTTTTTACAAAGATAGGGTTCATAGTAAAAAGTTCGTTTCGCTCCTGGATGAAACCCCTTGGATTCAAGGGCCATGGCCAGCAGATTGGTATGTCGCATCGCATAGAGAAAGAGGGGGACTGCCTGAGGAATAAATTGAGCCACCCTCCTAAAGATGTTTTTGGAGTTGAAGTCCAGTCCACGGGACATCTGGGCCTGGACGATGGTGACTCCTGCACCTGCAAAGGTTGGAACCAGTCTCAACGCCGTGGAGATGGCAAAGGCAATGGGGTAGGGACAACCCAATCGAATGAGACCGTTGGTCATCTCCTCATTCCTCGTCGTAGAAAGAAGGAGTAAACCTATGGCGACAAAATTGGCTAACCTTAACCCCATGGCTATTCCATAAAGGAGGGACTCTTTGCTCATTTGAAATGGTCCAAATGTCCAGAGAAGGCTGGGGCCCTTGACAAAGAATGGCCATAGCACGGTACTGAAAACGATGAGGAGGAGAAGGATGATTCGAAGCCTCCAGAAATTCAATAGGGCTTTGGCAGAGAGACCCAGACCCATGACCCCCAGACTGATCCCTGCCATGTAGAGAGGATGATTGAAGCAGAGACAGATCGAAAAAAGGATCAAGACTCCAATGAGCTTGGTTCGAGGGTCCAAGCGATGGACCCAGGTCTTTTTGTCGAGATAGAGGAAAATATTCATAAAAATCCTTCTTAAGGGAGTGTCCTTACGAACAATAAAAATTTTAAGACCAATGAATTAACCCATAGAGGACCCCCTCAGCCTTTGCCTTCCCCTTTTAATTCTTTTACCATCTCTTCAACCGTAAGGGCCTCTGTCCCCAACCAGTTACTTAACTTCACAAGGGATGGGGCCTCCAGCGACGCCTCTGATAGGCGTTGCTCATCCGCAAAAACCAGACGGGTTGGTCCATCCAAAAGGATCTGACCTCCTTTCATCACAATCGTCCGCTGGGCATATTCCGTAGCCACCCACATACAGTGGGTGATGACGATGATGGTGTGCCCTTTTCGGTTTAATTCTCTTAAAACCTCCATGATATTTTTTTGATGACGGATATCAAGGCCTGTGGTAGGTTCATCCAGGATGATGACGGGAGGTTGAACTGCAAGAATCGAGGCCAGGGCGACCCTTTGGCGCTCTCCTTTGGTAAGAGTAAAAGGGATTCTGGTTTCATAACCCTCTAACCCAACAATCTCCAGGGCTTCGGCGACGCGCTTCTCAATCATCTTGGGAGGTTCACCCAAGACTTTTAGACCAAACCCTACTTCCTCTTTGACCGTTCTGGAAAAGATCTGGTGGTCCGGGTTTTGAAATCCATACCCAACCCATTTTGCCATTTCCCGATGGGTATACTCCTTCGTTGTCTTTCCTTGAACCCAAACCTGACCTGAGGTGGGTTTGAGCAGGCCATTGAGGTGTTTCGCCAGGGTGGTCTTGCCAGAACCATTCTGGCCAAGCAGGGCAATGAATTCTCCTTCATAGATGGAGAGGTCGATTCCTCGAAGGGCTTCTACTCCATAAAATGGATAGGTATAGCAGAGTCCCTCGGTCCAGAGGATTGGCTTTCCTTTGACCTCTTGGAGGGGTGGTTTTACCTCCCAGGGTTTCTTGTGCGGGGCCAGATTCAATTCCTCGATGATCTTTATCGACTCATTGAAATTTAAGGGGTTCCCTGGCCAGCCCATCAGTCTAAAGAATTCGAGCGTGGAGGGGATTTTAACCCCACAGGATTGGAGAAGGGAGTGGTTCTTAAGGAGATCAACGGGTAATCCTTGGGCCACCAACTCTCCCTCCCGAAGGAAGATCACCCAATCCGCATCCATAGCGGTCTCTGGTTCATGGTCTACCATTATGAGAGTCTGACCCTCCTTTCGCAAGCGGTTCGTTATGGAAAGGATATCCTTTCTTCCCTGAGGGTCGAGGTCAGTGGTAGGCTCATCCATCACAAGAATTTGAGGCTCTAACGCAAGGACTGAACCAATGGCAAGGCGCTGTTTTTGGCCTCCGGAGAGACTTGAGGGTTCACGGTGTTGGAGTCCTTCAAGACCTACAAAGCATAGATAGCGTTTAATTCGTTGCCCAATCTCTGGACGTGGAACACCGTGATTCTCTGGTCCAAAGGCCATTTCTAATTCAACATTGGTGGAAAAGAGTTGCGACTCGAAGTCTTGGAATACCAATCCCACGAAGCGGGATATCTCAGAAACCTGATGCACCGCAACTTCTTTTTCTTTTACCAAAACTCGTCCTTGATATTTTCCACGAAAAAATTGTGGGATAAGGCCATTCAGACTATAGCAGAGGGTGGATTTGCCTGCCCCTGAATGTCCCATAACCATAACGAATCTTCCTTCTTCAATCTGGGCTTGGAGATGCTGGAGGGCAGGTCGTTGGTTTGAAGGGTAGGTGAAGGTGAGGTCCTCAATAGAAATTGCAATGCCCATAAATGATTCTTAAACCCAAAGCCCAAAATCCATTTCTTTTCCACGAGACCTTAAAGTAAAAGGCTCCCAATAAGGATGGTGAGAGTAGAGAACCACCCCATAGGAAGGGTTGGGAGCTGAATTGCCATCTCTCCAAATAGCCCGACCATGGATCCCACCGTAACCATCCAGGCACCCAGGGTCCCTGCTTTGGGTGACCCAATATCTTCCTCTTCCATCACATTGGGCCAGAATAGACCAAGCTGGTAGGTAGTGAGGTTGAAGACAGAACTTAGGAGAAAGATTCCGATCACACTTCCAAGGGTATTGTTGATTGTAATAATTTTTACCAATACCGCATAGGGCACAATGCCCAAGGCGTCCACAAAGGTAGAGATGACCACTGCACAGGAAGCGCTCGAGATAAAGGCGATAAGAAAATAGTTGATCCAACCCTGAACCCTTCCAGCCTTCCATTCTCTTGAGATTTTAAAGAAAGGTAAAAGAGTCGTCCACATCGTATAGGGAAGGTAACCCAGAAGAAAGTTTCCCACAAAACCCGCAATCGAGCCGGGTCCAAGGGTTCCACCAAAGACATCGCCAATGAGGTTTCCGATTGCGGTTCCCCAAGCCCCTGCAGGACCAAAAAGAAGGCTAAAGACCATAGGGAAGATATTGGCCACACGGACCTCCGTGATCCCAGGGATGAGGGGAATGGCGGTCTTAAAGGCGATGAGCGCAGCCCCATAGATGGCTGCACAGACCGCCACCAGAATAATCATCCGGGTATTTTTCCACATCCGGATAGCTGACTTCATGGGACCGATAGATATTTACCAGATTGAAACAAAGGGTGTCAACTTTCTCTTTAAGGAGAGTTCTGAAAAACGACGAAACGTTCTCTTGATTCCATTGATTTCAAAAAATGATTCCAAAGATTTTCTTTATTTTTCAAGGTGTTTCCAATCGGTGGTATCATAATCATCAGAGATTTCTGGACGTTTTCAGAGATCTCCTTTTTGCCCCACCTTCATCTCATTGGGTTCATGGTTTCCTTCGTCCAGGAGGGAATTGAGATTCTTTGTGGGATGTGGTATGAAATTTAGAAATCAATCCTTTTTAAAGGAGTAAAGGATGGTTGAGATAGTTTCGGTAAAAACCTCGAAGCAGGTAGAATTTGTGGAAATTACCGATTTGGTTCAAGAGGCAGTAAGAAAGGCTGGTATTAAGGAAGGGATCTGTATCGTTTTTGTCCCTCATACCACTGCGGGGGTTACGATCAATGAGAATGCGGATCCCAGTGTGGTTCAAGATATAATGATGGAATTGAATAAGATCGTCCCCTTTAAGGATCAATACCTTCATGGAGAAGGAAACTCTCCGGCCCATATCAAGTCCAGTTTGATTGGATGTTCTCAGAATATCATTATCGAATCAGGGAGACTCAGCCTTGGGACTTGGCAGGGAGTCTTTTTTTGTGAATTTGATGGGCCGAGAAATCGAAAGGTTTATGTCAAAGTGATCCCGGATGGACGATAGACGATGGAAGATAGATGAGGGACGATAGATGATGGATTTTGAAGAACTTATCAATCGAGCAAACCAAATCCTTGAAAAAGAACCCAGATTGATTCTTCTTCCTCCAGAGGGAAAGGTTGTGTTTGTAGGGGATACTCACGGGGATTTGGATGCCTCTCAGAAGGTTATCCATCAATATTTAAAAAGCCCTTATCGAATTGTTTTCTTGGGGGATTATGTGGACCGAGGGGAAGATTCGGAGGGCAATATCGATTACCTACTCCGGATGAAGATTGAACACCCGAACCAGCTCTTTCTTCTCGCGGGGAACCACGAAGGGTTTATGGTAAAGGAGCTTTATCCTGCGAACTTCTGGGAATCCCTCCCCTTTGAGAAGAGAAGAAAGTATGGATGGGTATTTTCTAAGCTTCCACTCTGCGCCATTTCAGACAATGGCATCGTGGCTCTCCATGGTGGATTACCTGAATGTGAGACGATTGATGGAGTAAACCGGATTGAAGTAGGGGATGAGCAGTGGGATCGGATTGTCTGGGGAGATTTTGTGGAGAGAGAAAGCGGGTGGTTAGGTCATTTCTGGGGGAGACCCCAAATGGGCTCCTCTTATTTTGACCAAATGATGGAGAGATATCAGAAGAGGGTTTTGATTCGTTCTCATCAACCCCATGCCCCTTTGATGATGTTTAAAAAGAGGTGTATCACCATCTTTACCTCTTACGCCTATCTGCCCATTCGTACGATTGTGGTGGCTGACCTTAAGAAAGAGATCCGGAACGCAGAGGATGTCGTGATTGAAAGAATTTAAATCCCCAATGTGAAAATTTAAATTCCAAAATAAGAAATTGGTTATTTGAGATGGGGGTTAGAAATGGCCCAAATTATTTCTTTTGATTTGGATGGGACGTTGATTGACCCTGAGTTTACCAACTGGGTCTGGGGCCATGGCATCCCTACTCTTTATGCAAAGAAGAATGGAATCGACTTTGAGGAGGCAAAGGAGCGAGTGGAGAAAGAATATCGAAAAGTTGGGGAAGGGGCCCTCGAATGGTATGACATTAAATATTGGTTAAACTTTTTTGGAGTCAACCCAGACTGGAAAGCCTTGATGGAACGATACAGCGATAAGATAAAAGTCTATTCCGATGTGAATCATGTTTTGGATCGCCTGAAAGAGAGGAATTCTTTAATCCTTGCTTCCAATGCAGGAAGGGAGTTCATCGATATTGAACTCAGGGCTACTGGCATTGGAAGGTATTTCGATCGAATCTTTTCAGCCACCTCCGATTTTGGCCAAGTGAAGAAGACGATCCATTTTTATCAAACCATTTGTCAAGTTCTGAAAGTAAGTCCAGGTGAGATGGTCCATGTAGGAGATCATTATGAGTTTGATTATTTAGTTCCACGTTCAATAGGGATTCATGCCTTCTATCTCGATCGGTCAGGAAAAGAAAAAGGGGAGTTCATTCTTTCCGACCTTAAAGAATTAGAGAAGAAGGTGGGAATGGTCGACCCGATTCGGTGAAAAGTTATTCTTGGAATGAAATTCGATCACGCCTAAGAGAGAAGGTCCCATGGGAGGTCCAATGAAGGAAAAGCCTTCATTTAAAATTCACCGGGGGTGGGTGGTTTTAGGTTCCTGTTTTATTACCCTGTTTATCAATTATAGTATTCGTATCGGGGCCTATTCGGTCCTCCTTCCCGAGATGGTCAAAGACCTTCGACTTAATATGGCTCAAGCAGGGATGATTCGGGCAGCCTACTTTTTGACCTATATCCTGTTTTCTCCCCTGATGGGTTGGTTGATGGACCGATGGGGTGGAAGGTTTGTGATTAGTGGTTTTTGCCTTTTTTTAGGGTCAGGGACTTTTTTAATGGGTTTATCTTCAACCCTTTTCACAGGCATCCTTTTTCACGGGGTAGTTGGGATAGGGGCGGCGGCCATTTGGACACCGGTTGCCGCATTGATTCAGAAGTGGTTTGGGGCAAAACAGAGAGGGTTGGCATTAGGGATTCTTTCACCCAGTTATGCGCTGGGTTTTGGATTAATGGGAATTGTCCTTCCCATCATCGTAAAGAATTATAATTGGAGATGGGGATGGTACCTTTTAGGTGTCGCAGGGGTTCTCTTAATGGGGATAAACTTTTTACTTCTCAGAGATGACCCCGAGAAAATTGGGCTTCTTCCCTGGGGGGAGTCCAATAGGGCGAATGGGGTTTCCCCAATCCATGAAAGATCGGTGGAGACCATGGACATTCTCAGAAGACGTCCCTTCTGGGTCATTAGCCTTTCCTATTTTTTGATTTCTGTTGGAGTCTATATCGTATCGGACTTCCTGGTCACCTATGGGGTCATGGAGTTAAAGATTCCTTATCCCATTGCTTCAACCTTCATCACCCTTATGGCCGCGACCAGCATTGCAGGAGGTTTTCTCTTAATGACGATTTCCGATTTCCTTGGAAGGGTAAGGACATTAATCTTCACTCAACTCCTTTTAATGGGAAGTATCCTCTTCATTATCTTTGCCAAAGGGAATACGGGATGGTTGAGATTGGGCGTTGGATTCTTTGGATTTTTTTATGGCCCAATATTTCCCTTGTATGCGGCCTGTGCAAGGGATTATTTTGAGAAAGAAGTGGCAGGGACAGTGATCGGCCTCTTTACCATTTTTTATGGCGTGGGAGCAATGTTGGGCCCCATCTTGGGAGGATATCTCTCGGACCTCACCCAGACCTTTAGGTGGTCCTATGGGCTTGGGGCTCTTAGTGCGTTGATTTCTGCTATCGTCATTTCGGTCTTAAGGAAACCTCTCCCCATCAAGAGAGTGTCGTAGAGGTCAACGGTATCGGAGAGGCAGTTAGGCTCCTTTTTAAATTTTATCCCCTGACTGCCTCTTCCTTTTATTCAAAAATTCAGTTTTTCATATTCCCATTCCGACAATATTACGTCGTGAGGGTTGAAAGGCCTCTTTTTTTTATGATAGGATGAATTAGAAAAGTGGGTCGATATCAAAAATCTCCTATTTTGTTTGGAGACGGAGGAGGATAGAGAGTGGTGACTCCAAGAATACTGGTCGTCGATGATGAGGAAATCGTTGGCGAGAGTTGCAAGCGAATCCTTGAAGAAGAGGGTTATGAGGTTGAGACAGCCCTGAGCGGGGAAGAAGCTTTTCGCAAGATGAAGGAGAATCCCTATGATATCGTCCTGACCGACCTCAAGATGCCTGGAATTGATGGAATGGAGGTTTTAAAAACCATCCGGAAGGATTACCCCGACACCCTTGTCATCATGATTACAGGGTTTGCCACAGTGGAGACGGCTGTGGAGTCAATGAAGCTCGGAGCCTTCGACTATATTCCCAAACCCTTTACCCCGGATGAGGTTTCAATCGTTGTAAAGAAGGCGCTTGATCAGAAAACCCTCCTTCTTGAAAACCTCTATTTGAGACAGGAATTGCAGGAAAAGTATGGATTTCATAATATCGTCGGGAAAAGTAAGAAGATGCAGGAAATCTACCGAATCATCGTGAAGGTTGCCCCCACCGATAGCACAGTCCTAATCTATGGCCAAAGTGGAACAGGGAAGGAACTCATTGCCAGGGCGATCCATTTTAATAGCCCAAGGAGGGATAAACCCTTTGTCCCTGTGGACTGTGCGGTATTGGCTGAAAACCTTTTGGAGAGCGAACTATTCGGGCATGTGAGGGGTTCTTTTACCGGAGCGGTGACTACCAAGCCAGGACTTTTTGAGGTGGCGGATGGGGGAACTGTATTCTTAGATGAAGTGGGAAATATCAGTCTTGGAATCCAGGCAAAGCTTCTGAGGGTCCTTCAGGAAAAGGAATTTACTCCAGTAGGTGGAACGAAACCCAAGAAGGTGGATATTCGTCTCATCTCTGCGACCAACAAGGATTTAGAGAAGATGATTAAAGAGGGGACCTTCCGGGAAGACCTTTATTATCGATTAAATTTCGTTCCCATTTTCCTTCCCCCCTTAAAAGAAAGGCAGGAGGATATCCCTTTGCTGGCCGTCCATTTCCTAAAGAAATTTTCCGAAGAGATGGGAAAGTCCATTAAAGGTTTTACTTCTGAAGCGATGGAAAAACTCATGAGATATTCTTGGCCAGGGAATGTCCGGGAGTTAGAGAATGTGATTGGTCGAACTGCGGTCATGATTGATGAGGAGATGGTTCGTCCTGAACATCTCATTTTACAAACCCAGGATGAGAAGGTGGAATCAAAAATTTCGATTCCGACCACCAGTGAGGAGTTAAAGGAAATTAAGAAACATCTCCGAGAAAAGGCGGTAGAGGAGATCGAAAAGGCCTTTGTTTTAAGGGCGTTAGATCGAAACAACTGGAATGTGACCCGGGCAGCAGAAGAGGTGGGAATGCTCCGACCCAATTTCCAGGCCCTGATGAGAAAATACAACCTCCGGGCAAGGGAAGAATAGGAAAAGGGGACAGGCTACTTTTTTTGTCATTCAATCTTTTTAGGTTAAAAAAAGTAGCCTGTCCCCTTTTTGGAGGAGATAGTGTCGGATTTTTTTAAATGGTTAATTATCGGTTGGTCAATCGTTGTAGTGGGAATTTCAGCACTCGGATATGTCTTGATTGTCAGGTATGGTGAGATAAAAAAGATTGAGACCGATGATGTAAGTTTATGTTTTATAATTGCTTTTTTTTGCTGGTTGATTCCCATCATCGCTTTTTCGATATTGGCAAGGATGTTAGGATTTTAGTGAAGTGATTTTT
>FWPU01006379.1_pt1 | contig 23714 bp, 22 predicted proteins | sample 2228361 | NCBI WGS metagenome assembly FWPU01 (sample SAMEA103939777, study PRJEB20133) | metagenome
CCTCAAGCAACTCCTCGCAGTCGCCTGATTTTCTCACGCATCACGCGACGATTTCGCCGAGTAGTAGATCAGCGAGCCTACGATGAAGTCCATCCAAGAGATGAAGGTCGCCTTCGATGATTCCTCCTTCGAGAATAATTCGAAGATACCCGTCCTCGATGTTGGTGCCATTCCACTCGAGCTCGATCCGGCGCGTTCCGCCGAGCATCATGAGTGCTGTAAAAATATACTCCCCCACCCGGCGTCCCTCGAAATCCACCCATTTGTCGCCAGAAATGTAGGTGCCGACAAAAGCAACATCGGTGTGCTCATGAATCAAGAATTCTTCGAGCCCTCGTCTGTTTGCGCCAATATCCTGCTCTGGCGTCGAGGGTGTCGAGGGTGGGTGCTGGACTTCACCGCATCCAGCATTCAGGCTAAACACAAACAACGACAGCATTGCCACCCGAAGTGCGGTCATGGGGCCCGCCGAGGTTTGAGGACGCGTGAGGCATGATGACGAGCAATGCACGGCAAACACAGAAGAGTGTCGCACGGGTAAATCGGGGGAGTCAAGCCGCCCACGTTATGAACGCGAAATGGTCTTTGTGCCGTCGAAGGGCTCGGGCTGAAGGGGAATCAGCACAACCTGCACGCCCTCGCCGAGGAGATGTTCCGCGACTGCCCAGGTGGGCTGAAGGCGCGCTCGGTCGAGCAGCGCAACGGCAAGAAGCTCATCCGCGAGCTGCACACCATCACCGTGCAGGACTCGCCCGAGATAAAATTCCCCGACCTCAAGCAGCTCTGGCGCGTGCGGCAGCAGACTTTCGTCGGCGACAAACTCGACGCCGAGGAGGTTCGCTACTTCGCCTCCAGCATTCCTCCGAAGCTGCTCTCGCCGAACCAGCAGCTCGCGCTCGTGCGTTTGCACTGGGGCATCGAGAACGCGCACCACTGGACGCTTGACGTCGCGCTTTCCGAGGACGATGCCCAGCCCTGCCAAGCGAGCCGCGAATCCATCGAGGTCGTCTGCTGGCTTCGAATCCTCGGCTACAACCTGCTCGCCGCATGGCGAGCGCAGGCCCCCAGGAAGGACCGACTCCCGATGTCCTGGGCGCGCTGCATGGAGTTGCTGCGCGACGCCTTCGTCTTCAGCAGCGACGAGGTGCTTCGCGCCACACTCCCGTAACGGCTCGCCGGCCGCCACCTGCTTCTCCTCCCTGGACAATGTGCACCGCTCGTCGCCGACAGGCACGATGCTCGTGTGCGCTAAGCCAGCCACATCGTCGACGCGGGCGATCACGTCGTCATGCCCTCATGATCGCGGATCAAGCCTGGCCGTCGAAGGCGGAATGGACTTGTCTCGACTTGTATCACGCCCGCCCGGACTCGGCCGTCAGCTCGGCCATGAGCTCCGCCGCGCGCTTCGTCTCGGCGTCCTCGAGCAGCGCGTCCACGTTCTGCGCGATGCGGTAGGCCCAGTTGGCGTCGGTCATCGAGCCGGGCAGGTTGATGCGCTCGCGGGTGCCGAGCGCGTCCTGCCAGGGAATGACGCACAGGTTGCTCGCCGACTTCATCGCGCAACGGATCAGCGCCCGGTGCAGCTCGGGCGTCCACTCCGAAGGCACCTGCCCGAGCTCCTTCAGCTCGGGCCACGCGTTGAACACCGCGGTGCGCTCCCAGTCCGGCGCCTTCTCCCACCACTCGCGCATGGTGTCGGTGTCGTGCGTCCCCGTCGTCGCCAACGACAGCGGCGGAAACTCATGCGGGTTCCGGTAGACGCCGTCCTTCCGCTCCCAGCGCAGCACGCGGTAGCCGGGCAGCCCGAGCTTCGTCAGCGTCTCCCGCACCCAGTCGGGGATGACGCCCAAGTCCTCGGCCACGATGCCCGCTCCCTCGGACAAGAGCTTGAAGTGCTTCTCGCCCAGCCGCTTCTGCCGCTCCTCCTCGGCTGGAATGAAACGGCCGGTGGGCGTCTTCTCGTCGCGGATCCACTGCCGGAAGTAGCCGACCGCGTGATCCACCCGCCTCAAGTCGTAGTACGAGGCCGCCTTCCTGGCGCGGAAGCGGAGCCAGCGGTAGTCCTCGCGCTCCATGGCCTCGAAGTCGAAGTAGGGCAGCCCCCAGTCCTGCCCCGTCGCCGAGAAGTCGTCCGGCGGCACCCCGAGCCGCGCGTCGCGCCGCAACAGGTGCGGGTACACCCAGGCGTCGACCGAGTCCTGCCCGATGATGAACGGCTCGTCGCCGCACAACAGTACGCCGCGCGCCCTGGCCTGCGCGCGCACCCGCACCCACTGCCGCTCGGCCACCCACTGCAGCCAGCTGTGGAAGAGCACCTCGTGCTCGAGCCGCTGCCGCGCTTCGTCCAGCGCCTCCTTCCGGCGGAGCCGCAAAGGCTCGGGCCACTCCCACCACGGCTTGTAGAGCTGCTCCTGCGAGACCGCTGCGAACAAGGCGTAGTCCGACAGCCAGTCCTTCTGTGCCTCGAGGTAGGCCCAAAGCTCGGCCGCCCGCGCGTCGTCCGCCTTCCAGTGCTTCTCGTAGAACCGCTCGAACGACCGGCGCAGCGCCGCGCCCTTGAGCGGAAAGACGAGCTCGTAACGGATCCGCGCCGACGAGCGCGCCTCGTCCAGCTTCGCCCGCTCGTCCGCCGTCAGCGCGCCGAAGCCGCCCGCCTCGGCGAACTCGGGCATGCCGGCAAGGTCGATGAACAGCGGGTTCAGCCCCACCGCCGCCCGCGTGGCGTACGGGCTCGAGTCGTTCGGCGCGGTGGGCAGAAGCGGCAGCAGCATCACCATCTTCTGCCGCGCCCTTTGCATCCAGGCGAACAGGCCGTCGAGCGCTCCGAAGTCGCCGATGCCGAAGTCGTTCGCCGAGCGCAGCGAGAAGACGGGCAACAGGATTCCGGAGAGGCGGCCGGTCGGGAGCATCGGGACGCGCCCCCTTAGCACCGTTCGGCCCCGACCGGAACGCGGCTCCCGTCCCAAGGGTTGACGGCCCAGCCCGGCTGCGACAGGACAATCGCGTGCGCCTACCCCTCGCCTTCTACGAACGGCCGGCCCTCGAGGTGGCGCCCGAGCTGTTGGGAAAGGTGCTCGTCGTCGATGACGGCGCGTGGCGCCGGGCCGGACGCATCGTCGAAGTCGAGGCCTACGTCGGCGAGCACGATCTGGCCTGCCACGCCTCGAAGGGCCGCACCCGGCGCACCGAAGTGCTCTTCGGCCCGCCCGGCCGCGCGTACGTCTACCTCATCTACGGCATGTACTACTGCTTCAACGTCGTCACCGAGCCCGAGGGCGTCGCCGCCGCCGTGCTGGTGCGCGGGCTCGAGCCGCTCGAGGGGCTGCCCCCCGACGCCCGCACCGACGGCCCGGGCAAGCTCTGCCGCGCCCTGGGCATCGACGCCCGGCACAACCGCGCCGACCTGCTCGGGGATGAAATCCACCTCCTCGATGCGCCGCCTTTGCCCAAGCGCCGCATCGAGCGCGGAGTGCGCGTGGGCGTCGACTACGCCGGCGTCTGGGCCAGAAAGCCCTACCGCTTCTGGGAGCGCGACAACCCCTTCGTCAGCCGCGCGCGGTGAGCCCGGCGCATCGCCGGAAAGATCGCCAGAATCGGCGCCACGAAATTTGACCGGCGGCCGAAATCGCCTTTTCGTGCGCGTATTTATGGGGCTCGCCCACCGCCAGGCGGATCGCCAGATCTTCCGCCACCCGGAGCAGATGGAGCCGATGCTCGCCGAGTCGGGGCCGCTCAGCGACCTGGCCGTCGAGGTGGTGCGGCGGTCGGCCTCGCTCGGAGCCTCGCTCCACCCCATCACGCGGGCCACCGTGGCGGGGCTGCTCCGGCAGATGAACAGCTACTACTCGAACCTGATCGAGGGCCACTACACGCACCCGGTCGACATCGAGCGGGCGCTCAGGGCCGAGTACACCGCCGACCCGGCGAAGCGGGCGCTGCAGCTCGAGCACAAGGCGCACGTCGAGGTTCAGCAGGAGCTCGAAGCGCGGCTTCTTGCCGAGCCGGATCTCGACATCTGCTCGGCCGAGCTCTTGTGCTGGATTCACGCCCGCTTCTACGAGCGGCTCCCCGACGAGCTGCGCCTGTTGCGCGACCCGAGGCTGGGCAGGACGCTCGCGGTGCACGGCGGAGCGCTCAGGACGCTCGACGTCGAGGTCGGCCACCACATGGCTCCGGCGCACGAGTCGCTGCCTCGGTTTCTCGAGCACTTCGCGCGCGCGTATTCACCGCGACGGCTGAGCAAGCTCGGCCGGGTCATCGCCGCCGCCGCCTCGCACCACCGCCTCGCGTGGATTCACCCGTTCCTCGACGGCAACGGCCGCGTGGCCCGGCTCTTCACGCACGCGTACCTCATTCGCGCCAAGGTGCATGCCGAGGGGCTCTGGTCGGTCTCGCGCGGCTTCGCCAGAAAGCGCGACGCGTACCTCGCATCGCTCGCCGCCGCCGACGAGCCGAGCGCGAACGGGCACGGCCCGCTCTCGGGCGAGGGGCTGCACCGCTTCTGCGAATTCTTCCTCGAAACCGCGTTGGATCAGATCGACTTCATGGCCGGCCTGCTCGACCTCGACAACCTGCAGGCGCGGGTGCTCGCCTACGCGCAGCGAGCGGTGTTGATGAAGCGGCTCCGGCCCGGCGCGGGGCTTCTGCTCCGCGACGTGCTGCTTCGAGGCGAGGTCGAGCGCGGCGAGGCTTCGCGCATCACGGGCATGTCCGCGAGCGGCGCCCGCGAAGTCGTCCGCCAGCTCCTCGACGAGGGGCTGCTCGTCTCGAGCTCGCCCAAGGGGCCGGTGCGCCTCGGGCTGCCCGTGAAGGCGGCGGGCGAGCTCTTTCCGCGGCTCTACCCCGACGGTGTGGAGCCGACGTAGGCGCCGCGACGGCGTCGAGGGGTGGAGCGTTTGCTCCGAAGCGATTAGCCTGCGCGGCGGCGATGCAGGAGGGAGGCGACAACGAGCTCGTCGCGCAAGCGCGGGCCGGCGACATGGCGGCGTTCGAGGCCCTCGTCGAGAAGCACCGCGACCAGGTGTATGGGCTCGCCTTGCGCATGACGCGCTCCGAGGCCGATGCCGCCGAGGTGACGCAGGAGACGTTCCTCTCGGCGTATCAGCACCTCGACGCCTTCCGCGGCGACGCGGCGTTCGGCTCGTGGGTGCACCGCATCGCCGCCAACCAGGCGCTGCAGCGGATCCGCCACGCACGCGTGGTGAACGAGGTCGAGACCTCCCTCGACGGCCCCGAGTTCAACGAGCGGGGCAGCTGGGTCGACTACCCGGAGCGCGACTGGAGCCGCGACGCCTTGGGCAAGGCCCTCAACGACGAGCTGGGAGAGGCCATTCGTCAGGCAGTCGACCGGCTCCCCGCGGGCTACCGCGAGGTCTTCCTGCTCAAGGACGTCGAGGGCCTCTCGTACGAGGAAATCGCGGACATCACTGGGGATTCGGTGCCGGCCATCAAGAGCCGCCTGCACCGGGCGCGGCTTGCGCTCAGGGAGGCGATCGACAGGTTCTACAATGAGGGTTGAAACGCTCGGGCGATTTCCGCATGTAGTTGGCTTGCCCGCGGCGCTTTCTGAAAGCCTCGGATGCGGTGCGAGGCTTTGGCGGGGGCCGGATGTTCGCCTGTAGAGAGTGCGTCGAGTTGTTGCAGGACTTCCTCGAGGGCGACATGCCCGACGAGGACCGCAAGCATCTCGAGGAGCACCTCGCGGCATGCCCGCCCTGCGTCGAGTTCCTCCGCACGTACCGGGCGACTCCGCAGATCTGCCGCAAGGCCCTCGCGGCCCGCATGCCGAGCGAGCTCGCGGCGAAGCTGAAGGCCTTTTTGCGCGACAAGTGCCGCCGCTGACGGGCCGGCCTTGACGGGCCCTTGCGCCGCCTCTAAGCGCTGGCCGTGAACCTGAAGTCGATGGACATCGACGAGCTGGCCGCCTCGCTCGCGCCGCTCGGCCCGTCGCGCACGGCGGTGCTGAAGCTGTTCGCCAGGGTGTTCGCCCATCGCGCTCCGTCGGTCGATGCGCTGGCCGGAACCAGGCAGGTTCCCCGCGCAATGCGCGACTTCGTGCTCGCGCGCGCCGAGCTCCCGTCGCTGAAGGTGCTCGAGCGCCGCAGGGCCTCCGACGGCTTCGTCAAGTACCTCTTCGCCTCTCCATTGGGAGGGCAGCTCGAGGCGGTGCGCATTCCGCTGTTCGACGAGAAGTACGTGGTCTGCGTCAGCTCGCAGGTCGGCTGCGCGCTGGCGTGCGACTTCTGCCAGACGGGCAAGATGGGCTTTCAGCGCAACCTGCAGACCTGGGAGATCGTCGACCAGGTGCTTCAGGTGCGCGCCGAGGCCGATCGACCGGTGCGCGGCGTCGTCTTCATGGGCATGGGCGAGCCGCTGCTCAACTACGCGGAGACGACCCGCGCCGGCCGCATCCTCTCGCACCCGGCCGGGCTGGCCATCGCCGCCAAGGCCATCACCTTCTCCACCGCGGGCTGGGTGCCCGGCATTCGCCGTTACGTGCGCGAAGGGCAGCCGTACCGGCTGGCGTTCTCCATCACCTCGGCCATTCCCGAGAAGCGCGCCGCACTGCTGCCGGTCGAGCGCACCCATCCGCTGCCGGAGCTGGTGAAGGCCATTCGCCAGTACGCGGAGACGCGGCGCGAGCGGGCGATGCTGGCGTACGTGATGATCCGCGGCTTCAACACCGGCCGAGAGGACGCCGAGGCGCTGGCCGCTGCGTTCGCGGGCATTCCGGTGAAGATCGACCTCATCGACGTGACGGATCCGACCGGCCGCTACCTGCCGCCGACCGACGACGAGCTGCGCGCGTTCAGGGATCATCTGCAGATCCTCCGAGCGCCCATCGCCCGCCGGTACTCGGGGGGCAAGGACATCGACGCGGCATGCGGGACGTTGGCCGCCACCCGCCGCGGGGGCGTGCTCGTCGATCCGCTGACAACGTAACGGAGCGCCGCTTATCCAATCGCGCGTGCGCGCCCGCTCCAGTTGCGCGTGACGCGCAGCGACAACCCCAGGGAAGACGCCGGGGTGGCGCGGGCGCCGACCTTGCACCACCCATGGCGCCATCCCAAAGGGGCCCACCATGCGCGGCAAAGACTTCTTCATTTCCTCCCTGCACCGCATCGACGAGCGGATGGCCGACCTGGACGCGCTTGCGGCCCTGCAGCCGTCCGAGGTGCTGTCGAAGGGAGAGGCCATCGTCGCCGCGCACCGGCTCACCGACGTCATGTTCGACCTGGCGGCGATTCGGCGCGCGCTGCTCGGGGTGATGGCCGACGCGCGCTACACGCCGATTCAGCTCTCGGTGGTGCTGATGCGTGCGCTCGGCTCGCTGGAGATGGAGGCCAGGGCCCAGACGGCGATGGCGGTGGTGAACCACTTCGCTCCGGGGCAGCGCCACCGGCTGGGTGTCATGGCCTGGCGGGCGTTGCGCAAGGCCTGCGACGTCGCCGAGCCGGCGCTGGTCGAGCACGTCTTGCAGGCCATCGACGCCGAGCTGGCCCGCCGTTCGGCCGCCGTGGCGCAGATCGGTTCGGTGCGGCTCGTCTGCGAGCACGCCTCCGAGCGGATGACGAAGCTGGCCAAAGACCGCGTGCGCGAGATGATGGCCGACGCTGCTCTGGCCCGCACGCTCGAGGGTTTCACGGTCGTGGTGCTCCCTTCGTCCGAGTGCCAGGACAAGGACGTGCTGGCCGAGTACCTGGGCGTCGACCGCGCCAGCGTGCTGGTGCTGCCCGAGGAGCGGCTGGCCAACGCCGAGCGCGAGCCCAGGCTGAAGGCGCTCGCTCAGCGCGTGGTGGGGCTGGTCTCGACGCTGCGTCCCTGGCCGCGCATGGCCTGAGCCGCGTGCGAGGCGCGTAGCGATTCGGCGCGCTCGGCGAAGGCGCGGAAGGCTCGCTCGTCATCGAAGGCCCGCCGCGGGACGATGACCGCGCTGAAGGGCGTGACGTAGAGGAAGAGGTGGCCGTCGGCCGTCACCACCGACTCCACCACCCGCCAGTGCGTGCGGCTCTCGCGCCAGTCGGTGCGCTCGACGAGCCAGTCGGGCTCGAGCGTCACCTCGTGCGGGCCGAGCAGGCCTCTGTCCGGCTTCTCGCGGTAGAGCCGTTCGGTGTGCCGCCGGAGCAGCGACGCGGCGCGGCTGGGGAAGAGCCGGAACCACGCCAGAAGGATGAGCGCGCCCAGAAGCCAGAACGGAATCGGCGCCCGCGCGTACAGGCCCAGCGCCAGAAGCAGCGATGCGAGCAGCGCGGTGAGGCTGGCCCGCGCGAGGAGGAGGTTCTTCTGCGGCAGCGGCGAGCTCTGCAGGTAGTGCAGGTTGAACGCGACGACGTCCTCGACGGTCTGCTCGTAGGCGACGGTGGACGCGCCGACTTCCCGCGAAAGCGACATGACGGCCGAGCATACGCGCCGACGCCAGGTGGACTCCCGCATGCGCAGCGGACGGCCGTTCGACGAGCAGACGGCAGCGCCCCCGATGCTCTTGCCGATACGCGCCCTCCGGTCTTTAACCGCGGCCATGCCCGCGCCCCCGCCGCTGACGCCTCCGGTCCCGGAGCCGCACGACGAAACGGGTGCGCTCTTGAGCCAGGGGCGCCTCACGCGGCGGCGCCTGTTCAAGCTGATGGGCGTCGGCGGTCTGGTGCTCGCCGGCGGCGCGTGGGTCTACAAGACGGTGTGGCGCTTCGGGCCGCCGGCGAAGGGCAAGGCCTGCCTCGACAAGGACGAGCTCGCCATCTGCGAGAAGATCGCCGAGGCCTTCTTCCCCGGCCCGCCCGAGTCGCCGCTGTCGGCCGCCGAGGCCAACCTCGCCGACTTCGCCGACCGCTACATCGCGGGGCTCTACGAGGACAACATTCGCCTCTTCAAGCTGCTCTTCCGGGCGCTGAACCTCGCGCCGGTGCTGACGTACGGGCGCTCGTTCTACTGGTTGCCGCTGAAGAAGCGTCAGCAGGTGCTCGACGACTGGTACCAGAGCAACCTGCTCGCGCGCCGGGCCGGCTACGCTTCGCTGAGGTTCGTCTTCTCGCTCGGCTACTTCGAGCACCCAGGGGTGCGCGCCGCCCTGGGGCTCAGGCATGGCTGCCCGCTGGACGATCGGCCGGACCCGGCGGACGCATCGCCGTTGGCGCGCGAGGCGGGGTGATGGACTTTCCCGCGGGACAGACGCTGACCCACTCGGACTTCGCGCGCGACGAGGAGATTTTTTGCGACGCGGTCGTCATCGGCTCGGGCGCCGGCGGCGCGGTGGTGACGCACGTGCTGGCGGCGAAGGGCCACCGGGTGCTGCTGGTGGAGGAGGGCCGCAAGTTCGAGCCCGAGGAGCTCTCGACCCGCTCGTCGTGGGCCTACCGACACCTGTACCAGGAGCGCTCCACGCGCTTCATGATGGGCAACCTCTACATCCCGCTCCCGGGCGGGCGGGCCGTGGGGGGCTCGACGCTGCTCAACTCGGCCATCTGCTTCCGCACGCCCAAGCGGATCCTCGACCTGTGGCGTGAGAAGCACGGCGTCGAGTGGGCCGACGAGGAGAAGCTCCGGCCTCTGTTCGAGGAGATCGAGCAGGAGATCGGCGTCGCCAAGACGCACCCGTCGCAGGCCCGCGGCAACAATCTCATCTTCAAGGCGGGCGCCGACGCGTTGGGGCTCAAGGGCGACTTCATCAGCCGCAACGCTCCGGGCTGCATCGGCTGCGGGTTGTGCCAGCTCGGCTGCCCCATCGGCGGCAAGGGCAGCGTCGACCGGAACTTCATTCCCCACGCGCTCGAGAAGGGCGCGGCGCTGGTGACGTCGGTGCGCGCGCGCACGCTGCTCTTGCAGCAGGGCAGGGCGGTGGGCATCGAGGGGCAGGTGCTGGACCCGATCTCCGAGCGACCCCTTCGCAAGCTCACGGTGCGGGCGAAGAAGGTCTTCCTCTGCGGCGGAGCGATCGGCTCGCCCATCTTCCTGTTGCGGCAGGGCCTGGCCAACGGCAGCGGCCAGGTGGGGAAGAACCTGCGCGTGCACGCGGCGACGGGCATGGTCGCCCGCTTCGAGCAGATCATCGACGCGTGGGACGGCGTGACGCAGGGCTATTACGTCGACCTGCCCGACTCCATCCTCGAGACGTTCTCGGCGACGCCGGATCTCTACTACACGCAGTTCCAGACCTTCGCGAAGCCGCTGGAGACCCTTCGTCACCTCGCCTCGTGCGGCTGCATGATCGGCGACGAGTCGGCGGGCGAGGTGCGGCCCGGCGCCGACGAGGGCCGGTCGAGCATCACGTACCAGCTCAACGAGACGGACAAGAAGAAGCTCGTCCGCGGGCTGCTTCAGATCGCCCGCGCCTACTTCGCCGCCGGCGCGCTCGAGGTGGCTCCAGGGGTGCACGGCGCCGGAGCGCTGAAGAGCATGGCCGAGGTGGAGAAGGTCTGCCGCGAGGAGGTGCCCGTCGAGTCGCTGTCGGTCTACGCCTCGCACCCGCTCGGAACCTGCCGCATGGGAGCAGACCGGCGCACCAGCGTCGTGGGCCCGACGGGCGAAAGTTGGGACATCAAAGACCTCTACATCGCCGACGCGTCGGTCTTCCCCACCTCGCTCGGGGTGAACCCGCAGATAACCGTGATGACGACGGCGATGGTGATTGCCCGGGGCGTGGCGTAGCGGCCCGGGTGGCTCGCGGCTGGTAGGGTGAAGGAGTGGTCGAGCTCTTCGATGGCTGGATTCACGCGCTGGGCGGCTTCGGCTTCTTGGTGGTGGCGCTGGCGGCGATGCTCGAGTACGTCGTCCCGCCGTTTCCGGGCGACACGGTGGTGCTGCTCGGCGGCGTCTACGCCATTCGCGGCCAGAAGAGCTGGGCGCTGGTGTTCGCCGCCATCATGCTGGGCAGCACCGCCGGAGCGGCCATCGACTACTGGCTGGGCCGGCTCATCGCCGCCCGCATCGACCGCCGCGAGGCGAAAGGCGCGTTCTTGGGCATCTCGCTCGAGCGGATTCGCGGCCTTCAGGAAAAGATGAGGGCCCGCGGCGACTGGATGCTGCTCGCCAACCGCTTTCTCCCCGGGCTGCGGGGGCCGATCGTGGTCGCGGCCGGCGCCTCGGGCATGCCGTTCGCGCGCGTACTGGCGCTGGCGGCCATCTCCGCGGCGGTGTGGAATCTCCTCTTCTTCGGGGCCGGGCTGGCGCTGGGCGGGAACGCCGAGCGGCTCGAGCGGCTGGTGACGACGTACAGCGAAGTCGTGGCGGCGGTGCTCCTGGCCATCGCGGTGGCCTTCCTGGTGCGGCTGGCGTTCCGGCGGCGCGCTGCGGGAGAGCGGACGTGAGAGGCCGTGTTCCGCTCGGGCTGCTGGCGCTGGCCTTTTTCCTCGCCTCGTGTGCCGGCGGCAGCGTCGGCGGCGTGCAGGTCGGCTTCCGCGTCGACGGGCGCACGGTGGACTTCGGCCGGGTGCTCGAGGGCGAGAAGGTGGTGCGCTCCGTCGAAGTCGTCTCCACCGGGCGCGCGGATCTCACCGTTGCGCTCGAGGCGACGCCGCCCTTTTCGGTGCAGCCCGAGCTGTTCCTCCCTGCGGGAGGTCAGGCCGCCGTCGAGGTGACGTTCACCGCTGGAGCAGAGCGCGCCGAGGGCTCCCTCACTTTGTCCTCCAACGGTCGCGCGGTGGTGGTACCGCTGGTCGGCGTGGGCGTGCGGCCGCTTTCGTGCAGGCCATCGGCGAGCTGCCGCCACGCGCGGTTCGACCTCGCCTCCAACCGTTGCGTCGAGACGGTGGCTCAAGACGGAGAGGCCTGCATCCCCGCCAGCGAGTGCCTCGAGCGCGGCGTCTGCCGCTCGGGCGTGTGCGTCGGCTCGCCCCGCTCGTGCGACGACGGGAACGTCTGCACCAACGACTCGTGCGCACTGGGCATCGGCTGCGTGCACACGCCGGTGAAGTGCCCGGCGCCGACGCGCTCGTGCCGGGTGGCGGTGTGCCGGCCCGAGAAGGGCTGTACCGACGCGCCGGCGCCCGATGGAGAGGTCTGCGGCTCCGTCGACTGCGTCTTTGCGCACCTGTGCTCCGGAGGCGAGTGCAAGCCGGTGCCGACCCCGGAAGGCTTCCCCTGTGCGCCGCCGACGCCGTGCCAGGGCGCAGGGAGCTGCCTCGGCCAGCAGTGCGTACGGCCCGACGCGGGGCGCATGCAGCCGCTCTACAGCATTCCGCTGCCTGGCGAGCCGCGCGACAGCGACGAGGCGCCGGCCCTGCTGGCCTCGTCCGGCAACGTCTTCTTCGAGCTGTGTGGCGTCGACGGAGGGCAGGACGGAGGACGAGACGGAGGCTGCGAGCTGCGCTCGTACACGGGCAACGGCCTCGAGCGGTTCGTCACGCCTCATGCCGACATCGCCGAGCGTCGGGTGCTGGCGGTACACGACGGCGGCGTCGTCGTGCTCGCCGATGGGGCGCTCGAGGTGTACGGAGCGGACAACGGCGCGCCCGTCTGGTCCGCTCCGGCGACGAGCTGGCCCGGCGGCGTGGCGGTGTCGGCCTCGGGCGAGCTGTGGGCCGTGGTGCAAAGCGACGGAGGCTACCGCGTGGCGCGCTTCGGGCCGGACGGCGGTGCGTGGCTCGCGCCGGTTTCGGGAGAGCTGCTCGCGCTCGACGAGTCGGCAACGCCCTTCGTCCGCTCGGCCGACGGAGGGAGCTCTTGGGCGGTCGCCGACGGCCGCGGGCTGTGGGGCGGCAGGTACCTGTTCGACCTCGACGGCGGGACACTGGTGGCCCAGCTCGACGCGGGCGAGCTCTCGCCGCACGTACTGCTCGGCCGCACGCGCGGGTACGTCTTGCACAAGCGCTGCACCACGCCGGCCCCGGCCTGCCTCGAAGCGGAGAAGGAGCTCTTGCTCGATGCGTTCGAGCTCTCCGACGGCCGCGCCGCGTGGCAGGCGACGGTGCTGCCCGCCGTGGAGAGCCGGCTCGAGGAGGCGGCGCTGGCGTCGGCGGGCGGCCTGCCGGGCGTGTTGACGCTCACCGAGGCGCTCTTGCTGACCGGCTGGGAGTCACACCTGCAGCTCTTCACGCAGGCCGGGCGTGCGTACCTCTGTCCATTGCCTCCGGGCGGACGGCTCGGCGGCGCCGTGTTCGAGCGGAGCGCGCTCTACGTCTTCGTGCAGCGGAACGGCGCCTGGCACCTCGAGGCCTACTCGCTCGAGGGCCTCCCGGTGGAGTCGTCGGGCTGGCCGCAGCGGCACGGCGTCTCGGGCATGCGGCGCGAGCTGCCTTGAAGCTACGTACCGTCGCCGAACGCGGCCGAGAACGCGGTGAAGAATCGGTTCTCGATGCCGGTGAACCTGACGCCGATGCGCCCGCGCTGCGTCAGCCGCGGCTCGCCCGCCTTCGCCCACACCACCTGGCCGGTGAAGGGGAAATCGTGCGCTCCCAGCGAGATGGAGCCCGACACGTTCGTGCCCGGCGGCAAGACGTGCATCATCTCGGCGGAGAAGCCGCCCGGCCCCACGTCGGCGGTGAAGAGCGCCACCTTGCCCAGCGCGACCCGCAGCCTCCGCCGCTGCCGCGGGAGCAGCCTCTGGTTCACCCTCTCGCTCGTCGAGAACATTGGTCTGCCGAAGGCTTCCACAGCGGTGGCCCGCATCCAGTTTTCACCTCAGGCCAGCGCGGGGTCGAGCCACAGCGTCTCGAAGCGGACCTGCGGCGGCGTCTGCTGCAGCCGCATGTTCTGCACCGTGGGGCTGACCGCGGCGTAGATGCGCTCGTAGTAGAGCGGGATGAGCGGGCAGTCGGCGTGCGCCAGTTGCTCGGCCTTGCGGTAGAGCTGCAGCCTGAGCTCGGGGTCGATGGAGACGCGCGCCTCGGCGGTGAGCCGGTCGATCTCCTCGTTGCGGTAGCCCATCTGGTAGACGGTCTGCGCGTTCGAGTTCAGCAGGAAGTGGAGGAAGTTGTCCGGGTCGGGGTAGTCGGCGATCCACCCGGCGCGGAAGGCGGGAATGCGGCCCTCGCGCTGCATCTGCCAGTACTCGTGCTTGCCGAGCTGCACGTACGAGAGCTCGAGCAGCCCGGCTTCGAGGAGCGGCCGGAAGAGCACCTGGTCCTCGGCCTCGGTGCCCCGGCCCGGCGGGTAGTGGAGCGTCATGCGCACGCGGGCGACGCCGGCCTCGGCCAATAGCCGCTTCGCCAGCGCCAGATCCGTCTGCGGCGCCGGCAAATCGTCCGGGCCGGGCAAGAGCCCTGCGGGGGTGAGCGTTCTGGCCACGCGCGCTCCGGGGTGGAAACGCTCGACCAGGCCGGTGATGTCGAGCCCGGCGCGAATCGCCTGGCGCACGCGCACGTCGTCGAAGGGGCGCTCTCGCAAACTGAAGCCCAGAAACCACACCGACGGCGTGTTGCCGGCGATGATGACCTCGCGGTCGAAGCCCGTCTCGACGTGCTCGGCGTACAGGCCGGTCACCAGGTCGACCTCGTTGGCCTTGAGGCGCTCGAGCGCGGAGGCCCGGTCGCGGTACTGGTAGAACTCGAGCCGCTCGAGGTAGGGCAGGTCGGGCCGCCAGTAGCGCGCGTTGCGCTCGAGCACGATGCGGTGCGGCTCGGCCTCGAGGAGGCGGAATGGGCCGCACCCATACCGCCTTCCGGACGCGTCGACGCGGGCGATGCCGGTGGCGGGCAGCGTGAGCAGGTGCAGGAAGAAGGCCTTCGGCTCCTGCAGGCGGACTTCGAGGGTGTAGTCGTCGAGCACCTCGATGCCGACCACCTCGCGGGCTTCGCCGTTCATGTACGCGCGCGCGCCCTCGACTTCGGCGAGCACCCACGAGTCGGACGAGCCCAGGCGCGGGTCCAAAAGCCGCTCGTAATGCAGCTTGCAGTCGCGGGCGGTGAAGGCGACCCCGTCGTGGAAGGAAACGCCGCGGCGCAAATGGAAGCGGTAGCGCCGGGCCGAGGGGTCGGCCTCCCACTTCTCCGCGAGGTCGGGGAGGATGATGCCGTCCTCCGAGCGGAGCAGCCCCGAGTAGAGGTTGGCGGTGATCTCCACGTGCTGGAGCGCCATGGTGAAGATGGGGTCCAGCATTCGCGTCGACTCGAGCATCTCCGGCTCGTGGATGCCGATTCGAAGCACGCCGCCGCGGCGCGGAGCGGGCAGCTTGAAGCGGAAGACCTCCTGCTCGAGGCCGTCGGCCTCGTGGCCCAGCTGATCCACCGTGCGCGACAACCCATCGCCGATGCGGATGACCTTGCGCGCATCCTCGCGGACCGCGGCCACCTCCTCGCTGATGGCCACGTCGCCGCGGGTGAGCACCTGGTGCGCCGAGCGAATCTCGTCGATGGCGGCGGTGAGGCGGAGCACCGAGTCCGACAGCTCGCGGCCGGTGCGGGCCTGGCCCTCGGCCTTCTCGCTGGCGGTCTGGGCGATGCGGGCCATCTCCTGCGTCTGCTTCACCAGCTCGCGGCCCTTGAGCGCCTGCTCGACGGCGGCGCGGGTCACCTCGTCGACGCGGCGGGCGACCCTGCGCGAGGCCTCGACGACGTGACGGCCCTGGGCCTCGAGGCGCTCGGTCTCGGCGACGGTGGCCTCGACGGCGGCGAAGGTTCGCTGGGTGATGTTGCGGATTTCCTTCAGCGCGCCGGCGGCGCGGTCGCCCAGGTGCACGCCCGAGGTGGCCTGCGCGCGGCCCTCCTTGACCAAGGAAACGGCGGTCTCCACCGCGTCGCGGACGGTCTTGACCATCTGGCCAATTTCGCGCGTCGAGCGGGCGGTGCGCTCGGCCAGGTTGCGAATCTCGTCGGCCACCACGCCGAACGCACGGCCGCTCTCGCCCGACTGGGAGGCGATGATGGCGGCGTTGAGGGCGAGCAGGTTGGTCTGGTCGGCGATCTCCTGGATGACGTCGACGATGCGGCCGATTTCGAGGGAACGGGTGCCGAGCGAGTCGACGATCTCCGCGGCGCGGCGCACCGTCTCCTCGATGCGGTACATGCCGGTGACGCTCTCCTGGACGAGCTGCTCGCCGCGCTCGGCGGTGGCGGTCACCTCGCGGGCGAGGTCTCCCGTCTCGTTGGCGCGCCGTCGCACCGAGTCGATGCCGCCCTCGACCGCGGCCACGAAGTTCTCCGCTTCGGAGGTGAAGCGCACCAGTGCGTCGGAGGAGGCGGCGATGCCCGAGATGCGCTCGGACATCTGCTGCACCAGCTCGGAGGTCTTCTGGGCGAACTCGTTGAGCGTGGTCAGCGCGGTGGCGACCTGCTCGATGCGCTCGGTCATGTCGGTGAGCGCGCCGGTGGTGTCCTGGGCGAAGCGCTCGAGCTGGCCCACGCGCTTGCCGGCGGCCTGGAGGCTCTCGCCCATGCCCGCCACCGCGGCCAGCGAGCGGTCCACGGCCGAGCCCTGCCGGCGCGCCGCATCGAGCAAGCTCTTCGACTGCTCGCCGACGTCGCGGCAGGTGCGGTGCATGTTGGCGGTGACCCGCTGCACCTGCGCGAGGGCGCGCCGGAGCGATTGGATGAGCCGGGCGAGCTCCTCGCGGCCGTCCATCTCTTCGGTGGGAGCGACGGACAAGTCGCCCTGCGCGAGCGACGAGAGGAGCCGGCCCCGGCGGGCGGCGCGGTTCTTTGCCCAGCGGAACCACACCAGGTAGCCGCCGGCGAGGAAGGCGAGAATGTCGGCGGCGACCAGGCCGATGGCGAGCGAGGGCGGAATCGGCTCGGTGCTGTAGAGCGAGATCAGCAGGACGCCGATGAGCCCCGCGGCGAGGCCTCCACCGGTCGCGAACGCGAAGAGGAACCGCTTCGAGCCCATCGTCTGTGGCGGACGGTAGACGACGGGTGGGCGCTGGCCAACAAATGAGGCCCACTTCCGGGTGGCCGATAATGGAGCGCCCGAATGGCTCTCCTTCTGCCCGTGCTCGCCGTCGTGCTTGCTGCTCCGCCGGCCGAGCGGGCGTTGTTCGTGTTCGAGCTGGCGGGACAGCCGGTGGGCTCGGTGGAGCTGTCGCTCGAACGAGAGCGCTACGCGTACACGTCGCGGCATCTGTTCGGCAGAACCGAGCAGGCGCGGCGGACGGAGTGGAAGTTGGGAGCCGAGCCAGTGCCGGAGGGGTGGTGGTTGTGGCGGCGGCCGGCGCGGGGGTGCGTGGAAGGGTTCGACGAGATGACGAAAGAGCGCGGGACGCTGTGCGCGGAGGAGGTGAGTGCGCGTTTCGTGCGCGGCACGGTGCTGGGCAAGCCTTTCGTGGCCCGGTACGAGGCGGATCGCCTGGTGACGCTCGAGGTGGCGGATGCGCGGTTCGTTCGTGCCGAAGCTCCGCCTGATCGCGGAGTGGATGTCTTCCGCGACGGATTCCCCGTGGCTGGCTCGGAGGGGCCGCTGGTGCTGAAGGGGCGGAGCGTCGAAAAATCTCGGTTGCCCGAAGGCCGAGCCTTCCCGTCGGTGGAGAGAGCCGAGTCGCTGGCTGCTCAGGTTCGACGACTCGAGCCCGGCAACTGCCTCGCCCACGCGCGCCTGTTCGTCGAGCGAGCCCGTGCGAGCGGTTACGCGGCGGCGCTGGTGTTCGGAGTCGTGGTGGAGGGCGACCGCGCCCTGCCGCACGCGTGGGTGCGAATCGAGGCCGGCCGCCGCGAAGTCGAGCTGGATCCGACGCTGAAGATTGCCGTGACGCCAACGACGCACCTGGCGCTCGGTGCGGAAGGAAGCGCGGGGCAGGCCTACGTGGACCTGCTGGCGGGCAGGGCGTCGGTGCGGCGCGCACGGCGGTGAGTCGCGGGCACCGCCCCGTACGACCTGAGTACGCCTGAGTACAGTATTGAATTTGATTATCAAAGTCGATTTCATCGCGGGCAACGGTCAGGGAAATGGGTCGCTGCATTTCTGGCTCGCTGTTGGAGGTTGCGCCGCACGCGGTCGATTCCCATGCGCGGCGTCATTGGGGGTGCCGCGGTGGGCCGAGCCCAGGCGAGGTTCCGCCTTCCCCTCGCCTGGGCTCGGAGCTTCGTTCGGGCGCGAGATTCGGCCTTTGGCCGGCGAGCGCGGCGCTGCTTCTTTTCGCGTCGGCATGTGCCACGACGCCGGTGAGCCGGCCGGGCCGCGAGCGAGCCGGCATTCTCGTGATGGCGCACGGAGGAGGCGAAGAGTGGAATCGGGCCGTGCTCGAAGCGGTCGCTCCGATCGATCGCCGGATTCCGACCGAGGTCGCGTTCGGAATGGTGGTCCCATCATCGATGGAGGCGGCCATTCGAAAGCTCGAGGCGCGGGGCGCCACGCGCATCGCGGTCGTGCGACTGTTCGTCTCGGGGGAGAGTTGGCTCGAGGAGACCGAGTACGTGCTGGGCCTCCGCGAGACCGTCTCGGACGACAAGATCGCCGCGCGCTCGCAGATGCATCACGGCGGGCACTCCATGGAGCCGCTCCGGCGCATCGCGAGCCGCGCGAGCTTTCGCATCGGTCGCCACGGCCTGGCCGACTCGCCGCTCGCCGGCGACATCCTCGCCGAGCGGGTTCGGGCCCTGAGCAAGGCTCCGGAGAACGAGGCCGTGCTGCTGCTCGCCCACGGGCCGGGCGACGATGCCGAGAACGGCCGCTGGCTCGAACGCATGCACCAGCGCTCCGGCGCCATTCGCGCGCTCGGCCCGTTCCGCGAGGTGCGCTGCGAGACGCTCCGCGAAGACTGGCCGCCGAAGCGCAAGGAGGCGGAGGCGCGCATCCGCTCGTTCGTCGAAGCGCACCACGCCGCCGGCACGCGCGTCATCGTCGTTCCGTTCCGCGTCGCCGGCTTCGGCCCGTACGCGAAGGTGCTCGCGGGGCTGGACTACGTTTCCGACGGCAAGGGATTTCTGCCTCACCCACTCGTCACGCAATGGGTGGAGGATCAGGCGGCGGCGCTCCTCGCCGAAGGCGGTTGAGACGCATGGGCCCAGCTCGCCACCGAGCCCACGCACTGCTGGCGCTGCTCACCGCGTCGGCCACCGCCGCAGCAGAGGCGAGCGACGGCGGCTCGGAGACCTCTCACCAGACGGTCGTCACCGCCTCGCGCAGCGAGCAGCGCGCCGAAGACGCGGTGGTGGCGACGGAGGTCGTCGGACTGCGCGACATCGAGCGCTCAGGAGCGCGTGACCTCGGCGAGCTGCTCGAAACGCACCCCGGCGTCGAAGTCGTCCATTCGTTTCGCGGCGCGGGGCTGCGGCTGCTGGGGCTCGACCCGGAGTACGCGCTCGTCCTCGTCGACGGCGAGCGCGCCGTGGGGCGCACGGGAGGCACGCTCGACCTCGCGCGCTTCTCGCTCCGCGGCGTCGAGCGGGTGGAGATCGTCAAAGGCCCGGCGTCCGTCCTGTACGGCGCCGATGCGATGGCAGGCGTCGTCAACGTCGTCACGCGCCAGGCGCGCGAGCCGTTCGAGGCGCAGGGCCGACTCTCGTACGGAACGCGGCGGGCCCTCGATGCCCGGCTGGAGTCCGGGCTGCGCCGCGGCCCGGTGGCCTTCTCGCTGAGCGGCGGTTTGCGAGGGGCAGACGGTTACGACCTCGACCGCTCGGACGTCGCCACCAACGGCAGCGCGCGCTCGGACTGGGACGTCGCCGCTTCGGCCGAGCTCGGCGCGTCCGAGCGGCTCAAGATTCGCGCCCGCGCCGAGTATGCCCGTACCGAAACGGCTGCAGTCGACGCGACCGCTGCCGGCGCGGTGTTCGACCGCCGCACCCGTGACGAGTCGTTCGGGGCATCATCGCGCGCGGTCTGGGAATCGGACGCGACGCGCGTGACGGCCCGCGTCCACCATGGGTTGTTTCGCAGCCAGCTCCTGCAGGACCAGCGCCGCTCCCGAGAGCTCGACCAGTACCAGGACGCGCGCGAGTGGCTCTGGGAGACGGGTGTGCAGCTCGACCAGGCGCTCGGCGAACGGCACCGCGCGTCCGGAGCCGTGGAGGGGCTGCTCGAGTCGGTCGCCTCTCCGCGGCTGGTCGACGAGCGCGCTTCGCGGCGCCGTATGTCGGGGCTCGTTCAGCACGAGGCGAAGTGGCTGGAGTCGCCCCGACTCGACAGCGCGGTGGGCGTCCGGGTCGACATCGACTCGAGCTTCGGCGGCCACCCGTCACCGCGGCTGGCGCTCCGGTTCGACCCGGTGGAATTCGTCACCCTTCGCTTCTCCTACGGCTGGGGCTTTCGCGCGCCGAGCTTCACCGAGCTGTTCCTTCGCTTCGAGAACCCGGGGGTCGGCTACGTCGTCGAAGGCAACCCGCTGCTGCATCCCGAAGTGTCCGCTGCGGCGCAGGTGTGGGGCGACGTTCGCCTCGGCGACGGGGCGTCGCTGTCGTTCGGGGCGTTCCGCGCCGACGTGAGAGAGCTCATCTCCGTCGTGACGGACACGAGCGCCGATGCAATGACTCGCTTCACGTACGCGAACGTCGCCCGCGCGCGCACGCAAGGCTTCGAAGTCGGCGCGCGAGCCCGCTGGTTGTCGGCAGTGTGGCTCGATTTGGGCTACGCGCTCCTCGACGCCCGCGACCTCGAAGCGGGCGAGCTGCTCGAAGGCCGCGCGGTGCATCGGGGCACGGTGGCCGTCTCGGTGCGACACCGGCCGAGCGGCATCGAGGCAAATGCGCGCGCGGGGCTGGTCGGCGCTCGTCCGTTCCGCCGCGGCGACGACTGGGTCTGGGCACCGCCGTACGCCGACCTGGACCTGCGCGTGGAGCGGCGGATGAATCGACACGTCACGGTCTTTGCGGTCGCGACGAACGTGCTGGGCGCGGGCCACGCCGAGCTCCTCCCCATACCTCCGCGGGGAATCCATGCCGGCCTGACCGCGCGCTACTAGAGGAGTGTTCCGATGCGTCTTTCGACTCTCGCGCTCGTCGGTTGCGTCGGCTGCGCCGGAGATTTGCGCCGCGACTTTCCCTTCGATGGAGAGCTGCCCGACGGCGTGTTCGTCGTGCACGAGGACGAGCCCGCGGCGACGGTGACGCGAGTCGACGCCAGCAACAAGACGGCGTGGGTCTACCTGGACCTCGACACGCGCGAGCAGGTGAGCGCCTCGGCCGCAGCCGGCCAACCGGAGTGGGACCTCGCCTTCCAGCGCTTCCGCATCGTTTCGAACGGCGGCGTGAGCGGCTCGGGGCAGACCGAGGTGGCGGCGCTTTTGGACACCGGCTTCGACGACGTCGCGCGGGCGCCGCGCGAGGGCTACGTCACCGACCGACCCGATGGGCCCGATGCCAACGAGGACGTCGATTCGGCCTTCCTGGAAGGAGACGGGTGGTACGCGTACGACGGGCTCGCCCACAAGCTGTCCCCGCGCAACAACGTCTACGTCGTCCACACGGATCGCGGCAGGTACTTCAAGCTGCGCCTGCTGAGCTACTACGACGACGCCGGCGCCGCGGGGCATCTCTCGTTCCGCTGGGCTCAGGTGCAGGCGCCCCTTCCCTGACGCGCTTGACCGCGCCGGGCGACACGAGCGACGTCTGGGCCGTGGCCTGGCTGCTCGCGATACCGGCGGTCGTGGCCGGGCTGTTCGCCCTCACCGTGCTGGCGGTGGTGGGCTTTGGCCGGCACGACCGCGCGCGCCCGTGCGGCGCCATCGTCGTCCTCGGTGCCAAGGTCCTGCGGGGCGGCGTTCCGTCAGGAGCGATGCGCGCCCGCGTGGAGAAGGCGGCTTCGCTCTACCGGCGGCGAGTCGCCGACCTGGTCGTCCTCTCCGGCGGAGTGGGTGAGTCCCCGCCGGCGGAAGCGGAGCTGATGCAACGACTCATCGTCGAGCTCGGCGTCCCGGCGTCGGCCTGCATCCTCGAATCGAACAGCACGAGCACGCGCGAGAACGCCCGGTACGCGGCGGAGATCCTCCGTTGCCGCGGCATCGACGAAGTCGTCCTCGTCAGCGACGGCTACCACCTGCTCCGCGCCCGCGGCCTGTTTCACCGGCAAGGAATCGCCGCGCACCCGAGTCCCGCATCCCTCGCCGGCCGCGATTTGGGCCCGCGCGACGTTGCCCGCTACATCGTCCGCGAGGTCATCGGCCTATGGAGAGACCCGCGCGTGCTCTTCGCGTTCCGCCCGCGCCGCTGAAGCCACCACCACCGGCGCCGTGATGGCGGCGTGCACTCCGGGCGAGTAGTGCAAGAGCACCTCCTCTGCTGGCCCGGGGAGGCCGGCCGCAGCACTCAACGTCTCCTCGAGCTCGACGAGCTCCACCTCCCTGAGCGGCCACATCTCGTGCCGGACGTCGATGCGCAAGAGGGCCCCCGTCGGCGCGACGCTGAACAGCGCGCGGCGCTCGACGAGGAAGTGGTCCAGCGAGCCGGGCTCGGCGAACGGGCGGCTGGCTCCGACTCGCCAATGGCACCGGAAGCTCGCCGGGTGCCGCGTCAACACCCGCCGGCTCTCGAAGCGCAGGTCCCCGCCGAGATGCGAGCGCTTCATCCGCGCCCGGAAGTACGGCAGGCCCACCACCCACGGAGGCAACACCAGCGCGCTGCGCGACGCGTCGAGGCTGAAGAAGCACACGCCATGCTGGCCGTTCCACCGCACGTACGTCCGCAGGTTCAGCTCGAGGTAGCGCGACAGGCCGGGCAGCGGCGGCGCGAAGCGCGCCCTGAACCCTCTCACCGCGAACGGAATGATGCTCAGGTACGCGCGCCCGCCGAAGGCGTCGACGTCGAGCCGCGGATCCAGATGCGCGCGCAGCCGCTCGGGCGGAATCGCCCAGTGGATGAAGAGCGCCTGGTCCCAGTGCTGGAAGGCCACCACCCGGTCCATGTCCTCACGGTGGGGACGGGCGCCCGGCCGGGCAAGGAGCTTCTTTCAATCGCCACCGGCGAGCGGCGCGGCCCCAGGCGGCGTACACTCGGAAGTCATGGCGCTGCAGGCGGGGCAGCTAACGGGCAGCGAGCGGACGCTGGGGCGCACCGGCGCGCGTGTGCTGCCGGTTTCCCTGGGCGGCGAGGGAATTCTCCGCACCACGGGGCGCTCGAAGGAGGCGGTGCCGGTCATTCTCGAGGCGCTCCGGCTGGGCGTGCGGTACTGCGACACGGCTCCGGCGTACGAGCAGAGCCAGGACTACTACGGCGAGGCCTTCCGCATCGCAGGCAAGAAGGCGCGCGACCAGGTCTTCCTCGCTTCGAAGACCCACGCTCGCACCCGCGACCGCGCCCTCAAGCTGCTCGACGATTCGCTCAAGCGGCTCCATACCGACCGGCTGGACCTCTGGCAGCTCCACGACCTGCGCACGCAACAGGACCTCGACGCCATCTTCGCCAAGGGCGGAGCGCTCGAGGCGGCGCTCGAAGCCCGTGCCGACGGCCGCGTCCGCTTCATCGGCATCACCGGCCACCACGACCCCGACGTCCTCCTCGAGGCGATGCGCCGCTTCCCCTTCGACACGGTGCTCGTGGCGGTGAACCCGGCCGACCGGCGGAGGAGGCCCTTCATTCCCACCGTCGTGGCCGAGGCCCGCCGCCAGCGCATGGGCACCATCGGCATGAAGGTGCTCGCCGGAGGCCGGCTCGTCGACGAGGCTTCACCGAAAGAGCTCATCCGCTACGCGGCGACGCTCACCGACACGGTCGTCATCGGCTGCTCCACCATCGACGAGGTACGCGAGAACCTCTCGGTGGCCGAGAGCTTCGAGCCGATGAGCGGCGCGGTGATGCGTGCGCTCGAATCTCGCGTGGCCGAGCGCGCCCTCTGGTACGACTACTTCAAGGCGGGCTGATTCGCCTCACTGTCCCACTTTGGGAGGGTTGAAGCCCTCGCCTTTAGGCGACAGCTTCAGCGTC
>FWPU01006380.1_pt1 | contig 23701 bp, 24 predicted proteins | sample 2228361 | NCBI WGS metagenome assembly FWPU01 (sample SAMEA103939777, study PRJEB20133) | metagenome
AAAATAGGTAAGGTTAAAATAGGTAAGGTAGGTAAGGTTTAAACCAATATTCCAACATCAGATCTCTTAAAGTCTTTGATTACAAGGAGTCCAATGAATATTCTCAATATTATTAAAATACTCTTGGTAAAACCATTAAGGTGTTCTAGGTTATGAGCCAGGATACTTGACAGAAATGGAGAACTTTGTTAATTTAGGGGAGTATTTAGGGAGTATTTAATTTTTCAGAGGAGTTATGTTGGCTATAATTAAAGCCGGTGGCAAACAATATAAAGTAGGTGAGGGTGATGTTTTGGAATTGGAGAAGTTGGATGGTGAGGTGGGTAAGTCAATTATCTTTGATGAAGTTTTACTCATTGGAAGTGGTAAAGATATTCAGATTGGTACCCCTTATATAAAGAATGCCCAAGTGGAAGCTAAGATTCTAGAGCAGAAGAAAGGTAGAAAAGTTGTTGTTTTCAAATATAGACCCAAGAAACGTTATCGTCGCAAGCGGGGCTCAAGGCAACTTTTAACTAGAATTAAGATTGAAAAAATTGTAGGTGGGGACCAGAAAACTAAGAAAATAAAACAAAAAGAGCCAAAGAAGATATCTAAAAAGGCAAATAAAAAATAAAAGTAAAGGTCTATCCTTAACTTTAATTCAAAATATGACCAGTTCAACCTGGTCATATTTTGAATTAATTATTTTTATTTTGGCAAGTTGTTTTAAAAGGTGGGTTAGTAGGTTATATTCTGGTTTTTGGAGGATACTGAATTGTCCTGGGGGCCAAATTCTAATCCAAGCTTTGCCCATAATATATTTTTCTTTTAGAGGTCCCCATTCGCGGGAGTCAGATGAAGCATTGGGATCTCTATTGTCTCCCAAGACAAAATATTCTCCCTCACCTAAGAGATAATCAACAATACCCAAAGTAGTAGTGTTTTGTTTAACATAAGGCTCTTGAAGTTCTACTCCTTGGATATTTTTGGTATTATAAATTTTTACTTTTCCTTCTTTGATAACTATTTTCTCTCCCGGTAGTCCGATGATTCTTTTAATGTAAATTTTTGTTGGATCCTCGGGATAGCGAAAAACCACAATATCTCCTCTTTGGGGTTGGTAAAAGTAATAACTCAATTTTTCGATGACTAAAAGATTACCATCGTGAAGATTGGGTTCCATACTAGCACCAGAGACATAAAAGGGTTGAAAAAGTAGGAACCTTATTACAAGAGCCAGAAAAAAAATTATATCCAGGGTTAATTTGATATTATACCATTCTTTCAAGATTTTTAGACTGGTTGATTTGGGGCTAGTAAATGTTCTTCCTAAAATATAAAGCCAGATTCCAATACCTATACCGGTCATTGCAGCAAAAATTACCACAATAACAATTTCGAAAATACTTAGGATAAGATAATGAGACCTGAAGGCAATATAAAGACAAGCCAATATATTGATGAATAATAGAATTAAAGATTTTTTCTTAATATTCTCCATGAAAAATACCAATTGTTGTTAATTTTATAGCCTATATTATTATAAAGGAAATTTTATTCTAAGACAAAGATGAAATGGTGGTCGTGGTCCGATTTGAACGGACGACCTTCCGGATGTGAACCGGACGCTCTACCCCTGAGCTACACGACCATCTTTATAAATTTTATCATAAAAATTTCTTGTTTAAAATTCAAATTTATGCTACAATTTTTGGTGTTTAGATTTTATGCGGGAGATATCTAAAATTCAAAATCTTAAACTAAAACAAGGTTCGTGGTGGAAAGTAGCTACAATCACCCTTGCGATATTTGTTTTAATTGTAGGAGGAATCTTAGCTTATAGGGTAGTAGCGGCTATTAGAAATATTATTATTCAAAATTTATCAGGCTCGGCGCCAGCACTTTTAGGGCAGATTTATCCAGGGAAACTTAAGGGTGAGGGTGATGGCAGAATTAATATTTTGGTTTTAGGAATCCCGGGTAATGGCTATCTTGGTCCTTACCTTTCAGATACTAATATTGTAGTTTCTATTGATCCCCGCACCAAACATGTGGCTATGCTTTCTTTGCCTCGAGATCTTTATGTAGAGGTGCCTAATTTTGGCTACAATAAGTTGAATATGGCTCACAGTCTTGGTGAGACCAATCAGATTGAAGGAGGGGGACCAGCTCTTTCCAAGCAAGTTATTTCCAATATTTTAGATTTACCAATTCATTATTTTGTTAGAGTTGATTTCAGTGGATTTAAGAAAATTGTTGATTTACTTGGAGGAGTGGAAGTGGAAGTTAAAAAAGATATTGTAGATTGGAGTTTCCCTGATGATCAAGGTGGCACTGTCTTTTTTCAACTTAAAGCAGGTACCTACAATATGGATGGAGAATTAGCTTTGAAGTATGCCCGCTCTCGTTATACCACTTCTGATTTTGATAGAGCCTCAAGACAGCAGCAAATTTTGGTGGCTATTAAAAATAAAGCTCTTAAGATGGAGAATTTACTTAATCCCAATAAAATTAGTGAATTGACTTCAATTTTAAGTAAGCATGTTAGAACTGATCTCCAAATTTGGGAGATAGAAAGATTAATTGATTTCGCTCGCCAGATTGATTCTGGAAAGGTTGTCTCCAAAGTATTGGATGATTCTTCAGATGGACTTTTGTATGGTGATTATGTAGGAGATATGTTTGTTTTAAAACCTAGATCAGGTGATTTTAGGGAAGTGGCAGCTTTTGCTCATCAGATTTTTATTGACTCCTATATTCGAGATGAGAATGCCCGGATCATTATTGAAAACGGAACCCTAAGGGGGGGAATTGCCACCGAGCTTTCTAAATTTCTTAAAGATTATGGTTATAATATAGTGGCGGTAAAGATGGCTTCTCGAACCAATTATTCTGAAACTTTAATCTATGATTATACTGGAGGTAAAAAACCTTATACAATTTCCTACCTTCAAAAAAGGCTTAATGCTAAAGTTCAAAAAGCTTCGGGGGTGCACGATTTCGATATAAAGATTATTTTAGGCAGTAATTACACCAAACCAACCGTTTATTAGACTATGGGCTATGGGCTATAAACAAAAATCTATTTTTATCGCCTTAAGTTTTTTAGTAGGGCTGGAGTTTATTTTCCTCAAGTTTGGGGTTTTGGATTTTAGGACTATCCTTCAAATAGGGTTGATTTTTACCATTCTTATAATAGTGTTGATTCTTTGGGTTTTGGAATTTTTTGACAAATGGAGTTTAGCAGAGATATTAGCGGATCTAACTTATTTTATTTTACCCGGAGCTCTTTTTTGGGGAGTAATTTTCTTATTTTTTAGTGTTGAAAATTTTGCCCTCAAGCAGGGCATTATTATTTTTTCCTCCTTTATGGCTTATCTTATTTCTTGGAGTTTTTATCAAGATCGTACCAAATCAATTTTAGCTTTCAATATTCTATCAGTAGCTACCTTAATTACTTCTTTTTTCTTTTATCAGACTTTTTGGTTTTTCTACATAGTTTTTAATCTACCAGCCTGGCAACTTCTTATCGTGGTGTTTTTAATATCCCTACTTCTTTTTTATCAAATGATTAATCTTTGTTTTTCTTTTAATTTATTCTTTTTAATTTTTGAGATAATTTTTTCTTTGATGATTACTGAAACTGCTTGGATATTAACTTTTTGGCCTACCGGCCATATGATTGCTGGTTTGATTTTAACAGTTGTTTTTTACTTAATTTGGGGTATATTTTTTCATCATCTTGAAAATAGACTTTCCCGAAGAATTATTATAGAATACTTTTTAATAGCTTTAGCGATTTTAGTGTTGATTATCTTATTTACTCCCTGGTTTTTGTTTCAAAAGTAGTTTTTGAAAGTTTATAAAAAGGAGGTTTTATGACGCAGAAGAGCATTGGGGAAATCAAGAAAAAATCCCTTCCCAAGGATTCTAGAAAATTCTCCCTAAAACTAATAGCTGGCATTTCCATTTTAAGTTTTGTATTTGGAATTTTGGGGGGTGGTTTAGCTTCTCGAGTTATTGTACCTTATCTACTTCACCGATTAGGTAAGAGCCAAGAGATAATTGCTCCTCAAAAATATGAAAAAATTAAAGTTGAAGAAGAATCAGCTATTATTGAGGCGGTTAAAAAGGTTTCTCCTGCTGTTTGTAGTATTACTTCTACCAAAGATATTCTTGATATTTTTGGCCAGTCGACAACCCAGCAATCCTCTGGTACTGGATTCATTTTAACCTCTGATGGTTATATTCTCACCAACAAACATGTTGTTTCGGATAAAAGGGCGAAATACACAGTTATTACTTATGATGGCAAAAGTTATAATGCTTCTATAGTGGCTTATGATCCTTTTAATGATCTGGCAGTTTTGAAAGTTAATGCTTCAGATTTGCCTGTGGTGGAGATTGGTTCAGCTGGTGATTTGCAAGTAGGTCAAAGGGTAATTGCCATTGGTAATGCTTTAGGTGAATTTCAAAATACTGTTACTGTGGGAGTGGTTTCAGCCAAAGGAAGGGCAGTCACAGCAGGCGATAGTCTTGGGGGCGCTGAAAGGCTGGAAAATTTAATTCAAACAGATGCTGCCATTAATCCTGGTAATTCTGGAGGACCTTTAATAAATATTGCCGGCCAGGTAGTGGGTGTCAATACAGCTATGGCAGAGGCTGAAAATATTGGATTTGCTATTTCTATTGATGTCATTAAACCCCTGGATACTTTTATTACCAATTTAAGAGAGAAAGGAAAAATTGTCCGACCCATGATGGGAGTTAGATACATCCCTATTACAAAGGAATTGGCTTCTTTGTATGGTTTACCAGTGACAGAGGGAGCTTTAGTTTATAGTGAAATGGGGACTCCCGCAGTGATTCCTGGAAGCCCGGCCCATAAAGCAGGAATTAAAGAAGGGGATATTATTCTAGCTTTAGGAGATGAGAAAATTACTTCTCAAAAGAGTTTAGCTCAGATAATTCAGCAGTATCAACCTGGTGATGAAGTGGAACTTACAATTTTAAGAGATGAGAAAGAGATTAAGCTCAAAGTTAAGCTTGTAGAATATAGATAATGAGTAAGTTATGGATTATAAAGTTATCGCTGAGGCCTATAGTCAGATAGAAGCCACTTCAAAACGCCTGAAGATGATTGATTTTTTAGTTGATTTGATCAAAAGGACTCCCAAAAATTTACTTTCGCAGGTGGTTTATCTGACCCAAGGTAAACTTTATCCTGATTTTGTGGGTATAGAATTGGGAATGGCAGAGAAGATGGTGATTAAAGCGGTGATTGAGGCTACAGGGTCAAATTTAAGGGAGATAAATGAAGACCTCAGAAAAACTGGAGATTTGGGTGAGACAACTGCTGATATCTTAATTGCCCAAAAGCAAAAACCCAGAGGTAAATTAACTGTTTTAGAAGTTTATAGGACTCTTGATAAAATTGCTAAAACTCAAGGTGAGGGAGCAGTAGCTCAAAAAGTTAATTTACTAGCCTCTCTCTTAAAAAAAGCTTCCCCCCTTGAAGGGAAATATCTGGTGCGAACTGTAACTGGAAAATTACGTCTTGGTTTAGCTGATATGACTATTTTAGATGGGTTGGCAATTGTTTATGCTGGTGGCAGGGAAAAGAGGAAAGAATTGGAGCGAGCTTATAACCTAACCTCTGATTTAGGGGAAGTGGCAGAAGCCGTATCTAGAGGAGGACTGGAATTTATTTCAAAATACAAAGTTCGGGTTACTAAACCCATTCGTCCTATGTTGGCTGAAAGGCTTTCTTCTCCTTCTGAAATTTTAGAAAAGGCTGGAGGAAGGTGTGCTGTTGAATACAAATATGATGGTGAGAGAATTCAAATTCATAAAAGAGGAGAGGAGGTAATTTTATTTTCCAGAAGACTTGAGAATATTACCTATCAATACCCCGATGTGGTGGAGGGGGTTAAAAAATATGTGGCTGCTACTGAGATTATTTTGGAATCAGAGGTGGTAGCCTTTAATCCTGATACTGGAGAGATGCTTCCTTTTCAAGAATTGATGCATAGACGGAGAAAGTATGGTATTAAAAAGGCAGTTCAAGAATATCCTGTTACTTTATTTGTCTTTGATTGTTTGTATATTAATGGAGAGGACTTAACTCATACCGACTACCAAAAGCGCCGCGAGATAGTCAGTCAGGTATTGAAGCCCTCTGACGCTATTAAGGCAGGCAAGTATATTATTACCTCTGATCCTGCTGAACTGGAGGCTTTTTTTGAGGAAGCAATAGCAGAGGGTGTTGAAGGAGTAATGTGCAAGGCAGTGGGTAAAGAAGCAATTTATAGAGCCGGCGCCAGGGGTTGGCTTTGGATTAAGTATAAAAGGGATTATAAATCTGAGATGACCGACACTGTTGATTTAGTAGTGGTAGGGGCTTTTTATGGTCGAGGCCGACGTGGTGGTGTGTATGGTGCTTTACTTTTAGCTACCTATAATAAAGAAAAAGATGAATTTGAGACTGTTACCAAATGCGGTTCTGGTTTTACAGACAAGGATTTAGAAGAACTTCCCTCAAAACTGAAGTCTTATGAGATTCTTCATAAACATCCTCGATGCAAGGTGAATACTAAATTCCTAAAGCCGGATAGATGGTTTGCCCCCGGGCTGGTTTTAGAGATTATCGGAGCAGAAATTACCTTAAGCCCCATTCATACTTGTGCTTTTTCCAAGGTGAGAAAAGGGGCGGGTTTGGCTATTCGTTTCCCTCGTTTTACTGGGAATTATAGAGCAGATAAAGCACCCGAAGATGCCACAGGCAGTTCAGAGATTGTAAAAATGTACCAATCTCAGCTTAGAAAGATAAATAAAAGATAGATTTCTAACTATTTTTGGTTTGGTTTAATTTTAAGAGGGGTTATCATAGTAATTAAATAACTTATTATAAAAAATATTCCTCCTTTAGACTTTAAAATAAAAGCGGCTTTTTTGATTTGGAAAATAAAAAGCGCAGAGAAGGGAGAGTGAGGCGGAAGGGTTTTTCTCCTTTTTTAATTTTTTTTATCCTTCTCTGCGCCTCTGGTGTTCTTTTTGATGTGCCAGCAAGAGAGAGGAGGGGTGGGAGAAGAAGGAAAAAACTCTCTGCTGGCACATCTTATTATTTTTTTGTTTTAGGAGCTAAGTATTTAAGTATTAATATAACATATATTTAATTTGGAGTCAAGAATTATTAATTATTCCAGCTTTATTTTAGCTATTCGCCAGTTTTTTGAATAATCTTTTGTGAATTTTAGTTGAGCCTCTGGGAAGTATTTTAGGGCTGCTTCTGTGATTTTTTGTTTTTGGCTGGATCCTATTTCCAGAAATAAGATTGTTTTTTTGATTTTATAATTATTTAGCTGGTAGAATAAGTTTTTATAATATTTTAGACCATCTTTCCCAGCCAGCAAAGCCATTTCCGGCTCGTAATTTTTAATTGATGGGGGAAGTTTTTCAAATTCTCTTTGAGAGATGTAGGGTAGGTTAGCAATGATAATATTATATCCTCCCAACAGATGACCAAAAACAAAAGGCTGGAGAAGATTTCCAGGCAAAAATTTAATTTTTTCTTTTTTTTTATATATTTTAGCATTTTTATAGGCGACTCTGAGAGCTTTTTTGGAAATATCAATAGCGTAAAAATTGCAGTCCTTCAGTTTTTTTGATTGGGGAAATTTTTCTAATTGCTTAATTAAGGAAATGATAATACATCCTGAGCCAGTGCCGATATCTATGATATTTAATACCCCATGATCTTGATTTGTTTGAGAGGGGGGATTGCCCAATTCCTTGGCCATTTCCATTTGAGCTTTTTTGATTTCTTGCAAAGCCTCTTCTACCAGAAGTTCTGTTTCTGGCCTGGGGATGAAGACTGATTTTTGGAGTTTAAAATTTAAGCCAAAGAATTCTTGGGAGTCAATAATATAGGCCAAGGGCTCTTGTTTTGACCTTCTTTTGATGAGATTTTTATATGAGTTTAAGGGAAAGTTTGGAAGCTTTTTATCTAGATTCAAGTAAATCCAGTTTCTCATACTTCTATAAACTGGTTTATGGGAGTGTTTTTGTTTTGTCAGAATATAGATTAATAAAATCTCAGCCTCTCTAGAAGCTGAGTTGATTCCAGCCATTTTGAGTTTTTTAGTGCCCCAAATCAGAATTTCGTTGATTGTCATTATCATTTTATTTTTTCTAACTTCTTTTTTTGATTTTCTTCGTTTAGTTTATTGATGAGTTCCTCTAAATTGCCTTCAAGAATTTGTTCCAGATTGTTTAGGGTATAAGATATTCTATGATCAGTAACTCTATTTTGAGGAAAGTTATAAGTTCTGATTTTTTCACTTCTATCACCTGTACCAATTTGAATTCTTCTTAAGTGTTTTCTTTTCTTTTCTTCTTCATCTCTTTTTAATTGATATAATTTAGCCCTTAAGATAGAGAGAGCTTTTTCTTTATTTTTAAGCTGAGATCTTGATTCTTCACAAGAAGCACTAATACCAGTTTTAAGATGAGTGATTCTTACTGCTGATTCTGTTTTTTGGGCATGCTGGCCCCCGGGTCCTGAGGATTTGAAAGTTTCTATTTTGATTTCTTCTGGTTTGATTTCGACTTCAACCTCTGAAGCTTCTGGAAGAACAGCTACACTAACAGCAGAAGTATGGATTCTTCCTCCTGATTCTGTTTTGGGTATTCTTTGAACTCTATGAATACCACTTTCGTATTTGAATTTAGCGTAAGCCTCTCTGCCGGCAACTTCAAAAGTTATATTTTTAAATCCTCCAAGAGAAGTTTTACTAACACTGGTGACATTTACTTTAAAATTGTTTTTTTGGGCATATTTGGAATACATTTTAAAGATTTCCGCAGCGAATAAGGCTGATTCTTCTCCTCCAACACCAGCCCTAATTTCCACAATAGCATTTTTAGAATCAGCAGGGTCTTGAGGCAGAAGAGCCATTTTAATTTTATCTTCCAACCCCTTTTTTTGTTTTTTTAAAATTTTTTCCTCTTCCTCTGCTATCTTTTGGAATTCTTCATCAGATTCTTTGATAAGATTTTTAATTGATTCCAATTCTTGATTAATTCTGGCCAGGTTTTCAAAATCTTTGACTAATTCTTCTAAGTTGTTTTTTTCTTGGATAAGTTTTGGTAATGCTTGAGGATTTTTAAGAATATCACCTTGTTGCAATTTTAAAGTGATTTCTTGGAGTTTTAATTTTGCCTTGTTATGTTGTTTGATAAAATCCATTTTAGATATAAATTAGGAGCTATTTTAATTATTAAATAATAATTATAGCCCCTACTAATATGTTATATTAGCTTTCTTTTGGAGATTTTGGGGATTTTTTCTGCAATCTGGCTTGTTTAGCTTTAGCTGCTTCTATTTGGGCTTTAAATCTTTCTACTCTACCAGCCGTGTCTACTAATTTTTGTTTTCCGGTATAGAAAGGATGACAGGCAGAGCAGATTTCAACTTTAATATGGGGGACGGTGGCTCCAGTTTCAAATCTATTGCCACAAGCGCATTCCACCTCACAATTTTTATAATATTTTGGATGAATATCCTTTTTCATAAAAATTCTTTGTACTATCTACTAACAAACGAATTTTAACAGAAAAAAATTTCTAAGTCAACGTTTCAGAGACTGAAATCAAATTTGGATGATTTTTTATTTTTATTCTTTTTTTCTCAAAATTAGGAGAATTTGAATTTTCCTAATAAAGCAAGCTGTAGATCTTGGAGGGAGATCTCTCCAAATTTTGCTTTGCCGATTTGGTTATCTGGGATTGGGGGTAATTTCCTTGACAGATTATTTCATTCTGGTAAACTATATAGTATAATCTATATTATAATCTGTATTGGTACCATATCACACATATCTCTGGATTGAGTTAGTCCTCCCCAATGTTCCTTGGGGCCCAACTCAAGTTGAAGGAGATAGAGGAGCAAGGAGATGTCAAAAATTTCCATTGAGGAATTACTTGAATCTGGTGTTCATTTTGGGCATAGAACTTCTAGGTGGAATCCCAAAATGGCATCTTTTATTTATGGTAAACAAGATAGCATTCATATTATTGATTTGGAGAAGACTCAAGAATCTCTTAATAAAGCCCTGGACTTTGCTAAAAAAATTGCTTCTTCTGGAGGAGTGATACTTTTTGTAGGCACTAAAAATCAAGCTCGAGATATTATTAGCGAAGCTGCCCAAAAAGCTTCTGCTCCTTATGTGAGCAAGAAGTGGCTGGGCGGACTTTTAACCAATTTCCAAACCATTAAAAAACAGATTACTAAATTTAAAAAACTCCAAGAGGATAAGTCAGCTGGTCGTTTTCAGAAGTTCACCAAAAAAGAACAATTAAAATTAGAAGACAATTTAAAAAAACTTGAAGAAATTTTTGGTGGTATTAGTAATATGAATCAATTACCTGATGCCTTGTTTGTTGTTGATGTGAATACAGAAAAGGTCGCTGTAAGTGAAGCTAAAAAGCTCAAAATCCCTATTATTGCTGTTGTTGATACCAATTCCGATCCCGAAGGCATTGATTATGTTATTCCGGCGAATGATGACACTTCAAGTGGAATTAGGTTGATTACTAATCTTTTGGCTGAGGCAATTTTAGGTGCTTCCAAGAATAAAAAAATTAGAAAAGAAGATGAAAAAGAAGTTGTAGAGGTAGTTGATGGGATAGAGGAGACAAGGGAAGAATTATCTTTAAAACTTGATCAAGAGGAAGTCAAAACCGAGATTAAAAAATCAAGAGTTAAAAAATAATTTATAAGACCTATGGTGATTTCCACTAAAGAAGTAATTAAACTGAGAAAAGAAACCCAAGCTCCCCTTATGGCTTGTAAGCAGGCTTTAGAAGAAGCAGGGGGTGATTTTAGGAAAGCATTGCAAATCTTAAAAGAAAAAAGTCAAATGTGGGCAGAGGGAAAGAGAGACAAGGAAGTACCCGAAGGAATTATTGAGTGTTATCTCCATTCGAATAATAAATTAGGAGTGATGTTAGAGCTTTCCTGTCAAACTGATTTTGTGGCCAAAAATCAGGAATTTAAAAACCTAGCTCATGATTTGGCTTTACAGATTGCCGCTACTAATCCTAAATATATTGGGATAGAAGAAGCGCCCCAAGGAGCCAGGGAAGAAGATTGTTTGCTTTCTCAACCCTTTATTAAAAATCCTAATCTAAGAATTTCCGAGCTTATTGATCAGCAAATTGCAAAATTTGGTGAAAATATTAGAATAAAAAGATTTATAAGGTATGAAGTAAGCAGGTAATATGATTGAGAATTTATTGAAAGATACAAGATCAAAGATGGAGAAGGTGGTTGATTTTTTTAGTCAAGAATTGATTAAATTCCATATCGGTAGAGTTAATCCCGCTATTTTGGAAGATGTTGAAGTTTCTTGTTATGATGGGGTGATGCCTTTAAAACAGCTGGCCACTATATCTGCTCCAGAGACCAAGGTGCTTATTATAAATCCTTGGGATAAATCGGTAATAGAGAATATAGAAGCTGCTGTTAGAAAATCTGACTTCAACTTCTCTTGCTCTAATGATGGGGAGGTGATAAGAATTACCATTCCCAGTCTTACTGAAGAGAGAAGAAAGGAATTGATACGCTTGGTAAAGAAAAAGGCAGAGGAAGCTCGGATTGCCATTAGAAATTCAAGAAGAGAAGTTTTAGAAAAAATTGAGTTGGCTAAGGCAAATAGCGAGATATCTGAAGATGATTTTTATAGGTCTAAAAATAAACTTGATGATATAACTTCTCAATTTAATAAGCAAATCGATCAACTTCTTTTAGAAAAAGAAAAAGAATTAAGCGAGGTATAAATTATGAGCTCTAAAAAACAAAATCTATCTCTTAGACATCTAGCTATTATTATGGATGGCAATAGACGTTGGGCTAAACAGAGAGGACTTTCTCCATTTATGGGCCATAAAAGAGGTTATGAGGTTTTCCAAAAGATCGCTCAGGCCTGTCTTGATAGGGGGATTAAGATATTAACTGTTTATGCTTTTTCTACTGAGAATTGGAAGCGTTCTCGGAAAGAGGTTTCCCTGTTAATGAATCTGCTTGAAAGAGGTCTTAAGGAGCAGGCAAAAAAGCTTCAGGAATATAATATTCGTTTGAATATTTTAGGCAGAATTGAAGATTTGCCCCAATCTCTTCAAAGAGTTGTTCTGGATGTTGTGGATAAAACCAAAAAAAATACTGGAGGAATTTTAAATTTAGCTCTTTCCTATGGGGGTAGGGCTGAGATTATAAGCGCTGTTCGTAAGATTTTGAAAACCAAAAAAGATATTGATGAAATTAATGAGAGGGAGTTTTCTCAATTTCTTTATACAGCTGGCCAACCCGATCCTGATTTAATTATTAGGACAGGTGAGAGATTAAGGATTTCTAATTTTCTGCTTTGGCAGGGGGCTTATTCAGAACTTTATTTTACAGATACCCTCTGGCCTGATTTTACAGAAAAGGAGCTTGATAAAGCTTTAGCTGATTATAAAACCAGACAAAGAAATTTCGGCAAATAGTAGATTTCTTTTTTACAATATTCAAAATCGTCAGTTATGTTTTTTTTATCAATAATTATTATTCTATTTAGCTTAGGTCTTTTGATTCTAGTTCATGAGTTTGGCCACTTTATCTCAGCCAAAAAGTTGGGTGTAAAGGTGGAGGAATTTTGTATTGGCTTTCCTCCAAGAATTTGGTCCAAGAATTATAAAGGGACTAAGTACTCGGTGGGGCTTATTCCTTTTGGGGGATTTGTGAATATGTTTGGTGAATTTTCAGACACCAAAGGCAAGGGTAGTTTTGCTAAGCAGTCTATTGGGAGAAGGTCATTGATTACTATCTCTGGTGTTTTAATGAATTTTGCTTTAGCTCTTTTAGTTTTTGCGATTGGATTTTGGACAGTGGGTTTGCCAACAGCGGGAGGCGAAGGAGCCAAATATGGAGGTAAAATTTTAAAAAGAGAAATTACTATTTTAGAGGTGGTTGATGCTTCTCCGGCTCAATTACAGGGACTTCAACCAAGAGATGTTGTTTTAAAAATAGATGATCAGAGCTTTGGGGAGGTATCTCAAATCCAAGAGTATTTGGAAAGTAAAGCGGGTGAAGAGATTACTTTACAGATTAAAAGAAATAGTGATATTTTAAACAAAACAATTGTCGTTGGTGAGGAAGAGCAAAATAGGGGCAAGATTGGAGTTCTTTTAGCTCCTATTGAAATTGTTCGTTTTCCTTTCCTTAGGGCTATAATGTTATCTTTTGTGTGGAGTATAAGGCTTGTTGGTTTGATTTTAGGTTTTATTGGTAATCTAATTGCCAATGTTTTTCAAGCACCAGGAATGCTGGAAAGTGTTTCTGGGCCAGTGGGTATTTTCTTTTTGATTAGGGAGGCTATTTTTTTAGGAGCTCCTTACTTCCTTTTTCTATTAGGGCAAATTTCCGTTACTTTGGCTATAGTGAATCTATTGCCATTTCCAGCCTTAGATGGCTCTCGACTTCTCTTTTTGGGAATTGAAAAAATGAGAGGTAGGAGGATTACTCCCCAGATAGAAAATGCTATCTATGCCATTGGTTTTATTCTCCTTTTGGCGCTTCTGGTTTTGATTTCTTATCAAGATGTCCTAAAATATATTTTAGGAAGATAATATGCGTTTTAGTAACCTTTTTACTAAAACCTTAAAAGAAACACCAGCATTAGAGAAAAGTATTAATGCTTCGTTTTTGATTAGGGGGGGATTTATTAGTCAACTTTCAGCTGGAATTTATACCTTCTTGCCTTTGGGTTTAAGGGTGCGTCGGAAGTTAGAAACCATTATTAGAGAAGAAATGGATAGAATTGGCGGTCAAGAGGTTTTGATGCCTGCTCTTCATCCCAAAGAAAATTGGACTAAAACTGGTAGATGGAAATACCCGGAGATGTTTAAAGTAAAAAGTCGCTCTGGCAGTGATTATTCTTTGGGCTGGACCCATGAAGAAATTATTACCCCTCTTTTTAAAAAATTCGTTAAATCTTACAAGGATCTTCCTTTTTATGGCTATCAAATTCAGACTAAATTCCGAGATGAGCTGAGAGCTAAATCAGGTCTTTTGCGGCTTCGAGAATTTGCCATGAAAGATCTGTATTCCTTTCATGCCACTCAGAAAGATTTGGATAGTTATTATGAGAGAGTAAAAAAAGCTTATTTTAGAATTTGTCGGAGAATTGGTTTAGATAAATTTACTTATTTTACCTTTGCCTCGGGAGGTGCTTTTTCTAAATTTTCTCATGAGTTTCAGACTGAAACTGAAGCTGGTGAAGATACTATTTACTTATGTGAGCGATGTCGGATAGCTATTAATAAGGAAATTATAGGGGAGCAGAAGGTTTGCCCTGGCTGTCAAGGCAAAGATTTTGAAATTAAGAAAGCTATTGAGATCGCCAATATTTTTAAGTTAGGCACTCGTTTTTCTAAACCCTTTAATCTTTTATTTACTGATAATAATGGTGCAAGAAAAGAGATTTTAATGGGTTGTTATGGTTTTGGAATCGAGAGAGTTATTGGGACTGTAGTAGAGGTCTACCATGATGAGCGGGGTATTATTTGGCCTAAAAACCTAGCCCCTTTTGAGATTCACTTGATTAATTTGGAGGGAAATCTCCGGGAGTCAGAAAAAATCTATTGGCATCTTCTAAATTCTGGTTTGGAGGTGCTATGGGATGATAGAGAGGAAACCCCGGGAGTGAAATTTGCTGATGCTGATTTGATTGGTAATCCCCTCAGAGTTGTTATTAGCTCCAAAACTTTAAAATCTAAAAAGGCAGAGATTAAATTAAGAAACAAAAAGAAATTAGAGTTTGTAAGCTGGAGAAATTTAGCTTCAAAAGTCAAAGAGGAATTAAGATAGTTTGATTGGGTTAAATTTTTATGTTATATTGGATTTTCTGGCAATAGAGGTTTTATGTTGAATAAAATTTTAGGTATTTTTTCCCATGATATTGGTATAGATTTAGGTACGGCTAATTCCCTTGTTTATGTAAGAGGGAAAGGAATTGTTATTAATGAGCCATCAGTTGTTGCTGTTAATAACAAAACTAAACAAATTGTAGCTATCGGTGATGAAGCGAAGAAAATGGTGGGTCGTACCCCTGCTTATATTATTGCTACTCGTCCTTTAGTGGATGGTGTTGTTTCTGATTTCGAAATTACTGAACAAATGCTTAGATATTTTATTGAAAAAGTGCATCGAGAAAGTTTTACTCTACTTCCTAGGCCTCGGGTTATTGTTGGTATTCCTTCTGGAGTAACTGAGGTAGAAAAAAGAGCAGTAGAAGAAGCGGCCCTTAATGCGGGAGCAAGAAAGGTTTATTTAATTGAGGAACCAATGGCAGCTGCTATGGGGGCTAGAATGCCGGTTCAAGATGCTGCTGGTAACATGATTGTTGATATTGGAGGGGGGACTACAGAAATTGCTGTTATTTCTTTGGGCGGTATTGTTGCTAATAAATCTATTAGGATTGCTGGCGATGAATTGAATGAGGATGTGATTACTTTTGCTAAAGATGAATATAATCTTCTTTTGGGGGAGAGAACAGCTGAGGAAATAAAAATTAAGATAGGTTCTGCCTATCCTCTTGAAGAAAAATTAGAGATGATGATGAGGGGGAGAGATTTGGTTACCGGGCTTCCTAAATCAGTGATGGTGAATGATGAACAAATACGAGGAGCCCTCAAAAGATCTGTTGACCAAATAGTAGATGCGGTCAAGACAACAGTCGAAGAAACACCTCCAGAGCTTATAGCAGATATCATGGATAAAGGGATTGTTCTTGTCGGTGGTGGTGCCCTACTTCGAGGTTTAGATCAGCTTTTGGAAGATGAAGTTAAGATGCCTGTTAGGGTGGCTGATGATCCTCTAACTTGTGTTGTAAGAGGGTGTGGTTTGGTACTTGAAGATATCGAATCTTTAAAAGAGGTTTTAGTTTCTACTCAATATGAAAAACCACCCCAGTAGTTAGTTATAGGTAGGAGGATAGTTAATTGTCAAAGCTAGGATTCAATTTTTTAATTTGGATTCTATTGTTTTGTTATTATGCGTTATAACATCCAAGTGAAAAGTTATCAAAATGAATAAGTTCTTCTCAAATAAATTTAATCTTTTTTTGATGGCCTTGGTGGGGTTTTTGATTTTTGTACTCCTTTCGAGGATAGGCATCATTGGTTATCTCCAGCCAGTTCTTTCAGGGGCGATTCAGCCATTTCAATACGCGGTCACCGCTGTCTTCAGAGGAGCTTCTGGATTTTTTTCTACAGTCAAAGAGATCGGAAATTTACAAAATGAAAATAGGCTATTAGAGAAAGAAATCATCAAACTTAAAAGTGAGCTGGCGGAACTTTCAGAATTAGCTAATGAGAATGTAATTTTAAGAAAGCAATTGGGTTTTACCAAGAGAGGAGATTTTAATTTGGTACCTGCTGAGGTTATAAGCAATCCTTTAAGCAGCTTTCTTCATTATTTAGTTATCAATAAAGGAACTAGAGAAGGGTTAAGAGAGGGGATGGCAGTAGTTTCTGAAGGAATTTTAGTTGGGAAATTAAAGGAGGTTTCTGAGAAAACTTCCAAAGTTTTTTTAATAACAGATCCCACCAGTTCTATTAATGCTATAGTTCAAAATTCTAGGGCTCAAGGAATAGTAAAGGGTCAAATTGGAGGAGGGTTAGAGATGCAAATGATTCCCCAAAATGAGAAGATTAATGCTGGTGATTTGGTAGTTACTTCTGCTTTAAGTGGAGATTTTCCTAGAGGTATTTTAATTGGTGAAATTTTGGAAGTTAAATCTAACCCCAATGACTTATTTCAAAAAGCTGACCTCATTTCCTATTTGGATTTTAGGCAATTAGAAATGGTCTTTATAATTACAGGAACCAATTAGTATGCCTAGGCCTTGCCGACATCCCCTTTTGGCTGTAGATGCTATTATTTTCCAGGATAGCAAGGTTTTATTAGTAGATAGAACCTCTGGGGGGCTTTATGCTTTACCGGGCGGCTTTGTAAATTATAACGAGACCACAGAAGAAGCTGTTGTTCGGGAGGTAAAAGAAGAGACTAATCTTGATATAACTCCTTTGGGTATTTTAGGGATTTATTCCGATCCCAAGCGGGATCCTAGGGGTCATATTGTTAGTGTGGTTTATCTAGTTGAAATTCAGGGAGGAAAGGTTAAAGCTGGAGATGATGCTTTTAAGTGTCGCTTTTTTCATTTGAATAAATTGCCCAAACTTGCTTTTGACCACAATAAAATTCTTTCAGATTTTAGAGAATTTTTAGGAGAACTATGAGTTATTTATTTAATTTTTTAATTGTATTTTTAGTTATGATTTTTCAAACCAGTTTAGCGTATTCATTGGCTATTTTGGGTGTAGTGCCCAATTTAGTTCTGGTAGTAGTCATTTTGTGGGTTATCTTTAGAGGGAGGGAAGGGGTTTTAATAGCTTTTCTCTTGGGAGTGTTTTTAGATATTATTTCAGGTCAGTTGGGTGTTTCTACAATAAGTCTTTTGGTGGTTAGTATTTTTATTTTATTTATTAGCGAAGATGTTTTAGGGGTTTTGAATTTAGCTAGTAGGGGAGCTCTTATTGTTGGGGCTACAATAATTTATGATTTGATTTATTTGCTTTATTTGAAATTTTGGGGGTTTGATTTTTTGTTCTTGGGGTATCTTTATAGATTGGTTTTGCCGGAGACAATTTATAATTTAGTTTTGGGTATTTTGGTTTATTTTCTGTTTTCTAAATATTTTGATTGGTTGTTGCAATATGAGAGGCAGATTAACCTTCCCCAAAGAATTAAAAAATAATTTAGAAGGATTGTATGTCGGATCCTAATTCTTTTTTTCATTTTGATTATAAGGGCTTGGGCAGAAAATGGTCTCCTCCTAAAAAAGATGATAGGGGGTTGGGAGAAGTAAGTGATAAAGAAGAGTCGGGTGAGATGAGGAGATATTTTGCTGATTTTAGGCATTTTCTTCCTTTTTATATTAGTGTTTTAGTGGTTTTTGTTGTTTTATTTTTTCAGTTATTTAATCTTCAGATTTTAAAAGCCTCCCAATATAGGGAGAAAGCAGACACTCACAGCCTTAGGGAGGAGATTATTAAAGCTCCCCGAGGTCTTATTTATGATCGTAATAAAAAGATTCTCGCTAAGAATATTCCTTCCTTTCAAGTAGTTATTGTCCCCTCAGATCTGCCCAAAGATGAGCAGCAAAAAGAAGAAGTAATAGCCAAATTAGCTGACATATTAAAAATTAAGGTTAGTAAAATTAAAGAGTTGCTTGAAAAATATCAAGGATATACCTTGGAGCCGGTTTTAATTGAAGAAAATTTAGACTATGAAACTGCTTTAATTGTGGAATCTCAATTCGATCAGTTTTCAGGAGTGGTTTTAAAAAAAGACCCTACCAGAGAATATCTTTCGGGTAGTAATTTTGCTCATCTTTTAGGTTATGTTTCTAGAATAGATAAAGAGGAATATGAGCAGAAAAAAGATCAAGGATATCTAATAAATGATTTAGTTGGTAAGACAGGCCTTGAATTCGCCTATGAGAGAGAATTGCGGGGCCAAGATGGCAAACAGATATTAGAGGTTGATGCCGCTAACAGAATTGTTAGGCGCCTTGGTTCTGCTCTAGAACCAGTGCCAGGTCAAAATTTAGTTCTTTCTATAGATAGTGATCTTCAAAAGAAGATGTACCAAGCCTTATCTAAGGGAGCTGCTTCAGTAGGACAGAAAAAAGCCGCCGCTGTGGCTATGGACCCTCAAACTGGTGAGATTTTAGCTTTAGTTTCTTTACCTTCTTTTGATAATAATTTATTTTCCAAAGGCATCTCCTCAGAAAGATACTCCCAACTTTCCAACGATCCCTCTCAACCTTTATTTAATAGGGTGATTTCTGGTACTTATCCTACCGGTTCCTCTATTAAGCCGGTGATAGCTTCAGCAGCTCTTGAGGAAGGGATAATTACTTCTTCTACTCAGATTTATGATCCCGGAGCTATTACTGTTCCCAATCAATATCATTCCAATATTGTCTATACTTTTCCTTGTTGGAATCGTTCTGGACACGGTTATTTAAATGTAGTGGGGGCTATTGCTCACTCATGTAATGTTTTCTTTTACACAGTTGGGGGAGGATATAAAGAGTTTCCGGGCTTGGGGCCAGAAAAAATAGCCCGGTATATGAAAATTTTTGGTTTGGGCGCTCAAACCGGCATTGATTTACCAGGAGAGACTGCTGGTTTAGTACCCACTCCAGAGTGGAAGAAGGAAACTATAGGCGAGCATTGGTACATTGGTGATACCTACCTTCTTTCTATAGGCCAGACAAATTTATTAGCTACCCCTCTTCAAGTAGCTAATTATACTGCGGCTATAGCCAATGGAGGAATTTTATATAAACCAAGAGTAGTGCATCAGATTTTGAGTGCCAATGGAGATATTGTTAAAGATTTCCCTCCCCAGGTGGTGAGGAAGAATTTTATTACTCAATCTCATCTCCAAGTAGTTAGAGAAGGAATGAGACAAGCTGTTCAATCTGGGAGTGCTCAGATTTTGAAGTTCCTTCCGGTGGAGGCGGCTGGGAAAACTGGTACGGCTCAGTTTGGCCCCCGTAATGAAAAATCCCATGCTTGGTTTACTTGTTTTGCTCCTTATAAGAATCCTAAAATTGCTTTAACTATTATAGTAGAAGGCGGAGGTGAAGGCTCGGCGGTATCTCTTCCTATTGCCAAGGAAATTTTGCAGTATTATTTTTCCAGATGAAAGAATGAGTAATTTTTATTTTCAATTTTTTGCTAATAGTGATGTTGGTGTTGGTTACAAAAAAACCAATGAAGATGCTTTTATAACCGGCAAAAAAATTTTAGGTGTTTTTGATGGTCTGGGAGGGATTCCTGGGGGAGGTTTAGCTAGTCAGTTCGCTTCCAATTTTATAAAAAAGTACTTAGAGGCATCAGGGGGCAAATTTAAATCTCCGAAGAGATTTTTGAAATCCATTTTTATAAAAGCTCACCAGGAGCTTATAAAATTAGGAAAGTCTGATAAATTCTTAGCCAATATGGCTACTACAGCTACAACAGCTATCTTATTTAAAAATAATTTATACATTACTCATGTAGGTGATTGTCGAGCTTATATTAAAAAAGATAAAAGTGTTATTCAGCTTACAGTTGATCATTCTCCCCCAAGAAGCATAGACCCTTATCTGCTTTATAGTTATCTTGGAGGGGCTCAGAGAGAGATTCCCAGGCTTGATTTAGTAACTTATAAACCCAAGGAGGGTGAAATTTTGATCATTAATTCCGATGGCATTACAGATAATCTATCAAAAAAGGAATTTCAAGATATTGTAGTTAATAATTCTAATCTCTCTTCTCTGGGTTTGAATTTAATCAGAAAGGCTAAGAAAAATAATTTTAAGCCCGATAATATGACCGTGGTAGTAGGCAGAATTACTTCTTAAATTGGGAGAATGCTATGACCAAAATTTTAGAGGGAAAACCGGTAGCTAATAGAATTTATCATAACCTTCAGAGAGAGATAACCCTTCTAAAAAAAGAAAAAATTACTCCTTCTCTGGGGGTTGTTTTGGTGGGTAATCATCCGGCTTCTTTGGCTTTTATTTCTAAAAAGCAAGAAGCCTGTCAAAGATTAAAAATTGGCTTTAAACTTTACAAACTTGATGAAGATATAAAAGAGACCGAGCTTATAAAATTAATTAAAAAATTAAACAACAATCCAAAAGTGCATGGTATTCTTGTTCAAATTCCCCTACCTAATCACTTAGATAGTGCAAAAATTATTTCCCAGATCTCAATTAATAAAGATGTTGATGGTTTTGGAGAAGAGAATCTAAAAAATATAATCTACAGAAGAGAAACTTTTGCTCCGGCGGTAGCGGAAGCAGTATTGGAAATTTTAGAATTTTATAAAATTTCCCTTAAAGGGAAAAAGATAGTTATTTTGGGTAGAGGTAGATATGTGGGCCAAGTCATAGCTTCTAAGTTAATTTCTTTAGGTTTTAGGCCTGTAGTTGGTCACAAAAAAACAAAAAATCTAGAAAGTATTATTAAGGCAGCCGATATTTTGATTTCGGCAATAGGCCAGCCCAGCTTCATCAAAAAGTATATGGTTAAAAAGAAGGTTGTTATTATAGATGTAGGAACCAGTTATTTTAAAGGTAAAATTATTGGTGATGCTGATTTTAGTGAGCTTGGGGGGTTTGTCTCTGCTATTACTCCCACTCCCGGTGGTGTGGGACCGGTGACCGTAGCTTGTCTTCTAAAGAATGTTGTCAGGGCAGCTCGGATTCAAAATATTAAAACACTTGACAAATGAAAATTTCTCGATAAAATTAATTATATATTTGCTCTTGATAGTAGTATTTATTTAGTTTAAATTTTAAATTGTTTTCCCTTGAGTCAACTTGATTGACTCTTATTTCTTTTTAAATAGTTAAATAATAGAGGAAAGGTATGTCCCAGCAGATTTCTTTAACCAAAGAAGGATACCAAAAACTTCAAAAAGAGCTTGATTATCTTATTAAGGTTCGCCGACCAGAGATCATTAAAAGAATTAAAGAAGCCAAAGAATATGGTGATCTTTCGGAAAGCGCTGAATATGAAAACGCCAGAAATGAGCAATCATTTATTGAAGGTCGGATTACAGAAATAAAGCAAATTCTTAGAGATGCCAAGATTATTAGAAATATTCAGGATAGGGATAAGGTTTCTTTGGGCTGCAAAGTAAAAGTTGAGTCTGATGGAGAAGAATTTGAATATACTATTGTGGGTTCTAATGAAGCTAATCCCTTGGAGGGTAGAATTTCTAATGAATCAGCTGTAGGTAAGGCTTTATTGGGTAGAAAGAAAGGAGATGTGGTAAAGGTGGAAACACCAGGAGGAGAGGTTGAATACAAAATAAAATCTGTCTGTTAATTTTTAAAAATGGAAAAATAATTAGGTTCTGATATAATAGAAGAGACCATAATTGGTCTCTTTTTGAATATAAAAGGCTTGGGGATGGAAAAGAATAAATTTTGGCTCTCACAAATAACTTCTCAGATATTGAAGAGATCCTCTCCAAAGAAGCATATTGTGGCTTCTGGAGTAAGCCCCTCGGGGCCTATTCATCTTGGTGGGTTTAGAGAGGTGTTAACCGCCTATGGTGTTTTCCAAGCGTTTAAGGATAGAGGCGTTGAAGCTCAATTGATTCATATTGCTGACGATTATGACCCCCTAAGAAGGGTATATCCTTTCCTCCCCAATTCTTACAAGAAGTATGTGGGCCGACCTCTCTCCGAGATTCCTGATCCCTGGCAGTGTCATAGAAGTTATGCTCAGCATTTTTTAAAACATTTTTTGGAAGGTCTGAAGAAGATTTATATTGAGCCTAAGGTTTATTATGCCAGCAAATTATATAAAGAAGGTAAATTCACCCCTCTAATCAGTGAGGCTCTAAAGAATAAGAGAAAATTGGCAGAGATTATCAGCAGGATTACCGGTAGGCAACTTGATGATGATTGGATGCCTTTCAACCCAATTTGTAGAAGATGTCGCCGGCTTACCCATACTAAAATTATTGATTTTAATTTAGATAGCAATAAAGTCTTTTATCTCTGCAATTGTGGTTATAAAGGGGAGGCGGATTTTTCCAAAGGTGAAGGTAAGCTTCCTTGGAGGATTGATTGGCCAGCTCGCTGGAAATTACTCAAGATAACTGTAGAACCTTTGGGAAAAGATCATGCGGCCAGTGGAGGTTCTTGGGATACCGGTCAGGAAATAAGTCGGAAAGTTTTTGGTTATTCTCCGCCTTGGCCTATTTTTTACGAATGGATTCATCTCAAGGGTCAAGGGGCTATGTCAAGTTCCAAAGGTATTGCTTTGGATTCCCAAGAGTTTCTTTCTGTAACTTATCCTGAGATTTTAAGATACTATCTTTTTCGATCTCTTCCTCAAAAACACCTAGATTTCGATCCCGGAGCAGGTCTTTTACAGATTTTAGAGGAATTTACTCACCTGGAAGAAAACTATCATAAAAACAAGGGAAATAAATACTCCTCCCTTTATGAGATATCTAATCCCAATTTTAAAGAGAGAGTTTTAAGTGGTGTTCCTTTTGATCATTTAGCCTTTGCTTTCCAAGCCGCTTTAGGAGATTACAAAGAGATAGAAAGAATTTTAAGAAGGACTGGTTATCTGGACAAAATTCAAGATAAAAGAAGACTCAAGAAGGAGATTTACTTTGTTAAAAATTGGCTTGATAAGTTTGCTCCTGAGAAATATAAATTTTCCATAGCTCCAAAATTGCCTTCCCAGGCGAAAGTTCTCAGCAGTAAACAAAAAAAACTTTTAAGAAGTTTAGCTTCTTTTTTGAGTCAAAAGAAGATGACACCTGAGGAAATTCATAACAAAATATATGAGCTTGGTCAAGATTTAGGCCTGGCTCCAGCTGAATCGTTTATTCCTATTTATCGGGTCCTTTTGGGTCAGGATTCCGGCCCTAAAGCAGGTTGGTTTATCTCGATGCTTGATAGAGAATTTATTATTAATCGTTTCTGGAGAGCTTCAAAGAGATAAAAAATTCTCTCTTGACAAAATTTTCTAATCTATTTAAACTTAAAGTAAGTTACATTTGATTGCAATTTAATAATAATATAAAAAATTA
>FWPU01006382.1_pt1 | contig 23691 bp, 14 predicted proteins | sample 2228361 | NCBI WGS metagenome assembly FWPU01 (sample SAMEA103939777, study PRJEB20133) | metagenome
GTTTACAAGAGGGGAACAGCGAGAAGAACTACAAGAGGAGAGACCTCACAGGTGTCGATCTCATAAAAATATACACTAGTGGTGGATGGATGTCAAGAGAAATCTGCACCGAGTTAGCAACAATATTTCTCACCATCCTCAGGAAAAGACGTAAGCACTATCCCTGGAGGGATCCGCTGTGACGCATCGGTCTTGGGGCGCGGGACCTCCGGCATGGCCTGACGCCTGGAACGCGTCCTTGTTGCGGGCACAACAGAGCGTGCCCCTCCAAGAGAGGCGACGGATCCCTGGAGGGACGCGCTCCGTCGCGTCCATCTTCCGGGACGGCGGGGCATCCGCCTCCGGAGGCTGATCAGGCAATTCGACGGCAGTCCTTCATCCTATGGCTTCTGGCGGACCGTTGGTGCGCACCACCCCGGGACAACGCCCGCGGGCACGACAGAGCGTGCCCCTCCAAGAGAGGCGACGAATCCCTGGAGGGACGCGCTCCGTCGCGTCCGTCTTCTTTTCTCCCTGCGAGGATGGCGCCGCCCAGTCCGTAATAAAAGGAAGGACGGACCCCTGCGCAGGTGACTGGGCACGTGACCGGGCAGGTGATGCCCCCTGGGCAGGAAGTCGCGGTGTGTAGTATATTGACATCCAAATTGTCCGTGGCGGGTCCGCGCGGGCTGTCGCAGGCTTCGCGGAGGTACGATTGCCGCGTCTCTGGAAAGGCATTGTCGTTCTGTTCATCGCGGCCTGCCTCGCGGGTGCGGGGGCCGTTGCCCTGGTTCTGTTTTTTCCTCCGGTCTTCCGGCTGGGCCTCAAGGCCGCCAGCGCGCTGCTTCCGGTCGAAATCCAGGTCGATGTCTATCGCCATGCTCCGGGCAGCCTGCGCCTGGAGGGCGTCCGGGTGATTACCGCAGAGGGCGAGGCCCTGTGCGTTCTGGACCGGCTGGAGGCTTCCTACAGTCTGAGCAGGCTCTTGGCGGGCAGGCTCGATTTCTCAAGGATTGCAGCGGACGGTCCGCGGCTCGATCTTCGGCTGCTTCCCGAATCCGGCGACGAAGCCGGGGGCGGCGCAAAGGGGCCGCGGCACGAGCGCGAGCCAGTCGCGCTGCCGGTTCTCCCTGCCTGGATCGGCGTCGAGAAGGCTGAGGTGCGTCAGGCCTTTGTCGCATGGCGGGAGCCGTCTTCAGGGATCTCGTTCGCTCTGGAGTCCGGAGAGATCCTGGGCGGGCTCGTCTCGCATCCGCCGGCCTTGAAGCTGGACCGGCTCCAGGGCGAGGTGGCCGTCTCCTGCGCGGACAAAGAGATCCGGTCCCGCCTGGAGGGACGCGCCGTCTTGAGAGAAGGTGTGGTGAATCTCGAAACACTCGCTCTCCAGACCGACAAGTACAGGCTCAGCCTGCAAGGATCGTATGCGCTGTCTTCGGGCGAGATGCGGGCCGAGGCTCTTCTCGATGCTGTGCCTCTGGCCGAGATTCTGGATGTTTTCGGCGTGCCCGGTGTGCCCTTCGAAAAGGTCGGAGGATCTTTGTCCGCCGAGGGAACGGCGTCCGGCAGTGTCAGCCTGCAAGGAGACCTGAAGGTGTCGCTCCTTGGCCAGGGTCTCAGGCTCCTTCTGGCCGGCGGCTTGGACAGGGAGCGACTGTTCTTCGATTCCATTCGGGCTGAGCACGGCGAGGTCGCGCTCTCGGCCAGGGCGAGCTGGACCTTCTCGTCAGGAGAACTCGCAGGCGTTTACGAGGGGAACGCGCCGAGACTGGAAAGGCTCCTTGCCGCCCTGGGCGCAGAAGGGGCGGCTTTCGAAAGCCTCTCTGTCGCAGGAGAACTCGGCGGCAGCATGGAAAAGCCCTTGTTGCGTTTTCGGCTGCGCTCTAGCGGGTTCGCCTACCGGCAGCCGATTTTCGGCGGGCTCTCGGTGGAAGGCGACTACCGGCCGCCCGGCGAAGTGAAGCTGGAAGGAAAGGCCGAGACATTCACCCTGGTGCGAGGGGCCCTTCCGGCCTCCCGTTTCAGCCTGGACATGGGCGAGGGCAGGCTCGAGGCAGCCTTCGAGGCCGGGCCATCCCTCAAGGCCAGGGGAGCCTGGAATGTTCCGGAGCACCGGGCCGAGGCGGAATTGAGGGCCCGGGGGCTTCGACTCGACCCGTTCCTGCTCGGAATCGTCCCGAAGCTCGGAGAGTCCCGGCTTACGGCGGCCGGAACATTCCGTGGAGACCCGGCCCGGCAGGAGACCTGGACAGGCACCCTCAGGGTCGAGGACATCCGGGCTTCGGCCCCTGGCCTGGAAATCCGAAACGCGGCTCCCTTCACCCTGTCTCTGGCGAAATCAACGGTGCGGGGCGAACTCGGTCTCGTTGCAAACGGAGGCCGGCTGCAGGCAGCCGGGCGATATTCCCTGGACCGCGCCGGGCCCATGCAGGTCCGACTCGACGGAACCCTCCCTGTCGAGCCGCTTCAGCCCTTTCTGCAGGCTCTGGTCTCCGGGATCCAGGAGGCCAGGGGAAACTTCGCGGTCCGGGCCGCGCTGCAGGGCCCGCCCGCGAGCCCGGCACTTTCGGTCAAGGGAACCCTCTCGGAAGGGTTCCTGCGCCTTGCGGCGCCACGCGACGGGGAAGGGCCACCGATTTTCGAGGGACGGGTCGATCTCGCTCTGGACCTTCAGGGGAACCTTTCCGCGCCTGCGGGCATGGCAAGGATCGCGGCTGCGGAAATGAGCCTTTACGGGGTTCCTTTCGACAGTCTCGCGCTCGCTCTCGAGAGCGACGGCAAGAGTGTTTCGATTCGGGAGGGCTCCCTTTCAGGTCCCGAAGGGATCCTCGCCATGCAGGGCCGGGCCGAATGGAAGACAGGCGCGGTCTCGGGTGCCGTCCGGTCCGAGTCCTGGGCGATCGAGCCTGTTCTGGCGAGGTTCGGTGTGCCCGTGAGCGGGACCGCATCGATCGAGGGAAACCTGGAAGGCACGTTCAGGGCTCCGAGAGGGCAGATCCGGATCCGGGGGAGCCAGCTTGCGCTCAGGAGCGAGGCGCTCGAGGACGTCACTGTCTACGCCGTTTACCAGTCCGGGTCGCTCCGACTGGAATCCCGGACTTCCTCGGGTTCGCTCCAGGCCTGGATGGTTCTGTCCGAAGGCTTTCGATCCCTGGCCGCCGAGTTCCGCCTCGAATCCCTGGAAACCAAACCCTTCCTTTCGCTGGCTCGGCCCGGCCTGGCCAAGGGACGCGTGAGCCTTTCGGGGAACCTTTCCGGTCCCCTGCGCAACGGCGCCGACTGGAAAGGCTCGGTCCTTGTCGAAAGGCTCGATGCAGAGGCCGGAGGTTTTCCGGTCCGCCTGGCCGCGCCGGTCTCGCTCGGGATCGCGGAAGGGATCCTGAAGATTCCGGACGCGCTTTTTTCGCTCGGGGAGGGCGAGATCCGCGTCAAGGGGTTCCTGGGCCGGACGAGCGATGTGGCTCTCACGGGCCGGGTACCCCTCCAGATGGCCACATCCTTTCTGCCGTGGCTCCGGGTCGCCTCGGGCGAGGGAAGGCTTGCGTTCCGTCTGACCGGTTCTCTCGCTTCGCCCGCCTTGGACGGATCCGCGGATCTTTCGGCAGAGCAGGTCTCGATTGCGGGCTATGGGTATCCCTTTGATGACGTTCAGGCACGCCTGCTCGGCTCCGCCGAGGGGATCGTTCTGGAATCCTTCGTCGCCCGGGCCGGGGACGGCGAGGTGCGGGCCGCGGGCCGCGCGACCCTAAGCCCCCTGTTCCGGGTCGACCGCTGCGACGTCCAGATCACGTCTCTCCCGGTTCGGGTCTCGGAGGACGTGCCGGCCAGAGTGGGCGGCGCTCTTTCGTTTTCCGGCAGTGCCCGCGGCTCGAGGCTCAGCGGCAGGGTGCGGATTCTCGAGGCGAGATACGAGAGGGACTTCGAACTCGTCGGAGCCGTGCTCAGGCCGACGCGGCCGGCTCAGGCGCGTGTGAAGAAGCCCCCTCCTTTCCTGGAGAACCTGGAACTCGACGTGAACGTCGTGAGCGGGCCCGACCTCATGGTGAGGAACAACGTGGCCAGGGTCCTGCTCTCCATGGACCTGGACATTCGCGGCACGGCCGCCTCGCCCGCGCCGCTCGGCAAGGTCGATGTGGTGGAGGGAAAGATCTACCTTCTGAAAAAGCAGTTCGACATTTCGGAGGGGAGTCTGAGCTTCCTCGGGCCGGGGGCGGCCAAGCCCCTGCTTCACGTCGACTCGCGCGTGGATGTCCGCGGCGCGAGCCGCGACTATGTGGTGTACCTCTCTTTGGACGGACCTCTCGACCGGATCGAACTCGGGCTCCGTTCCATCCCGGACCTTTCCCGGGAGGACGTGCTTTTTGTCCTGGTCACGGGCAAGACCCAGGCAGAGTACTTCTCCAGCGCGGGCGCCGGGGACACGAGGAGCGGGGCTTCCCAACTGGCCGTATCCGGTTTTTCTCTTCTTTTCGGCGAGGACATCCGGCGCGCCACGGGCCTGGACGTCTTCGAGCTGGAGACCGCCGAAGGCCAGGAGCAGGGCATGAAGACGATCCTCGGCAAGCGGGTGAACGAGCGGATGGAACTGCGCGGCATCTTTGCCTTCGGCAGCGCCCACCAGGCGAGCGAGGCCCAGGTGGAGTACCGGCTCACGGACACGATTTTTCTCGTGGGCACGCAGCGCACGGACGGAAGTTTCGGCCTCGACGTGCGGCTCAGGTTTCTTTCCCGGTGAGGGGCCGCATCCATCGGGAAAAGTGAAACTCGCTTTCCGGGTCCTCGTTCAGTCGAAGGACGATCTCCTGGAACCAGAGATCCAGCGGCGCCTCGTGGCTGTCCAGCCGGGGGAAAGGGTTCCGGTCCTCGCCGCAGATCGCACGGCCCATGCGGTCGAGAACCGCCAGGGCGAGCTCGGGCACGTCGATCCTGCGCACGCCCTCGGCCTCCATGAGCGTGTCGTAAAGGCCGGACATGGCCATCCCGCCCGGCACGAAGGAAAGCGCGCGGGTCCGCATGACCGGAAGGAAAAAATCCTGGACGAGCCTGCCCGTGCCGTACGCTTCCGAGGCCGCCCGCTGCACCACGTCCTTGGGCAGGTAGAGGCTTGTGGAATAGGCTCCCTGCCTGCCGTACTCGGGCGCCGCAGGATCCCGGCTCGTGCGATCCAGGCTTCCCCGCCAGTCGGCGAAGGCAGTCGCTTCCAGAGCGAACCCAGCAGCCTCCAGGCGGCGGGGGAACTCGACGGCGAGCGTGCCCATCACGAACCGGTTCGCTTCCAGGCTGCGCTCATCCAGGGTGGGCAGCTTCCACAGAAACAGGCCCTCGGCGTCCACGTCCTTCACGTAGACCGGAGGATAGCCGGGCCGCACGCCCGAAATCGCGGCCGCCACGGTGTTGATGTACACCAGCCGCCCGGCTCCCGCCTCTTTCAGGGCGGCCACGATTTTCTCGAAGTCCTGGCCTTCGAGACCGAGGCCGTGGTTCGTCCAGTGAAAGCGCGGGCCGAACCCGGCCTCGCCGGCGCGCCGGGCCATCTCGGCTCCGTGCTCGTATCCGACCGAGCGTTTGAGATCCCGGCTCACGACCGTGAGGCTGCCGCCTGCCTGGAGCCGATGAAGGAGAGCGCAGGCAAGAGCCCCGCCCAGCCCCGAGCCTGTGGCGCCGGCCAGAAGAAAATGCCTGCCCTCCACCCATTCGAGATCGAAGCCGCCCTCGGCCAGCAGCGCGGCCTGGGCACTCCAGGTCTCATCAAGGAGTTTTCGGGCCTGGGCAGGAAAAGCCTCGATTTCCTCCCGTGTCGGCCGCGGCAAGGTGAGGGACCAGTCCCGGATCCGGAGGCCGGGCTGTGGCCGTGCGAAAGGGCTTGGGGAAGAATCGGTCATGCCTGTGTGCCTCCTGCGTGGGTGTGGTCTTCTGTCTTTTCGTCCCTCACGGACTCCCGGGGTTTTTCTCGGCCAGGATCCCCCCTCTGGTCATGGCGGAGGGGTCGAGGAGCCGGTCGAGTTCGTCGGGTCCGAGGTCGGTCATCTCGCGGGCGACCTCCTTCACGCGCCGCCCCTCGGCGTAGGCCCGCTTGGCCACGGCCGCGGCCCGGTCGTACCCGATGACCGGGTTGAGGGTCGTGGCCAGAATCGGGTTCTTCTCCACGAGCCCGCTCATCCGCTCCGCATTGACCGTAAAGCCGGCCACGGCCTTTTCCGCAAACAGGCGGACCGCGTTCGCCAGGATCGAGATCGACTGGAGCAGGTTGTGGGCGACGAGAGGAAGCAGGGTGTTGAGCTGGAAGTTTCCCAGGGCGTTCGCCAGGGCGACCGCCAGGTCGTTTGCCGCAACCTGGACGCAGACCATGATCACGGCCTCGCAGACGACCGGATTGACCTTGCCGGGCATGATGCTTGATCCGGGCTGCAGGGCGGGCAGGCTGATCTCGCCCAGGCCGGCCACAGGGCCGCTGTTCATCCACCGCAGGTCGTTGGCGATCTTGAGCAGGGCCGAGGCAAAGGCCTTGAGGCGGGCGCTCAGGTCCGCCGCGGCGTCCATCGAGGACTGGGCCGCGAAATGGTCCGTGGCTTCCGCAAAGGGATGGCCTGTGCGGGCCGCAAGCTGCGCGGCAACCCGTCTGCCGAACTCGGGGTGAGCGTTGACGCCGGTGCCCACGGCGGTGCCGCCGATCGCGAGCCGGCACAAGGCGGGCAGGCATGCCCGGATCCGCTCCCTGCCGTCTCGGATCTGGGCGGCCCATCCGCCGATCTCCTGGCCGAGGCGTATCGGCACGGCGTCCATGAGGTGGGTGCGGCCTGTCTTGACCACATCGGCCAGTTCCGAGGCGCGCCGGGCCAGGGCTTCCTCGAGCCGGTTGAGGGAAGGCAGGAGTTCCTCCTCGGCCAGGAGCACGGCGCTCACGTGAATGGCCGTGGGGATCACGTCGTTTGAGGACTGGCACATGTTGACGTGGTCGTTGGGATGGACCGGGGCCGCCGGAGACTCCGACTCCGCGAGAAGGCGCCCCGCCCGGGCAGCGATCACCTCGTTGGCGTTCATGTTCGTCGAGGTGCCGGAACCGGTCTGAAAAATGTCGAGGGGGAAATGCTCGTCGAGGCGGCCGTCGATCAGTTCCTCGCAGGCCTGCTGAACGGCGGCCGCCATCCGGGCCGGAAGAAGACCCAGCTCGGCGTTCGCGGCCGCTGCCGCCCACTTGACGAGGCCCAGGGCCCGCAGGAAGACGCGGGGAAAGCGGATCCCGCTGATCGGGAAGTTCTCCACGGCCCGCTGGGTCTGGGCGCCGTAAAGGGCGCTCGCCGGCACCCGGACCTCGCCCAGGGAGTCCCGTTCGGTTCGATACTCGCTCATGACCGCCTCCGGCTTCTGGGGGTCGGGAAACGACGGGCAGGCCTTGAAACCGCCCGGCCAACAAGCAGATTACCAGCGCGGCCGAGTCCGTGGCAACGCAGTCTGGCACCGCGAGCCCGGGAGACGGCGCGGGCCGAAGCGGCCAGAGGCAAAAAAATTCTTGACACCTTCGTCGCGGGCATGGTATCGGATAAAGCGAAATGTGGAACCTTCCGCTATGCACTTCTGGCCCGAGGCGGAAAGGGGCAGACCGAGCAGGGAGGCGAAGCCCGGCGGCATGCGCGAGGAACCGTGCCGGGAGGCGAGGGACGATTCCGGTTCATCGGCCGGGGGGACGGCAAAACCGGCTCCGGTCGCGGTCTCGACCGTGGAGGGGGAGCGGTTGAACGGGCTCGGCATGATGCTGGTCCAGTACCTGGAGCAGAACCTGGCGGAGTTCGAGCAAAAGGCCCGGGGGGCCCTCCGCCTGCGCGGGCGGGTGAGCGTGGAGGTGGAAAAAGGCGTGGCCACGACGGTCTCCTTTCTCGGAGACCGGATTCTCGTCGAAAACGGCGTGTGCCGGAATCCGGATCTTCACATCCGGGGCTCGTACCTGGTCCTTGCCAAGATTCTCTCCGGTCAGGCGAGCCCGTTCGGAGAGATCGCACGGGGCAACATCAAGCTCGCCCGTATCCCTGTGCGGCCGGTCGAGTGCCTGAAGACGCTTGCGTTCCTCAAGGTTCCCCGTGAGCTTCTGCTGGAGCCGGCGCCCTCGCGGCCGAGGTCGTATGCGGTCTGGGGGGCCGCCGCGATTCTGGGGGCCGGCGCCGTGGGGGCGCTCCTCTACGCTCTGGCACGTCTGCTCGGCAGTGGATAGCGGGCCTGCGCTCAGGAACGTCAGGGGAGGAAAACGACAGATGCCGGCGATCTATTCCCAGGAATGGTACGAGGCGATGTTCCGGCTGGCCAACAGCCGGGACGACATTTCCAGGAAGGTGCCGCAGGGCGAGTGGCGCGTGGCGGTCGAAATCATCGGCGACGGGAAGTCCCCCTACGTGCCGGAAGGCACGACGAAGAATTTCTTTATCCGGTTCCTGGACGGCAAGGTCGTGGAGTACCGGGAGTCTGACGAGCGGGTTTCCCGCAGGGACCTCCATTACCGGTTCTCCGGACCGGCTTCGGCCTTCGAAGGCGTGGCGGCCGGCGTGCTGGACCCGGTGGAGGTGGGCCTGAACGGCACGATCACGGTGCGGGGAGACATGCGCTTTCTGATGCAGCACGCGGAGATGGTGAACGTGATCTTCGATGTGTATACGAACAGCGATGTAACGGAATGGCCGAAGGGGAAACCGCCGTACGCGTGATTCCGCCGCAGGCCCTGCGAGGAGATCCGCCATGGGCAGGGACACGTATGACGCCATTGTGATCGGGGCCGGACACAATGGGATGGCGCTCGCCACCTACCTGGGCAGGAGCGGGTGGCGCGTGCTGGTGGTCGAGAAGCGCCTGGAGGAAGGAGGCGGTCTCAGCACCGAGCAGTACACAAGGCCGGGCTTTCTCCACAACCTGCACAGCAACTATCACACCTTTGTCGGCCTGTGTCCGGTGTACGACGACCTGGAGCTGGTCGGCGGGGAGGACGGGGTCACCTATGTGCACCCGCCCGTCCAGATGGGGTCGATCTTCGAGGACGGGAGCGTTCTGACGATCCACACCGACATGAACAAGACCCACGCCTCCATGAGCCGATTCAGCAGGAAGGACGCCGACACGTTCGCGCGGCTCTACAAGGAGGTCAAAGGCTTCCAGGACCTCATGATCCGCACGCTCATGTACGCGCCTCCCATCGACGTGAACGACATCACCCGGGCCTTGAGTCTGTGGAAGGTGGAGGAGAAGACCGAGTTCTTTCGGGCGCGGCTGCGGAGCATGAGCATCCAGGATTTTCTCGACAGGCACTTCGAGCACGATCGCGTCAAGGCCATGCTGGCCTTCCATGCGGCCGTCTGCGGCTACTACACGGACCGGGTGGGCCTGGCGATCTCCTTTCCCTTCATGGTGGGCAAGATCGACAACTGGAAGCTCTGCGTCGGCGGGTCCCACAGGCTGGCTCACGCCTTGTGGAGGCGGATGCGGCGCGCCGGGGTCACGATCTTCCCTGCGTCGCCCGTGCGGGAGATCCTGCTCGAGGACGGCCGGGCGGCCGGGGTGCGGGTGGAGGACGGCAGGGAGTTCTACGCCGACAGGCTGGTCGCAAGCAGCCTGGATCTGCACCAGACGTTCCGAAAGATGGTGCCTCCCGAGGCGGTCCCGGCGGAAATTCTCCAGGGCGTGGACGCCTACCGGTACCAGGAGGGCTCGCTTTTTTCGGTCCACCTGGCCCTTAACCGGGCCCCCCGCTTCCGGGCCGCCCGGTTCGATCCGGACATCAACCGGACGTGGGTGCTGAACCTGGGCTACGAGTGCCTGGAGGACTTCAGCCAGGACTGGGCGAGCCTGCGCAGGGAGGAGCCGCCGGAAAAACCGAAGCTCAACGTGGCCATCAACTCCTGGTTCGACCACACGGACGCGCCTCCGGGAAAGGCCACGGGGCTCATTCGGGTTTTCGCGCCCTATTCGGTGCAGGGAAAGGGAGCAGGCGTGTGGGCCACGTCGTTCCGCGACGTGTACATGCGCAGATGCATCGACAAGCTCGTGAGCTACTGCGAGGACTTCTCCGAGTCCGACATTCTGGAGGCCAAGGCCTACACGCCGCTCGACATTCACGAGAAGCTCGCCAACATGGTCAACGGCGACTGGATGGTGGGGAGGATCGCCGACGACAACCTTCTGTCGAACCGCCCGATGAAGGCGCTTTCGCAGTATCGGACGCCGGTGCGGGGCCTGTACCTGTGCGGCTCCTGCACGCACCCGCACGGGTTCATCACCTTCGGGCCCGCCTACAATGCGCTTCAGGTGATCGCCGACGATTTCGGCCTGGACAAGTGGTGGGTCCAGATATGATGTATTTCTCCTGACGAACCCCCTGTTCGGAAGAGGTGGGCGAAAGATGATCGGGAAGTCCTACGATGCCATCGTGATCGGCGGCGGGCACATGGGGCTTACCCTGGCTGCGTACCTGCAGCGGGCGGGCCTTCAGGTGGCCGTCTTCGAGCGTCGGTTCGAAGAGGGAGGCCCTGTTTTTACATCGGAGTGCACGGCCCCCGGGTTTCTCCACAACCTTCACGCCCAGTACATGGAGTTCATGGAATGGATGCCCTTCTATTTCGATTTCGAGCTTGAGAAGCTGGGCGTGCGCCTCCTGTACCCGGAAGCCCAGTCGGGAATCTGCTTTTCGGACGGCCGCCCGCCTGTCATCCTGTACAACACCCGGAACCTGGAGCTTTCCCGGAAGTCCATATCCAGGTACTCGAAGCAGGATGCGGACACCTACGTGGAAATCCGGCGAAAAGCCATGGAGAACGAGGGGGCCTTCTGCCAGTACATGTACAATCCTCCGCCGCAACCCACAGCCCAGGATCCGGACCCGGACAACACCATGAGCCTCCTTTTCATGGACACCCTGAACCTGCCTCGTCATTACGCCAAGGGGTCGGCCCGGACGCTGATCGATTCTCTTTTCGAGACGCCCGAGCTTCGGGCCCTCCTGTATCGAATGAGCGTGGAGTGGGGGACGCCTCTCGAGATGGTCGGCATGGGAGGAGTCGCGCTCATGAGTCTGTTCTTCCTGAGCGTGAACTGGCGGCTGTGCATCGGGGGGACCCACTCTCTCGCCCATGCCATGGTCATGGCGTGCGTGCGGGAGGGCGTGCACTTTTTCGAGAACAGCGAGGTGAAGAAGATTCTCGTGAAAGGCGGCCGTGCGGTGGGGGTCAGACTGGCCGACGGGACGGAGGTGGAAGCGCGGCGGCTCGTGGCGTCGAACGCCGACCTGAAGCAGACCCTTCTGGGCATGGTCGGGGAGGAAAACCTGAGTCCTGTCTGGGCCAAGCGGGCCCGGGATTTCCGCATAGGCCCCTCGTGCGTGCTGGCCTCCACGGCGATGGCGCTGCACGAGGCCCCCGTCTACAAGAGCGCCCGCCACGACGAGAACATCAACCGGACCTTTTACACAGTCGTCGGGTACGACGAACCGGCCGAGGTTCTGAAATACTGCCGGGACGCGGAAAACGGGCGCATCCCCCGGATCCCGGGTGCGGGCATCTGGGTGAACAGCCTCTGGGATCCCACCTACGCGCCCCCCGGCAAGCACAGTCTGACCGGATGGTTCTTCTTCCCCAAGGCCAGCACCCGGTCCAGGGAGCAGTGGGAAGAGGTGCGCGCGACCTACAACGAACGGTTTCTCGCGCGCCTTGGCCGCTGGGCCCCCAACATGACCCGGGCCAACGTGATCGCCGACTTTTTCTACACGCCCCTGGATCAGCAGGACGAGATGCGGCTCATGGAAGGGGATTTCTGCAACGGGGCCATCCGTCCGGATCAGATGGGCTCGAACCGTCCCTTTCCGGAGGCCTCGATGTATCGGGCCGAAATCGAGGGCCTGTACCTCTGCGGGCCTTACATGCATCCGGGAGGCGGCGTGAGCTGCGGCCCGGGCTACTGCGCCTACAAGGTCATCGCGGCCGACCACGGGCTCCCGTACAAACCCTGGGAGACCGCAGCCCGCGGATACTGATCGAGAGGCCTTCGGGCAGAACCTGGAAGGGCTTTAGGTCCGCCCCGAGAGCCACCGGTCGCACGCGTCCGCCGCACGCCTGCCCAGATCGATGGCGCGCACCACGAGAGACGCGCCGGTCACCGCATCCCCGGCCGCAAAGACGCCGGGCGCGCTCGTCATGAACCGCTCATCCACGCGGAGGTTTCCCCGGCTGTCCACCGCGAGCCCGAAGTCTCGGACCAGGGGCCCGTGCTCGACGTGGAGAAAGCCCATGGCGAGCAAAACGAGATCGGCCTGGATCTCGAACGCCGAGCCCGGGACTTCTCTCGGAGCCGAGCCTGCATCGCCGGCCGGTGAGGTCCAGTCGAGCTTGACGCAGCAGAGCTTCCGGACAGCGCCGCCTTCGCCCTCGAACGCCCGGGTCGCCACGCCCCACAGGCGCGTGCAGCCTTCCTCGTGGGAGGAGGAGGTCGTGAGCACGCGGGGCCACGTGGGCCACGGGTTGTCCGGCGTTCTCTCCGCAGGCGGCTGAGGCAGGATTTCGATCTGGGTGATTTCCGCGGCTCCCTGCCTCCTGGCGGTGCCGATGCAGTCCGAGCCCGTGTCTCCGCCGCCTATGACCACCACGCGCTTGCCCCGGGCCGTGATGTCCTCGTGGGGCCGAAAGAGCCACCCCTGGTTCTTGCGGTTCTGCTGCGCGAGGAACTCCATGGCCTGATGGATTCCGGCAAGGGAGCGTCCGGGCACGTCGAGATCCCGGGGCACGCCCGAGCCGGCGGCCAGGAGCACGGCGTCGAAGGCCCGGCGCAGATAGCGGGCCGATACGTCGACGCCGGCCTCCACGCCGGTTTCGAAGACCACGCCCTCGGCCTGCATCTGCTCGAGCCTTCGGTCGAGCACCCATTTTTCCAGCTTGAAGTCCGGAATGCCGTAGCGGAGGAGGCCACCGACCCGGTCCGATTTTTCGAACACCACCACTTCGTGTCCCGAGCGGGCGAGCTGCTGCGCTGCCGCAAGACCTGCGGGCCCGGAGCCCACGACCGCGACCCTCCTGCCGGTTCGAAACGGCGCGGGCTCGGGCCGGATCCAGCCCCGGCGCCAGCCTTCTTCCACGATCTGAAGCTCGATCTGCTTGATCGTGACCGGAGGCTGGTTGATGGCCAGCGTGCAGGCAGGCTCGCACGGCGCCGGGCAGACCCGGCCCGTGACCTCGGGCAGATTGTTCGTGGCGTGCAAGAGGTCCAGGGCCCTGCGCCCCTGCCGCCGGAAGACCATCTCGTTCCAGTCCGGGATGAGATTCTTCACCGGGCAGCCGTAGGCGTGGCAGAAGGGAATGCCGCAGTCCATGCACCGGGCCGCCTGGATCTCGAGCTCCTCCTGGGGCAGCAGGCCGGTGAACTCGCGGAAGTCGCGGATCCGTTCCGCCACGGGTCTCTTGGCAGGCTCTCTGCGCGGATGAACGAGAAAGTCTGTGGGCCTACCCATGATACACCTCTTCTGTGGCGGCCACGGTCTCCCGGTCCCGGTCCTCCTGGACGCGCATCCTTTCCAGCGACCGGCGATAGTCGATCGGCATGACCTTGACGAACAGGGGAAGGGCGGCGTCCCAGTTTTCGAGAATTCTGGCGGCCCGCCTGCTGCCGGTGTGCCTGAGGTGGGCCTCCACGAGAGCGCGCAGTTCCTCCCGGTCGGCTTGAAGCCACACGCTTTCCAGGTCCACGGTGTCGAGGTTGCAGCGGGTGTCGAAGCTTCCGGATTCGTCGTACACGTAAGCCACGCCGCCGGACATGCCGGCCGCGAAATTGACCCCCGTGGAGCCGAGCACCACGACCACGCCGGCCGTCATGTACTCGCAGCCGTGGTCACCCACGCCCTCGACGACCGCCCGGGCTCCGCTGTTCCGCACCGCGAACCGTTCACCCGCAAGACCGTGGACGAAGACTTCGCCGGCCGTGGCGCCGTAAAGAGCAACGTTGCCCGCGATCACGTTGGCGCTCGGATCGAAGGAGACGCCGGCAGGCGGCACGACCACGATGCGGCCTCCGGAGAGGCCCTTGCCCAGGTAGTCGTTGGCCGCGCCCTCCAGGCGAATCGAGACCCCCGGCGCGAGAAAGGCCCCCAGGCTCTGGCCTGCGGCGCCCCGCAGGACGATCTGAACAGTGTCTTCCGCAAGGCCCCGGGCGCCGAAGCGGCGCACGATCTCGCTCGAGAGCATGGTCCCCACGGCGCGGTCCACGTTGCGCACCGGCATCTCGATCCGCGCATGCTCCTGTCGCTCCAGTGCGGGACGGGCTCGGCGGATGATCTCGACGTCCAGGGCCTTGTGGATTTCATGCTCCTGGCCGCGGAGGCAGCGGACGGGCAGGCCCGGGCCGGGCGGCCGCTCCAGCAAGGGCCCGAGATCGAGGCGCCGCGCCTTCCAGTGGTCGATGTCGGCCCTGAGTTCGAGCAAGTCCGACCGGCCCACCATCTCGTCCACGGTCCGGAATCCGAGCCTGGCCATGTGCTCGCGCAGCTCGCGCGCCACGAACCGCATGAAGCGCTCCACGTGTTCGGGCCTGCCTGCGAACTTTCGCCGCAGAACCGGGTCCTGGGTGGCGATGCCGACCGGGCAGGTGTTGAGATGGCATTTGCGCATGAGGATGCATCCGAGGGCCACGAGCGTGACGGTGCCGAAGCCGAACTCCTCCGCACCCAGAAGGGCCGCCACCGCCAGATCGCGGCCCGTCCGGAGCTGGCCGTCCACCTGGATCCGGATCCGGTCTCTCAGACGGTTCCGGACCAGGGTCTGCTGGGTCTCGGCCAGACCGATTTCCCAGGGGATGCCCGTGTGTCGGATCGCCGTGAGCGGGGACGCGCCTGTCCCGCCGTCGTGGCCCGCAATGAGCACCATGTCCGCCCTGGCCTTGGCGACGCCGGCCGCGACCGTTCCGACTCCGGCCTCGGAAACGAGCTTGACCGAGATCCGTGCCCGCGGGTTGGCCATCTTGAGGTCGTAGATGAGCTGCGCGATGTCCTCGATGGAATAGATGTCGTGGTGGGGAGGCGGCGAGATCAGGGTCACGCCCGGCGTGGTATGCCGCACCCTGGCGATTTCCTCGGTCACCTTGTGGCTGGGAAGCTGGCCGCCCTCCCCGGGCTTGGCGCCCTGGGCGATCTTGATCTGCAGTTCGTCGGCGCTGTTCAGGTACTCGATGGTCACGCCGAACCGGCCGGAGGCGACCTGCTTGGTCCTGGAGCAGGGGTTTTCCCCTCCGGGCCGAGGCCGGTATCGCCGCGAGTCCTCGCCTCCTTCGCCCGAGTTGCTTCTGGCTCCGAGCCGGTTCATGGCCACCGCGATCGTCTCGTGGGTCTCGGCGCTCACCGATCCGAAGGACATGGCAGAAGCCGTAAAGCGCTTGACGATGCTTTCGACCGGCTCGACCTCGTCGATCGGAACCGGCTCGGTCCTTCGGAACGTGAGGAGGCTGCGCAGGGTCACTTCCCGGCTCGACTCCTCGTCCAGGATGCGGCTGTAGGCCTTGAACGCTTCGTAATCGTCCGTGCGCACGGCCTGCTGGAGCCTGGCAATCGCTTCGGGCGTAAGAAGATGCTTTTCCCCGCCTACGCGGACATGATAGGCGCCGCCCGGATCCAGCACCCTGGGCGGCGCCCCCCTGGGAGGATATCCCGCCCGGTGCCGGAGCGCCGCCTCCTGGGCCACCTCGTCCAGGCCGATCCCTCCGATCCGCGACACCGTTCCGGTGAAGTACTTTTCGACCAAAGCCCTGCCGAGCCCCACGGCCTCGAAGGTCTGGGAGCCCCGGAAACTGCGGATCGTGGAGATTCCCATGCGGCTCAGGGTCTTGAGCAGTCCCTTCTTGATCGAGATGACGTAGGCGTCGAGCGCCTCCTCGGGGGTCAGGGGCGCTTCGAGCAGGCCCTGCTCGGCCAGATCCCGGACCGTGGCCAGGGCGAGCCAGGGACAGACGGCGCTTGCGCCGAAGGCAATGAGCATGGCGAAGTGCATGACCTCGCGCGCCTCTGCGGTCTCCACGACAAGGCCGACCGACGTGCGGAGGCCCTTGCGGATGAGATGGTGGTGAAGGCCCGACACGGCCAGAAGCGACGGGATGGGAGCACGGGCCCTGTCGACGCCGGCATCGGTCAGGACGAGCAGGGCCGTGCCGTCGGCGATGTGGCGCTCGGCCTGACCGAAAATCCCCTCGAGCGCCTCTTCCAGCGCCCGGCCGTCTCCGTCGGCCGGGAACAGGATCTCGATGTCCCGGGCCAGGATGTCCGGCTTGCCCGAATTCCTCAGCCGGACCATGTCTTCGGGCGTGAGCACAGGGTGATGGAGCTTGAGCTGGCGGCACTGCTCCGGCGTTTCCTCCAGGAGGTTCCTCTGCCGGCCCACGAAGCTCATGAGCGACATGACGAGTTCTTCCCGGAGCGGATCGATGGGCGGGTTCGTCACCTGGGCGAAGATCTGCTTGAAATAGTTGAAGAGAAGCTGCGGCCTGCTGGAGAGCACGGCCAGGGCCGCGTCGTTGCCCATGGAGCCCACGGGCTCCTGCCCGTGGGAGGCCATGGGCGCCACGATCATCCGGATCTCCTCCTCGGTGTAGCCGAAGGCCGCCTGCTTTTGCTTGAGCGCGACCGGGTCCTCGGCCGGCGGCCGCGAGGGCATGAGAAGCCCCCTCAACTCGATGCGGTTGTCCCGGACCCAGTGCCGGTAGGGCTTCTGACGGGCGATCGTGGCCTTGATCTCGGTGTCCGGAATGATCCGCTTCTGTTCCAGGTCCACGAGCAGCATCTTGCCGGGCTGGAGGCGGCCGTGGCTCAGGATCCGTTCGGGCGCGAGATCGAGAACGCCCGTCTCGGACGCCAGCACCACGAGGCCGTCCCGGGTGACCGTGTACCGGGCGGGCCTCAGGCCGTTGCGGTCCAGGAGCGCGCCCACGTAGCGGCCGTCCGTGAAGGCCAGGGCCGCCGGTCCGTCCCAGGGCTCCATGAACGAGGCATGGTACTCGTAGAAAGCCCTGAGATCCTCGCCCATCCAGAACCGGGGTCCCCAGGCTTCGGGCACGAGCATCATCATGGCGTGGGGCAGGGAGCGGCCGCCGTGGACGAGCAGCTCCAGGACGTTGTCCAGGATGGCGGAGTCGCTTCCGCCTTCGACGATGACGGGCTTGATCTTCTCGATGTCCTCGCCGAATCGTGGGGACTCGAGCACGGCCTCGCGCGCCCGCATGCGGTCCACGTTGCCCCGGAGCGTGTTGATCTCCCCGTTGTGAGCAAGAAACCGGAACGGCTGGGCGAGCTCCCAGCTCGGAAAGGTGTTGGTGCTGTACCGTTGGTGCAGGAGAGCGAAGGGGCTCTCGAAGCGTTCGTCCCGAAGGTCGGGATAGAAGAGTGGCAACTGGGTTCCGACCAGCATGCCCTTGTACACCACGGTCCGGCTCGACAGGCTCGGGATGTAGAGCCCCGGGGCATGGCCCTCGGCCGCCTCCTCCAGGGCCTTCTTTTCCGCCAGGCGCCTGATGACGTAGAGCTTCCGCTCGAACGCTGCGGGCTCGATGGCGCCCCGGCCGAGGAAGATCTGCCGGATATCGGGCCGGGTCTCCCGGGCGAATTCTCCCAGGGGCGAGGGGTCGACAGGCACCTCCCTCCAGCCGAGAACCTCGGCGCCCTCCTGTTCGGCCGCGCGCTCGACCATGGCGGCTGACCGGTCCCTGAGGGCCGGATCCCGGGCGAGAAAAGCGGTCCCGACAGCATAGGAGCCTTGCTCCGGAAGCCGGATGCCGAGGCTGCGGCACGCATCGCGAAAGAAGCGGTCCGGAATCCGTGCCAGAATGCCGGCTCCGTCTCCCGTGGCCTTGTCTCCGCCCACGGCTCCGCGGTGCTCGAGCCGGACCAGGACGCTGACCGCCTGCTCGATCGTCTCGTGGGCCGGCGTGCCGTCCAGGCGGGCGACGAACCCCACGCCGCATCCGTCATGCTCGAAGGCCGGGTCCCAGAGGCCTTGGCGCTCGGCGCTTGATCCGGGATCCCGGACTTGTATTCGGACCGGTTCTTTGCTTCTGGGCACGGATCGCACTCCCTTCGAATCTGAGCGGGCCCTGGAATCAGCCGGGCCGGCCCTCGGGTCTGGGCCGCCTTGTCTCATTCTGTTGGAGAGACCGATGCTTCGCAAGAGGCCGGCGACCGATGGGGCCGCCTAGCGCGCGGAAAGACTCTCGATTGCCCCGCGGATGACCTCAGCGCTTCTCCTGAGCGCCTCCTGCTCGCCGGCATCCAGCAGCAGGGGCAGGGTCGCAAGCACACCTTCTCCGCCCACCAGGCGGGGCAGCGAAAAGGTCACCCGGGGCCACTCGGCCGACTCCTCGGAGGGGGTGCAGACCGTAAGGATCGCCCTCTGGTCGGTCAGGATGACCTGCACGAGCCTGGCCAGGGCGGCGCCGATGCCGTAGTAGGTCGCCCCTTTTCCGGCCAGGATCCGGTAGGCGGCCTCGCGCACGTCCCGGTCCACGGTCTGCCTCTCCTGCGGGCCCAGCGAAATCCCGCGGAGCCTGCAGAACTCGTCGAGAGGGTTGCCGCCGATCTTCACCAGGGACCAGGCGAGGACCTCGGAATCTCCGTGCTCACCCACCACGTACCCGTGCACATGGTGGGGATCCACGCCCAGGCAGGCGCCCAGGAGCGCGCGGAAGCGGGCTGTGTCGAGCATGGTGCCGGTGCCGATGACGCGAGTCGAAGGGACCCCGGCCCGGCCCGCAACCCGGGCCGCCAGATGGGTCATCACGTCCACCGGATTTGTGGCCACGACCAGAACCGCGTCGGGAGCCTGCTCGAGGACGCGGGGAACCACGTCCTCAAAGACCGCTGCGTTGCGCCCCAGAAGTTCCAGCCGTGTTTCGCCGGGCCGCTGGGCCACGCCTGCCGCCAGGATCACCACGCCGGCCGACCGGAGCTTGGTGTACCGCCCGAAGTCCACCCGGATCGCCCGGGCGAACGGGACCGCGTGCAGGATGTCGGCGGCTTCGGCCCGGGCGCGATCCTCGTTGCGGTCCACGAGCACGACTTCGCTCCCCACGCCCCGCAGCACAAGAGCGTACGCAGCGGTCGAACCCACAAGCCCGGCTCCCACAATGCCGATCTTCACAGGGCTTGGCCTCCTCCGGGCGAGACCCAGGACCGCGAAGCCCTACCCGGCTTCTCCGCCCGCCTCTTGCCTTCTCGCCTTCTTGATCTCGCCCAGGAACATCTTGACGATGGGCGACATCTCCGGCGGATGCCACCTGGTTTCCTTGGGGTCCTCGGGCCAGCGGAACGGCAGATGCCGCACTTCACCCGGCCGTCCGGCCGTCTCCAGGACCTCAAGAGCAGCCAGTAGGACTTTCCTCTGGCCCTCGCGGTCCCCGACCTGGCCCAGGGGCCTTCCGTACGGATACTCGATCGCAGCGGACCTGGGAATCCCCACGGCCCTGTTGAAGTCATGCGTGGGGGTCAGCACGACCGTGGAAAACCCTCTCTCCTCCAGGTACCTTCCGGCCAGCCCCACGGACTGGCAGCAGAAAGGTCAGGCAGGCGTGAGAAGGACCGCGTCAACCCCTTCTTCTTTCATCCTCCTGGACATGGGTTCGATGGCCTGCTCGAGGAATTCCGTGCTCTCCCACTGGAAACCGTAAAAGGAATACGAGGACGGCGCGAGCCTTCCGATGATTCCCTCTTTCTCCAGCTCCTCCATGAGTCCGAGAGGCAGCATCACGTCGAGATCCTGTTCGATATAGCTCGTGTTGATGTGGAGATGCCGCACCGTCACGTCCCGGGCCGTGGTTCCTCTGGGCAGGACCCGGTAGGAGCGGTCCCCCCACGTGGGCTCCCGCTTTTCCCGCTCCATGTCGAAGGGCGGGTCGCTCCGGAGGCTTACGCCGGCGCTGGTGACCAGGGAAAACGTGAGCTTCGACAAGGGCTTCGTCACCGGAGTCCAGGGGATTTCCCCCCGGAACTCGTGCTCCGGAAGCAGAGCCCGGATCCAGGCGCCGAGGCTCGGAGGGAGAAAGCGGAATCCGTCGACCGGCCTTGTCTGGTTCTCCATGCTGGATCCTCCCCGGGCCAAAAGGGTTGCGCTTATTCTGTTTGAAACCTTACCCCGCCCGCACGTGTCCATTGTTTAGATGATCCCACCAACGAAGAGGAGCAAAGCATGCTGGAAAAGATCCTCTCCCCATCGTGGGTTTTCCCTTTCGCCCTGGCGTTTTTTCTGTTCGCCCAGACCCGGATCCAGGCTGAGCCCGCCTACCAGAAGGCCACGTTCGCGGGCGGCTGCTTCTGGTGCATGGAACCCGCCTTCGAACAGCTCGACGGCGTGATCGAGGTGATCTCGGGCTACACGGGCGGCCGCACCCCCAACCCCACCTATGAGCAGGTCTGCGCAGGGGGGACCGGTCACCTGGAGGCCGTACAGATAACATACGACCCCTCGCGCATCGGCTACCGGGATCTCCTGGAAGTGTTCTGGAGAAACATCGACCCCACGGACGGCGGCGGCCAGTTCGTGGACCGGGGAGAGCAGTACGGGACAGCCGTCTTTTACCATGACGACGAGCAGAAGCGGCTTGCCGAAGAGTCCAGGAAAGCCCTGGAGGCGTCCGGCCGTTTTTCGAGGCCTGTCGTCACCCGGATCCTTCCTGCCCGGGAGTTCTACCCTGCTGAAGAATACCATCAGGACTATTACAAGAAGAGCGCGCTCCGGTACAAGCTTTACCGTTCCCACTCCGGCCGCGATGCCTTCCTGGAAAAGACCTGGTCCAAGGGGACCTGGATCTGTGCGCCGCCGATGGACCGCGGGGCCGCGGCCGGGCCGTCGAAGGACGAACTCAAGAAAAAGCTCACGCCCCTCCAGTATGAAGTGACGCAGGAAAACGGCACCGAGAGGCCCTTCCAGAACGAATACTGGAACAACAAGCGAGAGGGCATCTACGTCGATATCGTCTCCGGAGAACCCTTGTTCAGTTCCAGGGACAAGTTCGACTCGGGCACGGGCTGGCCGAGCTTCACCCGGCCTCTCGAAAAGGAAAACATCGTCGAGAAAGAGGACCGGAGTCTCTGGCAGGTGCGGACCGAGGTCCGGAGCCGCAAGGGGGACTCCCATCTGGGCCATGTCTTTCCGGACGGGCCTCCGCCAACCGGCCTGCGCTACTGCATCAACTCTGCCGCCCTGCGGTTCATCCCCAAGGAGGATCTGGAGAAGGAGGGGTACGGGCAGTACCGGAGCCTGTTTGAGCCTTGAGGAGGCGAGGCGCGGCGTGCGGGCGCTGCTCAGGCGCCGGACCCGGGCCTTCGAGCGGGATCCGGCCGGGAAAGGGCGTTGCCGTTGTCTGGATCCCGCTCGGCGGCCGCGACCTCCAGACCGGCGAGGGCGAAAATCGGCATGAGATGCCGCAATCCCTCGCGTCCCGCTTCGGTCGGCGTATCCTGGTACGTATAGAGTTCCAGGCAAAGATTCCCTTTGTAGCCCAGACGCGCCATCACCCGGAACAAACCGAGGAAATCGATCGCGCCCCGGCCCGGCACGAGATGCCTGTGGGACCGGTCCGGCGCGATGTCCTCCAGGTGGACGTGCCGGATCCAGGGGAAAAGTTCCTCGAAGGCGCTGGCCGGATCGAGTCCGGCACAGAAGAAATGACCCGCATCGAAATTCAGCCCGACTCCGGCCGCTCCGATCTCGCAGAGAAGTTCTGCCAGGTGGCGGCCGTGGTTCTCGACGAAAGCCGGCTCAGGCTCGACAAGGACCGAGACGCCCAGGGCCCTGGCCAGGGGCAGCACGGGTTCCAGGGCGCCCAGGATGCGCCCGGCGAGGTCCGCCGCACTTCCCCTGCGGACGCCCTCTCCTGAGGGAAGGGAGAGGTGAGGGCATCCGAGGCGGGCGGCCAGTCTGAGGCTTCTCAGGGCATGGTTTACGCGGATCCTGAACCGTTCTTCCGGCGAGCGGACCCACTCAGGCAGGTGGTGGTCCGAATCGGCGAACAGGGTGACCCCGTTTATGTTGGTTACGACAAGTCCCGCCCTTTGCAGAACCCCGTAAAGAGCGTCGTCCATGCCGTCGGCCGGCTCAAGGGGCGAGAAATGCGGGGGCTTGCAGACGATCTCGATGCCCCGGAAGCCGATGCCCGCAATATCGGCCACTGCCTTGAGAAGCGGGAATCTCCCGTAGGCATTTGTGCTGTACCCGACGATCATCCGCCACTCCCCCGGGTACCTGTTCCTTGAGGGCGCCGTTCGCCGCGGCCCGGGCATCGCCGCACGCCGCCCCGAATCCGAGGCACGGGACATCCCGTGCGTCTTCGCCGCTGGAGCCCCCAGCCGGCTTTGTGCCGCTCCCGCGGTCCCGGCCGCCCTTTTTTCCGGCAGGCCGGTCTTCAGGATCCTTCCGAAAGCTGCCTTCTCAGCTCTCGTTTCAGGATCTTCCCGCTCGGATTCCGGGGCAGCTCCTCCGCGAGGACCACCTTTTTCGGGACCTTGTACGCCGCCATGTTCCCCTTGCACCAAGAGAGAATTTCCTCGGGCGTGACCGTCTCCCCCGGGGCCGGCACCACCACGGCGACAATCGCCTCGCCCCAGACCGGGTCCGGCAGCCCGATGACCGCCACGTCCTGCACCTTGGGATGCTGAAACAGGGAGGACTCCACGTCGGCCGAGGCCACGTTCTCCCCCCCGGTCTTGATCATGTCCTTGACCCGGTCCACGAAGTACAGGTAGCCCTCCTCGTCCATCCAGCCGAGATCTCCGGTGTGGTGCCATCCGCCCCTCTGGGTCCACGCGGTCTTGTCCGGATCCCTGAAGTATCCCTTCATGATGGTCGGGCCGCGGGCCACGATCTCGCCCACCTGCCCGCGGGGCAGCTCCCGGTCGTCGGGCCCCACGATCCGCAGTTCGACGGGCAGCATGGATCTCCCGACAGAGTTCGGTCTTCGGGCAAGCTCCTCGCCGAAGATCGTGGTGCCCACAGGGGTCATCTCGGTCTGGCCGTAGCAGTTCATGAAGATCACCCCGGGCGCGATCCGCTGCCACCGCGCCAGCAAGTCCGGGGGAGGCGGGGAGCCGAAAACCTGGCAGACCCGCAGGGACCGCAGATCGAACGCGTCGAATCCGGGCACCGTGGGTAGAGTCATGTACACGGTCGTGGGCCAGCACCACCGGGTGACCTTCTCTTCCTGCGTGAGCCTCAGGATCTCCATGCGATCCGGAAGGTACTGAAGGATCGTGAGCGCCCCCAGCGCGCAGCAGGCCATGAACATCCACATGCCGGCCATGTGATACAAAGGGATGCCGATCAGCATGACGTCGTTTCTTTGCACCAGGCTGTCCGCGGACGCGCTCAACATGCTTGTCACAAAATTCAGATGTGTGCTGATGACGCCCTTGGGCGCGGCCTCGGTTCCCGAGGTATAGAGAAGGGTTGCCGGATCCTCGGGCTCGATCTCGACCTCGGGCTCCGGGGCCGGGGACGGATCCCGCCAGAGCCCCCGGAGGTCCATCCAGCCCGAAGGGGGTGCCTGGCCCGATCCCAACGGGTCCAGGGCGGCCAGGACCGGGATATCCCGGAGCGTCTCGTCGATCTCGGCCATCCGGGGCACAAGAGCATTCTCCACGGCGAACATCCTGGGCTGTGCGTGGTCCAGGATGTACCGGACCTCGGCGGGCCTGAGCATCCAGTTGATCGGGCCGACAACGGCCCCGGGCTT
>FWPU01006383.1_pt1 | contig 23690 bp, 20 predicted proteins | sample 2228361 | NCBI WGS metagenome assembly FWPU01 (sample SAMEA103939777, study PRJEB20133) | metagenome
GATGAGCGCCTCGGTTAAATCCCTGAGCGTTGCTACTGACGCCATTTTCCCTCTTCCTCTACCTTTTTAATAAAGTCCTCCATGAAACGTTTCTCATCAGAGTCCTTCAAATTTTGCTTTATTATACTTTCGGCAAGTTCGACAGCCAACGAAGCGGCTTCGGCCTGTATCTCCCTCCTGGCCTTGGCTGTTTCCAGCTTGATGGTCTCTCTGGCTTCTTCCCCCATCTTCTGGGAAACAGCTTGGGCCTGTCTCACTATTTCTTCCCTTTCTACCTCCCCTTCTTTGCGAAGCGTCTCCTCTAGGGATTTAATCTCATCTTCCATCTTGCTGATCTTCTCGGAATATTCCTGGTACTTTTTTCTGGCTTCTTCTATGGTCTTTCTGGCTTCTTCTATCTCGTTTCCGATAATACCTCTTCTCTCGACCATAAAATTCCTTATGGGGTCTTTAAGATAATAGGCGAGCACCGCGAGCAGTATTATTAAATTCACCGTGTGTTCGCCTACGAAGGTCCAATTAAAACCCTGTCCCTCTTCGGTGGCGGTTATGATTACGAGCCTTAAAAGGTCGAAATTCACAAAAACTATACCTCCTTGCCCAGAATACGTGAAGCCATGTCCCGGGCGATTGTCTCTACATCAGACCGGATTTTCCCTTTAATCTCCCTCGTTTCTAACTCGAGCTTATGCTTGGCTTCTTCCAATAGCGCCTGGGCTTCCTCCCGTGCCTTTTTTATCATCTCCTCATGCAAGACCTGCGCTTGACGCCTGGTCTCGTTTCTTTCTTCCAGGGCACGGGCCCGTGCTTCATTTAGTTTAGAATTGTATTCCTCGATTATCTGGCCTACCTTTTCTTCGAGCTTTTTGGCTTCCTCGATCGTCCCGGTGGTAAGCTGTTCTCTCTTATCTACAAGCCCGAGAAGGGGCTTAAAAAGTAGCGAATTCAGTATGAATATAGAGGCTAAGAATATAACCATCTGAATTACGACGGTTTTATCCACGCTCAGTATATCCTCGGCCGCATTGGCCTGGTGGATATACAGGATGACGGTTATCAGGGTAAGGGCTAGGGTTTTCACTCGCTGTGACCTCCTGAGGTCTTGACCTCGGCTTCCAAAGGTTCCACTTCACCGTAAGAAAAAGCCATCTTAAGGAGCGGAGGAGCGATGAAGGTGGTGAGCATCACCATTACTGTTATAGCTGAAAATAGCCTCGTGTCAAAAACACCGGATATAAGCCCCATCTGAGCAAAGATAAGGCCTACCTCGCCCCGGGGAATCATGCCCACCCCGATAACAATCTTCTTTATGTCTTTTTTATAAACCGCCCACCCGCTCACCACTTTACCCGCTACAGCCACGAGAAAGAGCACCAAGGCGATGAGGAGAATGGGTATATTCTCTTCGATGAGTGGGTTGAATACGCGTACATCCACGGCGGCGCCTACCATTATAAAAAAAATCGGGGTGAAAAAGTCGGATACGGGCTTGATGCGCTCCTCGACCAGTTTGAACTGGTTGATCCTTGCCAGCACCAGGCCGGCGGCAAAGGCGCCGACTATAGGGGCTAGCCCTACTAATTTTGCCAGGTAGGCGAAGATGAAAGCAAAGGCGAGCGCACTTAGTAGAAGCACGCCGCGGACGCGCATTTTGTCGACCAGGTCGAATAATCTTCTGGAAGCCAGGTTACCTATTAAAATAGCGATAAAAAGAAATCCAAATGCCTTTAGCGTAATTATGGCCACACTGACAGCCGAAATACCGCCCTCCGCTCCTTCTTTGGTTGCTTGAATGAGGCCGCTTACCACGGCCAGTATTATTAAGCCCAATACGTCATCGATCACCGCCGCGCCCAGCACTATCCTGGCCTCCTCGCTCTGGAGGCGGTTCATATCCGAGAGCACCCTGGCTGTGATCCCCACACTGGTTGCGGTAAGGGTGGCTCCGGCGGTTATGGCTATTAGTGTAGTAAAAGCGGGGTTAATATTCCCGATGAGACCAAATTTCTCGAATGCCATCACGCTTACAAAGCCGAGAAAAAAAGGAACAGCCACTCCGACCACTGCTACCATAGTGGAGGCAATTCCCACCCGGATCAGGTCCTTCAGGTTCGTCTCTAACCCGATCTCAAATAGTAGAATGGCCACGCCGACCTCGGCAAGGAGATGAAATGTCTCGTAACCGGGCTGCCCGGCCACCGACGGCACTATGGCCAGGACGCTCCCTCCAAGAACGACCCCGGCAAGTAGCTCTCCTAATACAGCAGGCTGCTTTATGCGCTCTGCCAACTCTCCAAATGCTTTTGATGCAATAAGAACTAAGGCAAGGGCAAGGAGAAGCCTTTCAACTGAAAACCCGCCTACTTCTTCTACCGTCATTTACGATTAGAGTATCCTTAGGATAGAAAATCTACAAAGAAAACTCAAGTTTTTAACATGAAAACCCAGAGCTGTCAAACCGACCAAGGGGTCTTGGAATTACTAATTTGAGGTATGTTTAAAGCTACTTTATAATAGCAGGACGAGAAAAGGATTTCATTGCCAGTATCTAGTTTGAAGGTTTCTCTTGGTCCTCTTTGTCATGAACGAAACCCCCTCATGACCTTTATTTAGGCGGTTATGGAAGACTCACACAAAGACCCCGGTCCCGGCTTTTATTCAATCAAGAATTCCATTTATTCGTTTTTCTCGAATGAGTACACGTTTTTTATAATCATAGCCATTTTCATTGGGTTTTTTGCCGGGCTGGCGAACTTTGCCTTCGTAGAAGCATATAGCTTCATATATAAAAGAGTAGTTCTGCCTTTTTGGGGCACACCCTACGTAATAATTCCGGTGTTAGTCGGCGGCGTGCTGCTCGTTGTTCTCTCCTTCTTTTTCCGTGACGACATTCTGGGCTACGGCTTTCCAAAATTTTTAGAAAAAATAAACCTGAGGGGCGGCATACTAAGACCCAAGGAAACAATAGCCAAGGCACTAGGCTCCTGCGTGACCCTGGGGTTTGGGGGGTCGGCAGGCCAGGAGGGCCCGATTGCCCAGCTAGGGGGCGCAGTAGGCAGCTTTATAGGGCAGATATTCAAGGTTTCGAGGGGTAAGATACGTGTATTTGTGGCCTGCGGGGTTGCTGCAGGTATAGCGGCAACCTTTAACGCACCGGTAGCCGGCGTGCTCTTTGCCGAGGAAATTGCCCTTCTTCGGGATTTCAAGGTCGGAAGCTTTCTCCCGATCGTTATATCCTCGGCGGTCGGCACCGTCGTTTCCCACGCTTTAAGGGGAAACGAGCCTGTATTCCGGGTGCCGTCTTATGAGTTTGTGAACATAAATGAGCTTCTCTTCTATGCGGTGTTCGGGGTGCTCTTAGGGGTTTTTGCATCCGGCTTTATCAAGCTTTTTCTCCTAGCTGAGGAGAGGTTTTCCAGATTAAAACGTCATTCCAGGTTAAAGCCGGTTCTCGGGGGATTAATGGTCGGCTTTATGGGGATGTTTTTCCCCTATGTATTGGGAAACGGCTACGACCATGTGGAGAAAGCCCTTCAAGACCAGCTTCCGCTTTTGGTGATATTGGGATTAATTTTCCTAAAGCCCTTGGCAACATCAATAACCCTCGGTTCCGGGTGGCCTGGAGGGATATTTGCGCCTGCAATTTTTATAGGGGCCGTAACCGGAAACGCATTCGGGAAGTTGGTTGATTTTATACTGTCGAGTCCGGTGTCCTTGAGTAGTGCCTACGCAACAGTTGGGATGGGCACCTTCCTTGCAGCGGTGACCCAGGCACCGCTCACCTCCATATTTCTGATATTCGAGATGACTCAAAACTATAAGGTGGTTATCCCAATAATGATAAGCTCGGTCCTGGGGAGTGTGGTGGCTCGGCTTATCGTGGGTGGCTCGCTTGAGAGCTTAGAGCTGAGTAAAGCAGGGATAAACATCGAGGAAGAAGTCGAGGGGCGCATTATACATTTAATACAGGCTAAAGATATAATGACCCGTGACGTAGAAACGATACCCGAGGGGATGACCCTTCGAAAACTGATAGAGTATATTCCCCAGAGCCATTACACCACTTTCCCGCTCGTAGATGAAAAGGGGAATCTTACGGGCATAATCTCGATACAGGATTTTAGAGGGTGGATATTCGAGGAATCGATCAAGGACCTGGTTGTGGTGAAGGAACTGGCCACCTTGAACGTCATAACCGTAACCCCGGAAGACACGCTCTATAAGGTTTTTAAGAAGTGGGAGAAGAAGCCTGTGGAGATTCTTCCAGTGGTCGAATCCAGTAGTTCTAAAAAGATTGTAGGGGTGCTTTCCAGAAAAGATGTAATCGCCGCCTACAATAAAGCCCTTTCAAAGAAGACACTTGATTAAAAATTAGCAATTCACTACATAAAACTTGAATCGCTTAATCGAGAATAAAGTCTTAGAGTGTTAATTATATTAACTTATCCGCGCAAGTATAAATATCAAAACCTTTAAACACAGCATCAGAATATCAAAGCAGCAGCGGCAAAAAAACCTGTTATTTCAAGACCTGCTCCCTTTTTCTCTATTTGGTATAGGAATAGAATGTGCATTTGGTAGTTTCCCCTAATTTTTTAGCGGGTATCAACAGGGTTTGGGGTCAGGGTCAAGTCCTGGACTGTGAATTAGATATCTAAGAGCTTGCCCTTACGAAGTGTAAGAATAAACTCCGGGAAAGTTATGGGTTGTCATGCTGGACCTTCACTGCATTCAGAGCCTGTCCTGAGCTAAGCGAAGGAATAAACTCTGTGAAGCATCTTAAAATTAGATTCTTCGCTGTGCTCAGAATGACAATTCTGGAAATTTCTTCAAGATGTGTAAAATGAGCTGACGCTGTCCGATAGAACAGGTTTTGACTGTTACACCTGATGCTTGATTTGCTTTGGTAAAGAGAACGCGCGATACAGAGTATAGATAGTTTTAAGTTGATTCCTCCCTGCATCCGCCTTCTTTTAGGATTTTCTCTATCTCGTAACCGGCGGCGATGCTGGCGATGCGTGAGATAAGTTGATAAGCGAGGGGAAAGAACTTTTCACATTCTTTATTCCGGCAGGCTTCTTTGTCTTCGAAAGAGATGCAGGAGAATTCCATGCCCTTGGCGTTAAGGTTATCAAATTCACTTTTTCCCCTGTTTATACGGAGAAAACCGCCGGCCACCTTGGCTTCGATAAGATAAACAACCGGCTCTCCTACTATGTTATCCTTAAACCGGAGCGTGATGGGTATTCCTTCCTGGATTACCACGTCCCTTACCGGCTTCCCGCTTTTGGATACCCTCATACGCTTTCTTCCCTCGGCATTGAGCGTCCTTATCTCTTCTCCGCTGGGCACGCTTAACACCGCCATCCCGTAGGTTCCGGAATTACTTTTCACGAATACGAACGGTTTTTCCTTGATTCCCCTTTTTTCATGTTCTTTCCGGAGTTTTTCGAGCATCCTGTCTAAGGATGAAGCTACTCTCTCCCGGTCTTCCGGGTTGTCAAAATCAACATCTATCTCCGGCACGGTTTCTATGGATATTATCCAGGGGTCGATCTTGAGTATCTGGGCAAGCTCTTTCGCCAGCTTGTTGTAAAACTCGAAGTGTATGCTCTTTCTTCTGGTGTGCCATCCTATCTCCACCGGCGGCTCAACCGGCTGTATTATGTCCTTGAGGATTTTTGGGCATTTCGAGGAGAAGTCGTTATTGATCAGAAGTAGGTCCGGGACAAACCCGGAGATAAAGACCTTGTGTCTCTCCATTTTCGCTTTGAAGCCGATAACCTCCTGGCCGCTTGCGGTATCGAATTTCACCTCTTCTTGATATAGCTCGTCGCTTACCAACCCCACGCCCACGCTGTACCCCACGCTTTCCAGGATGCTTTTCAGCACGTGGATGTTTTCCCAGTAATGAAGGTTCCTGGTATGCAGCTCCGGGATTATGAGGATGTTCTTCACCCGGGGATATTTGCGAAGGAAGTATTCGTGAAAGAGTCTGGCGGTGCGCTCTCTAAATATCGGGCAGAGGTTGTTAAACCCGGCCGGAAATATGTTTGTATCAACCGGCGTGATTTTGTGCCCGGAGACCCGGAGGTCAACCGAAGTATAGAGCGGGACGATGATTTTCTGGCAGTGCTCCTCTATCCATTCTTCTATCTCGCTACTTTTTGCGTTGATGCTTTGATTGACCTTCTCGAGAAATTCCATAGCCATATTATTCCCTCACCACGTATGTTCCGGCGAATTTATCGTGCCAGGTTTGGGCCTTTTGGTCGAAGAGAGCCCAGATGAACCCGATAAAAAGGAAAATCGTGGATACGATATAGCCGACCCACCTTATAAAAGATTCCCTTAGTCCGATCGATTCCCCATCTTCCCGGATGACCCGAATTCCCAAGACCATTTTACCAATAGTTCTTCCTCCGAACCCCTGGAGGAAAACGAAGTAGGTCGAGCTCAAGAATAGCAAGACCAGATAAACGGTCATCACCAGGTTCATTAAGCCGGCAGAGCCCGTTTCTAAGTTGCTGTCGGCAAAGTAAAGCCCGGCCGCTAGGGTAACGGTAGTAATGCCGAAGAGTATCACCAGGTCGATTAAAAACGCCGCTCCTCTCGAAGCAAATCCGGCCAGGTCGAGGTCGAGCATCTCTTCATCCACTAGAGACTCAGTAGGCTCGGCAAAGAGCGTCTCGTAATTGGGAGATGTAAAAAGGGGCGGCTGTATGCTATCGTCGATAGTTTCCTCCTTTTGTCGTCTAGCAGTCTTCTCCCTGCCTGATTTCAGGGCGTGTTCGTAGATGGTTTTATATCTCGGTTTTACATTCAGGGTGCGACCACATTTCTTGCAACTCTCGGCGTAATCAAATGTATGATAACCGCATTTTGGGCACTTCATCTCTTTTACTGACTGAGAAGTATAACCTAGTGAAAATGGCAATTAAAGAATTAGAAGAGTTGAACCAGGTCTTTGCCGGGTTAATTTGCAGCCGAAAAAAGTAGGGACTATTCGATAGTCCCTACTTTCGATTATCTACACCGGTGAATTTGTGGATAAGAAAGACAAGAAAACTGAATTTCAGGATTCTCCGGCCAAGCTTGCCTCTATAGCTGCCTTTAGGCCCTCAGCATTAGCTCCGGGCACCGGCATACCGTTGACGATGAAGGTAGGGGTCGAGTTGACCCCGACCGACTGCCCCTCCTTAATCTCGCTTTGAACCCGGCTGGCAATTTCCTGGGAGCTAAAACAGGCTTCAAACTTTCCCTGATCTAGCCCTACTTCTTTGGCGAAGGTCTTGAATTGCTCCTTTGATTTTTCCACGGTGATCTCTTTTTGCTTCTCAAACACTTTATCGTGGAACTCCCAGAAATTGTCGTTTCCCTGCTGATAAGCGCATACCGAGGCTATGGCCGCGTCCATGGCCCAAGGGTGGCTAGGTAGTGGAAATTGTTTAAAAGCAAGCTTCACCTTGCCCTTATACTGTTCTAAGATCTGAGGGAGCATATCCGTGGCCCTTTTGCAGAACGGACACTGGAAGTCCGAATACTCGACAATAGTAACCTTCGCCTCTTCCTCACCTTTAATAGGGACGTCTTTTAGAGAAATCTTTTTCATGGTCTCTTCGAGAGGATTTACCGTGGAGTCAACCAACTCACCCAGTATGAGGTACTTTCCGTCTTTACTCATAAGGACAGGAAGGGGTTGACGTCCGAAAGGCAGCTCCCCCGTCTTTATGTCGGCCACCTGGGTATCCTTAAACTTTGTGGTGTCTATCGGTTCTCCCAGGATCACGTATCTGCCGTCCTGGCTGACCATGAAAGGGATGTCGGCGTTGCCCTTGCTCGTTTGTATATCAAAACGGCCTTTTTTGAAGCCTTTGATCGGGCTTTGTTCGTAGCCGCTTATCTGTATTTTAGCATCCGCAGGCAAGCGCGCCCCCAGTCTCCTCTTTATGAAGAGCTCGAGTTTTTTCGACTCTTCAGGTGATACCTTCTGGGCAAATACCCGTGTATCCACGGCGAAAAGCGATAAAAGTAGAAAGGCTATAATTAAATGTCTTAAGCTCATTTCTTTCCTCCTTGAATTTTATTTGTGTTGGAATTTTGACAATTAATTAGGTGTACTGGCTTTAAAGTCGATTAATTCCCCAAGCATGAGGTATCTCCCGTCCGCGCTCATCAACACTGGAATTTGCTGACGTCCTATGGGGATTGCCCCCTTCTTCAGTCCTCCCACCCCGGTATCGGTGAAGGTTTTTGTGTCTATCGACTCGGCGATGATTATGTACCTGCCGTCCTGGCTGATGAGGAACGGAATGTTTCCGGATTTACCGGAAGCCTCGATCACAAAATCCCCCCTTTTTAAAGCCGCTAATAGGGCTTTCCTGGTATCCGTTTACTGAAATCTTGGCATCTTTGGGCATCTTTGTGTCCAGGGTTTTCCGGAAAAAGGCTTCAAGCCTTTTGGCTTCTTCGCCCGGTATTGTCTCGGCGTCCGCCTTAACTCCGGATAGCAAGACAGTAAGACTAAAAAGCGTTGTAAGCGCTAAAATTATCCTCATTGATTCAACCCTCAAATTTATAAGCTTAAACTATACCACTGATGCAGTGTAAATCAAAAGATTTAAATAAACGTATTGGAAAATCCTTTCACCTGTTCCCGGTTTTAGAGAACACCCTATCGAAAATATAATCAACGCTTTTTAAATCATTGGACAGGTCAAAGCACTCCTCTATCTCCTCCGGTGACATAAAATTCCGCATGTTTTGGTCATTCAAGAGTAATTGCTTGAAATTCTCCTTTCTTTCCCAGCTTCTCATGGCGTTTTTCTGCACCAGCTCATACGCTTCCTCCCGGGTTAGCCCTTTGTCCACCAGTTTAAGAAGCACCTTCTGGGAGAAAATAAGACCACCGGTAAGCCAGATGTTCTTTTCCATGTTTTCGGGATAAATATTCAAGGATTCGAGCACGTGTTTTAGCCTATCCAGCATGAAGTCTACCAGGATATTGGCATCGGGCCCTATTACCCTCTCCACGGAGGAGTGGCTTATGTCCCGTTCATGCCAGAGGGCTATGTTTTCTAGCGCGGATAGGGCATAAGAACGTACTAACCTGGAGAGGCCGCAGAGGTTCTCCGAAAGTATAGGGTTTCTCTTATGGGGCATGGCTGATGAACCCTTCTGCCCTTCGGTAAAAGGCTCTTCCAGCTCCAATACCTCGGTTCTTTGAAAGTGTCTGATCTGGAGGGCTATCTTCTCGATTGTCGAGGCTATGATAGAGAGTGTGAGGAAATACTCGGCGTGTATATCCCGCTGGACTATCTGGGTAGAAATCTTGGCCGGTTTGAGTCCAAGGAGCTGGCAAACTTCTTCCTCGACAAGGGGTGTGATGTTTGCGAAGGTTCCCACTGCTCCTGAAATCTTCCCCACGCTTATAACCTCCCGTGCCCTTTCCATCCTGTCCAAGTTCCTTTTCATTTCGTCGTACCAGAGGGCAAATACCAGACCCAGGGTAGTCGGCTCTGCATGGATCCCGTGTGTCCTGCCGATCATGGGAGTGTGTTTATATTTAAAGGCCAGTTCCTTCAGAACTTTGATCACTCCTTTTATATCATCGATTATTATGTCCCCCGAATCTCTCAGTTGCAGTGCAAAAGCGGTATCCAGAACGTCAGAGGACGTAAGTCCCAGGTGGATATATCGCGCTTCGTTCCCTATATGCTCGGACACTGCGGTGAGAAAGGCTATCAGGTCGTGCTTCAAGGTCCTCTCGAGTTCGTTGATGCGCTCTAAATCAAATCTCGCTCTTTTTTTAATTTTTTCTAAAGCGTCGTGTGGTATTCTGCCCAGTTTTGCCCAAGCCTCGCATGCGGCGATCTCCACCCTTAGCCAGTTTTCATACTTGGCCTGGTCGCCCCAGATCTTTGACATTCCTGGTCGTGAATATCTGGAAATCAAATCTTTATAACCTCTCCCCGGGTTTTTCTTGGGGCTACTGAGAGCATTACATCAACCACCCCGTTACCGGACAGTGTGGATGAAGCGGCTTCAAGGGCGATGTTAGGCCTGTTGTTTACCTCGCTAAGGTGAGCGAGTATGACATGGGATAGTCCGTCGTGTATCAGGGTTTTGAGTAGTCCGGCCGCCTCTGTGTTCGAGAGATGCCCCAGGCGGCTCTTTATTCTCTGCTTTAAATCCCAGGGATAGGAGCTGTAAAGGAGCATTCTCTCGTCGTGATTAAACTCTAATAAAAGGAGATCTGACCCCTTTAACCTCTCTCTGACCAGTGAAGTTACCGACCCGATATCGGTTACTATACCCAACTTTTTATGGTCTGTCTCGACGGTGAACCCCACCGGGTCTAGGGCGTCGTGCGGGACCGGGAATGAAGAGATTGAAAGGTCATTCAAAGAGAAGGAGGAACCGGTCTCGAATTCCCTCAGGTCTTTGACTTTATCCTTCCAGATAGACACTGTTGCCGAGGCTACATAAACTGGCCTCTCGATGAAGGGAAGCGCCACAGCGTGGTCGGTGTGCTCGTGTGTGATAATAACTGCATCGATATCGGACATCTTTAGGTCTAGGGTGTCGAGCCTCATTATAATCTGTTTGAGACTTATGCCGGCGTCGATAAGAATCCTGGTCTTCTCCGTAGCGACTAGAAGACAGTTTCCCGAGCTACCGCTGGCGAGAGTGCATATTATCATCAGTCCTGGCGAGGCCTTTACGGATAGTAGTATGAGTGGACTGGAGTCTACTTGTCAACCCTGTCCCTGGCGCACTTTAGTTAATTTAAAATTCGTATAAAATTATGGCTAATAATAAAAAGGAGGATAAATATGATACGCTCGGGGTTAAAGGCAGGTTTAGTGCCTGTTTTAATATCGTTTTTTCTCATATTTAACGCCTGTGCACCTACTAATACAATCATCTATAAACAGCCGAAAGGCACCGTTACCGGGTATGACACCATCGAGATTCCCAACTTCGATAAGACCGATAAGGAGTGGGTTCCTTACGATTCTTATACGGAGATTCCGGATATGCTGGCGGAAAGGCTGAGGAGCACGAACCAATTCAGAGAAATCATCCGCTCGGAATCCGACGACACATCCTCGAACCGGGTTCTTCTGGTGAGGGGCACCGTGACCGGGTTCAAACGGGGCTGCAAGTTCTGTGAGTGGTTTTCACTCGGGATCAACGATAAGGGAAAGGGCTCGGTGTCGGTGTGGGTGAAATTAATTGATAAGGCCACCGGCGATACCATAACCGATGCCGGTATAGAGGGAAGGGCTACAAAACCGGGATATGGAAAAAGCAGATATGTACGGGTTGTAGATGAGATTGTGAACCTTATAGAGAACGCAAACGGAAAAAATCATAAGAACTTGGATTAAAAATAAATTACCCTATCGCCTTTGCCATACTGGATTGTAGTCGTTATCTATTAGGCCCAGTAACGGGATGAAGGAAGATGGCTAATCGAAGATTTCAGAACGGGAACGGAATAAAAAAGACAGATGGATGTGGCTCAAACAATCGGGACCGGGCTAAAACCTAATATTTAACATTACTTCGAGCAAAGGGTAGGGAAAGGGGAGAGGCAGCTATGAAACTTAAAATTATTTTATCGGTCTTTACGGCAGCTCTTGGCTTTTGCATAACATACCCTTTTTACAACGTTATAACTGCATCGGCGGTGGGGGTGGCTTTCGGGGCTGTGGCCGTGGTGGTTTTATGGGGGCTCGAACCACGGTTCGGTACTCTTCCCACGAAATCAATAATCGGAGGGGCGATAGGGGCAGGTGTAGCCTCTCTCTCATTTCTGGCGTTCAAGGAGATGATAGAGGTTTTCGATATTCCGAGCTATGTAATACCCTATATATATTTGATAGCGTTCATAGCCCTTTTTTATCTGGGAATAACGTTGGGGATAAAAAACGGTTTTGAAATGGATCAATCAGCCAGAAAACCCACCCCAAAGAGTGAGTATGCCAATCCTAAGATACTCGACACCAGCGTGATCATAGATGGGAGGATAGCGGACGTCGCCGAGGCCGGGTTTATCGAGGGGGTGATGATAGTACCCAAGTTCATAATCAAGGAACTCCAGTACATCGCCGATTCCCCAGAACCGATAAAACGGGTGAGAGGAAGAAGAGGGCTCGACGTGCTCAAGCGTATGCAGCAGGACATACCTAATGTCGTAGTTAAAGTCACCAGCCATGATTTTTCTCACATAAGGGAAGCGGACCTGAAGCTGGTCGAGCTGGCGAAAAGGCTCAAGGGAATCATCATAACCAACGACTTCAACTTGAACAAGGTGGCCGGCCTTCATGGTGTAAAAGTGATGAATCTAAACCAGCTCTCCAGCGCGCTTAAACCGGTCGTTCTCCCCGGCGAGACTATGAATATACGGGTGGTGAAAGAGGGCAAGGAAGAGAATCAGGGGATAGGTTACCTTGAAGATGGGACTATGGTGGTGGTAGATGATGCCAAAAAATATCTGGGGAGGGATATCGAGGTATCCGTAACCAGCGTGCTTCAGACCCCTACGGGCAGGATGATATTCTCGCGGGTTAAAGAAGAAGGGGTCATTTCTGATATAGCTGGATAGACGGCATTAATACCTCCTGAGTGAGACTGATGGACTTGAGCCCGGTGCCCTCTCTGGCAGAAAGACAATTTATGGCGAGTTTAAAAACAACGGCAATTATAGTAGCCGCCGGCAAGGGAAAAAGATTTGGAGTAGGGGTAAAGAAGCAGTTTCAACTGCTCTCCGGAAAGCCGGTCATCGCTCATTCGATAGGGTGTTTTGAAAAATCCGACTCAATAGGGGAAATGGTGCTGGTGGTCCCCGAAGATTCCATCGATTACTGTCGAAAAGAGATAGTGGAAAAATTTGGGTTTAAAAAGGTTGCCCAGGTCGTTCCGGGCGGAGAGGAAAGACAGGATTCGGTGGAGAAGGGATTTAACTCTGTTTCTGAGGATGTTGACCTGGTGTTAATTCACGACGGCGTCCGTCCTTTTGTCACCCTTCAATTGATAGATGCGGTAATCAAAGAGGCAGCGAGGTCGGGTGCGGCAATAATCGCTATGCCGGCTAAGGATACCGTGAAAAAGACTTCAGCAGACGGCTTTATCGAGAGTACCATCTCCAGAGAATTCATCTGGCTTGCACAAACCCCTCAAGCCTTCCGGTATGACGTTTTGAAGAAAGCCTACGGAAGAATAAAAGGTAGAGCCTCTAAATTTACCGATGAATCTTCGTTGGTCGAGGAGGTCGGCGTACGGGTTAAACTGGTCAAGGGCTCTTTACTTAACATAAAAATCACCACCGAAGAGGACCTGTTGTTGGGAGAATTGATTTTGAAAGAGGGAATCTACAAAAACGAAATCGAATAGAATTTAGTGAAATTACATAGCCGGCAATAGTTGTCATTGCGAGGGGCCCTTCGTCAGACTCAGAGAAGGGTTCGCGATAAAGCAATCCGACGCCGAGTTTGTCATTTCGAAACGAGAAATCTAGATGTCTCACCTGCGTTCGACATGACAAATGAGCGAAAAAAGTGGTTGCTTCCCAGAGTTTACACTGAGCACATTCGATCTTCTCGCTGCAGGCTCTGTGAATTGCTTGCAATGACGGATGAGAGGCCTGCTCAAGGGGGGATAATGTACCGAGTAGGTATCGGGTTTGATGCTCATAGATTCTCAAAAGGACGAAGGCTCATTTTAGGAGGAATGGAGATTCCGTATGAGCTAGGACTGGAAGGGCATTCGGATGCCGACGTGCTGACGCATGCCATTTGCGACGCCATCCTGGGAGCGGTAGGAGAGCAGGATATCGGCAGCCATTTCCCGGACAGCGACCCCAGATATAAAGGAATATCGAGTCTCGTTCTTCTTAAGGAAGCCCTAGCTTTATCAGACTCTAAGGGCTTTAAGATTGAAAATATAGACAGCGTTTTGGTGTGTGAGAAGCCCAGGATTTCACCCTACATTCCTCAAATTAAGAAGAAACTCTCCTCCGTGATTGAATTTCCAGAGGAATGTCTGGGAATTAAAGCGACCACGACCGACGGTATGGGATTTACGGGTAGAGGGGAGGGCATAGCCGCTTATGCCGTGGTTTTAGTCAGGCGGGAGAAACGCTAGTCTATTGGGCATAGCTGTAAGCCAGGTGGTGCAATCAGCCTAGGGCTATGGGTTTTAAGTTTAGCTTTTTCTCTTGGCTTCGAACTCGAATCAGTGAAGACATGGGTTTGCTTTTCTCAAAGTATAAAATTCTCCCTCCTCTCCTTGGATTTATCCTGGGAATACTGCTCGAAGAATGGGTCGGAGACGGGTGGCTACTTATCTCTATTCTTTCACCCGTATCTGGGGCTATATCTATTTTTAGGCCACAGCTTATTTTCTTGGTTTTTATCCCGCTCGGCGTTTTATTCTCCGCGAAAACAGTACTTCCGGAAAATCATGTATCTCATTTTACCGAAGAGCGTATCGATGTTGAGGGTGTGGTGTTCAGGTCTCCAGAAAGCAGAGAGAAGGGGTCGAGGTTCTTTATCGATGTCAAAAGTGTTTTTATCAAGGGAGAAGAGAAGGAGGTATCCGGGAGGGTAATAATAACTTCGGAAGAAAGAATGGGAGGGATAGGCTACGGGGATAGGATAAGGGTGATCGGTACCAAGCTTCGTCCCATCAAGAACTTTAAAAACCCGGGAGGTTTTGACGTCAAGGGCTACTATGAAAGGCAGGGCATTTATGCTACCGGGTTCGTCCCCGGAGATGAGCAGGTTATATCATTCGGGAGGGATAACTCTTCTAATTTCTTCATACACTACCTAGATAAACTCCGGGGCCGGTTCGGACAGTTTGTGAGAGATAAAACCGCCCTTCCAGAAAGCGAGATTATAAATGCGGTGGTAATTGGTGACCAAGGGGGGTTGCCTCCCCATTTGAGAAACCTCTTTTCCGAGGCAGGGATCGCTCATCTTTTGTCCATATCCGGGTTACATGTAGGGGCGGTAGCCCTTGTTTTCTATGTACTGACCAAGTGGGTTCTAAAGCGCTCTCGTTATCTTCTTCTAAGGTTCCAGGTTCCGAGGCTAGCCGCCGCGTTCACGATCATACCCATCTTTATCTATACAGCTATAGCCGGGTTTGACCACCCGGTGGTGAGGGCATTCATAATGGCGTCGGTGTACTTGGTCTCGGTAGTTGCGGGCCGGGATGAGAATAAGTTCAACACCCTTGGCGTTGCCGCCTTTATCATACTCCTCTGGCACCCAGGGGCGCTATTCGAGCTATCATTCCAGCTATCCTTTGGTTCAGTACTAGGGATACTCCTTATGCACAGGTTTTACCCATTCAAGTTGAACACCATTAAAAATAAATTTTTAACAAGCGTGAAGACGACTGCGGCGGCTTCCTTTGTCACCCTTCCCTTGATCATAAACTCGTTTGGAGTCCTTCCGCTCGTGTCTATACCGGCAAATCTCATCTTCGTACCGGTTGTGGAGTTTTTGGTCGTCCCGGTCGGGCTTCTTTCTTTTCTGGCCTTTCTTCTATCCGAGGCCCTGACGGAATGGCTTCTATTCCTGGATGTCATGCTGATTAAGTCGATCCTCTGGGGAACGGAACGGCTCTTAAGCATCCCCCTTTCCTCTTTGACCATCCCGTATGTTAAGATGTCGAGCTGGTTTTTCTACGCACTGGCATTAATACCCCTTCTTCTTTGGAAGATCCACCCGAGGCTAAGGCTTATCTTGCCCCTTTGCATCATCGGTTTTATTGCTACTGCCGGCTACGGGTTTCTGAATAAACAAAACAGGGGGCTTCTGGAGGTTAATTTCCTCGACGCCGGGGAAAGAAATATAGTGTTTGCCAGGCTCCCCCAGGAAAGGACGATCCTAATTGACGGTGGATTTTCCTATTACGAACGAGGGGGATACATCGAAAGAAGCGTCGTTATCCCTTTTGTCCTGGAGTCGGGAAGTACCAGGATTGACTACCTGATTCTGACCTCACTGGATAAGGAGCATCTGGAGGGCGCTAAGAGCCTGCTTCAGAAGTTGAATGTAGAGAGGATATGGACTAACGGGTCAAGACTCGACGGCAAGCTATGGGAAATAATAAGGGATAAGAGGGTAAGTTGGAAAAACATGCTCGATGACATAGAAACATTCGAGATGGAGGGGGTACGCTTAGACTTCATAAAGCCGCGAGGGAAATTCGAGATTAAAGACTCGTCAAGACCCTATCCGCTCCTTTTAAAGTTGACTTTTGGCCGGGTAAGTTTTATTTTTGGGGAAGGCATAGCCGAAGATGCTGTTCAAACCGAACTTTTAGAAATTTACAGGGAAAGGATAGCAAGCAGCGTTATTTACTTGCCGGGAATATACGGGATCAGGGCCATGGATCTTATCTACTCTGTTTCTCCTAAGGTTATGGTGACGAGCCGTTATCCAAGCTTCTTGACCCGATTTCGAGGTGCTAAAAACCAGGGGATGCGGGTGATGCCGACCGATATATACGGCAATGTAACGGTCCTTACGGATGGAAGCGGCATTAGAGTCAAGACATTCATGTGATTAAGGGATAAGCCCTCAAATATAGACATGAAAAAGTACCTTATTTTCATAGCGGTCGTAGCGGTAATTTTAACCTACCTTTTTTACCCCTCTGGCGATGATACCCGGGAGGTAGCGGCCCTCCTCGACCAAGCCCTGGAGTCCGGAAAGAAAAAGGACCTGGACGGGGTAATGGAGCATTTCTCCCTGAACTATAGAGATGAATACGGGGCCAGTTACCCGGTAGTGAAAAACGTCGTTAAAACCTACTTTGATAAGTTTGACAGCTTTGACGGCAAATATTCTGGGCTTAAGGCTTCGATTAACGAAAACGAAGGGGGAGAAAAGCAGGGGGTAGCAAACCTGGATATCCAGGTTTGGGGTATGAAGTCGGGTATTCCGACGCCTATACTGGGGAACCTGGATTCTGGTTCTAATATCACGGTTACCTTAAAAAAATCCAGGCTGGGTGGCTGGAAGATCGTGAAGGTGGAAGGTTTAGAAGAAGCGGGCGGAGAATTTTGAATTTCACAAAAAGCTCAGTCTTCCTCGTCCAGCCTTCCGTGGATAAAATCGCTCAGTTCCTCGATATCGGTGTTTTTGGCTTCCTCTACGGTTCCTACGAATACGATTTTTCCCCGGTAAAGGAAGGCGATTCTATCTGAGACCGGAAAAGCGCTATTCACCACGTCGTGGGTGATAACCACGCCGGTTATTCCAAACCTCTCCTGCATATCCCTTATCAAGTGATTGATCCTGCTTATGTTTGGCGGGTCAAGCCCGGTAGTAGGCTCGTCATATAGCAAAATCTTCGGTTCCATAGCCATTGCTCTGGCCAGTCCCACCCGCTTTTTCATTCCGCCGCTCAGGTCGGAGGGGTATTTGTCCTCGATTCCGGGGAGTCCTACAAGCTCCAGCTTCTTTGCTACGATATCCCTTATCTCCCCTTCGGTGTGTTTGAAGTGCTCCCGGATAGGATAGGCGATATTCTCGGCGACGGTGAGTGAATCGAAAAGGGCTGCTCCCTGGAAAAGCATCCCTATTTTTTTTCTCACGTGGATAAGCTCCTCTTCACTCATCGGGACAATGTTTTCACCTTCTATGATAACCTCCCCCATATCCACCTTTATAAGCCCGGTGATCTCTTTGAGAAGGACGCTTTTCCCCGAGCCACTGCCACCGAGTATGGTTATATTCTCACCCCTCCTAATGGACAGACTGACGCCGGTGTGTACCTTTTTTGAGTCAAAGGATTTATGTACGTCCTTGAGTTCTATTATGTAGTCATCCTTCATTTTAATAAGTTGAATCTGCTAACCGGCTGTTAGTTATTATTATTTTGACACTACTGTATTAAAAAGTTATAATATTTTTTGGTTACTGGCTATTTGCCTACTTACTTGTCTTATACATTATACTTAAACTCTCTTGATTCTCTAAGAGTTATGGCTGAATACAAAGGCTTATCGAGCTTGGGCGACAGGAGACGGGAATTTTTAAAACTGGGTATTTACACGGCAACTACTTTTTTGGTCTTAGGAGTCGATACCCAGTATGTCAACTCTTTGAGCAACGAAAATTTAGAAGGAGGTGCAAAAATGGCTTACGAATTGCCAAAACTACCTTATGCTTATGACGCTTTAGAACCGCACATTGATGCACGCACTATGGAAATTCACTACACAAAACACCATCAAACATATGTAAATAACCTTAATGCCGCGGTGGAGAAATATCCCGACCTGCAGAAGAAAAGTGTGGAGGACCTGATAAAAAACCTAAACGCAGTGCCAGAGGATATCCGTACTGCGGTGCGAAACAATGGCGGTGGCCATCTTAATCACAGCATGTTTTGGCCCATGATGAGCCCGAATGGGGGAGGCGAGCCTTCCGGAGAGCTAGGCAAGGCTATTAATTCTGCTTTTAGCAGTTTCGCAAGTTTCAAAGACCAATTTTCTAAAGCGGCGGCTGGTCACTTTGGGAGCGGATGGGCTTGGCTCTCTCTGGATAAAGAAGGGAAGTTGATTATTACCTCTACCCCCAATCAGGATAACCCGGTTTCCAATGGGCTGAGCCCTATTCTCGGCATAGATGTTTGGGAGCACGCCTATTATCTTAAATACCAGAACCGCCGCCCGGAGTATATAGCCGCCTGGTGGAATGTTGTAAATTGGGAACAGGTAGCAAAAAACTATTCCTCTGCCAAGAAGTAGTACTTACGAGTCTCGCCTATAGCAGTGGCAACCGGAAGGGGTTAATTGACTCGTAAAAAGGAGTTGGGGTTGTTCGATACTTGACTACATGGAATACCGCTGTTTTTTTTCCACTTTTCCATTATCTGCCCGGTCGGATTACGATAATTTGCTCTAATTACCCGAAAGCTAGACCAATTAAGGCGTTTTACTTGAAACCTATAAACGAATGATTACTCTAATAAGGAGAAGGGCTTAGAGACAGCAAGGGGCGGGTAGATTTCTTAATATTCAATCATGGTTACACTGATAACCTGAATCTTAGATGGATTGAAATCTATCTAACAATCAGAATTTACATTATCAGTAAAGGGAAAGGGTATGGAAGTAAAGTACACGGAATTTGATGAGGAAATGCTGGAGGAGGGGTCTTACTTCCCACTTGATGTAGAGGACAACCCGGTGGTTGATGAGGGGGTGGCCGGGCTTGTTGAAGAGCAGACACATCGAGTTGAGGGGGAGGACGACCAATACGTTCCTGATGAGAGTTTCCGGTTGCTCAACGCCTATTTCAAGGATATGGCGGTAGAGCCCTTATTTAACTCAAAAAAAGAAATAGAGATCTCCGCAAAGATAAAGAAGTGTGAGGCCAAGGCCAGGGAAATAAGTTCCCTTCTGGAAAAATTATCAGAAATGGATACCGGCAAGCGCGGGGCAAGGCCCGGTCGGAACGGTAGGGGGAAATACCCGCTAAAGCGAGTAGAAAGGCTAAATGCCTTGATGAGGGCCTACACAGACAGGGCGAAGGAGTTAAAAGACCGATTTGTGAAGGCCAATTTGAGATTGGTCGTCAGCATAGCCAATAGATATAGAGGGCAAGCCCTGCCATTATCTGACCTGATCCAGGAAGGGAACTCCGGGTTGATGAAGGCGGTGGATAGATTCGACCATACTAAAGGTTTTAAGTTTTCGACCTATGCTTCCTGGTGGATTCACCAGGCGGTGCTTAGGGCGCTTCAGGAGCAAACCAGGACGATCAAAGTACCGGTGTATTTGCTGGAGCAGTCAAATAAGGTTTATCGGGTGGCCTCGGTGCTCGGCAAAAAATTGGGGAGAAAGCCTACGCCCGAAGAAATTGCCAGGAGGTGTGGGATTTCTCCCGAAATTGTGAACAGGATTCTTAAAGCGCAGAACGACGCTACCAGTCTGGACTCTCCCATACTGGAAGGGGAGAAAGCGACACTCCTGGATTTCGTAGTAGACGAGGATTCCGTGTCTCCAGATTCTTTAATGGCCAAGGCGGCGCTGGGAGGGAGGATTAGGGAGGCTTTATCGCTGTTGACGCCCAGGGAGAGAGAGATAATCAAGTTAAGGTTTGGGATTGACCAGGAGGGTACATACACCCTGGACGAGATTGGCAAAAGGTTTAATCTTACCCGTGAGCGAATAAGACAGATCGAGAAAGGCGCTCTAAAGAAGATGGCCACTTCGGGTATGGAAGATATTTTGAAGAGTTTCCTTAGTGATTCCTGAATACCATAGCCGGGTAAACCCGAGCATAACTCCAGTAGGATCAAAGCCCTTTAATTCGTGATGTAGTCTTCTTTCCCGATCACCTCGCGTATTTTTTTGCCTCTTCGCTCGATGCTATACGGCTTGTTGACGACTCCCATAAACCCGTATTTCTGGAAATCTGATATTACCGGGTCGTTTGAATATCCGCTCGAGACTATCGCTTTTATTCCCGGGTCTAGGTCCAAAAGCCTATTTATGGTCTCCCTGCCCCCCATTCCGCCGGGTACCGTAAGGTCCAATATGACCAAATCGAAAGGCTCGTTCATCTCCTTGGCTTTACGATACAGCTCTACAGCTTCACTGCCCTCTTTTGCGAACTCTACTTCATATCCGATATGGCTTATTATTTCTGCAGCTACCTTTCTTATTATCTCGTCGTCGTCCATCACTAGTATTTTTGCCTTGTTACCATATGGTGCTTTTTCGGTCGAGCCTTCCGGTATTATCTCCTCTTCTAGCGGTATGGCCTCCTCGGTTGCCGGGATGTAGACGTAAACCTTTGTTCCTGCCCCCCGTTTGGACTCCACGCCGATGTACCCGTCGTGGTTCCGGATTATGGAGTATGCCGTGGCCAAGCCTAGCCCGCTTCCCTTATGCTTTGTGGTGAAATATGGGTCGAAGACCCGGGAGAGATTCTCCTCCGGTATTCCCACTCCCTCATCTTCTATGGTTATCTTCACATATCTGCCGTCTCTTACCGGGAGTTCACTCCCCGATACCATGGTAAAATTCTCCGCAGTTACCTTTATTACCCCTCCGTCATCCATAGCCTGCTGGGCGTTTATCACCAGGTTGTATATGACCTGGCTTATCTGCCTTTCGTCTATTTCTGCCGACCATAGGTCTTCAGGCAGATAGAATTCACTCTTCACGTTGGAGCCCCTGAGTGCAAAGCTAGTCGAGACTTTCAGAAGTTCCTTCATGGATGTTACTTTTCTGGTAGAAGTCCCACCCGTTGAAAAGGTGATGAGCTGTTTGGTCAGGTGCGCGGCCTTGAAGCACGATCTTTCTGCTTCAGTTAGTCTTTTATAAATCTTGTCGCTGGGATTGACATACATCTTGGCAAGGGAGACGTTTCCCAGAATACCGGTCAGGATGTTATTGAAATCGTGCGCTATACCCTCGGCCAGCGTGCTCAAGGATTCTATCTTCTGGTTTTTGAGTAGTTCTTCATCAATTTTCTTACGTTCGGTTATGTCCCGAAATACCAGTACCACGCCGATAATTTTCCCTTCTTTATCTCGAATGGGAGAACTGCTGGCGGAGACGAATTTCTCTTCCTTATTCCGGGTTATAAGTACCGTATCCTTATTGAGCCCCCCGGTCCAGCCTGTTTTTATTGTCTTGTCTACCGGATTCTCGGAGAGCTTTCGTGTCCTCTTATTTATTATCAAAAAAATCCCTTCTACGGACTTATTAAGGGCCTCCTCTTTGTGCCATCCGGTGATCTCTTCGGCGACTTTATTCATTATAATAATCTTTCCTCTTGTATCGGTGACTATTAGCCCGTCTGCAATTGACTGCAGGATCACCGATAAGCGCTCTTTCTCCTGGGAAAAGGCATCTTCTATAAGCTTCCGATTGGTAATGTCCTCTACAACCGCTAAGCCGCCCACGATTTCTCCATCATTACCGCGTAGAGGGGATAGAGACATCGATAGCCACAACTTTGAGGCCGTGTTTGCTTCAAAGATAGCTTCAAACCGGGATGACTCTCCCTCGAATACCCTATTCATTTCAGGGGACGAACTTAGCCCTTCTAGGTTCCGCATATCAAGTCCAATTATCTTTTCCTGGGGATAGTGAATAATCTCCGACAGCCGTTCGTTGCATTGCGTTATCTTGAATTCCTTATCGAAAAGTAGAAGCCCAATGGGTGACTGATTGAACGACATACGGTAGCGCTCTTCCGATTGCCTTAGAGCCTCGGCCCCTTCCGCGTCGTCGATCGCTATTTCTAATTGCTTGGATACGGCCTCGAGAAGTTTTAGCTCCTCTTCGTTGAAGGCGTTCTCCCTTGTGGAATGAACATTAATGCAACCGATGACCGTTCCCCTTGAGGAAATGGGTAGGGATATAAGGCTTTTTGCTCCCAGCTCTCTTCTTTCGGTATCGGAAACCATTTCCTGTTCCAGGTCGGCAAGATATAGAGCCTTTCCCTCTATAATAGTTTTCCAGGTAGTGTCTTTGGGATAGGTGATTCTGCTCATTCTTTCCAAGGAAGAATCGGGGTAACCTTTATGAGCCTTAAGGACGGCGTCTTGCCCCTCGACCAGGAAAATTGCCACATAATCCGCATTATCCAGGCTATTACTGATGACCTCTACGGCACTCTCCAGAACCTTTTCTACTTTCACCGACTTATGGATGCCGTGGGTTAGAGCACTGATGAGGGTTTGGTATTTATTCTTTCTGGACAATTCAGCAAAGTGTTGTCTGAAAACCTCTTCGGCTCGAATACGTTCATTCATCTCGAGTTGCAAGGCGTCTTTAGCCTCTTCAAGCTCCGCGGATAATTCTTGAAGTCGTATCTTTAGTCCTTCGTGTTCTCTAAGCAGTTCCTCGCCCGAATGATTTGATTCGGCAAACCTGGGCAGTACTATAAAAAACCCGGTCACATCGCCTTTCTCGTCCTTAGTCGATACGGCTCTATAACTGGTCTCTTTCTCCAGGCCGTCAAATCTGGTGAGTACGGCATGATTGAGTTTCCCGCCGTTCGCTTCATTATCTTCGACCAGGGATGTAAAGTAGCCATCGCCTATATTCGGGCTGATTTGGTCTCGGAACTGGAATATCTCTCCCAGATTTTTGCCGATGATGTCTTTCTTGTTCGCTCCGATCATCGATGCGGCGACAGCATTGACGAGAGTTATATACCCTGCTTTATCGCTTACGATCACTCCGTCCTCCAGAATCTCGAGCATGGACGCAAGCTGCATTTGGCTCTCGTTTAATTTACGCACCATGCGGTGTTTATAGATTGCCGTCTCTATGGCCGTGTGCAGCTCCCTTTTCTGGAAAGGCTTGAGTAGGTAACCGAATGGCTCTTCTATGTTTGCCCGCTTTAAAGTCTTGGTGTCAGTATAGCCGGTAAGATATATAACCGGGATGTCAAGAATGGTGCGGATACGCTCAGCCGCCTCGATGCCGTCCATTTCTCCCTTGAGCACAATATCCATCAGCACCAGGTCGGGCTTGAGCTCTCCTGTTTTTTGAATAGCATCCTCACCCGAGGATACCACTGCCGGGACGTCGTATCCCAGGTTATTCAGGGTGAACTTTATGTACTGAGCCAGGTTTTCTTCATCCTCGACGACTAATACTTTTTCGGTGGTCATTTCGTTACCTCTCCTACTTG